>ERZ1699238.1-NODE-1-length-305924-cov-7.864606_pt1 | contig 305924 bp, 260 predicted proteins | sample MGYA00581518_ERZ1699238 | MGnify/ENA primary metagenome ERZ1699238 (study PRJEB42319, sample SAMD00040325) | human oral metagenome | material: saliva | host: Homo sapiens | study: EMG produced TPA metagenomics assembly of PRJDB4115 data set (Metgenomic analysis of... | reverse complement strand
CCTCTACGACAACCTGCAAGCAAAGCTCGCAATCCCCGTGGTACTCGCCGTACTGGCGCTCGCCGTGTACCGCACCTTCAACCCCTACACCGAGCTGGGCTTCCTCAACAGCCCGCAGGTACTACTGACCCTGAACCTAGCGGCAACCCTCTACTTCTGGGCTGAATGCGCGCGCCTGCTCTCCGCACAGGCGGGAATGCTCACCCCCGTCGCCCGTCTGGGCCAAATGTCGCTGAGCGCTTCCATTGTGCTGAGCGGAATCATCATCTACGCCGGCCCCACCATCAAGGCAATCACCGTCGGCGAGCACTACGTGGCAACCGGAGGCTGGGGCACCGCCGTGTACTGGAGCGCCTTCCTGCTGCTCGGCGCCGTCATCGCCCTGGGCTTCTGCACCCTCTGGTCGCGCATGGCACGCTCTATTGCCGGACGCGGCCCCCTGGAGGCGATTCTCGCGCTCATCTCCGGGCGCGGCTAAGCGGAACTGAACTCAACGTAAAAGCGACCCCCTCCCTGCGTTTCTGCGCGGGTAGGGGTCGCTTTTATACACTCAAGCTCTGCGGCAAAAAAATACTGCGGGTACGACAAAGCCCCGGTCCATTGGACCGGGGCTAGTTGTCGGGATGACAGGATTTGAACCTGCGACCTCGTCGTCCCGAACGACGCGCGCTACCAAGCTGCGCCACATCCCGATGTTGACCTATCAGCGAATACCGTAGGCAACTCACCTAGGATAACCCAAAAAAATTCAGAACGCAACACAGCGGCACGCCGCCGGATGTTGGGGCGACTCAGAGGCGCCTAAGCGTCAGCCTCCTGAACCTGATTCAGCTCATCCCACGAGGCGTACATCGCCGCAAAACGGCCGCCGGAGGCAATCAGCTGCTGCGGGGAACCGTCCTCCACCACGGAACCCTCATGAATCACCAGCACACGATCAGCGCCCAAAACCGTCGAGAGGCGATGCGCAATCACCAGCGCCGTACGCCCCGCCAACACGGTACGCAGTGCCGCCTGCACCGCACGCTCACTCGGAATGTCCAGCGAAGCCGTCGCCTCATCCAGAATCAGCACCCGCGGGTTCGCCAAGAACACGCGAGCAAAGGACACCAGCTGACGCTGACCCGCCGACAGGGTAATGCCGCCGCGACCCAGGCGTGACTCGTAGCCGTCGCGCAGACGCTCAATGAACGCGTCAGCGCCCACCGCCTTTGCGGCAGCCTTCACCTGCTCATCGGTCGCCTGCGGGTTACCCATGCGGATATTCTCCAGAATCGACGCGGAGAACAGGAACACCTCCTGGGTCAGCATGAGTACCTCACGGCGCAGTTGCACATCCGCCAGCTGGCGAACATCCACACCGTCAATACGCACCTGACCGGAGGAAACATCGTAAAAACGAGCCACCAGCTTAGCGATAGTAGACTTGCCGGCACCCGTAGCACCCACTAGCGCCACGGTCGTGCCCGGCTCAATGCGCAGGGTCGTCTCCTTCAGCGCGTGACGATCGGAGGTGTACCCAAAGACCGCTGAATCCAGCTCAACCAGGGCACCCTGAACCTTGCCGCCCTCAGCGGTACCGTTAGCAGACTCTACAGCGCGCTCATGCGGATGCTCCGGCTCAGCCACCTCCGGCTCCTCAGCCAAAAACGAGGACAGCTTCTCCAACGCGGACATCGCCGACTGGAACATGTTGTAGAACTCAGAGAGCTGCATGACCGGCTCAAACACACGGTTCGCATAAATCACCAGCGCCAGCAGGGTACCAATCTGCATGGTGCCGCCCAGCACCGCATAGCCACCCAGCATCAGCGCACCGGCAATAAACACATTGCCCAAAAGCATCAGCACGGGCGAGTAGATGCCGAAAATCTTAATCGAATCCATCACTGCAAGGCGGTAACGCTCCGACGCCTGAGCGTACTCAGTGCGCATCTGCGCCTCCGCACCAAACGCCTTCACCGCACGGATACCCGTAAAAGTCTCCACAAAACGGCTCGTTAGATGCGCAGACTCGGTACGCATCGTGCGGAAAACCGGCACAGCCGTCTTCTGGAACCAGCGCGTCAAGAAGTAAATCGGCACGCCCATGACCAGCATGAACAAGCCAATACGCCAATCCAGCAGGAAAATAGCGACCGCAGAAATCACCATGGACAGCAAGGTAATCGCCAGCTGGCTAATGCCGCTGTCCAAGAAGCTACGGACCGTATCAATATCGCTGGTCAGACGCGAAATGACCTTGCCCGAGGTGTACCGCTCATGGAACGACACGCTCAGCGACTGCGCGTGACGGAACACCCGCTTACGCAGGTACACCACCACACCCAGCGACACACGCACCGTGTACGCCACGTTGACCCACGAGAAAATCGCGGTCACCGCGGTAGCCGCCACAAAAAACACCAGCAGGGTCAGCAGGGGAGAAACGTTACCCTGCTTGAGCGGCTCAATGGAACTATCCAGGACGCGGGCAATCAGAATCGGCGCAATCGCCGAAGACCCCGACACCAAAAGCACCGAAACAATCGACAGTGCCAACGCCCCACGATGCGGGCGCAACATCTGACGCAGCAGAGCCATCGAGCGTTCACGGGTTTCCGCGCGCTCCTGCGGGCTCATCTGCTCCCGCGGCTCCGCCGGACGATGATGGGCCATTAGCCCTCCTCCATCGTCATCAGCTGGCGGTACTGTTCCGAAGAATCCATCAGCTCAGCGTGAGTACCCTCAGCCACCACGGCACCGTCAACCATCAGCAGCACGCGGTCAGCCAGAGCCACCGTGGAGGGGCGATGCGCCGTCAGCAGGGTAGTAGCACCGCCCAGACCCTCCAAGCCCTCACGCAGGCCGGTAATAATACGCTCCTCGGTGTTCACATCCAGCGCCGAGAACGGGTCATCCAGCAGTAGCACGGAGGGGCGCTTCGCTAGGGCGCGCGCCAAGGACAGGCGCTGACGCTGACCACCGGACAGGCTCATGCCTTCCTCACCAATGACGGTATCCAGACCCTGCGGAAGCTCCGCCACGAAATCGCACGCAGCCAGCTGCAGCGCGGTGTTCAGGGTCGCCTCCAGCTCTTCCTGGCTCGGGTAGTCCTCATCCTCGGTGCCGCGCTCGTACTGCTCGGCAACGCCCATCAGCACGTTCTCGCGGACCGTGCCGGAGAAGAGCACCGCCTCCTCAAAGACGAACGCGGTCTGGGCGCGCACCTCCTCAATGGACATGTCGGCGGTATCTCGGGTGCCAAAACGCAGGGAGCCGGAGGTCGGCTCGTAGAAACGCGGAACCAGCGAGAGCACGGTGGACTTGCCGCTACCGGTTGCACCGACCAGTGCCAGAATCTCGCCCGGGAAGACCTTGAAGTCTACGTCCTTCAGAACAGACACCTCGGGTGCCTTAACCGCAGAGTTTGCCTCAACAGCAGGCTTGGCAGGGACCTCGGCTGCGTCGTAGCTGAACTGAACGTGATCGAAAGTGACAGATACTGCGCCACCGCTGGGGTACTGCATAGTTTCCTTCCCGGAGCCGCCCTCGGCAGACACTCCAGCTACTGTTGACGAATCAGAAGCACCCTGCGGATGCTCGGGCACAGACACAGCCGCGGAGCCACGAACCAGCGGCACCGCCTCAAAGCCGGGCTCGTCCATAACCTCGTTGTGGCGTTCCAACGCCACTTTATAGCTCAAATAGGCAGACATCAGCGCGGTCGAGCGCGTCACGTGGCTGAGCACGGTCGTCTGCACCGCAAAGTAGGCGGTCATCGCGCCCAAGCTCAAGGTGCCCGCCGCAACCTGCGAAGCGCCCACAGCCAGCGCCACCGCCGTGGAGACACCCACAATCAGGCCCTGGTAGAGGGCAACACGAGCCACCAGCATCGACCTGCCGTACTCGCGCACCTGCAGGGCGTCCACCGACTCGGAATATTCCTGAATCTGCTCGGGGGAGCGGCCCAGCGCCTTAATCACGCGGATACCGCGCACCGACTCCTCAATACGGGTGGAGAGATTGCCCGTCATCTGCTGAATCTCATGTGAAGCGCGGTAGTACTTGCGGGTGAAGTTCACCAGTGACAGCACCAGAATAGGCACGGTCACCACGAACACCAGCGCCAGAGACGGCGAAGAACGCAGCATGAAGAAGCCACCGACCAGGAACATCACCACAACAGTCAGCATCTGAACAATACCGAAAGACAACCAACGGCGAATCGTACCCAAATCGCTCATGGAGCGGGTCAGCAACTGACCGGAGGGCCAACGATCCAGCAGAGAAAGCGGGGCGCTGAGCAGGCGGTCAAAAAAGTTCATGCGCATGGACAGCTCAATCGTGGAGGTCGGGTCCACAATCAGCCAGCGCCTCCAATACATGAAGGAGGCATGCGCAATACCGAGCAGAAGCACCAGGCCGCCGGCAATCCAGATGGCGCTCTCGGTGGTGCTCTGCGAGAGATGATCCACAATAATCTGCAACATCTGCGGAATAGCAATCTCAAGGGCACCGGCACCGAAGGCCACGAGCAGACCCACGCCCCAGCGCACACGAATCGGACGCGCATACGCGGCGAGGGTGTGCGGGGCACGCTGACCGTGCGCGTAGTCGATCGGGTCGGGGGTCGGTTCGCTCGCCGTCTCCAAGAAGGGGTTGCGGCGGCGCTTAGCCGTGTGTGCTGTAGAAGCCTCAGACATTAGAGACGACCACCCGCTGCGGTAGCGGAGGCCCCCTGCTCCTGACCACGAGCTGTGAGGGTCACCAGGATTGCCTCCGGCGGGCAGAACAGACGGACCGGCGCAAAACGAGAGGTGCCCAAACCGGCAGAAACCTGAACCGGAACACCGGACTGCTCGCTCACGCCCTTCGCACGCGAAGGCGGCAAATCGCAGTTACTGACCAGGGCGTGACCGCCGGGCAGGCAGACCTGACCGCCGTGCGTATGGCCGGCAAAAATAGCCTGTGCGCCATCCTGTACGAAACGGTACAGGGTACGCATGTAGGGGGCGTGCGCCACGCCAATACGGACGCTCGGCTCGTCCCCCTCATCGAAGGCACCGGGGGCGAAACCGGGGTGCTCATCGTAGCGCAGGTGCGGGTCATCCACACCGGAGAACTCCAGACGCAGACCCTTGAGGTTCAGCGTGTCGTAGCGGTTGACCAGGCCCGTCCAACCGCGCGACTCGAAGGCGTCGTGCATCCGCTCAATGGGCAGTGCTACGCGCGAGCCCTCCTCAATCATCTGCGGGGTGCGCGGCTGCCACAGGTAGCGTGCCGGGTTCTTGAAGACGGGCGCGAAATAGCAATTCGAGCCGGGCACAAACACACCGGGGAAGTCCATGAGCGGGTCGAGCGCCTCCAACAGCGGCTCCATACCGCCCACGTGAGAGAGGTTGTCGCCCGTGTTCATGACCAGATCCGGCTCCAGGGCAGCCAGCGAGTGCATGAAATCAATCTTCTTCTGCTGGCCCGGAATCATGTGCATATCCGAAATATGCAGAATCCTGAAGTCGGGGCTACCGGCGGGCAGCACCGGCAGGGACTCGGTGCGGAGCTGAAAATTATTCAGCTCAATAAAGTGCCCATACGCCGCCGTGGCGGCCCCCAAGGCTGCAGTGGCGGCTACCGCCCCCGCAACCTTCTTCAGGAGCGGGGAGGAGCCGCGTGCGCCGGGGACCGCCACGGGGACGCGGGCGTTGACTGCGTTTTCACACATGATCAATCGCCTTTCAGGCTTCAGCTGATGAGCTGTGATTCTAGCTGTACGACAGAATCTTATCGCTGGGGGTGGTGAAGTCCTTCGTGTTGTACTTCGGAGCGATCGTCTTCATGAACGACTGCCACTGAGCACCGGCGTAGGTCGCACCATCCACATAGTTCAGAACACGACCGTTAATGCCCACACCGTTCAGGGAACGGAAGCCGAGGTTGTTAGAACCAACCCAAGACGCGGTGGACAGGCCACGAGTGTAGCCAACCTGCCAGGTCTGGGAGGAGTTATCGTTCGTACCGGTCTTCGCAGCCGAACCGTTCGGCAGACCAATACCGCGCTGAGAAGCGGAACCGCCAGGCTGGATAACACCCTTCAGAACCCAGCTGACACCGTTCGCGATGTCCGGATCCAGAACCTGCTCACACTGGTTCTGGTATTCCTTCATGGTTTCACCGTTGGTCTTGGTGATCTTCTCGATGGGGCGCGGGGTGCAGTACTTACCCTCAGAAGCGAAGATAGCGTACATGGATGCGCTGGTCAGCGGGGAGATACCGTACTTGGTACCACCAATGTTGGTACCCAGGTCGGGGATGCTGTGCAGCGGTTCGCCGGTACCGTCCAGGGCGTGCATCTTGATGGACAGGTCGTGCACATCGCACAGGTCAATCTGGGAGAGCATGCCGTACAGGTACGAGTTCAACGACTGGCGAATACCGTACGCCGCGGTGTTGTAGCCTAGGCCACCGTTGAACGCGTTCTTGTAGGACCAGCCGTTCGGCTGACCGGTGTAGTAGTACTTACCGCCCTCGTAGCACTTGGCGTTCCAACCGAAGCTGGTGGGCCAGAACAGCTGGGTACCGTTCACGGTAGCGTTAGCGCCGCGGCCACTGATGAGCCACTGAGCCAGAATAATCGGCTTGAACGTCGAACCGGGCTGGAAGCCAGGGGTACCACCGTACGCTACATCAACGTTGTAGTTGTACTCGGTCTTGGAGTGGTCGTTTGCGTCTGCGGGGCTACCGAGCTCGGTGTTCTGTGCCATTGCGATGACGCGACCAGTGCCGGGCTCAACACTGGTCAGTGCGGAGTTGACGTCGTTCCAGTTGGTTGCAGCCGGCTGGGTGGAGTCCACTGCCTGCTTTGCCGCAACCTGAGCCTCGGGGTTCAGGGTGGTGACAACCTTCAGGCCACCACGCTTAATCGCGGTGTTACGCAGCTCAGCGGTTGCGCCGAGGGACTCATCCTGCAGCAGGTAGTTGACCACGTAGCGGCAGAAGAACGCCTTGTCGCCTGCCAGGGAGCAACCCTGGGACTTGGGGTGGACGTTGAGCTTAATGTCGCTGGCGATGGCGTCGCTGTATTCCTTGTCGGTAATCTTGCCGTCGCGGAGCATGGTGCCCAGAACGATGTCGCGGCGTTCACGGGCGAGTTCGGGGTTCACGGTCGGGTCGTACACGTTCGGTGCCTGCACCAGACCGGCAAGAAGCGCGGACTGAGCCACGTTCAGGTCCTTAGCGGAAATACCCCAGTAGTACTGTGCAGCAGCCTCAACACCGTAGTTCGAACCACCAAGGTTCACGATGTTCAGGTAGCCTTCAAGGATTTCGTCCTTGGACTTGTTCTGCTCCATAGAGATCGCAAGCTTCATCTCGCGAATCTTTGCGCCGTAGGTCTTGTTACCGTTCAGGGTTGCGGTAGCGTCCTCACCACGAGCCACAGCGGCATCCACAATGAGGTTGTTGACGTACTGCTGGGTCAGGGTGGAAGCACCCTGGCGGCGACCGCTACCGGAGTTAATGATGTTGTTCAGGAACGCACGACCAATACCGATTGCGGAGACCGCACCGTGCTTGTAAAAGTCGCGGTCCTCCACCGAGACGATGGCGTCCTTCATGTGCTGCGAAATCTGATCCAGCTTGACCGGGTCGCGGTTCTCTTCGAAGAAGGTCGCGATTTCGGTCTTGCCGTCAGCAGCGTAAATAGTAGAAGGACGGGAAGAGATGCCATCGGCAATGTCGTCAGGAAGGTCCTGGAACCATGACATCGACGCGTTCGCGACCATACCGGCACTCACAGCCGGGGGTACGACAATAATTGCCGCGAGGAAACCGGCAATCACGCTGAACGCGAGGAACTGCAAAAAATCTCCCGGGCGGCGACGCGCACGGGTTTTCTTAGATGAAGCCATTCATTCAGTTTATCCCATGAAACTGTGAGAAGAAGCCCGTCTCGGCACCCCACAGGGAGGTGGGCGCTTCAGCCCTGAGAATAAAGCCCCCAAAAGCGCCGGACATTGACCAAAACCATAGTGAATCCCTTTTACTTATTGAACACCGGGCGATAGGCTAGAGGGTATGAAGAAATGGGAATACGCAACTGTACCGCTGATGATCCACACGACCAAGGCAATCCTCGACAACTGGGGTGAAGACGGCTGGGAGCTCGTAACCGTTCTCCCCGGCGCATCCGCACCTGCTGGCGCAACCCCCGCGTCGAACATGGTCGCTCCGACTCAGGGCAACCCCATCGCCTACTTTAAGCGCGAGAAGGCTGACTAAGAGCAGCGTACCCGGCGGTCACCTCGCTATCCCGACTCTCCTTTAACTAGGGGAGCGCGGGAATAGATGAGGAAGGCCGCCGGTTAGCCGTTTAACAGCTGCCTGAATATCAGTAGCGTTTAGATTTGCGGCGTTCCCCCTATCACCGTTTGGGTGCCAGCACCCGCCATCCTTCTGGAGTAATCATGACTGAATCCCGTATTGAAGCACGTATCCGCGAACTCGGTTACGAACTGCCCGTAGCACCCGCCCCCGTTGCCGCTTACGTTCCCGCGGTGACCTCCGGCTCCTACGTGTACACCTCCGGCCAGCTGCCCTTCGTCGACGGTGCCCTGCCCGAAACCGGTAAGGTGTCCGCCTCCGGTGCTGAAGGCTTCGTGACCCCCGAGGATGCGAAGAAGTACGCGGGTATCAGCCTGCTCAACGCCCTGGCGGCGGTCAAGTCCGTCATTGGCGACCTGGACCGTGTGCAGCGCGTCGTGAAGGTCGTTGGCTTCGTGGCATCCGAGGTGAACTTCACCGCTCAGCCCGCTGTCATTAACGGCGCCTCCGAGCTGCTCGGCGAAATCTTCGGCGAGGCAGGCCAGCACGCCCGCTCCGCTGTGGGTGTTCCCGTTCTTCCCCTGGACTCGCCCGTAGAGGTCGAGATTATCGTTGAGTATGTCTAATCTGTACACCGGCGCGCTGCCGCTGTCTGCTATTCGTGCCGCCCAGGCTCAGCGGGCGGCACAAAGTGGCGCCCAAAAGACGGTGAACGGTATCGACGGTCACGGATTAGGCGGAGCGCAGGACATCAAGACTCTGCCCCTGCCGGTGCAGGAACGCCGCTTCGGCACCCCCACCCCGGCTGAGGGCGTGGAACGTCCGCGCATGTTCACCGGTCGACAGTCCGCGGCTAACCCGCGAACCTCCTGCATTCAGCGTCTCTACACGATTCCCGAGTTCATGCGCACCGCCGCCGAAAGCTGGCGTGAAGGCGGTAACGAAGGAACGAACGGCTGCACGATGCGCCAGGCGGCATCCGTCATTTTTGTGCGCGACGGCGACAACGGCCTCGAAACGATTCTGACCTACCGCCCCGGCACCTCTCCGCTGGGCGTGGTGGCTTTCCCCGGCGGTACGGCTCTTCCCGGTGATGATGAGTCTGCCTCCTGGGTTGGCCCCGGCGCCGAATACTGGGAAGAACAGTTCCACTTCTCTGACGTAACTCAGGCACGCCGCAGCGTCATGGCTGCCGTGCGTGAATCCTTTGAAGAGACCGGCATCCTACTTGCCGGTGAGGACGACCAGGATGTGGTGGAGCGCTCCAGCACCCCCGAGCTCATGGCGTGGCGCGAGGCGGTCGCTGCTCAGGATAAGAGCTTCTCGGACTTCCTGACCTCCAGCGGTTTGAGCGTGCGCGCCGACCTGCTGCGCCCCGTGGCGCGCTGGCAGTCCCCGGACTTCTTCCTCAAGCGCTACGACATTGCCTACTTCAGCACGGCTCTGCCCGTGGGCCAGGACCCGAAGCTACTGCTCGGTAAGGGCGTGTGGGGCGACTGGCTGAACGTGCGTGAGCTACTCGAAGCCAAGGACACCAGCGAACTGGGCGACCGCATCGGCCAGCCCAACACCGTGGGTCGTACCCTCGATCAGCTCATCACCCCCGGTGTGATGTGCATGCTCGAGTCGCTGGCGAAGGCTCAGACCTCCGTCGCGTGGCTGTCGAAGCGCCGCAAGATTGAGGTGAAGAAGCCCGTGCTCGTCACCCACAATGGTGCATGCATGCTTTCCTTCACCGAGGTGGTTCCGGCTACGACCGGTTCCATGTACACCGGCGCGATGGGTGTGCTCTAGCAGGTTTGCCGCAGCCGCTCGCTCTTGAGAAGAAGCGTTAAATAAATCAGGAGCCGTTTCCCCATGCAGAGGGAAATGGCTCCTGATTTATTTAAGTCGTGCGTCTTTAGCGGGAACGCTGGCGCAGGCGGGGCAGGTCCAGAATGACAACTGCGCGTGCCTCCAGGCGGATCCAGCCGCGAGAAACGAACTCGGCAAGAGCCTTGTTCACGGTCTCGCGGGATGCGCCAACCAGCTGTGCCAGCTCTTCCTGAGTCAGCTCGTGAGCAACGAGCACGCCGTCGGTTGCGGGGCGGCCGAAGCGGTCAGCCAGGTCCAGCAGTGCCTTAGCGAGGCGGCCGGGAACGTCGGAGAAGACCAGGTCAGCCAGTGCCTCGTTAGCGTGGCGCAGGCGGCGAGCCAGAGTCTTAATGACCTGATCGGAAATCGAGGGATCCAGCTGCTGTGCGCGCTTGAAGGACTCGTGCTTGATGGCAGCCAAGCGGGTCTCAGAAACAGCCACAGCGTTGGTCGAACGGGGCGAGGGATCGAAGAGAGCCATCTCGCCGAAAACGTCACCGGGACCCATAATCGCGACCATGTTCTCGCGGCCGTCAGCGGCGGTGCGGCCCAGCTTGACCTTACCGGAGAGCACAGCGAAGAGCTGATCGTCCTGGTCACCCTCGTAGAAGAGGACAGCGTTGCGGGAGAGGTCAATCTCCTGAATGTCATCGGTCAGCAGAGCGAAAGCTGCATCGTCGAGGTTAGCAAAGAGAGGGGTACGACGGAGGATCTCGAGATCCATAAAGTTCTCCTAGATATGAGGTGATGAGCCGAAGCTCGTAAATGTTCAGTGAGTGAGCCCGAACCGGTGTCATGCGTCTCAACATCTGAAATGTGAGAAGGCTCAAGCTAGTGTGACATATTCAACTGATATGAGCGTACCCTAAAAAGGCGCTTTATGCATTCCGATATAGGGCGCTTTACAGCAAAAGTTATTTCTTTCGAGAAAATTCAAAGCTTACCCACAGGTTCAGCCCCTAATATCAAGCATCCAGGTGTGTCCTTTATCGGCCCAACATACGCCACCACACTCACCGGGCGCCAGCCCGCACCAACCACATGGGCACACCGTGACCATTTCTACCCACCAAGGAGGCAATTAGTCGTGACGACTGGCATCAACCTGCTTGATATTGCTATCCCCATCATTCTGCTGCTCTACTTCCTCGCCGGACTCCGCAGCGGATTCTTCACCACCCTCGGAACCTTCCTCGGCCTGGGCCTGGGCGTCTGCGCCGCAGCCTGGCTCGTGCCCCTCGCCGTGGCATCCGTGGGATCCCAATGGAGCCTCATTACCGCCGTCGGCGTGCTCATCATCTGCCTGACCATCGGACAGTGGCTCGGCCTCGTTGCCGGACGCACCATCCGCCGCGTCACCGACATCACCCCGCTCAAGGGCGTAGAACGCTTCTTCGGCGGCGTGCTGAACCTCGCCGCCTGCGCCCTGGTCATGGTCGTGCTGACCATCTCCATGCGCACCGTGCCCATCCCGCAGCTCAACACTGCGCTCAGCGACTCCAAGACCCTCTCCTGGATGGTCGCCTCCACCCCCGAGGTCGTCAAGGACCGCATCAACACGGTACGCAATGACGTGCTCGCCTTCGGAACCATTCCGGAAGTCAGCCAGCTCATCGCCCCCGAAACCAGCGCCCCCACCGAGACGGTAGAATCCGCGGCACTGGACCAGGCGGCAGCCTCCGTCGTTGAGATTCTGGGCGCCGCAGAGCAGTGCGGCTACACCTCCACCGGCTCCGGCTTCGTGGCGGATAACGGCCTGGTCGTCACCAACGCCCACGTGGTCGCCGGCGTGACCTCCCCGGTCGTGCAGGACTCCCGCGGCCGTACCTGGCCCGGCACCGTCGTCTACATGGACACCGAACAGGACCTCGCCTTCATCAGCGTTCCCAAGCTGCCGCTTGCACCGCTGAACATTGGCACCAACGCCACCGCAGGTAGCCTCGTAACCTTCATGGGCTACCCCAAGGGCGGCCCGTTCAAGGCACTGCCCGCCACCGTGCAGGGCATCGGCAACACCCAGACCATCGACGCTGACACCGGCCGTGCCAACGCCATGCGCCAGGTCTACCAGCTGGCAGCCGACGTGCAGCACGGCAACTCCGGCGGCCCTGTCCTCGACGAAAACGGCAACGTGGTCGGCGTGATTTTCGGTAAGGCAACCACCGGCCAGACCGGCTACGCCATCACCGCAAGCACCCTCAAGCAGGCACTGGCTGAAGGCGGCGACAACACCGCCGCAGTCTCCACCGGCACCTGCCGCAAGTAGCTAGCCGCTAGATAGCGATAAAAGTTCAGGCTCCCGCCCTCACACGAGGAACGGGAGCCTGAACTGTTTAACAAGGGGGGGGATAGGCGGGGCTATTCCGCCCAGATGCTGTGCTGCTACTCAGCGAGGTGCTGCGCTGGGTTATTCCGCCAAATGCTGGGCGAGGAAATCAACCGCCATAACGTAGCCGTATGCGCCCGCACCGGCAATCACCGCAGTAGCCTGCGGCGACACAAACGAATGATGACGGAACTCCTCACGACGATGCACATTCGACAGATGCACCTCAACCACCGGAAGCTCAGCCGCCTCCAGCGCATCATGTAGCGCCACCGACGTGTGCGTATACGCCGCCGGGTTGATAATAATCGCCGCACCACGGGTACGAGCACGCTGAATCTCATCCACCAGCGCACCCTCATGATTCGACTGCATAAACTCAACATCAAAACCATGAGCCGCCGCGCGCTCACGCACCATACGCTCAATATCGTGCAGAGTGGTGTAGCCGTACACCTCGGGGCGGCGCTGCCCAAGCAGGTTCAAATTCGGTCCATTAAGCACAAAAATCGTATCTGACATAAAACCAGTGTGGCACAGCGAGCGACCGCACAGCAGGAGCCGACGCGAACTGCCCAGAAAATGACGGGGAGGGGCGAGAAACGCCACGAGCTAAGTACGGTGAACCTCGCTACCGCACACACCCAAAGCCCGGTAACCTCGCGCTATGACCGAGAACGCCATCCGCACCGAAGTAGACGCACAGAACACCGCGGCAGAGAATGCCGAATCGCTCCTGCAGATTCGCTTCGTCCCCGAATTCAAGGCAGCCGCAGCAGCCCGCCGCCTCAAGGCACGCGCACCCGAAAGCCACCTCGCCACCGTGCGCCGCGCCCGCAAGATTAACCGCATCCTCGGTGAAACCTACCCCTACGCCGTCGCAGAGCTCGACTTCGACAACCCCTTCGAGCTGCTCATCGCCACCGTGCTCTCGGCACAAACCACCGATGTGCGCGTCAACTCCGTGACCGGTGCACTCTTCGCGCGCTACCCCGATGCAGCCGCGCTCGCCTCCGCACGCACCGAAGAAGTCGAACCCTACATTCAGTCCCTCGGCTTCTACCGCGCCAAGGCACGCTCCATCGTCACCCTCTCCCAGCAGCTCGTCGAACGCCACAACGGGCAGGTACCCTCCACCCTCGAAGAGCTCGTAGAACTCGCCGGAGTCGGCCGCAAAACCGCGAACGTCGTACTCGGAAACGCCTTCGACGTGCCCGGACTGACCGTAGACACCCACTTCGGCCGCCTCGCCCGCCGCATGGGATTCACCACCGCCGATGCCCCCGAGACGGTCGAAAAAGACGTCGCCGAGCTCATCGAACGCAAAGACTGGACGCTCTTCTCACACCGCATGGTCTACCACGGCCGCCGCATCTGCCACGCCAAAAAGCCCGCCTGCGGCGTGTGCCCGGTTGCCGATCTCTGCCCGTCCTACGGCGCAGGGGAGACGAACGAGCAGGCAGCACGTAAACTCATGAAATACGAAATGGCACCCGGCCGAGAAGACCTGCACCTGCGATTCCTGCAGGGCGCAACCCGCCGCGAACTCATGGCTGAAGGCTACCCGCTCAGCGCCTAACGGCGCCTGGATTGAAGCCCGCGCAGAAAAGAGGTACACAGATGAGCGAAAACACGCCCCAGCAGGAGGCGCAACACCCCGCCCAGCAGGCGTTGACGGCTCTCGCAGAAGGCGGCGTGGAATTCGATGTCCAAGCCCTGCTGCGCAGCGCACCCGCCAGCCCCCTGAGCAAAGAAGCCGCCGTGCTGATCCTCTTCGGCGTGCTCGATAACTCGCCCTCCACCGGCGAATTTGAGGGCTGCCCCGACAACGTTAGCGCCGACCTGGACGTACTGCTCCTCGTACGTGCCGCAACCCTGCGCTCACACGCCGGTCAGCCCGCCTTCCCCGGCGGCAAAATCGACCCCGAAGACTACGCACTCGCCGAAACCACCGGCGAACCCGTCGCCCACATCGCTGCCCTGCGCGAGGCGGTCGAAGAAACCGGGCTCGACCCCGCCGGCGTGCAGATCCTCGGCCAGCTGCACACCCTGCCGCTACCCATCAGTAACTTCATGGTCACCCCCGTCATCGGCTGGTGGAACAGCCCCGTGCCCGTCGAAGTCGTCGACCACAACGAGTCCGCGCTCATCGCCCGCGTACCCGTGCGCGACCTGCTCAACCCCGCCAACCGGCACACCGCCTACGTTAAACGCGGCCGCACCTCACACCGCACCCCCGCCTTCGAGGTACGCATGCCCGGTGGCGAAGAATTCACCGTCTGGGGATTCACCGCAATTCTGCTGGACCGGATCTTCGACTCGCTCGGCTGGACCGTGCCCTGGGATACAAAAAAGATGCGCCCGGCACCCGGCTACGAGGAGTAAAGCTCTTCGCAGAATAAGCGCTTGACTAGCGGCTATATGGTGCAGATAGGGGCGGCAGGTAGCTTGAACGAAGCTACCCGCCGCCCCTATTTTTTGTTGCACGGTGCCGCTTATGCGCGGCTGATCATTTACCGCTGATTACTTACCGTCTGCGTAGTTGCGCACCCGCGCCACCGACACCGGAAAATCAACCGGCACCCGACCGAACAGCAGACGCGCCGCCTCCGCAGCGCCCTCACGCACAATACGCTCCACGCGATCCGCCTCCAGCTCGGGACCGCACAGCAGAAGCTCATCGTGCAAAAAATACACAATGCGGGTGCGCATCGGCATACCAAAAATCCGCTCCGACAACAGACGAGAACGCACCGCGCCCATCCAGCACAGAGCCCACTCAGCCGCCGTACCCTGCACAATAAAATTGCGGGTCATACGCCCGTGCGCACGCGCAGTCGACACCGCACGCGACTCAGCCGCCGGCGAAGACCGATCAGCCACAATCTCACGGAAACGCTCATCCACCGGCGGGGACGTACGACCCAAAAAAGTCGTTACCTGCCCGCCCGCCTCACCAATGCGCGCGGCACGCTCCGTAAAGTCCATCGCCTGCGGAAAAAGCGCCGCCACATGCGGCAACAGGGCACCAATCTCACCGCTGCGACCGCCGTACATAATCGCCAGCATGCCGACCTTGGCGTGGGAACGCTCCGTCAAACCCACACCCTTCATGTGCGCCAGCTCGGCAATACCCGCATACAGGTCAGCGCCACGACCCGCCGAAGCGAGCGCCTCATCACGGCTCAACGCCGCCAGAATACGCGGCTCAATCTGCGAGCCATCCGTCACCGTCAGCACCTGACCCTCCGGCGCCTGCACCGCCTGACGAATCTCCGCCGGAAGCTGCAACGCACCACCGCCGGAAGCGCCCCAGCGCCCGGTCGCGGCGCCACCCACCTCAAGATGTGGGCGGAACGCACCCTCAGAAACCCAGGTATCAGCCCACGTCCAGCCGTTAGCAGTCCAAATGCGGTACAGCTTCTTATAACGCAGAATCGGGTCAATCAGCGCCCAACGCTTCTCCCTCTGAGCCGGAATCGCATCCGCCCAACTCTTCAACTCCCACGAACGCGTAGACTTCACCGAAACCCCCGCAGACTGCAAAGCACGCAAAAGATCCTGCGGCGAATCCGGGTTCAACGACGGCATAAACAGCATGCGCTGAATCTGCTCCGCCAACTCCTGCATCTTCTGCGGACGCTCACCCGGCACCGGGCGCGGGCCCAACAACTCGCACAGATGCTCATGATGCGTCTGCACATTAAACGGGATGCCGTAATAACCAATCTCAGCGGCCACCAACGCACCGGCAGACTCAGCCGCCGCCAAAAGACGTAGCCGCTCCGGGTGCCTCGACTCACTAATAGCGCGCGCCTGCGCCAGCCACTCACGCATCAGCACACGCACCACCGGATGCTCCGGCAGCAGAGTCACCGGGCCCGCCGCCAACTGCTGGGCAAAAGGCTCATGGGGTGCCGCCTCCAGGAAATCGGGGGAGGAATCTGCAGAGGAATCGGCGGGTGCGGCGGAAGAGGTGGCGGGGGCACTCAAAAAATCAGCGCCGAACAGCTCCTCCTGACCCTGAATCTGCCGCGCCACCGGCAGATACCCCTGAGGCTCCACCGCCTCACGCAGATCAGCAAGATCCAGCACCGGGCTGTACTCCACAAAATCGCTCGGATGCGTAGCGGCAGTCGCCAAAATTCGCTGCACCAGACGCAAATCATGGCACAGATGCACCCGCACCCCGCGGTGCAGAAGCAGCGGGTCAACGTGGCGGGTATCAGCCCAAATCCAGCGCGGAAAACGCGCCTCCGCCGACTCGGACGCCTGACGCTCCACCTCACGCACATACGCCGGAAGATTCGCCGCACTCACCCGGTCCGCACGCGTAATCCGCGGAATAAAGGTCGGGTCCTGCAACTGCTCAGCGGTCGGCGCCGAAAAATGAAAAGCACCCCACGACGTCACCGGCTGGGCACCGCGCGGCGAAGCACCCGCGGCAATAGCCGAGGTGACCGGGTGCGCGGGGGTGCCGGTCTGGGCGGTAATACCCGCGCCGGTGGCAGGACTGAGTAGAACGTACATTCTTCCATTATCGGTGACCGGGTGCGAAGGCGCGCGGTTTGCGGATGAGCGGGCACGGGATACGTGCGAAAAGTACTGTGGGTGCGAGAGGGCAGAACACGCCGCGGTTTGTCATAAAAGCGCCGGATGCGTGCGTTTTGTTCGTTTGGGGCGCGTGCATCGTGGATATTTCGGGGTGCGCGAGGAGTTATCCACAGAACGCTCATTCTCTTAAAAATTTAGGATGGGCGCAATGCTCTCCTAGAGCCATGAACCCCACCAGAAATCCCGCCAGCAACACCGGTAGTCCCAATGGCTACCCGACCAGCGCCGTGCAGAATCTAAGCACACAGAGTCCAAGCACGCAGGTGCAGGGAACGAATCGACTGGGTGCGCAGAATGCAGGTGCGCGCTCACTGCCCGCCCTGCTCATCCCCGAAGACTACCGCGCCCGCGCCGTCGCCCTGCACGCCCGCGAGCTAATCCTGCGCTCGCCGCAGATGAGCGCTATCGCCCTGAACGGTTTTAGCGGTGGTTTTAGCGGTGGATTTGGCGCCGGGGTTGAGACGGCAGCGGAGCGCGCGCCCGCAGAGGGTGTAATCGCCGCGGGCAGCGCAAACACTGCGAGTGCTGCGGACGGTGGACTGCTCCAGGAATCCCAGCCCCTCCGCGAGATTCTCGAAAATGCCGTGGACGAGGCAATCTACGCCATCGACGGCGGATGCCAGGGGAATGCCTGGGGGAACGCGAACGCAGAAGGAACGGGCGCAGACGGAAGCAATGCAGCGAAGCTCCGAAAATTCCGCGCCAAAGCTGCGCCGTCCGCGCCCGCCTCCTGGAGCTACCCCAGCGTGGAATACGTGCCCGTCAACCGGCAGACTGCGCTACGCTACCTCGCCGCGGAACTCTACGGCCTCGGCGCCCTCGACCTGCTCCTTGACGAGGGGCAACGCTCCGGAACGATTACCGATATTTACGTGAATTCGCCCTGCGATATCTGGGTGGGTATCAACGGCACCACTCGCCCCGTGGCGCTGAGCCTAGGCAATGAGCGGCGTGTGCGTGACCTTGCCGAGCGGCTCATTCGCAGGCACGGTGGGCAGCTGGACGCCGCGCATCCGGCGGCTGACATCAGCGACGAGTACGGTAGGCGAATCCATGCGATTATCCCGCCGCTGAGCGAACGCACCCGGCTCTCCGTGCGCCTACCTTCCCGCGAGCGCCCCACCCTGGCGCAGCTGCAGGTCGCCGGGCTGTGCGATGAGGCGACCGCCGCCTACCTGCGCCGCATGATTGCTGAACGCCGCGGGTTCCTGATTAGCGGCGGCACAGGCACCGGCAAGACCACTCTGCTCAATGCCCTGCTGGGGCTGTGTAAGCCGCAGGAGCGCCTCATTCTGCTCGAGGACACCCCGGAACTCGCGCCGCAGCATGAGCAGGTGGTCGCCCTCAAAACCCGTGCCGCGAACTCCGAAGGCGCAGGCGAAATTGGGTTGGGCGAGCTGATTGTGCAGGCGCTGCGCATGGGTCCGGATCGGCTCGTGGTGGGTGAGTGTCGCGGCGCGGAGGTGGTGCACCTGCTGACCGCCATGAACACCGGTCACCGCGGTGCTGGAACGACCCTGCACGCCAATAGCGCGCAGGCGGTGCCCCTGCGTTTGTGCGCCTTAGGTGCGCTCGCCGGACTGGATAGTAGAACGGTCGCTCTACATACGGCGACGGCTTTTGAACGCATTATCCACCTGGAACACCGGGACGGTCGCCGCCGCATCGAGGGGATCTACAGCCTGCACCCCGCCACGCAGGGTAGCGAAGAGTATCTGCAGGTCAGGTGTATTTCTACCGGGTCTGATGTTGGGTACTAGCCCCCCGCGATAGGGGAACGGAAAACGTGAAAGGAGGAAGCGTGAAGAAGAAAGAGAAGAGCGGCGGAAGCCTTCGCGAGCGCTGGGTTGAGCGTCTAGCCGGGCCCGCCAGCGCCGAGGAAATGCGCATGTGGCCGCTCATGCTACGCACCCTCGCGCTGAACCTGCGCGCCGGTATTCCCCTGCAGGAGGCGGTGCACGCCAACCCGGGCTCCGGGCAGCTCGGGGAGAGTGAACCTGTGTCGGGTGCGCAGAAAATGCCCGCGAAGAAAACAACCGCAAAGAAAAGCCTCCGGGTTCGACGCACACGAGGCTCCTCCCCCCTCTCCGATGACTACGGGCAGAAGCGGTGCGCCGAAGATATTCGCCGCTTTACGCAGGCGCTTGCCACGGTCACCTCCTGGGGTGCCCCCGCGCACCTCGCCTGCACCCAGCTGCTCGAAAACGGCACCCGGATGCGCCCGCACAGCCACGAGCGCCTGTACGACCTGCAGCTGAGCCTGCGCATGAGCGAGAGCGCCGGCGCGCCGCTCGCCACGAGCCTGGAACGCGCCGCCGAACACGCCGAAGAACGCATCGACGCGCTCCTGGGCAGGCAGAGCGCCCTCGCCGCACCGCGTGCCACCGGCAGAATCCTCTCCTGGCTTCCGCTGCTCGGCCTGGGACTGGGTGTGCTCATGGGAAGTGACCCCGTGGGCGTGCTGACCGGCTCCATCCTCGGTGCGCTCACCGGCTTGCTGGGGCTGGGGCTCGCCTTCGCCGGGCGCCGCTGGACCGCCGCGCTCGTGCATCGGGCTGAGGTGGAAAGCGCGGCAGGTAGCGGGGGCGACCAAACCTCGAACGTGCCGCCCGTTGATACCGCCCTCGTGCTGGAACTACTCGCCGCGCAACTACGCGCCGGGCTTGCGCCGCTCGCCGCCCTGGGCACCCTCTCCGAGGCGCTCAATAGCCGACCGCTACACACGGTCTGCCAGCGCCTACAGATGGGCAGCGGCTGGGGGAGTGCCTGGTCGGGATCCGCGGCGGGAACATTCGGTGAGCTGCGGGATGCGCTCGCCCCCGCCTATACGGGTGGCGCACCCAGCACTGCGCTACTGCTTTCCCTTGCCGATGCGCACCGCCTCAGTGAACGCCGCGCGGCAGAACGCGCCGCCGGAAAGCTCTCCGTCGCGCTCGTGGTGCCCCTCGGTCTGTGTTCGCTGCCCGCCTTTATTTGTTTGGGTATTGTGCCCATCCTCATTTCGCTACTACCCACGCTGACGGGCTAAAGAACCATGCCCATAAGCGCTGTTGACTAGCTGAAATGCCGAAAGTTTAGACCCTCGCCCATCTGCCAAGAACGCAGACGAGCACCCACCCCGCCCCGAACGAACAGGGCGTAATGAAAGGAAAACCAATGACGAACACCCTCTGCGAAGCAATCCGCCACGACCTGCACGCTGTCGGCGCTCCGGGCAACGCCCCGGTCGGTGCTCCGGGTGGCATTCCGAGTGAAATTCAGCCCGCCGCGCTCGATGCCGTGCAGGGCGCTGAAACGCAGACCATTCTGGGTCCCGTACCGCTGTCCGTTGCCATCGCAACCACCATGAAGCAGTTGCGCGAAGAATGCCCCGAGCTTTTCAGCGATGCCGAACTTCTCACCGGTGCTGAGCTGAGCCACGCCGGCCCCAGGATTGACCCTCACGAAATGGAGATTGATATGAACACGGACCGCCTGAGCCCCGAGCAGGCGCTGACCATTGCCCGCGCGCTCGCTGAGGGGTGCACCCTGGACGAATGCGGCGCCACCTGCCGCAGCCTGGGTGAGCACGCGCCCGGCTGTGCCGAATACGTGCCCGCTGAGGGTGATGAAAAGGCGCCCGCTGAGTACGCCCTGGCGGGTGATCCGGAGGAGGGCGCCTCCACCGCGGAGTACGGCATTGTGATGCTTGCGGCGGTCGGTTTTGCGGGCCTGCTGGTGCTGATTCTCAAGTCCGATGAGGTGCGTTCCATGCTCCTGGATATTGTGCGTAATGCGCTGTCGATTGCAGGTAATACTGGACTGCTCTAGCGCCTTTGTAAATCCCGCCGTGGAGTTTGGATCTAGGTGCTATGCACCCCGAAAAATGGGGCAAGAAAGGAGGAATAAAGAATGAACGCTCATATGAATTTGGGTGTTTGTCGGTGTGCTCGACCCGCAGGTAAAACCGGGGCGGAATCGGTGCCCGATACCCCGCACGAGGACGCCGCAGAAGAGGGTGTCATCACCGCCGAATTTGCGGTCGCCCTACCCGCCGTGACGGTGGTGCTCGCCCTCTGCCTGGGCGCCGCCTCCACGGGGGTTGCGCAGCTCAAGGTGGAGGAATCCGCGCGAACGGCTGCCCGCGCCGCCGCCCGCGGAGACTCCGAGGCGCAGATTCGCTCCGCCGTCAGTCGCATCGACCCGGCGCAGAGTGTGCAGATTTCCGTTTCTCCTGATAGCGCAGTTGATGCAGGGGAGGGGCGCGCCCGGCAGGTGCACGTGCGGGTGAGCCGCCCCGCCCCCGGCGTGATTGGCTCGACGACCGGCTGGGTACTGCGAGCGGACGCCCATGCCCGCGTTGAAGGTGGTGCTGGCAGTCAAGAAGGCACTGGCGCTCAGGAAAGCGCTGACAGTGAAGAAAGCATCGGCAATGATGGTGAATAAAAGCTCGGTTCTCGCCTGCTCCGCGGAAGAGCAACCCGAAGAGGGTAGCGGCACCGTCCTCGCCCTCACCATTATTGCCGCGCTGCTGGTGGTGACCGTGGTGATTGCCGGGCTCATCGGGGTGGTGTCCGCGAACCGCAGGGCTTCCGTAGCCGCCGATTTGAGTGCGCTCGCGGCGGCGGATGCCTACCGCGGGCTCACCGAGGGCGACCCGTGTGCGGTCGCGGCGGATCTTGCCGCCCGCCACGGTGCGCACCTGGAATCCTGCACGTTTCCGGATCGACCTGAAACGGTGGAGGTGACGGTCGCCGTCCCCGTCGCAGGGCCCATGGGGATGCTGGGCCCGGCGAGGGTGCGTGCCCGCGCCGGGGCTGAGCACCCTGAAGAAGAGTACGCCGAAGAAGAGCATGACGCGGTGGGCAACGCGGAGGAGCTGAGCCCCGATGAGGTCGCCGAGCTGGAGGAGGAGCTGGAAGCTGGGCAGGATTCGGTGCCCGAACCTCCTGAGCCGGAAAGCCCTGCCGAGCCGGAAAAACCCGCCGACTAGGTTATTTGCGCTCGCCGGGAGTTGTTATCTCAGCCTGCACAGCTTATCTCCCTGCGCCTCCTGCAGTAACCTACGCCTCCGCCATGCTCCGCAGCATTGCCTGCAGTAGCGCCCGCGCGCCGTGCTTGCTGAGCGGCTCGTTGCGGTTGCCGCACTTGGGTGAGTGCACGCAGGAGGGGCAGCCGTTGTCGCATCCGCAGCTTTCGATGGCTTCGAGGGTGGCGCTCAGCCACTGCACAACCGCGTTGAAGCCGCGCTCGCTAATGCCCGCACCGCCGGGGGTTGCGTCGTAGACGAAAATGGTGGGCCTGCCGGTGTCTACGTGAAGTAGAGTGGAGAGTCCGCCCAAGTCCCAGCGGTCGCTGGTGGCGATGAGGGGTAGCAGTCCGATGGCGGCGTGCTCGGCGGCGTGCAGGGTGCCGGGGCCGTCCTCTTCGGTCACGCCCGCGCCGAATAGGTAGCTGGGTTCGAAGGTGAACCAGACCGCCTCGGTCATGAGTACTTCCGGTGGCATGGGTTGTGCCTCTTCGCCCAGGTATTCGCCGCCGTAGACGGAGAATCGCTGGTAGCCGGTGACCTGGTCGGTGACCTGAACCTGCCCGCGGTGCATGGTGAGCGGGGCGAGCTGCTGCGCGTCGGTTTCGGGTGCAGACTCTCCGGGAGTAGGCTCGCCAGGAATAGCAGCTCCAGCTGGCGCACCGTAACTGACCCGCGCACGCTCCGCCAGAATACGCACCTCAGTGCTCTCAATGGCGCGCGTGTAGTAGTCCGGGTAGACGCGGCTGAGCAGAATCACGCGCTCGCCCTCGCTGAGGGACTCGACCACATACTGCGCGTTCTGGTGAATATAGATTGCGCCCGGGTGCCCCTGGCTCATGGCGTGCGCGGCGTCCATGGTGCCAACCAGGGTGCCGTCTTCGGCGTCGATGAGCTGGTAGGGTCCGCCGCCGGTGCCGCGGATATCGACCAGGTCGGCGGCTGATTCGGCGTGCGTCCAGTACCAGCCGTCCGGGCGGCGACGCAGGTACCCCTGCTGCACCAGCCGATCCAGCAGCGCGGCGGTGTGCGGCCCGAAGAGGCTCAGTTCTTCGGCGCGGAGGGGTGCCTCCTGTGCGGCGGCGCACAGCTGCGGTGAGAGTACGTACGGGTTTGTCGGGTCGAAAACGGTCGCCTCAACCTCCTGCCCGAAAATCGCCTCCGGGTGGTGCACCAGGTAGGTGTCGAGCGGGTTGTCGTCGGCAATGAGTACGGCGAGCGCGTCCTGACCGCTTCGACCCGCGCGGCCCACGCGCTGCATGAAGGAGGCGCGGGTACCCGGCCAGCCCGCCACGAGTACGGCGTCCAGTCCGGAGATGTCGATGCCCAGTTCCAGCGCGGAGGTGCTCGCCAGTCCGAGCAGTTCGCCGTTGCGGAGTTTGCGTTCGAGCTCGCGGCGCTCTTCGGGGGTGTACCCGGCGCGGTATGCGGCGACGCGGTGGGAGAGACCCGCCTCCACCTCGTCGAGGTAGCGTTGGGTCTTCTGCGAGAGGATTTCTACGCTGCGGCGCGAACCGGCGAAAACCAGGGAGCGGGTGCGGGAAAGCACCAGGTCGGTGAGCATTTGCGCGCCCTGCTCCACGGGGGAGACGCGGCGCGGCGCCTCCTGCTCAGCCTTCGACTGGACCGCCTGCTGCTGGGTGCTGCGGGCACCCTTGGCGAGCTGATCGTGCGCCTTGGGCGGCATGAATTCGGGCTCCCAGAGCGCGACGGTGGTTTCACCGCGTGCGGAGGTGGACTCGGTAATGGCGGTGACCGCCTGCTGCGGCACGCCGATGAGTTTGGAGAAAGACTCGACCGGGTTGGAACTGGTTGCGGAGGCGCCGTAGAACACGGGCACGGTGCGGTAGAGTGCGCAGACGCGGCGCAGGCGGCGCAGCAGGTTGGCGATGTGTGCACCGAAAACGCCGCGGTAGCTGTGTGCCTCGTCGAGCACCACGTAGCGCAGCCCGCGCAGGAAGGACGCCCACTGCCGGTGGTTGCTCAGGATTGAGTAGTTGAGCATGTCCGGGGTGGTGAGGATGAAGTTAGCGTGTTCGCGGATCCAGCGGCGTTCGCCGGTGGGGGTGTCGCCGTCGTAGCTTGCCGCGTGGAGTCCTGGTAGGTTGTAGGAGGTGAGGGCGGTGAGCTGGTCGGCGGAGAGCGCCTTCGCCGGTGAAATGTAGAGAACGTTCGCTCTATTATTGAGGTTTTCTACCCCCGAATACGCGGAAGTTGAGCTCACCGGCTCGCCGCACGATGCACGATAAATAGCGTCCAGGGTGGGCATCAGGTAGCTCAGGGTCTTGCCCGAGGCGGTACCAGTCGCCACAATCACGTGCCCGCCGCTGCCGGTGCTCTTCGCACCTTTGGCGTGCGCGGGAGCCGGTGCTTCAACCTGCTCAGCTTCGATGCGCCCCGCCTGCCAGTCGTAGCGCGCCGCACTCGCCGCCAGCGCCGCATCAAGACCCGCATGGGCGGCGTCTGCCGCCTGCACCTGGTGGGCGTAGGGCTCGGCAATACCGAGCGATTCAAAGGCCTCCACCACGCGCGGATGCAACCACTGCGGCCACGGCGCGTAGCTCGCCTCCCTGGCGGCAATGGTGCGAATATGGGTCACCTGCTCGGGCAGGGTTCCGGTGCGTGCCGCCTCCGGCAATAGGGGTGCCAGCACCTGCTGTGCGCTCGCGGGCAGCTCGCGGTAACGTAGCGTTTTTGGGTGCGCCGCAGACTGCCCCTGCGGCTGTTCGGGCTGGTGTACAGGCTGGTGCGTGGGTTGCTGTTCGGGGTGTTGGTTGGCGTTCTGCGAGGAGGTGCTGTGCGGCATGGGTTCCATTGTAGAGCGGCGGGCTACACCCCGACCTGCCGCCGGTCATGTATCGTCCTGAATTTGCGCACCGTGCCTGTCCCAACCCCGTCCCAGAACTGCCTCTGCGCCGCCAACCCCTTAGTCAGCGCGCACATATCAAAAAATTTGCATGCTTTAGACGTATATGACGATAAAATAGTTTCGTGGCTCAAAATAAGATTATTCTGTATTACCAGTTCGCCCCCATCGCCGACCCGCAGGCGGTCATGCTCTGGCAGCGTGCCCTCTGCGAGAAGCTCGGCCTGCGCGGGCGTATCCTCATTTCCAAGCACGGTATTAACGGCACCCTCGGCGGCGAAATCAACGCGGTCAAGGCGTACACCAAGGAAACCCGCAAGTACCCCGGCTTCAAGAACATGGAGTTCAAGTGGTCCGAGGGCGGCGCGGAGGACTTCCCCCGCCTGTCCGTGAAGGCACGCGACGAGATTGTGGCTTTCGGTGCTCCCGACGAACTGCAGGTGGACGAGAATGGCGTCGTTGGCGGCGGCGTGCACCTGAAGCCTGAAGAGGTCAACAAGCTTGTTGAAGAGCGCGGCGACGAAGTGGTCTTCTTCGACGGCCGTAACGCATTCGAGGCGAAGATTGGCAAGTTCAAGAACGCTATCGTTCCCGACGTGCGCACCACCCACGACTTCATCCGCGAGATCGAGTCCGGCAAGTACGACCACATTAAGGACAAGCCGGTCGTCACCTACTGCACCGGCGGTATTCGCTGCGAGATTCTCTCCGCACTCATGAAGAACCGCGGCTTCAAGGAGATCTACCAGATCGACGGTGGCATCGTGCGCTACGGCGAGAAGTACGGCGACAAGGAACTGTGGGAAGGCTCGCTCTACGTCTTCGACAAGCGCATGCACATGGAGTTCACCCCGGACACCGTCACCATCGGCAAGTGCGAACAGTGTGGCGCCCCCTCGAATAAGTTCGAGAACTGCTCCAACGATTCCTGCCGCGAGCTGGTTCTGCTCTGCCCCGAGTGCGCAGCTGATGACGCGAAGCGCCACTGCGTGCCCGAGTGCTCGGTGGACCGCGAAGCAGCTGAGGCGAACGCCTAATGGCAGCCGCTAAGGGCGGCGCGGTTCAGATCTCTGAACCTCGCATTGAGGAGCACCCGGCGATGGTCGTTGCCGGCGTTTCGCAGGTGTTCCCCCTGGACGGCGACTTCTCCTCGCTGTGGGATGAGCTGAACCAGAAGGCGTCCCCGGCGATGCTGGATGTTCTGAACGTGACCCAGTACCTGGGCGTGTGCACTCAGCCGAACCCGAAGGGTCAGGTCCGCTACACGGCGGGCTTCCTGGTGTCGGAGCCGGCGAGTGCGGCGAAGCTTGGTCTGGGCGTGCTGGAGTTGCCTGCGAGCACCTATGCGGTGGTTGAGGTGACCGGCCCGATTTCGGAGTCCATTCCGGCTGGCTTTGCGAGCTTTGAGGAGGCGTTCTTCGCGAAGAATCCGCAGTACCGCCCGGTGGGTGGCCTTGAGGTGTACGGTCGCGGCGATATGCAGGCGGCTGATTACCGTATGGAGCTGTGGGTTCCGCTGGTAAAGCGTTCCTAGGGCAGTTTGTTTCTGTCGTTTTAGTTGCAGTTTTAGCTGTTGAATAGAAGGGCCCGGTGGTGCGATGCGTTCGTGCCGCCGGGCTTTTCTGTGCCCTTTTCGGCTATATTTTGCGTCAGCATTTTGTGGCGGTATGTGTGCGCCGGGTGGGTGGGGTGTGCAGGCGGGTGAGGCGTGCGGGCGGGTGAGGTGTGCGGCGAAAGGGGAGTGGTGCTCTGTGTGTAATACTCCGAAACAAAATACTTGACATGTAAAGTATTTGGGTTTAGATTTAAACCACCAGCCCGGCACTACACGAGCCCGGGCGCAACTCGCTAAGGAAAAAACCATGAACACCAACCCCAACAGCACCCCGCAGCTCGACGAATCCATCCGCATCAGCCACCTCGAGCCCATGCGCGGCGACGAGAAGAAGCTCGGCTTCCTCTCCTTCGGCCACTGGGCTGAGGTCCCCGGCTCCCGCGTACCCTCCGCCGCGGAATCCCTGCACCAGGCAATCGACCTTGCCGTAGGTGCCGAAGACATTGGACTGGACGGCGCGTTCTTCCGCGTGCACCACTTCGATCAGCAGCAGGCGACCCCCTACCCGCTACTCTCCGCAATCGCCGCCAAAACCGAACGCATCGAGCTGGGCACCGGCGTGATTGATATGCGCTACGAAAACCCGCTCTACATGGCTGAACTTGCCGCCATGGCTGACCTCATTGCGGCGGGTCGACTGCAGCTGGGTGTTTCCCGCGGCTCGCCCGAATCCGTTATCCGCGGCTTTGAGAGCTTCGGCTACTACCCGGCAGAGGGTGAAAACGAGAGCGACATGGCGCGCCGCCACCTCGACATTTTCCTCAAGGCAATTGAGGGTGAGGGCATGGCGCCCAGCGCTTGCGTGGCGGGCAAGTACGCCCCCGTACAGCCGCAGTCGCCGGGTCTGCGTGAGCGCATCTGGTGGGGTGCAGGTACCGATAGCACCGCCGTTTGGACCGCGCAGAAGGGGCTGAACCTCATGTCTTCAACCCTGATGCTGGAAGATAAGGGCATTCCGTTCGATCAGCAGCAGGCGCAGCAGATTCGCCTTTTCCGCTCCGAGTGGGTGAAGGCGGGCAATTCGGGTGTTCCGCGTGTTTCGGTGTCCCGCTCGGTGCTGCCCATTATTGATGAAACCTCGGCGCGCTACTTCGGTCGCCGCGCTTCGGAGGACTCGCAGGATTACACCGGCATTATTGACAACAGCTTCTCCCGCTTTGGTCGCAGCTACATTGGTGATCCGGCCGATATTGCCGAAGAACTCGCCCGTGATGAGGCGGTCCAGGCGGCAGACACTGTACTGCTGACGATTCCGAACCAGCTGGGTGTGGACTTCAACCTGAAGATGCTTGAGGCAATCGTGAAGGAGATTAAGCCTGCGCTGACCACTAAGTAAAGCCCCTGAGGTGAAGACCCCGCAGAACCTTCTGCGCTAGCAGGGTTTCGCGCCAGCGTGCCGCCGTCGCTTCCGTGATGGGCGGTGGTCGCTGATGAGCGCGAACTCTGCCGCCTCCCGAGGGCAAGGGCGCGGAGCACGTGCGGCAGCCCGCACAAGTGGACAATTGGTCAGTTATCACTGTATAGTCATCGTATGCTGACTATTGCTTCACACCTCGACGTCATGAACCGGCTCGGCCGCGCCATGGCCGACCCGACACGTTCCCGGATTCTGATGACCCTCCTCAGCGGCCCGAGCTATCCATCCGTGCTCTCGCGCGAGCTGGAGCTGACCCGCTCGAACGTGTCCAACCACCTGACCTGCCTGCGCGATTGCGGAATCGTCGTCGCCGAGCCCGAGGGTCGCCAGACGCGCTACGAGATTGCCGACCCGCACCTCGCCGCGGCACTGACGTCCCTGATCGACGTCACGCTCGCGGTGGACGAGGCAGCGCCGTGCATCGACCCGGTATGCTCGGTGTCGGGCTGTTGTGGAACGGCGGCGGGAGCATGAGCGAGACCCTGACCACCGCACGCCGCGCGATGCTGCACCGGCGCGTCCGCTTCATCGTCGGCTTCACGATCACGTACAACGTAATCGAGGCAATCGTCGCAGTCTGGGCAGGTGTCCTCGCCTCGTCCGCGGCGCTCATTGGCTTCGGGCTCGACTCGGTTGTCGAGGTACTCTCGGCCGCGGCCGTCACCTGGCAGTTCACCCGCAAGGACCCTGAGCGGTGGGAAACGGTCACCGTCAAGGCCATCGGCATCGCGTTCTTCGCGCTGGCGGCCTACGTCTCGATCGACGCGGTGCTGGCCCTGGTTGGTCAGGAGGGCCCCGACCGCAGCCCGCTGGGTCTCGGTATCACCGCGCTGAGCCTGGTCGTCATGCCTCTGCTGGCGTGGATTGAGGTCCGCACCGGGCGGGAGCTGGGCTCCAAGAGCGTGATGGCCGACGCCAAGCAGCTCATCCTGTGTATCTACCTCTCCGGTGCAGTGTTCATCGGCCTCGTCCTCGACAGCCTGTTCGGCTGGTGGTGGGCTGACTCGGTCGCGGCGCTGGTCGTGGCGGTGCTCGCGGTGCGCGAAGGCCTGGAGGCCTGGCGCGGCGACGTCGAGTCGCCGTTCGAAGTGCTAGAGGACCTCGAAGACGAGGACGACTGACCCGTCACCCGACGATGAAGAGCCAGTGCTGCAACCCAGACATGCGCTACGAAAACCCGCTCTACATGGCTGAACTTGCCGTCATGGCCGATCTCATTGCGGCGGGTCGACTGCAGCTGGGCGTGGACTTCAACCTGAAGATGCTGGAGGCAATCGTGAAGGAAATTAAGCCCGCGCTGGCCACCAAGTAAAGGTTCTGAGGTGAAGGTCCTGGGGTGAAGGTCCTGGAGTAAAGACCCCGTGCCAAGATGTTTCCGGCGCTTTGTAACGCGCTGAGATGCTTGTTTCCTTACAGCTTGAGCCACACATACAGCGATGCCCCGGCAGGCACCCGCAAGGGTTCTCGCCGGGGCATTACTATGCTCACGTTCTTAGAAATCCTTCTGTCTAGAAATCCCTCTGTCTAAAAGTTTTTCGTCTTTTCCCAAGGCTCAATAGCGCCCGGAACCACCTCAAAGAGCGGATGCGCACACGCCGCCAGCTCGCCGCGTGCCGCCAGTCGCTCGCTCAACCGATGCTCCCACTCGGGGTCGCGCCCCGCCACCTTGTGCTGCAGAAAGGCGAGCTCGTACTCCAGCTGACCCAAAGGAACGGGAATCAGCGCGACCGAAGCGTACGGATTTTCTGCCTTGTCAGCACAGTTTTTATCGGTGCCGTTTCTGCCTGCACTATTTTCGCCCGCACCAATCAGCGCACGGTTGAACGAGTAGCCGCGGGCATCCGCCTCATCTGCCAGCCCGGACAGGTAAGCGGCAACCGCCTCCAGCGGCTGCGGATGCGCGCGAAAACGAATCAGCTGCGGATGGTTCGTGTACCCGCGAGTCAGGCCCCGCAGCACCTTCTGCGCCAGCAGAGTTTCACGCCAGCAGGCGACCAGGGCGCGCCGATCGAGCAGACAGGGGTGAAGGGACCAAATGCGCACGCTTAGCCTTGCTCGTCTGCAGTGTTTTCGCCAGCCGATTCAGCGCCCGCGTGCTCGTCGCTAAAGTGCAGGAAGCTCTTGAGCACCAGCTCACGCACCGCATGCAGCAGGGTATCGCGCGGATGCTGCTCCTGCGTACCGCGTGCCGCGGCGGCAGCCTCATCGTATTCGGGCCAGGACAGCAGCATGGCAAGAGCCGCCACAATCTGACCCACGGCAAGCTCACCATCGCTCGCCGACGCAAAACCCGCCGTCTCGGTGGAGAGCAACTGGGTGCGGCACAGACCCGAACCGGCACGCAACAAAATGACGCTGGGGTGCTCGGCGCCAGGGCGGCCGTGGCGTTCCTCGGTGACGTCCTCGGCGACTTCCAGGTGCGCGGCGAGCAGCGCCTCATCGTCCATGGCGGCGAGACGGTCGTAGCGGCGCACGGACTCGGTGAGGGCGCGGGCGATGGGCTGCTGAATCGGGTAGGTGATCTCCTCGAAACGCTGCAGGGGCTCGGTCACGCCTGCCGCGGTCGCCTCGGTCGGGCGGCGCAGCCAAATCATGCCAAAACCAATAGAATGAACGTTCCGGGAAGCGAAGTCGTTCAGGTATGCCACGTAGGTCTGCTCGTAGTGGCTGCGGTCGCGGTTCTCGCTCGCATCCTTCAACCAGGTCTCCGCGTAGGAGGCGGGGGTCAGCGCCTCACGCTGAATAAACCACGCCTCCGCGCCGCCGTCGGCAACCCAGGCGCGCGGACGCTCATCCCACGGACGCGGTGCATCCGGATCCGCCGAATCGCGAATAATCTCCCAGTTGCCCAGCATCTGCGCGCGACCACCGGGCACCAGCACCGACGGCAGCTGACGCACCATCGTGCTCACAATTTCGTCACCGGGCAGGCCGCCGTCGCGGTAGGTAAACTGCTCCTCGGCGCTCTCACCGGCAACGCGCGGGGTAATCACGAACGGCGGGTTCGACACCACCAGGTCGAAAAGCTCACCGGCGACCGGCTCCAGCAGGGAACCCTCACGCAGGCTCACGCGCGCCTGCGGGTTCTGAGGGTCAATATTGAGCGCCTGCGCGTTCAGCAGCAGGTTAAAACGGGTGAACGCCAGGGCACGCTCCGAAATATCGGTAGCGGTCACGTGCTCGGCGTGGGCGAGCAGGTGGAAGGTCTGAATACCGCAGCCGGTGCCCACATCCAGGGCACGCTTGACGGGGGTGCGCTCGGTAATCTGCGCCAGAGTCAGGGAGGCGTGACCAATGCCGAGCACGTGATCCTTACGGAGCACTCCGGGGCGCTGATGCGCACCCAGGTCGGCGGCAACAAAGATTTCGGTGCCGTCATCGGCGGCGTGCGGGCGCAAATCAACGCTCGCGGACCAGCGGGTAGAATCCGCAGCGTCGCGCTCAATCAGCGCGGCGTCCGCGAAGTCCTGCAGGGTCTCGCCGAAGACCTCTGCGGCCTCCGCCTCGGTGAGCGGGCGAGCCAGCAGGAAAAACGCCAGCAGACGCGCCAGGTTCTTCTCACCCACACTGTAATCGTCGCGCAGAATGTGCTCCACACGCCATAGGCCCGGAACTACTTGGTCGCGAGCCATCGCCTCAGCCGCCTCAACACCGAGCAGCTCCTGCACAGCGTCATAGCTGTAGTTCAACGCCAACAGGCGTTCACGGATGCGGGTCAGGCGGGCGTAATCATCGCTGCGGGGAGCATCCGCAACGGCGGCGTACTCGGGAGCGAAAGAGGCGGCAGAAATAGTCATGCACACCATTCTACGCACCCGCCGCATCTGCCCGGGCGCGCCCACCGCGTATAGGCGGCAGCGCAATGACACAGCCCCGACCCACCCACTGACCAAAACCGTCATCTGCGCAAGAGCGCCCACCCCATCGCATACACTGAAACCATGAGTAACCTGTACCCCGATGAAAGTATCAGCGTCGACAAGTGCTGGGAGCGTCTGCACGCAAACACTCTCGGCCGCCTCATCCTCACTGACGGACAGCACGTCGATGTGCTGCCCGTGCTCTACGCCGTCGCCAGCCAAGACGACAAGCAGGAAATCTACATCCGCACCACCCGCGGCAACAAGTTCTCCTCCGTAGTGGTCAGCCGCCGCGTCGCCTTCGAAATCGACGAAACCCTCGAAGACGGCATCCGCTCCGTCATCGTGGTCGGTATCGCCCACTGGCTGCCGCCGGAAATGACCCCGCAGATTGTGCGCACCTTCGACCTGCCCGACTCCGAAACCCACGAAATGCAGTGGGTGCGCATTGCGCCGCAGACCGTGTACGGCCGCGAATACCCGCTGCTGCCCGCATACCTGGACGGCACCCACCCCGACTCTGATACCCTCACCAGCTAGAAACGCAGGTGAGCGGGTGCGGTGCGCCCCAGCACCCGCCCCCATGTACCCCGTGCACACACCACCGCTCCGGTACCGTATGATGTACCGAGTACCCTGCGCACTCGTGCAAGCTCAACACGCCCGGTCCTCATCAACCAGAACCGTGCCAGCTCGCCCGGTGCCGGGCCACCGCGCGCTCGCCGCATGAAACGCACCGAGCGCACCACATCAACCCAACATAAACTACACCCCCACCGATCACCTCACCCCGCGTACACCACGCCCCGCCGGCGCCCACAAGCGCCAGCGTAGGTTATGGTTGAATACGTAGCTTTTCAACACACAGATAGAGGAGTGCCGTGCCCGCTCAGGCAAAGACCGGAAAAGCCCTGCTGATTGTGGAGTCTCCCTCCAAGGTCAAAACCATTAGCAGCTACCTCGGCGAGGACTACCTTGTCGACTCGTCCATGGGCCATATCCGCGACCTTCCGCAGCCCTCCGAACTGCCCGAAAACCTCAAAAAGAGCCCCGTCGGCAAGTTCGCTGTCAACGTTGAAGAGAACTTCGAACCCTACTACGTGGTCAACCCCGACAAAAAGAAAAAGGTCGCCGAACTCAAGCGCAAGCTCAAAGAAGTAGACGCGCTCTACCTGGCAACCGATGGTGACCGCGAAGGTGAAGCCATCGCATGGCACCTGAAGGAAGTCCTCAAGCCCAAGGTACCCGTCTACCGCATGACCTTCCCCGAAATCACCCGGGAAGCCATTCAGCGTGCCTTCGGCGAACTGCGCGACATCGACCTGCACCTGGTCGACGCACAGGAAACCCGCCGCATCCTCGACCGCATCTACGGTTACGAAATTTCCCCCGTACTCTGGCGCAAGGTCGGCCGCGGCCTCTCCGCAGGTCGCGTGCAGTCCGTCGCAACCCGCCTCGTGGTTGAGCGCGAACGCGAACGCATGGCATTCGTCGCCGCCAACTACTGGGACCTGACCGGACGCTTCCTGACCGCAGCCTCCGAAGGCTTCGACGCCAAGCTGGTCGCCGTAGACGGCAACCGCATCGCCACCGGCAAGGACTTCGCCGACAACGGCACCCTCAACACCTCCAAGGTCACCCACCTGAACGAGGAAGCCGCCCGCGCGCTCGCCGCAGCCCTGCAGTCCGCCGCGTTCTCCGTACGCTCCGTTGAGACCAAGCCGTACAAGCGCCGCCCCGCAGCGCCGTTCACCACCTCCACCCTGCAGCAGGAAGCCGCACGTAAGCTGCGTTTCTCCTCCCGCGTGACCATGCAGGTGGCGCAGCGCCTCTACGAAAACGGTTACATCACCTACATGCGTACCGACTCGGTGGCGCTGAGCGAGCAGGCCGTCAAGGCCGCTCGCCGCCAGGCCTCCGAGCTGTACGGCGCCGAGTTCGTGCCCTCCGCACCGCGCGTGTACACCTCCAAGAGCAAGAACGCGCAGGAAGCCCACGAAGCAATCCGCCCCGCCGGTGACACCTTCCGTACCCCGGACGCTGTGCGCGGCTCCCTGTCCAACGACGAGTTCCGCCTCTACGAGCTGATCTGGAAGCGTACCGTCGCCTCCCAGATGGCTGACGCGACCGGTTCCACCGCTTCCGTGCGCCTGGGCGCCGTGGCATCTAACGGCCAGGATGCCGAGTTTGCTGCATCCGGTACCGTCATCACCTTCCGCGGTTTCCTCGCCGCCTACGAGGAGGGCGTTGACGCATCCCGCGTGGCTGAGCGTGAGGCGAAGGACGCTGAGAAGCGCCTGCCGAACCTGACCACCGGTGAGGCACTGACCGCCGAAGCGATTGAGCCCGCCGGCCACGAGACCCTGCCGCCTCCGCGCTACACCGAGGCGTCCCTCGTGAAGACCCTGGACGAGCTGGGCATTGGCCGCCCGTCCACCTACGCGGCGGTTATTTCGACCATCATGGACCGCGGATACGTGAACGTTCGTTCTGGTTCGCTGATTCCGTCCTGGATCGCGTTCTCCGTGGTGCGCCTGCTTGAATCCAGCTTCGGCCCCTATGTGAACTACGAGTTCACCGCGCAGATGGAAGAGGACCTCGACCGCATCGCACGCGGCGAGGAGTCCCGCGTCGAATGGCTGGGCGAGTTCTACTTCGGTGGCGGCTCCAAGCGCGGCCTGAAGTCTATCGTGGACAATCTCGGTGAGATTGACGCCCGCAGCATCAACTCCATCCCGATTGCGGACGGCATTGTGCTGCGCGTGGGCAAGTTCGGCCCCTACCTGGAAGCCGAAGGCACCCTCGACACCGAGACCGGCGAACTGACCGAGCCGATCCGCGCGAACGTACCCGCCGATCTGGCACCGGACGAACTGACCGAAGCGAAGGCACGCGAACTGCTCGAACAGGGCAAGTCCGACGGCCGCGTGCTCGGCGTGGACCCGGTCTCCGGCAACCAGATTGTGGCTCGCGACGGTCGCTACGGCCCCTACGTTACCGAGGTGATCGAGGAGATGACCGAGGAGCAGATTCAGGCATACCTGGACGCGCAGCCGACCGAATACTACAAGAACGGTAAGCCCAAGCCGAAGAAGAAGCCGAAGCCCGCCAAGCCGCGCACCGCGTCCCTGTTCAAGTCCATGGACCTGGCGACCGTGACCCTTGAGCAGGCACTGCAGCTGATGAGCCTGCCGCGCGTGCTCGGTACCGACGCTGAGGGCGTGGAAATCACCGTGCAGAACGGCCGCTTTGGCCCGTACCTGAAGAAGGGCACGGACTCCCGCTCGATTGGCAGCGAGGACGAAATCTTCACGATTACGCTGGAGCAGGCCCTGGAGATTTACTCCCAGCCGAAGCAGCGCGGTCGTGCGGCGGCTAAGCCTCCGCTGGCTGAGCTGGGCGTGGACCCGGTCAGCGAGAAGAAGATCGTGGTGAAGGACGGCCGCTTTGGCCCGTACATCACCGACGGTATTACGAACATTACGGTTCCGCGTGCGGAGTCGGTCGAGTCGCTGACCCACGAGCGTGCGGTGCAGCTGCTGGCTGACAAGCGTGCGAAGGGCCCGGTCAAGCGTAAGGCCGCCGCGAAGAAGACCACCACGGCTAAGAAGACTACGGCTAAGAAGACGACCGCAAAGTCTACTACCGCGAAGAAGACGACCACTCGTAAGACCGCGGCGAAGAAGACCGCCGAGTAATCTGCCGAGTAGCCGAGCGTAGTTCGATCTGAACTGAAGGCGCAGGATGCGTCCCGCAACCCCCGCGTGGGGTGGGGTGCCTCCTGCGCCTTTTGCGTGCTCGGGAGAGTGCATTCCCGGCGCGTTTTTGTGCCCGCGCTACGTTTTTTAGGCTTGCGCCGTGTTTTTATGCCCGCGCTGTGCTGATGCTGGGCATCCGCCCGGATTGTTTGCGGAGTGAGCCGCGCCTCTGACAGACTGGAAGAGGCGCCGCACCTGCGGTACCGCACACAGACAATATCCCGCCGCGGGGCGGGGGAGGGGAGCGCATCGTGCGCCTGGGAGTTCTGGATGTCGGGTCGAATACGGTCCACCTGCTACTGATTGACGGCAGCCCTGGAGCACGCCCCGAACCGTACGCGTCGCACAAGATTCCGCTGCAGCTCGTGCAGTACCTCGACGCTGAGGGCAATATTTCGCAGGAGGGTGCGGACGCGCTGACCCGCTTCGTGACTAGCGCCCGTGATTTCGCGATCGAGAATGAGGCGGAGGACCTGCTGGCGTTCTCCACGAGCGCTATCCGTGAGGCGGGTAATGGTGCGGCGGTGCTGCATCAGGTGCGTGAGCAGACCGGTGTGAGCCTGAACGGTATTTCGGGTGATCAGGAGGCGGCGATTACGTACTTTGCGGTGCGCCGCTGGCAGGGCTGGGGTGCGGGCCGCATCCTTGATTTTGATATTGGTGGCGGCTCGTTTGAGTTTTCGACGGGTACGAATGCGTTGCCGGATGCGGCGATGAGCGTGCCGTTGGGTGCGGGCCGTCTGACGCGTGAGTTTTTTGATGAGCAGCCGCCGAGCCCGAAGCAGGTGAAGCGTCTGCGTAAGTATGTGCGTGAGCAGATCGCCCCGGTGGCGGAGAATCTGTTGCGTTATGGTGCGCCGGATATGACGGTGGGTACGTCGAAGACGTTCCGTTCGTTGGCGCGTATTTGTGGTGCGGCGCCGTATTCGGCGGGCCCGCATGTGAAGCGTGAGATGCATTTGCAGGATTTGCGCCTGTGGACTCGTCGTATGGAGGCGATGACGGTGTCTGAGCGTAGCGATTTGCCGGGTGTTTCGAAGGCGCGCGCGGAGCAGATGCTGGCGGGCGCTATCGCTGCGGAGGCGGCGATGGAGGCGTTCGGGGTTGAGACGATGCGCGTGTGCCCGTGGGCGCTGCGTGAGGGCCTGATTCTGAAGCGTATTGAGCACCTGGCGGAGGGTACGGGTACTCCGGTCAACCCGAAGACCCTCCTGGGCGCGTAACCGGGGCGTGACGTGGCCGAATAGCCGCAATGAACCCCGCAGGCTGGTGCGTAATGGGCACCGGCCTGCGGGGTCACCGCTTTTCTTATATAACCCGCCGACAAAGATGTAGGAAAGGAACAATCACCGATGAAAATTCAAGAAGTTATTGACGAAGTCAACAGCACCTGGGGCGAAGAACACGAAGAAAAAAGTAGAAAAATATTTTGGGATAATGTTGTCCGGAATCCATTTTTTATATTTATTGGAACAACTTTAATGTATTTATCGACTTTGATATTTGCTTTTTTGTTTTTGTTGTTTGGAAAAGTTAATGAGTTTTGGATTAGCGTGTCTAATGTTTTCTTTAATTTACCCTATTATTTGCTTGATTTAAGGGTCGGGATTATTCCATCATTTGCAGCCCTTTTGTTGAGTCTTTATTTGGGTATTGGAAAATCCGCAGATGTTCATGATGGGATTTCCGGTGATGCGCGCCGAGTGGCATATCAAAAATTTGCTCGAATGTTTGGGCGTATTATATTTGTTATATTTATAGTGAATTTTTGGTATGGATTGCTCGCTGGATATATTCAAGGCACCGCATATTCTTTTAGTTTTTTAGATAATCTGAAATTAAACCCTGGTTGGGGATCCGCGATTGTATCCGGCGATATTGATCTTTCGCGCTATAGGGATATTCCTTTATGGACGCTACTTTTGTTTGCGTGGTTTACACTGTCCGCGGCTTTATTGTTGACCCATAACGAGAAAGATGTCTTAATTCAAAATATAGTTTATACGCGCAGAATTAATTGTATGCGTCAGATATACGAAAATACTACACCTAATATCTACAAAATCGCTCGAAAAATCTTTGATGATCAATGGCGCGATCGTGTACTGCATGCTAAGGGTTGTAAAAATGAAGCTGAAGATTATGCGTATGGAGATAGGTTTACTCTAGATAGCGGCTACCCAGGGTTTAAATTTGGCATTCCTTCCTGGCTGTATTTATTAAATAAAAATATTTTATTCGTGGCGTTTTCTTGGCTCTTGATTTTAGTGGTGTCGATAACTGTTCTATATTGGAACTTTGGAATATCTGAACTATGTGTTTGTGGGATTGTACTTCTGGTTTTTGTTTCGCTTTTTGAGGTGCTCTTTCGGGTGTCGAACCATCATTATTTATATAGGGATGTGTATAAAGAGAATCTTCGGCTTGTTAGTGGGGTGGGTAAACTCTTTGAAGCTGTTAAATTCTCCTACACTGAGATTCTTGGATTCTATATGAGGGTTCTCGTATTTATTATATTTCTTTTGCCTGAGTTATATTATCTGGTAACTTATATGAGTGACCTTGATGGGAAAATTAGCGCGGTAGATTTCTTCGTTGTTTTGGGACTCCTTATGGTTCCAGTAGTTTTTGTATATATTCTTTCTTTTGCTCTGAAGATTGCAATATTTAAGATTTTTAGAACTGAACTTAGGGTGCACTCTAGTAGGTGTTTTATTTTGCGTATTGATGGAGAGTTGGTTTCGCCTGAAGGTTTGAATGATAGGGATTATATTCTAATTGCTTATGTCTACTGCTTAATGCTTAGGATTAATAAATTCTATTTGAGCTATAAAAATGAGGGTAGGAAAGTAGAAATATTATCTAGTCCTTTAAAGTATTCTCCTATCCGTTATAAGTATTCTAGAGTAGTTAATTATAGGAGTCCGAAAGCTCTCCGTCGTAAGTAGTCTCCAGTTTTCGCAAGGGTAAAGGTCGAGAAACTACCTGCGAAATCAAGCACCCTAAGGTTTTGGAGGGAGAGAATTTATATAGTTTGGAAAATGTTTTTATGGGGAGATTCTCAGTAAATTTAATATGGGAGCTATGGGAAGTTTAAAATTTTTGTCATAGTAATTAACTGACAATACTAGGAAAGGAGTAATCATCGATGATGAAGCAAATGCTATTAGCGCAGATGCTAACCGAAGGAGCTGAAGCTACACAGAGCTCTAGCGCGTTGCCGTGGGGAACATGGATACCTTCTGTAATTGGTCTTCTTGGGTCACTTATCGTTGCATGGTGGAGTGGTCGAAAGATTGATAAGCAGATGGAGCTGTCAAAACAAGCTACTCCCCCTGAACTGACTCGTTATAAGACTTGGCTTGAAGTATCAGAGGTATTTAAAAAACTAGAAGGTGTCAAGGACACGGGTACACTAGCCGATTCGAAAGAGTATCAGGAAATTGAAGCTTCTCGGAAAGTTGCTCTTGAGCGTGCTGTGTGGGAGCGGAAGGTGATTTCTGAATGTTCTAATATTCAGGCTCAAAAGCTTGTAATGGAAATCCCGGAATCAAAAATATATGAAATTCATAACCCGGATATTTATCGAGGAATTGAACTTTCTGTAGATTCTTATATAAAGCCAAAAGCTTCTGGTATCCTGTGGCTTATTCCCCTATCGATGCTTTCTTTATTCCCAATCTTGACGGTGATAATTTCGGGTGGTAGTTCAGGAGATAGGAAATTTGCTGTTATCTTTTTGTTAGTTATGCCCATCCTTCTTTTTCCTATGTTTCGTCATCTTGCCCCAAATCAATATAGCGGAATCTTTGAAGCTAACTATTTCCTTAGGAAAACGAGGGTTGAGGTTTTATTGGATAGGCGTAAATCTAATGATGTCAATAATTGTGAACCTATCTTTCATAAGGTTGATAAGTATTGGGAAAAATGGTATCGAAGGGAGGGGCTTCGGTATGCATCGTTTTATGATACCTGGGCTGAAAATATCCACTGCCCGTGGGAAGGGAAGTGCTGGGCAGGAAGGGTGTGGCATAAGGTCTGGTGCTACTTTTTCCCCGGAATTTATGTAAGAACGATTTTTAAACCTAATATTCTTAAAGCTTGGGGTTCTTATAAAGAGGAAAGTCTGAACGTTGATTTGGGGCAGAAGAATAAAGATTCCTCCTCTGAGCTTCATGGAAATAAAGACGCTCAATCACTGAAGTCTGATGCCCTAGAAGAATCCGATCCTACGCTTCCTCAAGGGTAAGCACTGAGAAGCCACATGTGTTTCGAGAAGCCACATCATATGTGGCTTCTCGCTATGGGGCTGTAACCCGTACAGAATTTGTGCCATGGTTTAGCGTCTTCTGCCATGGCTTTTAACTACGACCAAAGACACTAACCTATGGCACAAATCCGTAACCCATGACCGAATCTCCGGCTGCGCCAGGTAGGTGAGAGCTGGTTATTGGGTTATGCCTTGCCTTTTCGTCGATAGGTTAGTGTCTTCACTGCGGGTTAAAGACTCGCGGCGAAGACACTAACCTATCGAAAACCTCGGTCTAAAAAGCAGGCGGCCCCGGACGCACATACGCATCCGGGACCGGCTCTTTCGCTTTTTTAGCGAATTCTCTATTGCTATTTTGATATAATCATGGGAGATGTAATTAATAGTCAGAAGGACTGGGTTATATTGATATATTGCAGAATTTTTTCATATTAAAATTTAGTGAATTAACAAGAGAAGTGACTCCACGAGAGGCTATTGGAGGTATCGATGACTTTTCTAAACTATAACAAAGATGAAAAGTTAGAATTTAACTATAAGAGGGCATGCGGCCTGTGGCTAATTGCGGTGGCGGCAGTTATAGCAATAGCTACCTTGGTTGGAGGAAAGCAAATAATAAATATGCAAGTATTCAGCATTGGCTACGTTATTAGCTTTTTCTCGATCAACATGAATAAAAAAGTGCTGAATAGACTATCCGATGGTCCTTCAAGTGAATTTCAAAATAAAGTATCCTCGTATGCTGTTGTTTTACTATTTGTCTTAATGGTTTTGCTGGGTGGCCCATTCTTTGCAACTGAAAATTGGAGATTGATTTGGCTAGGGGCACTGATGGCAACCGCACTGCATTTCTTCCCTTATTATTTTGTGCATGGAAAGTCAATGATATACCTGGGTCTTATCTGTGCCATTAACGTGTTTGCGGGATATATTTTTACCAACATTCCGTTAGAGGTCATTGCATATATTGACGCGGCAATTAAGATCGTATTCGGAATTTATCTGCTATTCCTTTCAAAGCCGTCAAAACAAAAGTAAGGCAATTCTTCGGCATAGCAAAACAGGGCGGCCCCGGACGCACACGCATCCGGGGCCGCCCCCTTACTTCTGAAAGCTACTTCTTAGAGCCGAACACACGCGTCCACACCCAGCGGGTCAGCACCGCCGTGCCCACCGCAACCGCCATCGGCAGCCACGCACTCGCACCCTGACCCGTAAAACCAATCAACAACGTCAACGCAGACAGCGGCGCATTCATCGAAATACCCAAAAACGCCGCCGTACCCGTCAATGCCGCCGCATACAACACCATCGACGCGCCACCCGGCACCCCGCCCAAAGCCGGGAACGCCCACAGTACCAGCGCCGCCACACAAAACGCAGCCGCCGCACCCAACGCCAAACCCGGCGTCAGCGTGCCGCCATACGAACCCGAACGCAGGCTCAACAGCACCACCGCAGCCTTCGCCACGCACAACGCCAACACATACACTGCCGCCGCCGCAGACAAGCCACCCGCCGCCGCCTCCAATGACACATTAAACGTGTGCTGAGTCAGCAGACGGCCATTACCCAAAATCTCCGGAAGCCACAGCGAAACCACCGCGACCAGCACAAACGCCACCGGAATACGCCACAACAGAGAACGGTCCTTCGCCTTAATCTTCTCCGCACGCTGCGACAACGCCCTAAAACCCAACGCCAACGGAGTCAACACCACACCCGTCAGCGCCGCCACTGTCAGCGTCGTCGCATCCAACGGAAGCTGCGGCACCGGGTACGTCGGCTCATTGACGATCACCAGATTCGCCGTGACCGTCGCCGTCCACACCGTCACCGCACCCACATATAGCGACCGCAGGCTCAAACCAACAGCCATCGCCTCCACAAGGTACACCACGCCACCAATCGGCACCTGATACACCGCCGCCAAACCGGATGCCGCACCCGCCGCCACCAGCAGACTACGCTCACGAACACCCAACAGTGCGGCACCGTCAGCGCCCACAAAACCAAGACGCTCCAGCAGATTCGAGGTGCGGCCAGCCGCCAAAGCACCCAGCTCACGAGGCGCGACCTCCTTACCCACAGGAGAGCCCGCACCCACCGCAACAATCTGAATCAGCGAATGCGAAATCTGCCGCCACAGTGACGGGGTGCGGTCCTCCTCGGTAGCACCGGCAATCTGCGACTTCACGCCGACCACACGCCGCCCACCGGACTGCAGGTAGTACCACACCAGCGCCACAAACGGGCCCAGCGCCGCCAAAACCAGGGCACGACGCGCCGGATCGGCACCGTCAGTGACCATCGGGTGGTGGCCCTCAGAATGGCCGAAAGTTAGCTCCTGCATAAAGTCCAGAACATAATGCAGAGCAATCGCACCCAAGCCGCTGAACACGCCCGTGACCAGCGCGGCAAGGGTCAGCCCCAGCAGGAGGCGAAACGAAAAAGAACGGAAACCCGCAGAATTCTGCGGGCTATTCGGGGAAGAATTCGAGGAAAAACCAGTATGAGAAGACATAGAAAAATTTGTGTGTTGCGTGCTGTGCGGTGTTGGAGGCTTCATGCCCGGCACAAACTGCCGCGGGCGAAGCTGTTTTCATTCTACGCCCCGCAAAATTACGCCCTCCCCGGCATGCCAGAACGTGAAAAGCGGAGCCCCGCCCATTGGGTCGCGGAGCATGAGGTGAAGCCGCCGCCCAGAAAACGCGGAAGAAACACGAGCCAGGTCACATGCCCATAGCCGCACCCGCTATGCTGGAAGGGTACGCCACCACGCGCCCGCCGCGCACCGAACAGTAGCCCCCGGAACACACCGGCGGCACGCCTGCCGGCACCCGGCGCAGGCACCCCATTAGGAAGGATCAACGATGACCGCAACTATCGCTTTTCTCGGCACCGGCTCCATGAACGGCTCCATCGCCGCAGGTCTGCTCGCTGCAGGCCACGACCCCGCCCACATCCGCGCTACCGTGCGTAGCGAAGAATCTCGCGCCGCCCTCGCCCAGCGCCTCGGCGACAAGGTAGAAATCATCACCACCGGTGGCGAAGCTGACGGCAACCACAAGGCAACCGCCCACGCAGACGTCGTGCTGCTCGGCGTGAAGCCCTACGGCATCGTTGAGCTTGCCCGCGATATCGCACCCGCCCTCGCGCCGAATGCTGTCGTGGTGTCCGTTGCTGCTGGCGTGACCCTCGAAACCCTCGCCGAGTGCCTTCCCGCAGGTCAGCCCATTGTTCGCTGCATGCCGAACACCCCCTCCTCCGTGGGCAAGGGCGTGCTCGCCATCTCCACCACCGACACCGTGAAGGACGAGCAGAAGAAGCTCGTTGAAGAGGTCCTGGGCACCGTCGGCTTGGTCGTTGAGGTCCGCGAAGACCAGATGGATGCGGTCACCGCCGTCTCCGGTTCCGGCCCGGCATACGCGTTCCTGCTTGCGGAGGCAATGGCAACCGCCGGTGAGAAGCTCGGCCTGGACGCAGACACCGCCCTCAAGCTGGCCAGCGCAACCGTTGCCGGCGCGGGCTACCTGCTCGACGCCAACCCGGATGCGCCCGCCCTGCGCCACGCCGTGACCAGCCCGAACGGCACCACCGAGCGTGCGCTGAACACCTTCGTGGACGGTGGCCTCTTCCAGCTGACCGAGGACGCGATGCGCGCCTGTGCGGCACGTTCGGCGGAAATGAGCCAGCTGTACACCGCTGACGAGGACTAATCAGCGGAAGCTAATCAGCGGGGACTAACCAGCGAGGACTAATACTGTCTGGTAGCATCTCCCTGACTAACTGAAACTACAGAAAAACAGCCTCCTCCCGGCAGAACGGGAAGAGGCTGTTTTTCTATGTCTATTTGCGGGCTCCTCAAAACCAGCAGAGCTGGGGAAGATAACCGCCGCAGCGAGGAAACGTGTGCTTAGGGCCGCGCCGCAAAACGCTCAATCAGGTCCACCTGACCGGACACGATCAGAATGTCGCGCGAGTGAATGCGGGTGGTTGCATCCGCGTAGGTGAAGTCCTCACCGGGGGACTTAATACCGACCACGGACACGCCGTACTTGGAGCGGATATCCGACTCGGCGAGGGTAAAGCCGTGGGTTTCCTTCGGCGGGCGCATCTTCGCAATCGCGAAGTCGTCATCAAACTCAATGTAATCCAGCAGACGACCCGAAACCAGGTGCGCGGCGCGGCGGCCGGCGTCCGCCTCCGGGTAGACCACGTGGTGCGCGCCAATACGCTCCAGAATCTTGCCGTGCGCGGGGGTGATAGCCTTCGCCCAAATACGCTCCACACCAATGTCCACGAGGTTCGCGGTAATCAGCACGGATGCCTCCACGGAGGTGCCCACACCCACCACGGCGGAACCGAAATCGTCCGCACCCAACTGGTGCAGGGTGTCGATATCGGTCGCATCCGCGGAGACCACGTGCGTCAGCACGCCGGACCACTTCTGCACCAGCTCGGGGTCCTTCTCAATAGCAAGGACCTCCTTGTTCTGCAGGCGCAGCTGGGCCGCCACCGCGGAGCCGAAGCGTCCCAGACCAATCACGAGGACGGGGGCGTTATGTGCACTAGCCAATGGTGGGCCTTTCTTCGGGGAACTTGTAGAGGCGGCGGCGTGAACGCAGCGCCAGGCCGGTCGCGGCGGTTGTGGTGCCAACACGGCCAATGAGCATCAGGCCGCTGAGCACGTAGATACCCGCCGGCGGCAGGCTGGAGGAGAGACCATTCGAGAGGCCGCAGGTCGCGAAGGCGGAGATGACCTCGAAAATGACTTCCTTGAGGTCCGCGCCGCTAATAATCAGAATCGACGCGGCGCCGACACCTACCACGGTAGCACCCATGACAATCACGGAGATAGCAATACGCAGGGAGGACTCGGGGATGGTGCGGTTGAACGCGACAACCTTCTGATCGCCTCGCGCCTCAGCAAGGATAGACAGGGCGATCACGGCGATGGTCGTGACCTTCACGCCACCCGCGGTCGAGCCAGAGCCACCGCCAATGAACATGAGCATGTCCGTCAGGAGTGTGGAGACGGGGGTAATGCTGCTCATATCGACCAGATTGAAGCCGCCCGAACGCATCATGACAGAAGCAAAAATGGCGTTCAGAACCTTGTCGCCTGCGGAGTAGTCGCCGATGGTGGCGGGGTTGTTCCACTCGAAGAGACCCCAGAAGAACGCGCCAAAAGCAAAGAAAAACAGGGTCGTCACGGTGGTCAGCTTCGCGGTGAGCGACCAGTGGCGGGGGCGGAAAGGATGATGCTGAATCGCAATGAAAACAGGGAAACCGAGCGAGCCCAAGAACACGGCAATGCAGATGGGCACGAGCAGGAAAAGGTCATGACCGTAAGGCACGATACCGTCGGAATGCGGAGTGAAGCCTGCATTGTTGAAGGCTGAGATGGAGTAGAAAATGCTGTGCCAGATCGCCTGGAACGGGTCTTCGCCGAGGGTCAGGAAACGAGGAATCAGTACAAGCGCAATGATTGCCTCGATGGAGAATGAAGCATAGGAGACGCTCTTGATGATGCCACCGACCTCGCCAAGACGGCTGATGTTCAGGTCTTCCTGTGCGATGAGCTTGGTGCGCAGACCCATCTTACGGCCGATAGCCAGCGCCAGCAGGGAGGTAATGGTCAGAGTACCCAAACCACCGACCTGACAAGCCACAAGAATCATTGCCTGACCGAAGGTGGACCACTGCTCGGCGGTGGAGACGGTAGTCAGGCCGGTCACGGTCACCGCGCTGGTAGAGGTAAAAAATGCGTGGTGGAAAGGCGCGGGCTGCCCATCATTGGAGGAGATGGGCAGTAGCAAGGTGAGCGTAAAGAAGATGATGACCAGCAGAAACGCAGTGATTGCGGTGCGCGAAGGCGAGGCAAGAACGGTCACGTCAATAAAGTCACGGAACCGTTCGAGGGTCTGCAGATTGAACCCCATGGGGGCGCGCTTACGCTGAACCTCGGAGGTTTCGCTCACGTGGTCGCGTAGGGTGAGCAGACGATCGAGGTCAATACCGGGCACGCTCGTGAGGATGCTAAGGTTTTCGGCCTCGAGGCGGTCGCGTCGGCTACGGTGAACCTGCTGCTTTTGAGGTACGGATGTGGTGCCGCTGAGGGTGTCCCAGCGGCGGTTGAGCTGGCCCTGGGGGTGGTGATGTCGGCGCCGGGTGCGGCGGAGTATGCGTCCCATGCGCCTCCTTCAGTGGGTGTCTGGGCGTTGGTGTGTTGGGCGGCGGATATGTGCCTGTTTTGACGCCTTCTAGTGTATCGCGCCGGGTGCTTTGAAAGGGGGTAGTGTGTTGATAGCTGGACGCTCAATATGTGAGCTTGGCAAAGGCGTAGGGGCGGTTTTCTGTATGAGGCGCGGAAGAGTGTATATGCTCTTTATGGTATATATACTGTGGTGGGTTGAAATATCAGCATATGCCCAAGAAGAGATACAGATATGTACCCTTACAATGTGACGGACACTTCATGCTTTTATCCCCTTCAATCCTGCATTTTGAGCTAGTGCTCAGGCTTCTTTCAGAATTTTTGAAGGTAATTTCTGCATCACCCTCATTCTAAGCTTGAGGCGCCACTTTATATGTCATAATCGCTATATGCATTCTGATGTTTTTTCTGTCATCGCGGATCCGACTCGCCGCCGAATTGTGCGTATTCTCGCCGAGCAAACCCACACTGTGGGTGCAGTGGTCGAAAAGCTGGGCATGAGCCAGCCGACCATCTCAAAGCACCTGAAAGTACTTCGCGATGCAGACGTGGTCTCCGTGACCGTGGAGGGGCAACGTCGCCTCTACTCCCTGAACCCGGATGTATTCGCCACCGTGACCGAGTGGATTAACGAGACCGTTCAGATTGCGCGCCAGTCCAATGAGGCGCACGTACCCGTGGCACTACCCGGTGGCGTGACTGCATCTGCCTCGGATAAGGCGACGGCTGAAAAGATGGCAGCTGAGAATACAGTCGAGAAGGCTGGGCAGAAGCCGGTCGAGAAGGCCTCTGAGAAGAGCGCCCAGAAGCCTGCAGTCGAAGAGCCCGCTCAGAAGCTTGCACCTGCTGTAGCGGCACCGGCTGTAACTGCGCCTGCTGCATCCGAGAAGAGCGCAACCGCTGAAAAGACCGAGGCGACCGACTCTGAGGCTCTTACCGTTGATGCTCTTACCATTGAGGCTCCCTCCGCTGAGGAAATCGAGCAGGCTCGCATTCAGCGCGCCCGCGCCCAGTACCTGACCCCGAGCGCACGTATTTACTCGCGCCCGGCGGAGCAGGCTGCTGAAAGTGCCGCCTCCGAATCGACTATCGAGAAGAGCGCTGCTGAGCCCACTTCGCAGGAAGAGGCAGTGGACAGCACCCCGATGCGCCCCTTCACTCCCGCATCGTACGGTTACGATGCTGGGGTGACCCCCGCGGCGTTGGCAACCCCCGCTCAGCCCGCTACCCCGGCGGCATCCGCTGAGGTGAAGCCCGCTGAGACCACCAAGACCACTGAGGCGAAGCCTGTCGTAGAGGATAAGCCGGTGGTAATCGCTCAGCCTGCGGCTGCGGTGTCTTACGGTATTGACCCGGCTGTGGTTGTGGGTGGTTCGATTCAGCCTATCGCTGTGATCCCCGAAGCTCCTGCTGCCGAGGAGCCTGCGGTGGCTGAGAAGACTGTCAACGAACAGCTTGCAGAAAAGGCTGAGGAGAAGCCCTCGGTTGAAGAAACCGTAGTTGCTGAGAAGCCTGCAGTTGAAGAATCTGCCCCCGAGAAGGCCGCTGTAGAAGAGTCTGACAAGGCTGAAAGCAAGTCTGAGCCCTCCTCTGAAGAGGCTGAGTATCAGACCATGCCCGCCTACGATTCGGTGTACCGCCCCAGCACTGAGACGACCAGTACCGAGGCGAAGGACACCCATCGCGGTGGTCTCTTCGGCTTCCTGCGTGGCCGCCGCCGCTAAAACAGGCGGCTAGGGTCTGCCCTGCCGATTACTTCCGGCACAACTCTGTATAAAACACACACTCTCACTCACTTTTTGACCGAAAGACGCATTCACGTGGCTATTCATCGTAAAATTCTGCGCTGGCTCGAGAACGAACTGTTCGAGGGCAATATTCAGCTGGGCCAGGACCTGCCCAGCGATAGCGAAATTGCGCGCGCTATTGGTGTGAGTCGTTCCCGCACCCGCGAGGCTCTACGCACCCTGGAAGATATGGATCTGGTGCAACTGTACAACGGCCGCGGCAAGGAAATGCTGGTACACCTGAGTGATGAGCCTGCCGCTGCCGCGAGTGCCGCTCTGCGCCTGCACATGTCCAGTTCGCGTTACCCGACTCGTGACTTGGTGCAGACCCGTATTCTGCTGGAAAGCTGGGCGATTGCGCGTATTGACCCGAAGACCGTCTCCTTCGCGGAGATGGACGAGGTCCTGGAGCAGATGGAAGATTTCGACCTGTCGATTCGTGACTTCCTGGAGCTTCTGTTGACGTTCCACCACCAGGTGATGCGTTGCGGTGGTAATGAGTTGCTGGTGGGTCTGCTCGCGTCGGTGCGTCAGCCTAGCTTTGAGTCGATGCTGTCTCTGGTGGGTCGTATGCCGCTGTGGAGTAGCGCTGTTGAGCGTCTGCGTGCTGAGAGTCGCGCTATTGCGGAGGCGCTGAAGGCTGGCGACGCTGCGACTGCGCGTGCCATGGTGATTGGTCAGCTGCGCGGCATGTATTCCGATGCCGGTATTGACCTGGAGCAGGAGGCGACCTCGGCGAACGGTCTGCCGGGCGAGCCGATTGCTTCTGAGTTTGCGCCGGTTGATGTGGATGAGTTTGCCGCTGATGACTTTGACGATTTGATGCAGGATGACCCGTCTTTCGCTGATGCGGAGGCTCTGCCCGCCGCAGATGCACCCGTTGCGGCACCCGCTTCTGTGGAGCCTGCGGCTGAGCCTGTTCAGGCTTCTGCTCCGTCTTCTGTCGTGGAGTACACGGTGCCTGAGGGCGATATTGTCTACATTGAGGAGACTGCTGCTGAGACTCCTGTGGAGCGGGTTGATGAGCCTGCCGAGGTTCTTTCTAGCTCTAACGCTTCTGGCTCTGACAAGGTAGAACGTTCCATTCCCGCTGTTGCTCAGCCCGCACCTCCTGCTGCTCCCGCGCAGCCTACCGCTCATTCGGTGAGCCCCGATGTGCCGCTGAGCTTCGGCACCCCGCGCCGTAGCACCTCGGTATCGCAGGTTACCCCGGCTGTTTCTGCGGCACCGGTTGCTTCTGTAGCGGCTAGTTCCCAGACTCTCGCTTCCCAGCCCCTCAGCTCGCAGACTCTCAGCTCCCAGACTCCCAGCGGTCAGTTGCCGAGCGTCCCTGACGCTTACGCGCAGGAAGAGGCTGAGGGTCCCGCGAAGGTTCTGCGTGCTTCTACGGCGGCTCCGCGTCGTCGTAGCGGTCAGATTATTTCTCCGGTGCGTGCGACCATCATTAAGCCGGTGGATCGCACTAAGGTGCTGACTGCGCCTGCCCGTACCGCGCGTCCTGCGGCTGTTGTGGCTGCTGCGGCTCCTGCGGAGACTGAGCCGGCTGAGAATGTTCTGCGTGCCCCTGCGCGCCAGGAGATGCCCGCCGCTCAGTCTGCTGAGCCTACCCGTCTTGAAGCGGCTGCGACCATCCACGATACCTACGAGAAGCTTCCGCATGAGGAGCCGGTGCAGGAGCGCGGCGGCATCTTCTCGAAGATGAAGCGTTTCTTCGGTGTGGATGTGTACGAGCCTGAGCACGATGAAGCCCAGGAGAGCGCTAAGAAGGACCAGACTGTGAAGGAGCAGGCTGTGAAGGCTGGAACGAAGCCTGAGCCCCAGCCTGAGCAGCCCGTCATTGATGCGGAGGCGCTGGCTCGTGCCGAGGCTGAGCGTGCTGAGCGTCTGAAGGCACTGCACGCGGCGGCTGAAGAAGAGGCAGCTGAGGAAAGCGCCGTTGAAGAGGTTTCGGTGGAAGAGCCGGTTGAAGAACCCGTTGAGGCTTCTGATCCCGCGCAGGAATCGGTAGAGGCTGCCTCCTCGGCTGAGGAGAGCACTGCTGAGGGCGCTGTAGCTTCTTCCGGCTCGGTGCTGTCTCATGGCCGCGCTAAGGGCTCGAAGAAGTCGAAGAAGAAGCGCCGTTAGGGCTACCGAACCCCCGTTTTCGCCCCGAGATATCCTCGATATCCCCGCGGGAAAAGCGGAAATTCAGGGAAAAACTCCTGAAAAGCCGCTCTCGAATGGTGAAAATGGGGGTAAACCTAGTACTCTAGGTAGGTAGCGCTCTAAAACGCAAGGGTATTTCTGTGCCTAAAATGCGTTTTGGATCGGTTATACCGGTATAAATATCCCCGGGTAGCTACCGAGTCGAATGGCTCGGCCGGGTACGAGTAAAGTGAGGAAATCCTATGGGTTCCGTTATCAAGAAGCGCCGCAAGCGTATGTCCAAGAAGAAGCACCGCAAGCTGCTTCGCAAGACCCGCCACCAGCGCCGCAACAAGAAGTAAATAGACTTCTTTCGCCCCGCCCTCCGTATGGAGAGGCGGGGTTTTTGCCTTGCTACAGTTTTCGCGGGCTGGGTTTTGTACGCCAGGTTTTGTATTTGTAGAGGGTATGTGCGGGTCACCTGTTTGGGGTGCGGCGCGCTATCTGAGAGACTGGGATTATGACTGAAACTTCCACCATTAAAGTTCACCTCATGCGTCACGGCGAGGTGCACAACCCCGAGCGTATCGTGTACGGCCGTCTGCCCGGTTACCGTCTGTCCGATAAGGGCCAGCAGATGGTGCGTCTGAGCGCTGAGGAGTTCGCGGCTCGTGCTGAGCGCGGCGCCCGTTTCGTGCATCTGGTCTGCTCGCCGTTGCAGCGTACCCGTGAGTCTGCCGCTCCGGTTGAGGAGTTGCTGGGCCTGACTGCGCAGCCGGATGAGCGCGTCATTGAGGCGGATAACTACTTTGAGGGTCTGCACGTGAACGCACAGGAGCTGCTGCAGAATCCGCGTCACTGGACGAAGCTGTACAACCCGGCGCGCCCCTCCTGGGGTGAGTCGTACCTGGATCAGATTCGCCGTATGGCTGCGGCTGTTCAGGATGCGGCGCGTACTGCCTACGAGCGCGGCGGCGAGGGTGCGGAGGCGATTATTGTGTCGCACCAGCTGCCGATTTGGATTACTCGCCTGGGCGTTGAGGGCCGCATGCTGCAGCATGACCCGCGCGCCCGTGAGTGCAACCTGGCGTCGATTACGACTCTGGCGTTTAGCACCACTGATTTTGAGCATGAGATGCCGCATTTTGTGGGGTATTCGGAGCCTGCTGCGCCGCTGTACGGTGGCGTGATTCAGCTGCCCGGTAGCTAAAACATCCGGTAGCTAGTTCCTGAAGCTGTTTTTGAGCATAGTAAGAGGCTGTGAGCCCATCCGTTGCGGATGCGCTCACAGCCTCTTGCTGTAAACCTTGAGGGGGTGCGAGCCTAGCTGTTCTGACTAGTTCTGCCCGCTGCTTTGACCAGGAGTGTTGTCCTCGGGGTCTTGTTTGTTCTGGGATTCTGCTTCGCGGCTGCGGCGTTCGCGTTCTGCTTTTGCTTTGAGCCAGCGCAGGTACTCTTCATCGTCGTCGGGGGAAGACACCGAGGGCGCCGGGGTGCTGCGTCGCTGACCGAAGCCGGGGCGAGGAGTGCCTGCTGCGGGCTGTGCCTTGGGGCGGCCCAGGATAAGCCACATGAGCGGGCCCACCACGGGGAAGAGTAGGGTGACGAGAACCCACAGCCACTTGGGCAGGGTTCGCGCCTCGTGTGCGGGGGTGCGGACGGCGTCCAAGAGGGTGTAGAGGGTCAGCCCCACGATGAGGGCGGCGCCGCCAATAATCAGCATGGCTCGAATCATAAGCACTACTATGACATACCGCCGCGTTATTGCGGAACTATGAACCGGGTGCCCGCCAACGGCGTAATGGCGCGGCAATCCGGCGCAGATTCGTACGTCGGCTTAGTAGCCGGTGAACACCTGAACCTCGTGGCTAATAATATCCAGCGAGCCCAGCCACACGGCGAGGGCAAGGATCACGGAGTATACGAGCGCCACAATACCCGCCTGCTTGAGCACGGGAATCAGGTCGCGGCCGCCGCGCGTCCACACGGTCACGCAGGAGTGGATGGTCGGGCCGACCAGCAGGAAGATCAGCAGGAACCAGGGGTTCTCGTCGAGCAGGAGCACGCCCAGGCCCAGTGCCAGCGCCATCTCCACGATGTAGGTGATGCGCGACCAGCGTTCGCCCAGGCGGACCGCCATGGTCAGCTTGCCCGCCTCAATATCGGTGGGAATGTCACGCACGTTATTCGCCATGAGCAGCGCACAGGAAATCAGACCAATGCCGATAGCGCCAACCCAGCCGAGCAGGGTCAGGGTATGCGCCTGCGTATAGAGGGTGCCCAGGGTAGCAACCAGACCAAAGTAAACGAAGACGAACACGTCTCCCAGACCCATGTAGCCGTAGGGGTGCTTGCCTCCGGTGTAGCCCCACGCCGCGAAGACGCTGGAGGCGCCAATCGCCAGGAACCACCACTGGTTCGCCAGAGCCACCAGGGCAAGACCGGCAAGCATCGCTAGACCGAAGCAGGCGAAGGCGGCGTACTTGACGGAGCGGGGGCTTGCCACGCCGGAACCGACGAGGCGTAGCGGACCCACGCGGTCTTCGTCGGTGCCTTTGATGCCGTCGGAGTAGTCGTTGGCGTAGTTCACGCCGACCTGCAGGAAGAACGCGACGAGGAACGCCAAGAACGCGTAGAGCGGCTTGAACTCGTTGACCTCGTAGGAGGCAGCTGAGCCGGCAATAATGGGGGCGACGGCGAGCGGCAGGGTGCGCAGGCGAGCGCCTTCAATCCATTGGGCGGCAGTTGCCACGGGGGTTCCTTCCGGGTCTATGTGCGTATGATGCGTGGGTTTTGTGATGAGACGGGTTGTGACGGTGACGGTCAGGGCATGCGGGCGGGTGCGTGTGCGGGGTGAAAACCCGCGGATGAGCTTGCTTTAGCCCTGACGGTAGTCTCTGTCCAGGATACTGTATATTTCTGCGCGGTCCGGCTTGCCGGTGCTGGTGAGCGGGAAATCCGGCAGGATGCTCAGCTGCTTGGGGGCGGCGGGGGCGCCGAGCTTTTCGGCACAGCGGGCACGCAGTAGGGCGCAGAGTTCTTCGTTCAGGGCGGGGCGATTCTCGGTAGATGTAGCCGCGGCACCGGCAGAAGGTACGAGCGTGACCGCGGCGGCGATGGCTGTGCCCCAGCGGGCATCGGGTAGGCCGACTACGCAGGCTTCGCGTACGGAGGGGTGCTCTTCGAGGACGGTCGCTACGGCGCGGGCGGAGATTTTTACGCCTCCGCTGATGAGTACGTCGTCGCTACGGCCGAGCACCTGCAGGCGCTGCTCACTACAGTTCTTGTTGCTGTTGGGAGCTGCTGCAGGGCTGAGCAAGCCGTAGTCGTCGGTACGGTACCAGCGGGCGCCGTCGGCGGCGGTGAAGAAGTGCTCGGCGGTGCGGGCGGCGTCGCCAATGTAGCCGCTGGCGAGGTGCGCGCCGCTGATCCAAATACGGCCCACCTGTGCGGGTTTCCCACCGGTATCCGGCACGGCGGGCATACCTTCTTCGGGGACGAGCTCCACCCGCACGCCGGGCAGTACGGAGCCGGAGTAGACGCATCCGCCAGCGGTTTCGGCGCTACCGTAGGTGGTCACCGTGTTCAGCCCCAGGGCGGTGGCGGCGGTGAGCAGGTCGGCGCTGGCGGGGGCGCCTCCAAGCAGGATGCCGGTGAAGGAGCCGAGCGCCTCGTGAATTTCAGCGCCCAGGTGCGGATCGGCGTCCGCGCTTTCGAGCAGTTTATGGAGCTGGGTGGGTACCAGGGAGATAAACCGGCGTGCCGAGCTCATGCGCTCAACCGCCTGCAGGAAAACTTCGGGGCTAAAATGCACGGGCTCAATGACGGAGCGGGCAATGACCGGGGCGGTACCGGCGAGTACGGAGCGGGCGAGTACCTGCGCGCCGGCAATATAGTGCGCCGGAAGAGCCAGGAGCCACTGCGAGGCGGCATCGGAGTTTGAGCCGAAGAAGCGCTCGGTAGCTGCCGCACTGGCGGCAAGAGCTCGCGCGGTCAGCGCGGTGCGTTTGGGGGTTCCGGTGGATCCGGAGGTGCCCACCACCAGGGCAATAGGCTCCGCAGCCGCGCCCGCACCAGCATCCGCCGCGTACCCGCCCAGTAGCTGCTCAAAGGCGCCCAGCATGGTGTGCGGGTCGGCGGGCTGGTCGGCGCGCACCTGTACCGCCTGCGGGTGCAGGGCAGCCTCCTGCGGGGCGGGGGAGGGCGCGAGCCCGGGTACGGGGGTGTTCATCATGGCTAAATCCTTAGCGGCTGTTTGTCGCGGCTGCGTGCTGTCATGCGCCGGTGTCATATGCCGGTGCGGCATCAAATGCGCCGGAGCCGGATTCTTAGCTGAGGTTCTCAGGGTTGAATCTGGCTCCGAGCCTATGCATCTGAAACTACTTCTGTAGAAGGGCTATCTCTTAGAAGTAGTAGGGGTAGTTGGACCAGTCCGGGTCACGCTTCTGCAAGAACGCGTCGCGACCCTCCACGGCCTCGTCGGTCATGTATGCCATGCGGGTTGCCTCACCGGCGAAGACCTGCTGGCCGAGCATGCCGTCGTCGGGCAGGTTGAAGGCATACTTGAGCATGCGGATTGCCTGCGGGGACTGGCGGGCAATGTGCGCCGCGTATTCCAGGCCCTTGTTCTCGAGCTCTGCGTGGGGGACTACGTCGTTGACTGCTCCCATTTCGTACATGCGCTGTGCGTCGTATTCCTTGGCGAGGAAGAAGATTTCGCGGGCAAACTTCTGACCCACCTGGCGTGCGAGTAGCGCCGAACCGTAGCCTGCGTCGAAGGAGCCGACGGTTGCGTCGGTCTGCTTGAACTTGCCGTACTCTTCGGAGGCGATGGTCAGGTCAGCAACTACGTGCAGGGAGTGGCCGCCGCCTGCAGCCCAGCCGGAGACGAGGGCGATAACGACCTTGGGCATGGTGCGGATGAGGCGCTGCACTTCCAGGATGTGCAGTCGGCCTGCGCGTGCCGGGTCGATGCTTTCTGCGGTGTCGCCGCTGGCGTAGTGGTAGCCGTCGCGGCCGCGGATGCGCTGGTCGCCGCCGGAGCAGAATGCCCAGCCGCCGTCCTTGGCGGAGGGGCCGTTGCCGGTGAGCAGTACGGTGCCTACGTTGGAGGTCATGCGGGCGTGGTCGAGGGCGCGGTAGAGTTCGTCCACGGTGTGCGGGCGGAATGCGTTGCGGACCTCGGGGCGGTCGAATGCGATGCGCACGGTGGGCAGATCGCGTAGGATTTCGCCGTTTTCGTCGCGCTCAACCTGGCGGTGGTAGGTGATGTCAGTGAAGTCTTCGAAGCCTTCGACGACACGCCAGTCGGCGGGGTTGAAGATGTCGGAGACCTTTTCGGGAAGTTGTGCAGTCATAGACCCTATTCTACGTTGCCCGGGCGTCGTCTGAGGCTGCGAACCAGGTTGCCGAGCGTAGCGAATCAGGTTGCCAAGCATAGCGAATCAGGTTGTCGGGCATAGAAGAAGGCCCGGACCGCGTGTGTGCGGCCCGGGCCTTAGACGCTGGGCAAGAATCCTTACCCTGCTTTCGTTATGTGTAGGCTACTTGACCTTTGCGAGCTCTACCGCGCGGTCGAACTCTTCGTCAATGACCGGGTTCTTCTTGTAGGTGACCAGGGAGACGATGATTGCGACCAGCATTGCCGAAGCGAAGCCGGGAACCATTTCGTAGAGCACGGACTTCATCGGGCTCTGGCCCCACGCGAATGCCACAACGGCACCGGTAATCATGGAGGCGAGTGCACCCTGGGTGGTCAGCTTACGCCAGTAGAGGGAGAGCAGAACGGTCGGGCCGAATGCCGAACCGAAGCCAGCCCAAGCGAATGCGACCAGCTGCAGGATGGAGCTGTTGGGGTTCCACGCCAGGGCACCGGCGACCAGCGCCACGATTGCCACGCCTGCACGGCCGAGCCACAGGGACTTGCCTGCGCTGAGCTTCTTCGAGGAGAAGATGCCGTAGAGGTCTTCCACCAGAGCGGAGGAGCACACGATCAGCTGCGAGGAGAGGGTGGACATAATTGCCGCCAGAACCGCAGCCAGAATCAGGCCCGCGATGAGGGGGTGGAACAGAATCTGGGCGAGGTCCAGGAAGACCGACTCAGCGGTTTCGGGGTTGGTGAGGGACGCCTCGGGGTGGCGTGCAAAGTAGGCGATACCCATGAACGCGCCGCTCAGTGCGCCGAACACGGTCAGAACCATCCAGCTGATGCCGATGCGGCGGCCGGACTTAGCATCCGCGGGGGTGCGCATTGCCATGAATCGCACAATAATGTGCGGCTGACCGAAGTAGCCCAGACCCCATGCGAGGGACGAAACGATACCGGCGAAGGTGGTGCCTGCGAAGAGGCTGAGTGCGTCGGGGCGTACCTGGCTGATGGACTCAACCACGGGGCCCACGCCGCCGAGGTCAATAATGGTGACAACCGGAACGGCAATGAGCGCTGCGAGCATGAGCAGACCCTGAACCATGTCGGTGTAGGATGCGCCCATGAAGCCGCCGAAGAAGGTGTAGAACACGGTGATGCCTGCCAGCAGGAGCATACCGGTGTGGTATTCCTGTCCGAAGGAGGACTTGAAGAACAGACCGCCGGACACCATGCCGGAGGAGACGTAGAAGGTGAAGAACACCAGAATCACGACACCGGAGACGATGCGCAGTACGCGCTTGGTGTCATGGAGGCGGTTGCTCAGGAAGACGGGGACGGTCACGGCGTCGCCTGCTACTTCGGTGTAGCTACGCAGTCGGGGTGCCACGAACTTCCAGTTGCACCATGCGCCGATGGTCAGACCGACGGCGAGCCACGCCTGGGAGAGACCACTGAGGTAGACGGCACCGGGCAGACCCATGAGGAGCCAACCGGACATATCGGAGGCGCCCGCTGAGAGAGCGGCGACGGTGGGGGAGAGCTGTCGCCCGCCCAGCACATAGTCGTCAAGACTGTTGTTTTTGCTATTTGCCCATAGGCCGATTGCGATCATGGCAACAAAATAAATCGCCAGCGCGATGACCTGGTATGTACTCGCGGCCATAATGTTCCTTCTCTCCTGGTGATAGTGTGCGCCTGTGTGTATTTATGCGCTACCCCATAACTTTATGAGTGGCATAGGATACAGTCTAGGCTTTGAGGGGCTGAAAATAAAGTCTATTTGACGTCTAGGAATGAGAAGCTATGGAATAAATATGTATTTTCTGTGTAAATTCCTTGGTCGTACACGTGGGGCAATGTGGGAGCGTGTGCGAAAAAGTGCCCGAAAAACCCCTGAAAATCAGGGTTTCGGGCACTTCGGTGCAAAAGATGTAGTTGAAAAGCAACGCAAACGCTCAATGGCATATGCATCTAAAACGAATTAAACGAAAAATTTAAAAGCCGTTCGGAGTGTTGAACTATTACACAACAATGTCACAGAGGCTTAGAGATCCCTCACGACCCACGGTTCAGAAGCCATACGAGCCGGGTCAAAACGCTCCAAAATCGCCGCCGCATTAGGCACCGGAACATCCGCGGAATGGGCGGAGCCATCAGCGTTATACACCGGAATAGACGCGGCAATCCAACCCAAAATCGTCGGAATCTCGACACCCGCCTCACGTAGCTGCGGCAGGGTTACCGCCCCGTCACGCTTCGCCAGGCGCTTACCCTCCTCATTCAGCGCCAGCGGCACGTGAGCGTAACGCGGCTGCGTCAAACCCAAAAGCTGCGCCAAATACGACTGGCGAGGTGCCGAAGGGAGCAGGTCATCACCGCGCACAATCTGCTCAACCCCCACAAATGCATCGTCCACCACCGAGGTCAGGTTATAGGCGTAGGTGCCGTCATTGCGCACCAGCACAAAATCATCCACCAGGCCGATGTAGGCGCCGTAAAAATCATCCTGCACCGTGTAGCTCGTGCACTCGGCACGCAGACGCAGAGCCGGTGGACGCTGAGCACGGCGCTCCTCCCGCTGCGCCTTGCTCAGCTCACGGCAGGTCCCCGGGTACGCGCCCGGCGCACCGTGTGGGGCACTCGAAGCCTCCTGAATTTCGCGGCGGGTACAGAAACACTCATAGACGAGGTTCGCCTCACGCAGCTGCGCAACCGCCTGCTCATAGGCGGCAAGGCGCGTGCTCTGATACAGTACGCCCGCCTCTTTAATCTCGGCTCCCTCAACGCGCTCTGCCGGGGCGCCGGGGCTTGCATCCCAATCCAGACCCAGCGCCGCCAAATCAGCAATCTGACGCTCCGCAGCACCCGGGCGCACGCGGTCCAGATCCTCCACGCGCAGGTAGAAGGGCTTGGTGCCGCGGCGAGCCATCGCCCACGCCAAAATGGCGGTACGCAAATTACCCAGATGCAAATCCCCCGAGGGGGAGGGAGCGTAGCGTCCGGTACCGCTGGGGAAAGGCAGGTTTGAAGGGGTGGAAGACGAGGTGAGGGAAGAAGTCATACTCCTATCCTATAGGGCGTGATTTCTGGTTCTTGCTCAGAGCCTAATCAGAGCTGGACTAGCTGGGAGAACGCGCTACCCGACTAATCAATCTGCAGAGGTTGTCAAGCATCACGTGCCACCTGCCCGTAGAGGCGTAATTATGCGGAATGATGCACTTTTATGCCCTTAGTGATGTGCAATAGTGCAAAAATATGTTCTCCAGAAGCCCGAATAGCCCCGCAAGTACCAAAAATTACAGTAGGGTTGTATCTATGGCTCGTACTATTGAACTCGCAGACGGCGTGTACCGTATTGCGACCGACAACTACCGACTGAACACCGGACTGGTCCTCGGACTGGAACGGGCACTTGTCGTGGATACCGGCGCAGGTCCCCGTCAGGCAACCGAAATCTATGATGAGGTTCGCCGTCTCACGCGCCTTCCTATCACCGTCGTAAACACCCATGGACACTATGAGCGTTTCTTCGGTAACGATGTTTTCGCGGCAATGGGTGCCGAAGAATTCTGGGCGCATCCTCGCGCCGCGCGCGCAATTCGTAAATACGGTGAGGCGCAGCGTCCCTACGTCGAGACGCTCGAACCGGAAATGGCGCACCATCAGGGTGCAGCCACCAACATTATTGTCCCCAACCGCCTGGTCGCCAATAGCGGTGACGGCATTACCTTCACCCCCATTGATCTGGGTGAGCGTAGCGCAACCCTCATGTACATGGGTCCCGGCCACACCGATGGTGACATCCTGGTCGGTATTGAAGATGTGCTCTTCATGGGTGGTCTGATTGAAGAGGGTACCGACCCCTACTTCGAGGATTCCTTCCCCGACCGTTGGATTGACACTCTCGGTGCCGTGCTCGAATTTGACCGTTACCGCGTGTATGTGCCCGGTAACGGTGAGCCGGTAGACCGCACCTTCGTGGAGCGTGAACGCAACACCATGGTGACCGCTATTGAGTCGATTCGGTCCTCCACCCTGGACCGTGATGACGAGGCGACGACCGCGGCAATGTATAAGCTGCCGTACGCACCGGGTGCTACGCGCTTTCTGCTGGATCGTTTGGCTCAGCTTGAAGGCGCACCGGTAGCGGCGTACCTGGAGGCGGATCACCCGGATACCAGTGGTTTCACGGGTCCGATTACTCTGGGTCAGGCTTCATACTAAAACCCCGTATTCAATATGCCTCATGGGGCATAAATGCAGGTGAGGGCTGGTTTCTACAGTAGAAACCAGCCCTCACCTTTTATATACCCTCAGCTGCTACATACTTTTAGCAAGGGTGATGTTTTTAGCGCTGAACGTACTGGGCGCGCATTGCCTCGCAATCAGCCTTCAAAGAAGCCGGGACTTCACCCATTGCCTCGCAAAGCTGCACGAAACGGTGACGCCAATCCAGGTGCTGCAGAGCCTGACGAATCTGCTGCTCACCCTGCTCCGGGGTCCAGCGGGAGGCGGCCTCAGCAACCTGCGCGAGGCCCGCGCGAGCATCCGCGTGATCAATGTCGATGGTCGCGCCATCCCAAAGGATTTCACGCACGGTGGTGGTGTTCGGTACCTTGCCGACCACGGTCACGCCCGAAGCCAACGCATCGGTCCAACGACCGGTGATGTACTCCTTGGTCGGGTGAGTGTAGGGTGCCGGGCTGACCGAGGTGGAGAACGCCAGCAGGAACTTCGCACGGTTCAGCGAATCCTGCAGGTGCTGAGCCGACTCGCGATCGTTCGCGCCGAAGGGCGGGCGGCCCTCAAAGCTCAGGCCCAGCTCGGCGGCAAGGGCGGCAGTCGCCTTATCATCCTCGTAGGCGGCGGGCTGACGGCCCACGCGCAGCAGGTCTGTGCTCTTCGACTCCAACGCCGCCAGACGGTCGCTGAACTTGCTCCACACATCCGCACCCCAGGGCAGAACGCCGGGGGTCTTCACGCCCGCGGTAGTCCAGGGCTGAACATCGTCAACGTCCGCAACGAAAATGCGGTCGTAGGTGGAGGACTTAGCAACCGCGGGAATACGGTCATCCCAGAAGCTATCAATCACCCAGCCGTAGATAGCGCCGTAGCGGCGGAACGCGAAGGAACGCTGCGAAATGGCGTACAGCTGACCGGGATCAGAAGCAATCACCAGGCAACGATTGGAACCGCCCTTGAGGCGGGGCAGACGCGCCAGAAGCTTCGTTTCCTTGCTGAGGGATGCGCCCACATCCACGGTGTGCACGGTGCCGCCGGTGTAGCGGGCGAGAAGCTCCGCCATGGCGTGTACGGGAACCCAACCGGCTCCGGAGGGGACAGCAACAATAATATCGAGTGAGCTCATGAGAATCCTTGGGAGCAACGCCCGCCGCATGCACCGGACTCACCGGGGTAAAACCTCGGGTCGCGTGCGGTATGCGTTAGCGGTGAGAGCGTGAATGTCAATAAATGATAGATAGGGTGCCTTGCATCAGCAGGCGCGCAGAAAAACGCGAAGGCAGCGGTGAGTGAAACCGCTACGACCGGCTAGATTCAGCCACGGAAGGCTACGGCACAGGTAGTTTTCAGTATATCGGTCAACCCTGCCCAGGGGGCTTAGCCTGCAACCTTAGAAACGGCTTTAGGGTGTGTGAATGCGCACCTCAATGCCCGATTCGGTACCAAAACCGGCAGCCATACGAGCCAAATCAGTGTTCGGGGCGGCAGCGACCGTGAAGAAGCGGTCTACAGCGGCGGCAAACTGCTCCTGACGAGCCATATCACCGTGTTCAAGGGTCGTGAAAATACCGCCGCCGGCATCGTCAAAGACCTCAACGCGCAGTTCGGGCAGAAGCTCAGTATTCGGCAGGTTCAGCGAGGACACATCGTGCTGGAAGGTCAGGTCACCGCACAGCAGGGTCACCGGCAGGGCGGCACCACCAATAACCGGGCGGGAGTTCTCATCCACACCGGCAGGGTAGTAGCCCGACAGGGACACGCCAATAGCGGTCGCAATCGTGCCGTCAATACCGGCAAGACCGCGATTAGCAAACACGCGCGCGGGGGCGGACTCACCCAGGGCGGGGGCTGCCGCATCCAAATCACGCACCAGGTTTGAGGAGCCCAGCACCATGAGGCGGCGCTGAGCCACCGCATCCTGCCAGACGCGGCGGGCGTAGGAGCGGCCAGCGGTGCGGTTGCGGTAATCGGTGTAGTCAACCGAGCTCTCAGCGCTGTCTACTGAACTCTCAGCACCGGGGTGTTCGTAGGCGGCAATGGCGCGCAGGCACTCATCCTGCAGCTTGCGGGCGGGCTCAACCCACTGCTCTAGCCAGCTCAGCTCGTCCACCAGCTCATCAGCGGCGGCAGAGGATGCGCACGCAAACTCGGCGAGCTCGTGCGGGGTTGACAGTTCTACAAAGGAGCGGGCGCCCGGCTCGTACCAGCTGGCGCGGCGCGGGGCGTAGAACGCGCACTGAATATCTTCGCGTTCCAGTAGCGCCGTAATCGGGCGCGAAAGCGTCGGATGGCCGAAGAGCACCACACGCTCAATCTGCGCGGCGGGGGCGAACGAACCATCGGCGAGTAGCTGCGGGTAGTGAGGAATGGAGGTTGCGCCGTGGCGCGCCTCGGAGGAAGGCTCCGCAAACAGCGGCAGATTCAGCACGCGCGCAAACTCCGCCGCAAACTCGCCGGCACCGTCAGCGGCAACCACCACGGTGCGGTGCGCCGGGGTGAACTCCGCCAGGTCCGCCTGCGCCTCCAAAGAATCCAGAAGCCAACGCTGCTCGGCGCTGGAGAGCCCGGAACCCTCAGCGCGGGCGGCGCGGGCGCGACCCTCAGCCTGCGGGTCGTAATCCTCCAGCAGGCTCTGCGCCCACTGCGGCAACATCTGCGCAAAACGGCCAGAGGGGGTCAGCGGCGTATCAAAACAAATGTTCAGGTGCACCGGGCCAATCGGCTCGGCAGACTGCTTGCGCCAATGCTCGGCGCTACGACCGGTCAGCGCGTTCAAGCACGCCGCAAAAGCCTGAGTCTGCTCGCCCTCCACCTGCTCGGGGTAGGAGGTCAAATCAGCTTCAGCACGCACAAAAGGATAGAAGAAACTCGCCTGGCGGGTCGTCTGATTCACGCCGCTACCGCGCAGACGCTCCGGGCGGTCCGCGCTCAGCACCGCCAGGGGCACGCCGGCGTGGTACGCCTCCATGACAGCGGGCACGTACTCGCCCAGTGCCGTACCGGAGGTGCACACCAGGCCCACGGGCTGACCGGACGCCTTGGCAATACCCAGGGCGGTAAAGGCTGCACTTCGCTCGTCCACGCGCACGTGCGCAATGAGGGCGCCGGCTTCAGCGGCGGCGGCAATAGCGTACGCAAGAGGTGCGCTACGGGATCCCGGAGACACGACAACATGCCGCATACCGGCACGAATCAGCGAATCGAGCACGGATACTGCGGTGAGCATGGCGGGGGTTGAGCGGTTTTCAGTCACCGTACCATTCTAATGCCGTAAGGTTTTTCATTCAGTTATGGTTACCCTTCACGGGCGCAACCTTGATAACTGCAGTCTTCACAGTCCGCAGGCGCGTTCCAGCACCCGGTAGCAGGCGGTGATGCGCTCCACCCACCATTGGCGGGTCTGCTCATCGGTGGCAAGACGCTCCAGGCGCTGCGGGCTGGGGGTGATGGTGCGCAGGTCCATGAACCCGTCGCGGGCGATGAGCGGCTCGTCGGTAACGTCCTCAGCCATGAGGGAGACCGTGCCCAGACCGCACCCGTACCTCAAGGTCGGTAGGGAGGCCGCCAGAGAGGCACCGGTGGCAATGCCCACCGAAGACTCCAGCGCAGAAGACACCACCGCCGGAAGCTGCGCCTGCTCCACCAGCGCGAGCGCACGACGTACACCGCCCAGCGGTGCCGCTTTGATAACCATCAGGTCCGCGGCGTTCGCGCGCGCCACCTTCAGCGGGTCTTCCGCCTTACGAATCGACTCGTCTGCGGCAATGCGGGCGGGCAGCCCCTCCTTGGCAATGGCAAAGCGGAGCGCCGCCATATCTTCAATGGATGCCACGGGCTGCTCGGCGTAAATAATGCCGTACTCGCAGAGCTTGCGTAGCGCTTCAAGGGCACCGGCGAGGGTGTAGCCCATGTTCGCGTCCACCTTCAGACGCGCATTCGGGAGCGCCTCGCGAGCGGCTGCTACCCGCGCAATATCGTCGGCGAGGCTCTGACCCTTCTCCGCCACCTTGATTTTCAGTTCCTGAATCTCACCCTCGTACTTGGCGAGCACCTCCGGCACACGCTCGGCGGGCACCGCGGGCAGGGTCGCGTTCAGCGGGATGCGCGTACGCACCGGCTTCGGGGTGGGCAACCATGCCGCCTCCAGCGTGCAGGCAAGCCACGCGGCAGACTCCTGCGCACCGTACTCGAGGAAGGGCGCGAACTCGCCCCAGCCGTATGGGCCGCAAATCAGCGCGCTCTGGCGGCTATTGACCCCGCGGAAGGTGACCGTCATCGGAATTTCGACCGTGAACAGGTTCTCCAGAACCTCCTGCAGCGGCGGCAGGGGAGTGTTCGTGAGGTGAAAACCGTAGCCGAGAGGCGGCACGCTCATACTGGTGTTCAAGGTATCTGCCCTTCTGTGATGCGCTATGAGCTCACCATAACATTCTGGGGGCGGGTGGGTGCGCTCGCACCCTGTTACGCATTCTCTGGAAACTCTCAGGTTGTGGTCGAAAAAACTTTAGTTTTTCATAGCTTAACCTGGGATAGTAGGTAGTTATTCGCCCGAGAACTCGGACGGTGCTTCGCATAAAACGGCAGCTTGGGGGCTACCGTTTTGAGGGGCTGGCATCGGCGGGCTCGGGTATCACTAACAGACATGAGGGCGAGAAGGTACAAAGGGTTATGAAGAAGAAAACACCGGCAAATACATCGGGTTCGGAAAACTCCGGTTGGGAGAGCTCCGAAAACCTCGATGCTACCAGTGTGCTTCACCCCGCTGATGTGCATGCGGCCGCTGCTGACAATGCGCCCACTACGGTGTTTTCCTCTGATGAGACTGCGGTGCTCTCTGATTATCAGGACCCGACTCAGGCGCTTTCTGATTATCAGGATCCGACTGCGGTTCTCTCCGATTATCAGGACGCTACCCAGGTGCTCACCTCCCACGAAACGGCTACCCATGCCGCTGCACAGAGTGATGACCGTACGAAAGTCCTGACGGATTACGGTTCATCGCCGGCTAACGAAGCTGCGCCTGTAGGTTCTGCAAACGCGGGTTCCGTAAACGCTGAATCGGCGAATACTGAGGTTATTTCTTCACACCAGGACTCTACGGAAGTTATCGGTGCGACCCGCCCTCTGCCGCGCGCCTACCGCGCCCCCATTAAGATTCCTGAGACGATTCCCTCGCCGCAGGAACGCGCCTTGCAGGGCAACTACAGCGCGGATGAGCCCATGCAGGCTACGCGCCGTCTGGATCCGCCGAGGCCTCCGGTGAGCGGTTTCCCGCTGAACAATCAGATGGGTGCCTCCCCAATGGGTGCGCCTCAGATAGGTGCTCAACAGCCTCTTCCCACGCGTGCGATGCCTCCGCAGGCACCTCCGCAGCCGGTGGCTTATCCTCCCGAAGCGTATCCTGCCGCCGCCTACCCGAACGGTGCGTATGTTCAGACCGGTCAGGTTCCCGTGGATGCTTCGGGCCGCCCTGTGAATCGTCCCGGCGAAGAGCAGGGGCACCATCTTCCGAGTACCGGTATTTTGATGCGTCACGTGATGGCGTTGCTGTTCTTGGGTCTGTCTCTCTACGGTGCGTTTGTGTTCTTCATTTACACGGCGACCGGCCAGCAGGTTGATGAGCAGGCGTACACCGAGTATGCGCATCAGTTCAAGAGTTACCGCGGTCCGACCCTGACTGCGCTGGATTCTTTGCCCACGATTGTTGGTGTGATTGCGGTGCTGGGTCTGATTGCGGTGCTGATTTGGAAGCACCGGTTCCTGCCCTCGCTGATTGGCGTGCTAGTTGGGGCTGCGGCGGTGACGAGTACATATCTGCTCAAGCACTACCTGATTGTGAAGCCCGACCTGGGTGTTCAGGAGGCGCTGAGCAACTCGGCGCCCAGCGGCCACACGACCTTCGCGGCGGCGGCTGGCGCGGCGCTCTTCCTAGCGGCGCCTCGTTTCTTGCGGCCCACGGTGGCTCTCTGCGCGGCATTGGCGACCTGCCTGACGGGTGCCTCCACGATTATTAACGGTTGGCACCGCCCGGCGGATGTGGTGACCGCTATTCTGGTCACCGCCATCTGGACGGTTGTGGGTATGGGTGTGTTGCGTTATGTGCGTCCGGCAGATTTTGCGGTGCCGGCGCGTGGTGGTTTGGTGCTGGTGCCGTTGATGACGATTGCGACGCTGTTCCTGTCGTTTTGCGCGGTCATCCTGTATCTGATCGCGATTTTTGCCCCGATTCCCGGTGGTGCGTTTACCGCGGCGACCTGCATGATTATTGCGGTGAGCTTTGGTACGACGGCGTTGATGGTGAACCTGTTGCGTCCGCGCAATAGTAATCGCTCCGCCTATTCGAAGGTGTGGAGTTATCAGTAGATGTTGTTCCCCTCCCTGCTCGGGGTGAATTAGCTCGGTGTGAGCTGAGGTATTGTCCTGTTGCGGGGAGGGGAATACAATATAAATAATTTAGTATTTTAAATACCAATAATAGGGAGGGGGTTGCGCGCCCCCTTTCACTCACCCCTGAAGAGAAAGGTGCGTACCATGGCAGGTACCCACGAAGGCCGCGTCCTCGTATTCCCCCAGCTCACCGAAGCGCTGACCCCCTTTGAAGATAAGCCCCAGGCCCGCAAGATCGTTGATGCCGACGGCGGCAACCTGACCCTCATGGAACTGGCTGCAGGCCAGTCCTGGCACGAGCACCACAGCGTGCACCCCATCTTCGTGCAGGTGCTCAAGGGCGAGGTGATTTTCCACGTGAAGGACCGCGATATTACCCTGGTGCCCGGCAAGCCGATTCACGTGACCGCCAAGCTGCTGCACTCCCTGCGCGCCGTGAAGGACTCCACCCTGCTGGTGACCATGCTGACCGGCGAATCGCACCCCGAACCCAAGGTCAACATTGACGTCGAAGAGGTCTAATCCCCGGCCTCTAAACCCCTGACCTCAAAACCTTAGCTCGCCGCCGCATCCGGTGCAGATGCGGCGGCGAGCTTTCATATGCCTTCCTGCTCTCACATGTGCCGGCGAGAATGCCCTCATGCTACGCCCTGAGCTTTCTGCACACCGGTTGACCCAGCGCGGGCGTACCCTGAGAAGTACACTCCCGCTAACATTCCAGGGAGCAACCCGAAAGGATACGCAATGCCCAAGTCACTGCAACGCCCCGTCGTTCTTCTCACCGGCGCCAGCTCCGGTATCGGCTACGACGTGGCGCCGCTACTGGTGCGCTACGGCTACATCGTCTACGGTGCCGCCCGCCGCGTTGAGAAGATTGAAGAGCTCGCCTCCGAGGGCGTGAAAGCGCTCAGCCTGGACGTTACCGATGAAGCATCCATGGAAGCCGCCGTACAGCAGATTATTGACGCAGAAGGTCGCATTGACGTGCTCATCAACAATGCAGGCTACGGATCCTACGGCGCCATTGAAGACGTCCCCATCGACGAGGCACGCCGCCAGTTCGAGGTGAACCTCTTCGGCCTGGCGCGCCTCACCCAGCTGGTGCTGCCGCATATGCGTGCACGGGGTAGCGGGCGCATCCTGAACATCTCCTCGATGGCGGGGCGTATTACCTCGCCCCTGGGTGCCTGGTACCACGCCACCAAGTACGCCCTCGAAGCGTTCAGCGATGCGTTGCGCATGGAGGTTGAAGAGTTCGGTATTGACGTGGTCATTATCGAGCCCGGCGGCATCAAGACCCCCTGGGGACTCATCGCGGCAGACCACCTGGAGGAGTCCTCCCGAAACGGCGTCTACGCGGTTCAGGCGCAGCGTGTTGCTGCAAATATGCGTGGGCTCTACTCGCCCTCCTCCAACCTCTCGGAGCCGAAGGTTATCTCTAACGCTATTCTGCGAGCCCTGGAGGCGCGCCGCCCCAAGACCCGCTACCTGGTAGGTTTCGGTGCTAAGCCCTCCGTGTTCCTGCATACCGTGCTACCGGACCGTCTCTTTGACAAGGTGGCGCGCCGTATCTTCTAGAACCGAAATAGCGGCGACCTAGAGCATTAAAAAGCGGGCGGTGCTGTGCGAAACAGAATGTTTCGTACAGCACCGCCCGCTACGTTTTTCAAGAGCTAGTACTAGTCTACTACGGCGTGGGTCGGATCGAGCACGCGCGCCAAGAAAGCCTGAGTACGTTCGTGCTGGGGGTTGCCAATCACCTGATCGGCGGGACCCTCCTCCACGACCACGCCATCGGCCATGAAGACGACCTTATCGGCGACCTCGCGGGCGAACGCCATCTCGTGAGTCACCACGATCATGGTCATGCCCTCGTCAGCAAGGTTGCGCATAATGCTCAGAACCTCGCCGACCATCTCCGGGTCGAGCGCACTGGTCGGCTCGTCGAAGAGCATCAGGTCCGGGTTCATGGACAGCGCACGCGCAATAGCCACACGCTGCTGCTGACCACCGGACAGCTGAGCCGGGAAGCGGTCTTCCTTGCCCTCCAGACCAACCTTGGCGAGCTGCTCGAGGGCAACCGCCTCCGCCTCTGCCTTGGAACGACCCAGAACCTTAATCTGAGCGATCGTGCAGTTGTCCAGAATGTTCAGGTGGCCGAACAGGTTGAACTGCTGGAACACCATACCCATGTGGGTACGCACGCGGTTAATGTCTACGTCCGGGTCGGTGACCTCGGTATCGCCCACCATGATGGTGCCGTCGTTCGGCTCCTCCAGCAGGTTCACGCAACGCAGCAGGGTGGACTTACCGGAACCCGAAGGGCCGATAAGGCACACGACCTCGCCCGGCTTGACCTGCATGTCAATGCCCTTGAGAACCTGAACCTTGCCGTAAGACTTGTGCAGGTTAGAAATGCGCACCGAGGAGGCGGCCATGGATGAAGTTGAAACAGTCATAGTATCTTCCGTAATCCGTATCTGTCGTTGCGCTTACTTGCGGCCCGCAAGCTGGGTGCGGCGCTCAAAGTATGCGGAGAGCTGGCCCAGCGGAACAGTGATAATCAGGTAGCACAGACCCGCAACCACCAGGGGAGTCAGGCCCGCATTAGCGGCGGTCAGGCCCTCACGACCGAACTTCGCCAGCTCGTACTGAGATACCGTCACGCCCAGCAGGTACACGAGGGAGGAGTCCTTGGTCAGCAAGATAACCTCGTTGGTCAGCGGGGGCAGAACCACGCGGAACGCCTGGGGAATAATGATCGAAATCATCGCGCGAGTGTGGGACATACCCAGGGAGCGTGCCGCCTCCATCTGGCCCTTCGGGATCGCCTGCAGGCCCGCACGCAGAACCTCACTAATGTAGGCTGCCGAAACCATACCCAGGGACAGGGTCACCGGAATCAGGTTATCCACGAAGCGGATCTTGAACGCCAGGGGAATACCGTAACCGAACGCGAAGAAGACCAGCAGCGCCGGGATGCCGCGGAAAAGCTCCACGTACAGGGTCGCAATCCAACGGTAGGGAGCGATAGAGGAAATACGCATGAGCGCCAGCAGCAGACCGCCGGAGAGGCCCACGATGAAGCCCAAGGTGGTGTACAGCAGGGTGTTCTTTAACGCCACGGTGATGACGTCGGGGAACTGCTGAGCCGCAACGTCCAGGTTGAATACCTGCTGGCTGAGGGTCTTCCAGTCAGCCAAAAGAATGGCTGCCAGAGCGATAACTGCCAGAAGGGCGTACTGTGCGTAGCGGAAGAGCTTCTGCTTCTGACGGGGTGAGAGTTTAGAGGACATGCGCTTTCTTATCCGTGTGCTGTTCGGTCAAGAGCGTTTTATACGCTCACAAGGGTAGAGGCCGGAGAATCCCCCAACCCAAAAGTAATAAGGTACTCCTGAATTGGGGGAGAGGCTAACCGGCTAGATGCTTAGGAAGCGGAGGAAGAGGCGCTCGCGGAGGTGGAGGAAGTGGCACCAACCCACTTGGCCTTCATCTTGTCGAGCTCGCCGTTTTCCTTGAGCTTGGCGATGGTGGCGTTTGCCTTGGTCAGTAGTGCCTTGTTGTTGGAGGAAACTGCTGCGGCAATCTGCTCGGTGTTCTCGGAATCCTGGTAGGCGATCTTGAAGGAGTCCGGATCATTGGTCAGTGCCTCGGATACCACGGAGAGGTTCGCTGCGACTGCCTTGACCTGACCGGTCTTCAGAGCGGAGAACATGAGGGAGGTGTCTTCGTACTGGATGACCTCTGCACCGTTTTCCTTGGCGTAGGTTTCACCGCTGGTTGCCTGCTGCGCACCAACGCTCACGCCCTTCAGGTCTGCGGCAGAGGTGATGGAGGAACCCTTGGGAACCAGGATTGCCAGGTTGTCGTCGAAGTAGACGGTGGTGAATTCCATCTTGCTCTTACGTTCGTCGGTCACGCCGATACCGGCAAGGGCGATATCGCACTGACCGGTGGCCAGGCCGGTTCCGGAGTCCAGGCCCTCGAAGCTGATGGAGGTCAGCTGAGCCTTCACGCCCAGATCAGAGGCGATAGCGTTGGCGATGTCTGCATCCAGCCCGACGATGGTGCCGTTTTCTTCGTATTCGAAGGGCTTGTAGGGGGTGTTGGTGCAGACGCTGAGGGTGCCGGACTTGACGAGGCTGACCTCGCCGTTAGGGTCGGTGTTCTCGTTGGCGGTGGAGACGCAGCCGGTCAGCGCTAGGGGCAGTACTGCCAGTAGTGCGAGGGGCTTGAGGGATGCCTTCTTGAGGATTGTGGTGTTCATCGGGATGCTCCTGTGTGGGGTGTGCTCTATGAAATCTATGGTCTATTGTGCGCGCCTATGTTAAAAAATGCAAGTATATACATAAATATTCATAAATTTTTGCTGAATATGGATAATTCACACTCCCAAAAACTGAATAAAACCCCGAATTAGCGACTCGAAAACCACTCCAGAACGCACCTTAACGCACCGTGCGACACTACTACGGTTTACCCAACTATCGAATCTAGTAACCTCCATGCCACAATTGAGAGCGTGAACGCAGAGAAGAACACCCGCGCAACCCGCGCAACCCTAGACAAGAAAACCAGCGACATCGCCGCCATGTTCGATACCGTCGCCGAACGCTACGACCTCATGAACGGCATCCTCTCCCTCGGCCAGCACATCTACTGGCGCAAGCAGGCGGTCGCAGCCGTAGACGCGCACCCCGGTCAGAAAGTGCTGGACGTAGCCGCAGGTACCGGCGTCTCCTCCGAACCCTTCGCCGACGCCGGCGTGGACGTCATCGCAGCAGACCTCTCCGAAGGCATGCTCGACGTGGGCCGCCGCCGCCGCCCCGACATGACCTTCGTGCAGGCAGACGTCACCGCCCTACCCTTCGACGACGAAACCTTCGACGCAGTGACCATGTCCTACGGCCTGCGCAACGTCGCAAACTACCCCAAAGCGCTGAGCGAAATCTACCGCGTGCTCAAGCCCGGCGGACGCATCGTCATCCTCGAGTTCTCCACCCCGACCTTCGCCCCCTTCGGCGCGGTCTACAAGAACTACATCATGAAGGCGATCCCGCCGATTGCCCGCGCAATCTCCTCCAACCCCGAATCCTACGAATACCTCGCCGAGTCCATCATCGCCTGGCCCAACCAGCAGGAACTGGCGCAGAAATTCAAAGAGGCGGGCTTCACCTCCGTGCAGTACCGCAACCTCACCGGCGGCATCGTCGCCATTCACCGCGGTTTCAAGCCCGAAGCACACAACGCATAGACACCGCGTTCACACACCACCGAAGACACCAACACCAAGAAGATAGAAGACACCGTGAGCAACGCAGAGCAGCCCATTGCCGCAACCGACCTGCTGGGAGATCTCGACCTGAAGCTTCCCGCAGGCTTCGAACTCATTGCCGCAGACCCCAAGCTGGGTCCGCAGATTCTTTCCTCCCTCGCGCGTATTGAGGAGCGCCTGGCAGAAGCAATCGCCCAGACCGACCACCTGGCGGACGTAGCATCCCGTCACCTGCTCTCCGCGGGCGGCAAGCGCGTGCGACCCCTGCTGGCTCTGCTCTGCGCAGCCGTAGACGGCGAAATCAACGACGAGGTTATCGAAGCCGCCGTGGTCGTTGAGCTGACCCACCTGGCAACCCTCTACCATGACGATGTTATGGATGACGCCCCCAAGCGCCGCGGCGTGGACAGCGCCCAGATGATTTGGGGCAACTCCGTCGCAATTCTGACCGGCGACCTGATCTTCTCCCGCGCATCCCTGCTGGTCTCCGAGCTAGGCACCCGCCCCATGAAGATTCAGTCCCAGACCTTCGAACGTCTGGTGCTCGGTCAGCTCTTCGAAACCACCGGCCCCCGCGAGGGCCAGGACCTGCTCGACCACTACATCGCCGTCATTGAGGGTAAGACCGGCTCCCTGATTGCCGCAGCCGGTGAGTACGGCTCCCTGCTTTCGGGCGCTTCCGAAGACGTTATCTCCATGGTCAAGGCGTACGGCGAACTGGTCGGCGTGGCATTCCAGCTGGCTGACGATGTGATTGACATTGTGAGCGACGGCAAGACCAGCGGCAAGACCCGCGGCACCGACCTGCGCGAGGGCGTGCCGACCCTGCCGACCATCCTGCTGGACCGCGCGGTAGCCGCCGGCGATGAATCTGCTATCAAGGTTCGTGCACTGCTGGATGCCGACCTCAGCTCCGACGAGGCACTGGAAGCCGCTGTGGAGGCGCTCGCCGCCCACCCGGTCACCCAGGAAGCATGGCAGATTGCTTACGATTGGGCGGACCGTGCGATTGCCGCGATTGCTCCGCTGCCCGAGTCCACCGCGAAGGCTGCGCTGGAGTCCTTCGCTCACGCTGTGGTTCACCGCGAAGGCTAAAATGCGCCGTGTAGCGTGTACCCGAGTCTAACCGGGTGTCTCATACTTCAAACCCCCGCTGAATCTACCCGGATTCGGCGGGGGTTTTCTGTATTTAGGCTAGTCAGTACCGGTTTTTGGGAGAGCTAGGTGCAGTCCCTGCCTCCCGAAAAGTTCCGTATGCTGGGGTCTCCTTGACCGCCATATGCCTTTAAGGTAAACCTTATAGGCATGCCTGAGGTGCACATCCACCCCTTAAGCGTTCGACGGCTCCCACGCCCAACCCGTGTTGGAGAGCCGTTTACTATTTCTGGACGCGAGCTGAGCCCAACCACCCTGACGGGTTATTCTCGCACCAACCATCCGCGTCCCCACACATTCGAGGTTTACAACTATGGGAGCATCTACCCCTAAGGCGCCCACGAAGCGCGAAGGCTTCTCGAGCCGTCGCGTCTTTATCTTTGCCGCCATCGGTTCTGCTGTTGGTCTGGGCAATATTTGGCGTTTCCCCTACATCGCATTTGATAACGGCGGCGGCGCCTTCATGATTCCCTACATTGTCGCCCTGCTGACCGCTGGCCTGACTTTCCTGTTCTTTGACTACGCGATCGGTCACCGTGCGCGTGCGTCGTCCCCGCTGGCTTTCCGCCGTCTGAACCGTAAGACCGAGTTCATCGGCTGGTGGCACATGGGTATTAACTTCGTGATTGCTATCTACTACGCCGCTATTGTGGCGTGGTCGCTGCGTTACATGGTTTTCTCCTTCACCAACGCGTGGGGTGATAACCCGAAGGCGTTCTTCCAGGGCGAGTTCCTGAAGGTTGCAGACAACCCCGGTGTCTCCCTGGACTTCAACATGAACGTCCTGATTCCCATGATTCTCGTGTGGGGCGTGCTGCTTGCCGTGATGGCTCTGGGTGTTCAGAAGGGTGTGGGCGCTGCCAACGTCGTCTTTATTCCGTTGCTGCTGGTCATGTTTGTCGGCCTGGTGATTTACTCCCTGACCCTGCCGGGTGCTGCCGACGGTCTGAACGCTCTGTTCACCCCCAGCTGGGATTCGCTGGCTAACCCGGACGTGTGGGTTGCAGCGTACGGCCAGATTTTCTACTCGCTGTCCATTGGCTTCGGCATCATGATTACCTACTCCTCCTACCTGAAGCCCAAGGCTGACCTGACCGGTTCCGGTGCTGTGGTTGGTTTTGCGAACTCCGGCTTCGAGCTGCTGGCGGGTATTGGTGTGTTCTCGGCGCTGGGCTTCATGGCTCAGGCTGCCGGCACTCAGGTGAGCGAGGTTGCGACCAGCGGTATTGGTCTGGCGTTCATCGCGTTCCCGACCATTATTTCGCAGGCTCCCGGCGGCGTGCTGATTGGTGTCCTCTTCTTCGGCTCCCTGCTCTTTGCTGGTTTCACCTCCCTCATTTCGATTCTTGAGGTGATTATTGCGGGTGTTCAGGACAAGTTCGCGACTTCGCGTCTTGCCTCCACCGCTCTGGTGATTATTCCGGTTGCCGTGATTTCGCTACTGCTGATGCCGACCACCACCGGCCTGTACGTGCTCGACATTCTCGATAACTTCGTGAACCTCTTCGGTATTCTGGCAGCCGGCCTGTGCGCCATTATCGTGGTCGCTTACGTGGTGCGTGCACTGCCCGCTCTGGCTGAGCACCTGAACCGTTACTCCTCCATCAAGGCTGGCAAGATTTGGATGGTCCTGCTGGCTGTTGTGACCCCGCTGGTTCTGGGCTACTCCCTGATTCAGAGCGTCATCAAGCTGATTGCAACCCCCTATGAGGGTTACCCGGCGGATATGCTGGCAATCTTCGGTTGGGGCATGAGCGCACTCCTGGTGGTTGGCGCGATTGTTGTTTCTCTTCTGCCCTGGTCGAAGAAGTCTCGTGCGGCTGAAGAGCCGCCGGCACCTCCGGTGATTGCCGGTCAGGTGGAGCACAGCCACGTTGATTCGACCATTACCCGTTAGGAGCCCTCATGTCTATCTCCGCAATTGTGATGCTCATTGTGGCAATCCTGATCATTTGGGGTGGCCTGGGTTTGGCTCTGCTGAACCTGCACCGTCACCCGGATCTGGATGCTCTCGATGATGCTGCTGAGGCTCAGGGCTCTGAGCTTTAGCGTGTGAACGCGACATAAAGTGATGCCCCGCTGGCGTTAGCCGGCGGGGCATCACTGTGTTTATATGGGCGTTTTACGCGGGCGTTGGGGGGCTACTTGCTCTGGACGTCTTTAGCCTGTACCAGCGGAATCATTCCGGTTTCAGGGTCCGATAGTGCGGAAGGTTGGTAAGAGCGGGAGGCGCGCAACGCATCCACGGTGAAGATGATGAGCGCAATCCAGATGAGGCTCAGGCCCAGCACCTTGTCGGGGCTCATCTGCTCGTGCAGAACGGTGATGGCGAGAATGAACTGGATGGTCGGGCCCAGGTACTGCACCATGCCGATAACCGAGAGCGGCAGGGCCTTGGTCGCCGCGGCAAAGAGCATGAGCGGAACAACGGTGACCACGCCGGTGGACGCGAGAAGCCAGAAATGTCCGGCGCCTTCGCTGAAGAGGGTCATTTGTCCCTGAGCGTTGAGCACAAAGAGGGCGGCAATGCCGAAGGGCGCCAGGATAAAGGTCTCCAGGGACAGCGAGATGAGGGGGCTCACGTCGTGGGCTACACGCGCCTTGAGCAGGCCGTAGATGCCGAAGGAGAACGCCAGGCCCAGACCCGTCCAGGGCACCTGACCGTAGATGAGGCTCATCATCAGCACCGCGATACATGAAATTGCGACGGATACCCACTGCGCGGCGCGCAGGCGCTCCTGCAGGAAAATCACGCCCAGCACCACGGAGACCAGCGGGTTAATGAAATATCCCAGGGACGCATCAATCGTGTGACCGCTGGTTGTTGCCATCACGTAGATAAGCCAGTTCGCGCAGATGAGGAACGATGCCGCCGTCAGTACCAGCATGATGCGGCGGTCCTTGAGGGCGCGGCGGAAGTCCGCGGTTGCCCGCACAATCGGTAGTAGCAGGGCGCAGAAAATGAGGGAGAAGACCACTCGCGCCACCACAATCTCAATCGGTCCTGCTGGCGCCATCAGCACAAAATACAGGGGGAGCAGACCCCAAATGATGTAGGTGCCGATGATGGTGATAAACCCGTTGCGGGTGGTGTGCTTCTGCGTTTCTGACATGGTTTCGTCTGACCTGATTCTTCGGTTACGTTCTTCTAAGCTATTCATCGGGATGCGCCAGCTGGGTACCCACACAGGTTTCGATGCGCGCACACTACTGTACCCGATACGGGGTGCAGCATACGCTAGGGACGCCTCAGGCGCGGTACCACGAGGATACCGCGCCTGAGGAATGCTGCGTATTCGGTTTAGAGGCCGAAGAAGCGGGAGAAGAAGCCCTTCTTCTTGGGCTGCTCTGCCTCGCGGCGTGCAGTTTCTTCCTGCTCGCGGCGGGCTGCCTCTTCGTGTTCTGCCTGCAGATCGGGAGCTGCGCCAGCGTTGCGGATGGGCTCCACGTGCTGCTCTTCGTATTCTGCTGCATCCTGCTCGACCTCGACGGGCTGCGCAGCTGCAGTCTCAGCGGCGACCGGCTCCTCAGCGTACTCTGCGGAAGTCTCAACGGTCTCGTACTCGGGCTGCTCGGCGCCGATGGACTCGTCGGTGTAGACGCGAGCCTGTTCGGTCTCTTCTGCCTCGTACTCGCCGGGCAGGGTCTCCACGGTGACCAGGCCGGGCTCTGCGTACTCTGCCGGCTCCTGATCGAAGGGAGCCTCGTCGGCGGGGTAGAGGTTCTCGGTGCTCTCGACGCCGGGTACCTCGGTGTCTGCGACCGGTGCGTGCTCGGCGATCTCGACGGCGCGCTCTGCATCAGCCTCGGCACGTGCGGCGGCGCGTTCTGCTGCCTCCTGCTCGCGCTGTGCGTTCTGAGCGGCTGCCTCTGCGGCTGCCACGCGCTCAATCTCGGTGCGCAGTGCGGCGAGGGATTCGCGACGCTGTGCGGCAGCGGCTGCGCACTGCTCCAGAACCTCGGGGCCAACCTGAGGCTCAGCTTGCTCGATGCCGCTGATGCGACCCTCGTCGAACCATAGGCGCAGGGCACCGTCGGTTGCAGTCAGCACGGCGGTTGCCTCGGTGTCCCAGGCGATGTGGAAGCCGCGCTGCTGAGCGTAGGAGTCCACCGCCAGAACCTGGTTGTGTACCTCTTCGCTCTGCAGGGTCTTAGCAATGACGCGGCCAATACCCTTGTAAGTCGGTGCCTCGAGGGTCAGCTCGGCACCTTCCAGCAGGGTCCATGCGCGCACGCCAGCGCCCGCGGGCAGCGGGTAGTGTGCGTACAGGCCGCTGATGGTCTTGGTTGCCAGGGTCAGGCGGCGTGCCAGGGACTCGGAGAGGGGCAGCTCGTCGGTGGTCAGTTCGGCCAGGCCGTCACGCTCACCGGTTTCGCGCGCCTGAATAGCGGCGGAAACAACGGAGTCGGGGAAGTAGCCCAGCTGCTGCCAAGACCAAATCCAAGTACCGCGGTTCTCGGATTCGGTGCCCAGCAGGTGCGGCTTGAGCGAAAGCGGGGGAGTGGTCTCAAAATCCAGAGACTGGGAGGTGAAATCCACGTTCCACTCGGAGGTACCCACGAGCTCAGCGAGTCGAGCCTGGTACTCGGTGGAGATAAAGATCGATGCGTCGATAAGGTCCTGCAGAGAATTCGTCATGCTTCAAGATTATCAACCTTTTAGCGTTCACTATGCCGTGTATCCCCGGTTTTGGGGTGCGCTTTAGGCGTATTGGACGTTAAGAGGGTCGAATGCGCCGTCTGTAAGAGGTGTAGGGGAGAGGTAGAGCATATATCTTTCGGCGTAAACTATCTGCGTTGAGTGCCTGTGTTCGTTAGAATCGAAGAGACGGCTTCTTCCGGCACCCTGTAAGCCGACACTACGACCGAACACGGATGCCTCCAGCCGCGCCGTATTCACACTCAAGGATGTATGAACTATGACTGAACCCCGCCTCGCCGAGACGAGTAGCCGTGCCGCGCGCATCCAGGATGCGCTGAACAACATTGGAAGCTGGCTGCTGGATGTCGTTAGTGTTGACCCCGGCTGGAGTGAAATGGTGCTGGACGTCAAGCCTCTGGCAGGTCAGATTTTTGTGCGTGTGCGTGAATTCCGCGACGGTGAAGAGTTCATTGGCACTATCGGCCCGCTCAAGGACGGCTCGCCCATTATTGCTGAGGTTCGTAAGTTGCAGCGTGCCGCCTACGACGGTAACCGCGGCACCTGGTTCACCGCCTCCATTGTGGTGGCGGCAACCGGCTGGCCCAACCCGCAGTTCAGCGTGGGTGCCTCCTATAACCGTGACGATGAGCCCGCCAGCTGGAAGAATGAAGGCACCCTGACCGCGACCGACGTGCGTGAGCACCTGACTGAGTTCCCGCGTGACGCGTCGCGTATCCCCGCCTGGGCTCGTGAGCGCATGGAGGGTCGCGCCCGCCACTCTGCCGCCGCGGCGCTGTCTTCGAGCGAGCACGAGATTCCGAACCCCTACCTGGTCGCTGCCTTGGAGACCTTCCGTAACGATGTGCAGGAGCGAACCCTCATTAACGTGGTCCGTACGATGCTCGGCGGCGACGTTCTACTGGATGCGACCGGTTCCCTGCTGATTCCGTCTGAGACCGACCCGATGGGCCCCGAGTCGGTGCTGACCCACCAGGTTATTCGCATGCCCGAGACCGGTATGCAGGCGCTGTGCGTGTTCTCCTCCTCCGAGCACATTGGCAAGAGCTACGTGCGTCAGGAGTCCGAGGGCGACGAGCTGATTCTGCGCGAACCGGCGATGAAGGTCTTTATCGATTTCCTCGGCAACGAGGCGCTGGACCTGATTGTGGTTGACCCCGGCACCGACCACGAGTGCTACATTGAGCGCGCTCAGGTGCAGTGGATTGTCACTTCGCCCCGTAACGACGGCGCGAAGATGGCGCTGACCCAGGACAACATGCAGATGCTACTCGGCTCGCTGGTGTCCCCGGCGTCCGTGTTGCTGGTGGGTGTTGACCCGGCTGACCCGTCCGGTACCTCTTTCGTCTTTGACCCGGATGAGAACGGCAACCCGCAGAGCCTGCTGGTGTTCACTTCGCCCATTGAGATTGCGGCACTGGATCCGCATATTGAGGTGCGTTCGGCGAACGCCCTGGATATTCTGCGTTACGCCCTGGAGATTGGTGCTCCGAGCGTGAAGGTGAACGCGATTAACCCCTCCACGGTGTTGACCGCGGCGCAGATTCGCGAGCTGCTGGAGATTGTGGGCTCGCAGCCCCGCATGGGTGCCTAAGCTCCTGCATTAAATAACTTAAACCGTTGAGGCGGCGACACTGCTTGTGTCGCCGCCTCAACGGTTTAAAAGCTCTCATGACCGAGCCTGCCCGATTCCCCGAGCTCTATAGGGTTATGAAGCTAGGGCGCGTGCTGCCGCTTCCTGCTGGGTGCGGGCGAGTGCCGCCTCCTGCTCGGTCTGGCAGTCTACACATACGCCCTGGTAGAGCACGTCTGCGCTGAAGAGTGCCATGCCGTGAAAATCGCTGGGGGTCAGGCAGGGTGCGGAGCCGACCGCGCAGTCCACGTCTTCGACCTTGCCGCAGCGTACGCAGAAGGCGTGGTGGTGGTTGTCGCCCGTGCGGGTTTCGTAGAGGGCGGGGGTTCCCGGCGGCTCAAACTTACGCAGCAGGTCGATGTCGGTCAGGTCGGCAAGAATCACGTAGACCGACTGAACCGTAATGGCGGGGATGCGCTCGCGGACTGCCTGCACGATGGTGTCGGCGGTGGAGTGCGGGTGTTCCTGCACTGCGTGGAGTACGGCGAGGCGTTGCTTGGTGACGCGGCGGCCCCTGGCGCGCAGCCCGGTGGTCCATGCTTCTTCGAGCTGTTCAGGGCTCATTGCGGAGAGCATGGGCAGGCCGGTGGTGTGGGCGCAGCCGGTATTGTAATGGTCTGGGCTTTGAGCCTTCTTCGTGTCGGAGGTTGTCTTTGCGTCGGTCATAAGTTTAAGTCTACACATTATTATGAGAAATTCATCATTATCTTATGAAAAACTCATAATAAGCCGGTGGGGCGTCCCTTTCATCCACTCTGTGGCGCCCCTCCTCACCCCGGCCTCGGGTGTGAAGAGATGCCGTACAATCAAAGAACCTAGAGTACCCGTACCGACGAGCATCATCAAGGAGGATAGGGCCATGGCGTACGACTTCACAAACCCCATCTACATTCTGCTGATGATTCTGCTCTTTGGTGTGCCCATCGTGACCCCGGTGATTTACGGTCAGTACCGTAGCACCACCACCGGTTTTGATTTGGAGGGTCAGCTGATGCTCGGCCTGCTCTTCATCCTTTTTCTGGGTGCTTACGGCACGATTCTTCTTCTGGGTATTTTTCCGACTGCTACGGCGCAGGTGTTGGAGCAGGTGCCCCTGGTGAATATCCCCGGCGCCATTCCCTAGTTCTTCTCGCACTTTCGGCGTCTGGGTGACGCTCTGGGTGAATCCGCGCGCCATAAGGTGCGCCCGCGGGTGCTTGCACGTATTCTATAGAGTCAAGTACACGCTGTACGCACTGACCTATTTGCTTAGGAGGATACCCATGCACAGTCATAACAACGGACTGAAAACTGCCCTGTTGATGGGCTCCATGGTGGGCATGATGTTGCTCATCGGTGGTCTGCTTTCGGCGAGCTTCCGTACCTCCATTTTTATTTGGATTATGGGCCTGGTGAGCTTGGGTTCGGTGGCGTACACCTACTGGAACTCCGATAAGCTCGCCCTGCGCTCCATGAATGCGTACCCGGTCAGCCGCGAAGAGGTCCCGGTGCTCTACGACATTGTGGAGGAGCTGTCTTCCCGTGCGGGTCAGCCCATGCCCGCTCTTTACGTGGCACCGACCATGACCCCGAATGCGTTCGCGACCGGTCGTAACCCGCAGAACGCCGCGGTGTGCTGCACCGAGGGCATCCTGCAGCTACTGGATGAGCGTGAGATGCGCGGCGTGCTCGGCCACGAGCTGATGCACGTGTACAACCGCGATATTCTGACCTCCTCGGTGGCGGCGGGTATCGCCTCCATCATCGGTACGGTCGCGCAGTTCCTCTCGTTCGGTGCGATGTTCGGCGGTTCCAGCCGCGATGGTGAACGCTCGAACCCCATTGCCATGTTCGTGGTTGCCCTGCTGGCTCCCATTGCTACGCAGGTCATTCAGATGGCTATCAGCCGCACCCGTGAATTTGATGCCGATGAGGACGGCGCACGCCTGACCGGCGACCCGCTGGCTCTGGCTTCGGCGCTGAACAAGCTGGAGAGCGGTGTGTCCATGTATCCGATGGATCCGAACAACCGCAACACTGAGGCGGCGAGCGCCATGATGATTGCGAACCCCTTCGGCTCGCTGAAGAACATGCTTTCGACTCACCCGCCGATGGATCAGCGTATTGCGCGCCTGCAGCAGCAGGCTCGTGAGATGGGTCAGTACTAAGTCTTTTCTCTGCTGAATCATTCGGGTACTAATATGACGCTGTATGAGTATGACTCAGCGTGACGATTGTGACCCGCGATGACGGGTTGGCAGACAAAAAATCCTCGGGGTGGCTACTGTGGAAGTAGCCACCCCGAGGATTTTTTTGTGTAGAGGATTTTACGTTTCGGCTTCTAGCCGCTTCCCCTCACCCATCACTGGGCGGGGGAGCGCATGAGCTTAGCGGTAGTTGACGAACTGCAGGTCAACCTCAAGGTCAGCGGACTTGAGCATTGCGATAACTTCCTGCAGGTCATCGCGGGACTTGGAGGAGACGCGCAGCTCATCGCCCTGGATGTTTGCCTTCACGCCCTTGGGGCCCTCTTCGCGGATCATCTTGGAGATCTTCTTTGCCTGATCCTGCGCGATGCCTTCCTTGATGGAGCACTCGATGCGGGTTTCCTTACCGGATGCGTAGGGCTTGCCGGAGTCCAGGGACTTCAGGGAGATGCCGCGCTTGACCAGCTTGGACTGGAAAACGTCCAGTACTGCTAGGGCGCGCTCTTCAGCGTTTGCCTTGATGAGGATCTTGTCGCCGGAGTAGTCGATTTCTGCACCAACGCCGCGGAAGTCGTAACGCTGGGAGATTTCCTTCTGCGCCTGGTGCAGTGCGTTGGAAACTTCCTGCTTGTCCACCTTGGACACAATGTCGAATGACGATTCGCTAGCCATGGGCTTTCCTTTCGTGAATGAGGTGCTACTGGCACCGGTTAGTACTAGCCTACCGGGTTGGGGCTCTTGTTCACAGCTAACTATCAGAATAACCGGCCTGTTTTACAGGCCACACTAACCTTTAAAGAGGACAATAGAAATATGACCATTCAGAACCTGTCCGTAACGGACGCACGCACGAGCGAGGAAGCTCGCGACCTGCAAACCCTCCTTTTCATCGACCTGCATACCTCTCTGGGTGCTGAGCCCGAGGGTATTCCTGAGGCGGAGCGTCTCAACGAATCTGACCACCACGAGATTCATCTTGATCTGCACGAGGAAGATGCTGAGCCTTCTCCCTTTGACGGTATTGGTATCACTCTGACGGAACCTTCGCTGGTGGCGCGTTTCCGTGGCGTTCGCCGTGACCTGGAGCGTGAGATTGCCGGCGACATGTGCACCGTGGAGCAGGCGCGCCGCTATCTGGAGCACCTGGAGATCGTGCTTCTGCTTGAGCAGGATGGCGATACTCCGTCCCGCTCCTTCTAAAGCTGCTGTAGGCATTGGCTTTATTCACGGCTTTATTCATGAGGGCTTTATTCAATTAGATGAGGGCGCGGGCGCTGCAATAGATATGCGCGGTAGATATGGATGCACGGTGCGCGTGCGCTGACGCTCTGATGTGACGAAAAGACGATAAATATAACCAGATATATAACCTTCGTCACAAAACCCTATGTGAAGTGTACAAGTCTTCAAAACTGCTGTAGAGTAGTCTCTGTTCGCGTGAGCGAGCAACTAGCACCTAGCTAGGCGGCAGGTTACCCGAGCGGCCAAAGGGGGCTGACTGTAAATCAGCTGGCACTGCCTACGGGGGTTCGAATCCCTCACCTGCCACAAATAGCCCGGTTACGAAAGTAACCGGGCTTTTGTGTATCTAAAACCAGTTTCAGGGTGGCTTCAGCGGCGGCGAGGCACAGCCTGCTGAGCTTCTCGGCAAAACTCTTGCTGGGCTTTCGACAGCCCGGTGGGGCGCCTCCATCACCTGGCGCGGAACTTTTCGCGGGAGCCTCTGCGACACGCCCGCGGGTCGGCTGAAACTACCGTGTAAAGAACCAACTATGACGGCAATTTGTCATATCTTTCACAATGTTTGAATCCCAGGGCGAACAATTCGCGATTGGGGTCTTGAGGGTGTAGCTTTATCTCATGGCTACTATTGAAATTACTCAGCAGAACCTGACTGCTACCGTCGAGAGCAACGACATCGTCTTCCTGGACTTCTGGGCAGATTGGTGCGGTCCCTGCAAGCAGTTCTCCCCCGTCTACGAGGCGGCTTCGGAGAAGCACACCGACATCGTTTTCGGCAAGGTCGACACCGAGGACCAGGGCCAGCTCGCTCAGGCGGCAGGCATCACCTCCATCCCCACCATCATGGGCTTCCGTGGCGGTATCCTGGTTTACCAGCAGGCTGGCGCACTGCGCGAAGACCAGCTGGAGACCGTGATCGGTTCGATCCGCGAGCTCGACATGGACAAGGTCCGTGCAGAAATCGCAGCAGCAGAGGGCTCTGCAGAGAAGAAGTAAGCTCACCACCACAAAAGAGCTTGAACGGGGCGCACCCGCCGGTACAACCGGCTGGGGCGCCCCGTCCCTTTTTAACTTCGTGAGGGAGCGTTAGCGGTCGCGGTGATCCTCAATGCTCATGCGCGCCCCGTAGCGCTGCTTCGAAAAGCCCGAAGCGTGCATGAGCCGCACCAGGCGCTGTCGATGGGGGCTGTAGGGTGCCAACAGGGCGAGCATTCCCGCATCATCGGTGCGCTGACCGGTGAACAGCTCACCGACCGCGTGCGCCAGATGGTAGTCGCCCACGCTGATGGCATCCGGGTGCCCGCATACACGCTGCAGAGCCTCGGAAATACTCCACGGGCCCACGCCGCGCACAGTGTGCAGGCTCCGTGCCAGTAGCGCGACGTCGCCTTCTGCCGCAATGTTTTTCAGAGACTCGGCGGAACGCGCGTAAGCGTACACGGCATCGTAGCGGCTTTTATCCACGCCCGCACGATGCCAATCCCAGGTAGGAATCGTCGCCAGGGTCCGAGCGGTCGGGTAGACGCGCATCCCATCCGGCTGATGCCCCAACCCGGTCGAAGGGGCGGGGGAGCCGTACTTTCGCAGAACCCAGCCCAGGGTTCTGAACGCTTCGGTCTGGGTGATGCGCTGCTCCACAATGGCGTTGAGCATCTGCCGGTCCAGCTGCCCCGAGGCGCTGAGGCGGAGCCCCGGATTCTGCCGCCACGCCTGCTGAATACGCGGCGGAAGGGCCTCAAAAGAAGGCATAGCGCCAAACTGCTCGGCGGGGTCGTGCAAACCCAGCCAGTACGTCATTTCCTGCGCCAGCGCCTGAAGGTCGGCTCGAGCCTGCATCTGCTGATTTGCGGCGCTATAAGAAACCCAGATGCGAATACGCACCGGGCGCATCAGCAGGCGATGCAGGGAGGGGAGAGACTCAGGAAGCTCGGCTGATTGCGCCAATCGTTCGGTGTACAGCACCGCCGGGAACTCGTGAAACGGCGTACGAGCCGTCAACCAGATTCTCTCGGCACCATCCGCGCGGCTCAGCGCACGATACGAAAGGTCCTGAGCCCCGCGGCGCAACGACCCCAGAGTCTGCGCCAACTGCACCGGAACCTGCGGCTCAATCAGAACCTCGCACGCCTCGGGAGCCAGAGCCCCCGGAAGAATCGAAGTAGCGGGGGAGAGAGCACGAACCTGAACACGCGGTTGGTGAAGAACTCCAGGCTCCTGAAGAACGCCCGTGAGCGTTGGCGCATAGGGCACACCAGCAGCCGCCAGGGGATGCCGGGCGCGCTGAACACCCACGCCGGGGCGGTCGTTCGGGGATGCAGGAGGAATCGTACTCACCTCACCAGTCTATTCCCTCATTGACTAGGCGCCACCAACCTATGACCACCAGGTCGGGCGATAGAAATACTCGGCGGGGCAGTCACACCGCTAATGCGATACCCTAAAAGGTAGAGCGAAAACGAACGCAAACGCCGTCGTCACGGCACAGGCTGCGCGTTCCGCCCCGCTCACAAGGGCGCCCACGCCCGGACACGCACCCCGGACATACACCCGAGAGAAGGACGCCTATGGCACCGGAAGCACATGACGCACCCTCGATGACTGACGCACCTGAAAAGAACGGCACCGCCACAGGCACGCGCCGCCAGCGTACCCTGAAACAGCCGCGTCAGTCCTTCGCCGAGCGCGTCAAGAGCATCCGCCCTCTCGAACTTCTGCCCGGCCTAATCCTCGCCGCCGCCGTCATGGCGCTGTACACCTACTATTCGCTTCAGCAGATGAAGCACTGGGTGACCCCCTCCTGGGATCTTGCGATTTTCACCCAGATGGCGCAGGCGTACTCGCACTTCTCCGTGCCCATCGTGCCCATCAAGGGACCCGACTTTAACCTCTGGGGTGACCACTTCCACCCGATTCTGGTGCTCCTCGGCCCCGTCTACGCGCTGTTCCCCTCACCGACCACGCTACTGGTCGTGCAGAACGCTATGGTTGCCTTCGCAAGCTTCGCGATTGTGCGTTTTACTCAGCGTGCCTTCGCGCTCGCCCAGAAGGCTGAAGACGCGCAGAAGAGCGAACCCGCGCAGAACGCCAAGCCCGTAAAGTATCAGGGCGTTATCCCCACCATTACCGGTTTGCTACTCGGCGCTGGCTTTGCCCTCAGCTTCGGCGTTCAGCAAGCAATCGCAGCCCAATTCCATGAGGTCGCCTTCGCCGTGCCGCTGCTCGCCATGAGCCTCGGCTACCTGGTGCTCGCCTCGCGTGTGAGCGGCACCGAACGCGCCCGCTACCTCGCATACGCCTGCTGGTGGTCCCTGCCTATCGCCTTCGTCAAAGAAGATATGGGTATCACCGTCGCAGCTATCGGCCTCATTATCTTTATCCGCAGCGGCTGGCTGAGCACCGCTGTCGACATTCTGATGCCGCGCCTCTCCGCAGGTACCCCCGCCCCCATGCGCACCCGCATGCAGCAGCTCTACTCCTCCTGGGCACGTACCCCCGCCGTCGCAGAATCCACCATGGTCATAATCTGGGGTGTGTTCTGGTCCGCCGTCGCCATCTACGTGATTCTGCCCTACTTCAACAGCGGCGGTAACTTCGACTACGCCGACAAGGTGAACTTCTCCGCAGCCCTGGGCGACCCCTTCGGCTCGGTCCTGCAGATGCTCGGTAACAACACCAAACTGGCAACCCTCGGACTGCTCCTGATGACCGGCGCGCTCCTCTGGGTCATTTCACCGCTGGCGGCAATTGCCCTGCCGACCCTCGCCTGGCGACTGCTCTCCACCATGGAGTCCTACTGGGCAAGCACCTGGCACTATTCGCTCGTGCTCATGCCGGTCGTCTTCCTCGCCCTGCTGGACGCCGTCCTGCGTGTGCGGTACGGCGTGGTCCCCGCCGCGATTCCGGTACGCTCGGCCGCGCGCGCAGCCGATAGCGCCTCCACCCAGGATGCTGGCGTGCCGACCAAACCCGGCCGCCTCACCGCCCTGGCGCGCCGCATGCCCGTATGGGCTCTGCCCGCCGTGGCGCTCTTGCTTGCGGCGTCCCCGATTTTTGTTGCCGGCTCCCAGCAGCCCCTCGCGTCCCTGGGCAACGCACAGTTCACCGCCTCCGCGCTGACCACCACCGACCAGATGAAGCAGGACGCCGTGCAGAAGGTCCCCGAAGGGGTAACGGTCGCATCTGACCTGTCGATTCTGACCCAGCTAATCCCCGGCCGCACCGTCTACTGGATCGGCCACACCGGCGAACCCGCCCCCGACTACGTGGTCATTGACCGCAAGAGCAACTCCTGGGGTGGCAACCCGCCGACCAACGCCGCACAGTACGCGGCTGACCGCTACGGCCACTCCTACGCTAAGTACGCGACCGTCGGCACGATTGATATTGTGCGACGCGTAGACTAGCCCTTCGGTTTAACTTCTCAATGAGCACCCACCCTCCGAAAGTGAGGGTGGGTGCTCGCCTTTAAGAGATGAGGTTTTAAGCACCTTTTTATAGCCCAGGCGGGGACCCTACTGTACACTGGATAGAACACGGGAACCCCCGATGAAGGTCTTGTGCGCACCCGGCACCCAAGGTGGTGCTGGAATTGTAGGTGCGCCGTACTCACCATCACCGATTGATACGCCCCACAAAAATGCGGTTCATACCGTACACGCGGGCTTCTCTTAACGATCTCTGGTCCAGCGTCTTTGCTGCGTCTGCTGTAACAGACACACCACCGCCACAGAGCGGGAAGGCGAATCACCAGGAATACGTGACATTGCATGTGAGCATTACCCACCCTGTACACCCTTGATTCACAGGGACTACTGTGCGCCAAGCGCAGAGTACAAACAGGCGTGCGGATAATGTGCCGAGAAATTCAAGACCACCCCCAGCAAAAGCCGCTACCCGCAGCATCCGCAGAACACCTCTGCAGAATGCGCCGGTAACGGAGGACCCCTGGACGTTCTACTCCCCAGGGGATGATGTGTGGCTGGGCCGTGAAGGGGACACCCGGTAAGCGCCGAAAAGCGTGCGCTTCCACCCCTACCGTATAGAGGAAAAATTGACTGAGAATACTGCTACCCCGGCCGAACTGAACGCCGAGGCAGAGACCGCTGTGACCACCGAGAACATCACCGAGAACACCGTTGAGAGCCCTGCTGTAGAAGCAGAAGAAACCACTGCAGAAGCACCCGCCGAAGAAACCGCCGACAAGGCTGAAGAAGAAGGCGTACGCTTCACCGACCTGGGCCTGGACCCCCGCGTCCTGGCAGCCCTGGAAGAGGTCGGCTACGAGAAGCCGTCCCCCATTCAGGAACAGACCATCCCCCTGCTGCTTGACGGCCACGACGTGGTTGGTCTGGCACAGACCGGTACCGGTAAGACCGCAGCATTCGCGCTGCCGGCACTGTCCCGCATGGCTGAACTCGCCGACATCAACGGCGTCTCCCGCGACACCCAGGTCCTGGTCCTGGCACCCACCCGCGAGCTGGCTCTGCAGGTTGCAGAAGCCTTCTCCTCCTACGCGACCCACATGGAGGACTTCACCGTCCTGCCCATCTACGGTGGCTCCCCCTACGGCCCGCAGCTGGCTGGTCTGCGCCGCGGTGCGCAGGTCGTCGTCGGTACCCCCGGCCGCGTGATTGACCACCTGGAAAAGGGCTCCCTGGACCTGTCCAACCTGCAGTACCTGGTACTGGACGAGGCAGACGAAATGCTGCGCATGGGCTTCGCCGAAGACGTGGAAAAGATCCTCGAGGGCACCCCCGACAGCAAGCAGGTTGCGCTCTTCTCCGCAACCATGCCCAACTCGATCCGCAAGATCGCTCAGCAGTACCTGAACGACCCCGTCGAGGTTCGCGTCAAGGCTAAGACCACCACCAGCGCAAATATCTCCCAGCGCTACATGCAGGTCATGCACTCCCACAAGCTGGATGCAATGACCCGCGTGCTCGAGGTCGAAAACTACGACGGCATCATCGTCTTCGTGCGCACCAAGAAGGAAACCGAGGAAGTTGCCGACAAGCTGAAGGCACGCGGTTTCGCGGCAGCAGCGATTAACGGTGATATCCCCCAGCAGCTGCGTGAGCGCACCGTCGACGCCCTGCGTGACGGCCGCATCGACATCCTCGTGGCAACCGACGTGGCTGCGCGTGGCCTGGACGTTGAGCGTATCTCCCTGGTCGTCAACTACGACATCCCCCACGACACCGAGTCCTACGTGCACCGCATCGGTCGTACCGGCCGTGCAGGTCGTGAAGGTGCCGCAATCCTGTTCGTCACCCCGCGTGAGAAGTACATGCTGCGTCAGATCGAGAAGGCAACCCGCCAGAAGGTCGAGCCGATGCACATGCCCACCGCAGAGGCAGTGAACGAGACCCGTAAGCAGCGCTTCGCACAGCAGATTACCGAGACCATCGAGTCTGAGGACCTGAGCTTCTTCCGCCAGATTATCGAGGATTACGAGAACGAGCACGACACCACCGCTGAGGACATCGCGGCAGCACTGGCTGTTATCGCCCAGCAGGGTCGCCCCTTCTTCCTGGACGAGGAAGAGGACATCGCACGCAACTCCCGCCCGTTCTCCGACGATGATTCGGATCGCGGCGGTCGCAAGGCAAAGCGCGCACACAACGACGAGGGCATGGTCAACTACAAGCTGAATGTTGGTCGTTCCTCCCGTGTGACCGCAGGCGCTATTGTGGGTGCGCTGGCTAACGAGGGTGGCATTAAGGGCTCCCAGATTGGCTCCATCGACATCCGCCAGCACTTCACCATTGTTGGCCTGCCCGAGGACCTGCCCCGCGACTTCTTCGATCGCCTGCGCGACACCAAGATCGCTGGCGAGTTCATCAACATCCGCAAGGACAACGGTCCCAAGGGTGGCGGCGGTGGCCGCGGCTTCGGCGGCGGCCGTCGTGAGGGCGGCTACCGTGGCAACCGTGAGGGTGGCCGCGACTTCGGCGGTCGCGATAACCGTCGCGAGGGTGGCTACCGTGGCAACCGTGACGGTGGCCGTGACTTCGGCGGCGACCGCGACTTCAAGCGTGGCGGCCGCGATTTCGGTGGCAAGCGCAATGACCGTGACTTCGGCGGTCGCGACTTTGGTGGCCGTGATAACCGCCGTGAGGGCGGCTACCGTGGCAACCGCGATGGCGGTCGCGACTTTGGCGGCCGTGATAACCGCCGCGATGGCGGCTACCGCGGTAACCGTGACGGTGGCCGTGACTTCGGCGGCCGCGGCAAGCGCTACTAAAATTTCAGCTAAGCCTGAATTTGCGGTAGGAGGGGTTTGCTGAGGCTATCGGCTAGCAGCCTTGTCATCCGCATATGAGTCAAAGACCGGCAGAGGAGCGATGAGCTCTCCTGCCGGTCTTTATGTATATGGGTGTTGATGTGTTTGCGTCAGCTGTTGTGGTGGCGCATGGTCATTACTGGGGCTCCTGGCCATTGCTGGAGCTCCGGGTCAAAGCTGGGTGCTCATGGGGCACCGTGGAGAACAGGAAAACATCAAATGTGGCGTATGCCATAGATTTTCCGCTTGCGAGCATTCCTGAAGACCTGTATAGTTTTACCTGTTGCCCCGATAGCTCAGTGGTAGAGCGCCATCTTGGTAAGATGGAGGTCCCGGGATCGATTCCCGGTCGGGGCTCTCTCATTAATTCATGCGAGAGCACGTATTAATGATGTGGCGGTGTAGCTCAGCTGGTTAGAGCGCACGACTCATAATCGTGAGGTCGACGGATCGAGCCCGTCCACCGCTACGCCCCGATAGCTCAGTGGTAGAGCGCCATCTTGGTAAGATGGAGGTCCCGGGATCGATTCCCGGTCGGGGCTCAGATAAGCCTGTCTCTTCGGAGGCAGGCTTTTTTGTTTCCCCATTTTGTTTGCCTAAGCCCGGTCTGCAGGCGCTCAGCGCACGGCTCGATGCCGGGTACGGCAAAGCCCCCGAGAAAAACTCGGGGGCTTCGTCGTTATGCTCTGATCAAAGCATTAGGAGGTGCGGCGCACCACCGGCAGCTGGGACAGCAGCTCGTAGGAGCGCAGGCGGTCCTCGTGCTCCCACGCCTCGGTCATGACGATGAGCTCGTCAGCGCCCGTGCGCGCCACCAGGTCCTCAATACGAGCCTGCGCGGTGGAGGGAGAGCCCACGATTGCCTCGGCGGTCATGCGTTCAATGTGCATCTTCTCAGTCTCGGTCCAGATGGTGTCCATATCCTCTACCGGGGGTGCGAAAGACAGGTTGCCGCGCACCACGCCCAGGAAGTGCTGCAGCTGGCTCGTATACAGGTAGCGGGCTCGCTCATCCGTATCGGCGAGCATTGCGCTTGCACCCACCATGACGTAGGGCTGTTCCAGATGCTCCGAGGGCTTGAAGTTTGCGCGGTAGGTGTCTACCGCCTCCTGCAGCATTGCGGGCGCAAAATGCGAAGCGAACGCGTAGGGCAGACCCAGCTGCGCGGCAAGCTGCGCACCGAACAGGGAAGAACCCAGAATGTACAGGGGCACCTTCGAGCCCTGACCGGGAATGGCGTGCACGCGGTGCATGGGGGAGGGCTCACCCAGGAAGCGCTGCAGCTGCTGCACCTCGGCGGGGAAGCTCATGGCGGCAGAATCGTCGCGGCGCAGAGCGGCGGCGGTCATCGGGTCGGTGCCGGGCGCACGGCCCACACCCAGGTCAATACGACCGGGGTGGAATGCGTTGAGGGTACCGAACTGCTCCGCCACCACGTAGGGTGCATGGTTGGGGAGCATAATGCCGCCCGAACCCACGCGAATACGCTCAGTTGCGGCGGCGATCTCCGCCATGACCACGACAGTCGCCGAGGACAGCAGGGAGCCGGCATTGTGGTGCTCGGCAACCCAGAAACGCTCGTAACCGTAGGACTCAGCCGCACGGGCGGCATCGATGGTGTTGAGCATGGTCTGGTGCTGGCTCTGGTCGGGGCGGTGCGGCATCAGGTCAAGCACCGAAATTTTTACGTTGGAAGACACAATTTTTCCTTCTTGATTGATTGCGGGTACTCGTCCAGCCTACGCCTGCTTGGGCTGGATGGGTAGGGGTGTACCGGGCGCCTTTCGCTAGCAGGTAAAAATGCGACGAAATACTGCACGCCTGCATAGTGGTTGCCTGCACGCCGGTTACCTGTACAGCGGTCTGTCCACTCTGTGCGTTTGAGCTGAACACTGTGCACAAGAACGGTAGACTGAAATCATGAGCATTAACCCTGAGATTGTGGGCAGGGTCTACCCGTCCGAGAACACCTACGTTGTCGGTCGTGAAAAGATCCGCGAATTTGCCCGAGCAGTTCACGCAGAAAACCCCCTCCACCACGACGTTGAGGCAGCCCGCGCGGCAGGGTACGCAGATGTGATTGCCCCGCCGACCTTCGCCATTATCCTGGCGCAGGTAGCCGACGCGGCACTCATCAACGACGATTCCGCCGGTATTGATTTCTCCCGCGTGGTGCACGCCGACCAGCGCTTCACCCACCACCGCCCCATCGTTGCCGGTGATGAGTTGCGCACCGAAGTTCACGTGGACTCCGTGCGCGTGATGGGTGCCGGCGCCATGCTGACTACCCGCGAAGAAATCGTTGACGCGCAGGGCGAGCCGGTCACCACCTGCATTTCTTCCCTGCTGGTTCGTGCTGAGGAGGAGAACTAATGGTGCGTTTTGAAGATCTTGAAAAGGGCCAGGACATCGGCTCGCGTACCGTGGAGCTCTCCCGCGCTTCGCTGGTGCGTTACGCTGGTGCATCCGGTGACTTCAACCCGATTCACTGGAACGAGCGTTTTGCTCAGTCGGTGGGCCTGTCCGGCGTGATTGCTCACGGCATGCTGACCATGGGTACCGCCGTGCAGCTCGTGAGCGACTGGGTGGGCGACCCCGGCGCGATCGTGGACTATCAGACTCGATTCACCAAGCCCGTTCCCGTGGCGGATGCACCCGGCGGCGAAAACCCCGACACCCCCACGAATGCCCTGACCATCAGCGGTAAGGTGGGTGCTCTGAATGAGGAGGAGCGCACCGCCCGCATTGATCTGACCGTCACCGCTCGTGACGAGGAAGGCAAGGAACAGAAGGTTCTGATGAAGAGTCAGGCTGTGGTTCGTCTCTCGGCATAGAGTTTCTGCGCATGCAGATAGCCGTGTGAAAGCAACTATGTGAAAGCCCTGGCGCTACCCCGATGAGGTGGTGCCGGGGCTTTTGTGCGCTCGGCTGTTTGCTCGACTGCGCGCTCGCCGGTGTGCAGGTGGTGGCGCTTCTTTTTGTGGGAGGCGCGCCGGAAAATGAAGGCAAAATCACCATAAGGTTTTCGTGACTTTAACGCGTGGCGGGTGTTGACCCCGCACAACGACCGGTATTCTTAACCTATGACTGAAAAGCTGTTGAGCGAACTGACCACCGCCCAGGTAGGCGGCCCCGCTAAGACCTACGTCCGCGCCACCTCCGAAGCAGAAATTATCGAAGCAGTCTCCGCTGCAGACGCCGCAGGCGAACCCGTCCTTATCGTGGGCGGCGGCTCCAACCTGCTGGTTTCCGACGAAGGCTTCAACGGAACCGTCGTGCACATCGCCTCCGAAGGCGTGGAGAAGCTGCCCATCCCCGCATGCGGCGGTGCAAACGTGCGCGTGCAGGCGGGCACCATCTGGGACGACTTCGTCAAGCTCAGCATCGAGAACGAATGGGTCGGCCCCGCAGCTCTCTCCGGCATTCCCGGTACCGTGGGCGCAACCCCCGTGCAGAACGTGGGCGCCTACGGCGTTGAGGTGAGCGAGTTCATCGCCTCCGTACGCACCTGGGACCGCGAAAAGAACACCCGGAAGACCTTCGCTGCCGCTGACCTGCGATTCGGCTACCGCGACTCGGTGCTCAAGCGCGCAACCGTCAACGGCTCGCCCCGCTACGTGGTGCTGACCGTTGATTTCCAGTTCACCCTCGGCAACCTCTCCTCCCCGATTCGCTACGCTGAGCTGGCGAAGAGTCTGGGCGTTGAGCCCGGTCAGCGTGCCGAGTCCGCACTGGTGCGCGAGAAGGTGCTTCAGCTGCGCGGCTCCAAGGGCATGGTGCTCAACCCCGAGGACCGTGACACCTTCTCGACCGGTTCCTTCTTCACCAACCCGATCGTGCCCCGCTCGACCCTGGAGTCCCTGCCCGAGGGCGCCCCGAACTTCCCGGTGGTTGTGAAGACTTCCCCGTTCACCGCCGGTGTCGAGGACCCCGATCACGTAAAGCTTTCGGCAGCATGGCTGATTCAGCACGCCGGTTTCGATAAGGGCTTCGGCCTGGAAGGTGAGTCCCGCGAAATCGCTCAGGGCCGCGCGAGCCTGTCCACCAAGCACACCCTGGCGATTACCAACCGCGGCGGCGCATCCGCTGAGGACATCTTCGCTATTGCCCGCGCTGTGCGTGACGGCGTGCGTGAACGTTTCGGCGTGACCCTGGTGCCTGAGCCTGTCGTGGTCAACGGCGAAATCTAAACGCTAAACTTCTCGCCCCTCGTAGCGCGAGAGCACATAGAATAAACGCTTCGGGCGGTCTCTTCAACAGAGACCGCCCGAAGCGTTTTATTAACCCGCTGAGTTAGTGGCGAGGGGAGGAGATACGCGCCTGCCCCGGCAGGTAAGGCCTGCGCTTGGGCGCTGTGCGCGTCGCAGCCAGCGGAGCGGCGGGCAGGTGCTCCATCAGTACCTGAACCGCCAGCGGAAGCTTCTGAGGCGGGCTGGGGGCGTGGAAAATCGGCTTGTGGCGCGTGGGACGGTACGGGTAGTATTCCGCGTCCTCGCTGTGCGACCAGACAAGGTTGCCGAACTCGCCTGGAACGGGGGAAAGCACGTTAGCGTAGTAGGCGCGCGTCTGCAGATTGGTACGCTCCGAGGCGCCGGTAGCGGTGCCGGTGGATACCCCGCTGGGCACACGATCCTGCTCGATGACGAGGGCTCGAACCATGCCGCCTACCGCGCTGACTGCGTTCACGTGCAGAGCGAGCAGGTCCCCGTCCTTGTGGTCGACCTGCACCTCGCCGTCCGCAAGGATTTGGGCACCCTTGGTGATGCTGCTGGCAATCCCTTCGCAGAGGGCGCGGATGAGCGCCATACGTGCCGGGTAGAGGTCAGCGATATCCCAGCCGATGAGGGCTGCGGAATTGCCCGTGTACTCCTCGCAGGATTCGTAGGAGGCCACATCCACGTAGCCGCGGGCGATAGGCTCATGGTCGTAGGGGCGGCCGTCGCGCTGCTCCCAGAAGCTGAGGGCGGTTGCGGCGAAGACAGCCTGCCCGTCGCGCACGGCGACGCTGAGCGTGAAATCCTGCGGGTAGCCGTTCTTGCTGCGTGGGCGCAGGGGGATGGCGCGGGTGTATTCGGTGAATTCCTCTGGCCAGTCCAGGTAGTAGCTCATGCTTGCCCCGTCGCTACGGTGCACGGTGAGTTCGCCCGGCAGCAGCATGGCTTCGGGCACACCACCGGCGCGTTCGGCGGCGTAGTGTTCGCTGACGGGCCAGGGGTTGAACTCCGTGCGGTAGGGGCTGGAGAGGAAGGAATCGAGCATAGAACGTATCCTCTCATAGTTCAGGTTTTAGTGCATGGATACGCGGCTTTTATGACAAATGAGCTGTCCTTTCTGAATGCTCGGAAAGAGTGTTCAGAAAGGACAGCTCATAGTGTAGGGTGGGCGGCTCGTTTAGAGGGACTCGCCGCGGCGTTCAGGCAGCAGGAACACGGTGGTTGCCGCTACCAGGAACGCGGTGGAGAAGAGCGTAAAGAGCAGCGGAGTTCCACCGAAAGCGACCAGCGGCGGCACAATGAGCGGCGCCGCGATGGAGGCGATACGACCAATACCGGCGGCGGCACCGGTGCCGGTTCCGCGCAGGTGGGTCGGGAAAATCTCCGGGCTCAGGGCGTAGAGGGCGCCCCACGCACCGAGGTTGAAGAAGGAGAGCATGCAACCGGCGAGGATGATGAATACCTCGGTGTGCGCCATACCGTACCCAGCCGCTGCGAGGGCGGAGCCGAGCAGGAATGCGGCGAGGGTTGCGCGGCGGCCCCACTTTTCGATGAGGTAGGCGGCGACCGCGTAGCCGGGCAGCTGGGCGAGGGTCATGATGAGGGTGAACGCGAAGGACTTGACGAGGCTGAAGCCCTGGGCGCTCAGCAGAGTCGGGATCCAGATGAACGCGCCGTAGTAGGAGAGGTTGATGCAGAACCAGATGACGCACAGGGCGATGGTCTTGCGGCGCTGACCGGCAGCCCAGATGGAGTGGACCTTGGCGGACTCGGCGTTGTCGGCGCTTTCTACGGCGCCGTGCTCCGCGGAGTCCTCTGTCTTCTTAGCGTTGGGGAAGAGAGAGGGGGACGCCTCGAAACGCTCGACGACGCGGCGCGCATCATCGTGCTTACCGACGGACTCCAGGAAGCGCACGGACTCGGGAGTTCCCAAGCGAATCACCAGCGAGTAGATGGCGGGGACCAGGCCGATGGCAAGCGCCCAGCGCCAGCCGTTCGCCTGGGGAACAACGAAAGTACCGATGAGCGCGGCGAGAATCCAGCCGACAGCCCAGAACGCCTCAAGGGCGACCACGACGCGGCCACGAATAGCGCGCGGCGAGAACTCAGAAATCAGGGTGGACGCCACCGGCAGTTCCGCACCCAGGCCCAGGCCGACCAGGAAGCGGAAGACGAGCAACACACCCAGGGAGGTGGCAAGCGCGGAGGCGCCGGTCGCCAGACCGTAAATCAGCAGGGTGAGTGCGAAGATGTAGCGGCGGCCGAGCTTGTCGGCGAGCAGACCGCCGAAGGTTGCGCCGAGCGCCATGCCGGCGAAGCCGATGGATCCGAGCCAGGAGGCTTCGGTGGGGCTCAGATGCCATTCCTTGATGAGGGCTGCCATGACGAAGGAGATGAGGCCGACGTCCATGGCGTCCAGTGCCCAGCCGAGACCCGAGATGCCCAGGAGCTTGCCGTGGGCGCGGGTGAAGGGGAGGTTTTCGAGGCGCTCATTGAGCGTGGGAGGTGCCGTGCGTTCCGCGGTGGGTGCAGTGGTGCTGGCGGGCGCAGCGGCGTTGGTGCGGTGTGAGTCCGTCGATGCGGGACGTGAGGAGGACACGGTAGTGGGTCGCTTCCTTAGTGTTTAGGCACAAGTGCCGGGTGAATTGTTCCATTACAGTGTATAAAGGTACTTTCGACTTGAACACTATTGAAACGAAAAAACTTTGAAATGACGAAAAAATCTCAACATGAAGAAATCTTTCACAGCACCCACCCAGCGGCGGGTGCTATTCTCTAACCACCGCCGCCCGGTGAAACTCACCTACGGCACGTTTGGAAGGACCACCCCTGAAAACCATTGAAGATGAAGTCAAGGAAAGCGAGACCAGCCGCTTTCACCGCTGGCTCGAAGCCCGCAAGGAGCGCATGCACGCGCATCCGGTCATGCGTCATCTCTACAAGCCCCTCGTCATCGGTGTGGGCGCCTTCTGCTTTATTGCCGGACTGATTATGCTCGTCACCCCCGGCCCCGGCTGGCTGTTCATCTTCATCGGCCTGGGCATCTGGGGCACCGAATTCACCTGGGCACGCCGCGCCAATATTTTCATGAAGCACGTGGTGCTCACCGCCTGGTACCGCTACTGTGCCTGGCGACAGCAGCGCAAAGAGCGCAAAGCCGCACGTAAGGCAGAACGCAAAGCCGCCGCCGAGAACCATCGCTAAGCCCGCATAAGCTATACCTAGACACAGAAGCCCTCGCTCCCATCCGATAAGGATGGTAGCGAGGGCTTTTATATAGGCTTGTCAGTGAGCTTTAGAGCTTGCCAATAGCAATCTGCAGCATACGGCGAATCGGCTCAGCAGCACCCCACAGCAGCTGGTCACCCACGGTGAACGCGCTAATGTACTCGGGGCCCATAGCGAGCTTACGTACGCGGCCGACCGGAATCTCCAGAGAACCGGAAGCAGCCACGGGGGTCAGCTGCTCCATGGACGCCTCACGCTCGTTCGGCACGAAGCGAACCCAGGGGTTATCCTCGGCGATGATGCGCTCGATCTCCTCCAGCGGCAGGTCCTTCTTGAGCTTGATGGTCAGCGCCTGAGAGTGCGAGCGCATTGCAGCGATACGGACGCACAGGCCGTCCATGGTGATCTTGTCGTCTTCGGGGCGGCCCAGAATCTTGTTGGTCTCGACCTCAGCCTTCCACTCTTCGCGGGACTGGCCGTTACCCAGGTCGGAGTCAATCCAGGGAATCAGGGAGCCGGAGAGCGGCACACCGAACTGGGAAGAATCCAGCTCGCCGGAGCGCTGCTTAGCGAGAACCTTGCGGTCAATGTCCAGGATCGCGGATGCGGGGTCGTTCAGCTCCTCGGAGACCTCGTTGCCCAGGTCGCGGAACTGTGCGAGCACCTCACGCATGTGGCGTGCGCCGCCGCCGGAAGCAGCCTGGTAGGTCATGGAGGTTGCCCACTCGACCAGGTCGTTCTTGAAGAGGCCGCCCAGGCCCATCAGCAGGCAGGAGACGGTGCAGTTACCGCCGACGAAGTCCTTCACGCCGGATGCCAGACTGCGGTCGATGACGTCGCGGTTGATGGGGTCCAGCACGATGATGGAGTCATCGTTCATGCGCAGGGTGGAAGCGGCGTCAATCCACAGGCCGTCCCAGCCAGCTGCACGCAGCTTCGGGTGCACAGCCTCGGTGTAGCCACCGCCCTGAGCGGTCACAATAATCGAGTGCTTACGCAGCTCGTCAATGTCGTATGCGTCCTTCAGCTCGGACGGCTCAATTACGCCGTCGAAGGTGGGCGCCGCGCCACCAACATTAGAGGTGGTGAAGAAGACGGGGGTAATGCCCTCGAAATCGCCTTCCTCAACCATGCGCTTCATGAGGACGGAGCCCACCATGCCGCGCCAGCCAACAAAACCTACAGAGTCACCGGGATTAAAGTTCATGGTTCCCAGTGTACTCTCAGGCTGGCGGGTGCGGACTAACACCGTACAAAAAATCTGATATTGGAACGGGATATTCTGCGGAGGTGCTGGTCTCGGTACCGGTTATGCACCGCGGAGGCGTTAAAAGCACTCAAGCCCGCGGCGCTCCGGGTGGAGTAGCCGCAGGCTTGAAATGCATGTCCATATCAGCGAGTGAACGAGGGAAGCTTGAGCTAGATACGTTCGAGGCGCTGGAACGAGAAGTACATGGGGTTCTTCGTGCCCGACTCATCGAGCAGGTAGCCCTTCTCGCTCTTCTCCCAGGCGCTCTCGGAGACCGTCCGCCAGCACCCGTTCGGGGAGATACACGCACAGTTACCCTGAGAATCTGCAAGCTGCAGCTCGGGCGCTCGCGTATCGCCGGTAATCTCGTTGCCCTCCTGGCAGTAGAAGAGGGTCCGTTCCACCGTCTCCACCCGACCGAAGGCGGGCAGGTCGGTGCGGGAAAGCGCCTCCGCGTACACGGAGCCGCCGCCAATAATCCAAGCATCAACTGCGGCGGTATCTGCGGTATCAGCATCTGCGGGGGTATCTTCAACCGGTGCGCCCACGGCGTCACGAGCCGCGTACAGAGCCGCATCCAGCGAAGGAACCCACAGCGCACCGTCGCGTTCTTCCGCCTCGACGACCGAACGGCTAATCACAATATTCGTACGGCCCGGCAGGGGACGAAAACGCGGCGGAAAGGACTCCCACGTGCGGCGACCCATAATCACCGGAGCACCCAGCGTCACCTTCTTGAAGTGCGCCAAATCCTCCGGCGCGTACCAGGGCATATCCCCGTTACGACCAATGATGCCGGCATCAGTTTGAGCCCAAATAGCGCCCAGACGAAACATCATGCCTCCTCGTTACCTGCAGTTAGACCGCAATCGGTGCGGCAATACCGGGATGGTGCTTGTAATCCACCAGCTCAAAGTCTTCATACTCGTAATCGAAAATAGAAGGCTTCTTCGTCTTAATAACCAGCTTTGGGTAGGGGTAGGGTTCGCGCGGCGGGTAGGGGTTACCCTCCGGGTCGGTGCCGTAACCCAGCTGCTTCTTCACCTGCTCCAGGTGGTTCGAGTAGATGTGGCAGTCGCCGCCGGTCCACACGAACTCACCCGGCTCCATACCCACCTCCTGCGCAATCAGGTAGGTCAGCAGAGCGTACGAGGCGATATTGAAGGGCACGCCCAGGAACATGTCCGCGCTACGCTGGTACAGCTGGCAGGACAGCTCCTTCACACCGTCCTGACGCTCATGTACATAGAACTGGAACAGCGCATGGCAGGGCGGAAGCGCCATGTTGTCCACCTCGGCGGGGTTCCATGCCGAAACAATATGACGACGCGAGCTCGGGTTATTCTTCAACGAATCGATAACCTTCGCAATCTGGTCAATCGTGCCACCGTCGGGGGTCGGCCACGAACGCCACTGCACACCGTACACCGGGCCCAAATCGCCGTTCTCATCAGCCCACTCATCCCAAATGGTCACGCCGCGCTCCTGCAACCAGCGTACATTCGAGGAACCGCGCAAGAACCACAGCAGCTCAATGGCAACAGACTTGAAGTGCACGCGCTTGGTGGTAATCAGCGGGAACGACTCACGCAGGTCAAAACGCATCTGACGCCCAAACACGCCGAAGGTGCCGGTGCCGGTACGGTCGGAACGCTGCGCATCCGCCGCGATGGCGTCCTTGTTCTCCTCGAGGATTTCGCGCAGAAGATCTTCATAGGGAGTGGGGATTGCGTGAGTCATAAGAAAAACCTTGAATCCTGTCAGTAGACGTGAGAGACGGTCACAAATCAACCGCCCCTCTATTGTAAAACCCACGAATGGGCGCAGGTAGAGCAAACGCGCTGAGCATAAAGCCCAGCGCGCTCGCCGTTAGAAGATCAAAGTATATGGATGCTAGTCCAGAGCCGCGCGTACTCGCTCCACCGAGACAATACGCGGGTTATCGCCCTCGGTCACCTGCAGAACCAGGGCATCGCCAGGCTCCAGGTACGGGTCCTCAGTCGGAAGAACCTCCGCGGAACCCTCAAACAGGTAGTCACGCAGAACATCCATCACCTGGGGCAGCACCGGGCGGTGAGTGCACAGCAACGAGGAAGAATCCTTATCGAACAGCGACGCCACCACGCGGGCAGTACGTGCCGGGTGACGCTGAGCGCCAGCCTCCGACAGGGACTTCTTCTCCTTCACAGACACACCATAATCCACCGAATACGGGGTCACAGTCTGAACGCAACGCAGCCACGGGGAAGAAATAATACGGCTCGGAGCCCACGCCGCAAAGAGACGGCTAGAAGCCAACGCCTGACGCTTGCCGGTAGCCGCAAGCGGGCGGTCATCCTCAGCGGCAGCCCAGTTCGAACGCGGCTTCGCCTTCGCGTGGCGGGCAATGAGAATCGGGCGGGTACACAGCGCATCCGCCTCAGCCAGAGCCTCCAGGGACTCCAGGGGTGCCAGGTCGTCCTCGTTGGTCAGCAGGGCGCGAGCAACCTCGGTGGATACCCAGCGCAGCTCATCCACTTCACCCTCATCCGCCAGGGCACGGGCGCCCTCGGGAAGCTCAGCAGACCAGTAGAAAACATCCTTCGGACGGCCGCCCACCGGGTAGGAAGTCACAGCCAGGGGCACACCCAGAACAACCTGCAGGCCGACCTCTTCGCGAATCTCACGAATAGCGGTCTCAGCCAGGGACTCGCCCGGGTCCTGCTTGCCCTTAGGCCAGGACCAGTCGTCATAGCGGGGGCGGTGAATGATCAGGACCTCAAGCGCACCGTCGCGCATACGCCAAATCAGTGCGCCAGAAGCAACAATATCCGCAGTGTTTGAGGGGGCACGGTCAATGCTGTTGACCGCGTCAAAACGTCGTGCCGAGTAGTAGATGGAGGGGGAATCCAGCGGTGCCATATCTCTCTCTGAACCTCTTCGCTAGGCTTGCGCACAATGCCAGAGGGCATCATGCTCCGCGTCTAATTGTAGGTGAGAGAGCGGTCAAGTTGTAATCTCAACGTAACCTGTTGTTCACTTTTGCGCTGAGTGCACTAGTCCACCGCACGTTTTTGCACGACACGCGGAAAACCCCGCCTGCCTCACGCCATAAAGCGCGAGAACAGACGGGGTTCACCACCAGAAATTACCGGTAGGTCAGCGGCACATCCTTAGACCTTATCGACCACGTTCTTACGGGAACGCGAGCTCAGGTAGTACGACTGCACGTCCTGCAGCGGGTTGCCCTGATCGTCGGTGTCGTGGCGGGTCCAGTTGCCCTCAGAATCCAGGTGCCAGGTACGCGAAGAATCACTCATATAAGTGGTGAACATGTCACGCAGGTACTTCACGTGGCGCGGATCCTTCACCGGCACCAGAGCCTCAATACGGCGGTCCAGGTTGCGGTGCATCATATCTGCAGAGCCAATGTAGACAATCGGATCGCCGCCGTTCTCAAAAGCAAACACGCGCGAGTGCTCCAAGAAACGACCCAGCACCGAACGGACGCGAATATTCTCGCTCAGACCCTTAACACCGGGGCGCAGGGCGCAAATACCGCGAACCACCACATCCACCGGCACACCAGCCTGCGAAGCGCGGTACAGCGAATCGATGACGGCCTCATCCACCATGGAGTTGCACTTGATCTGAATCTTCGCCGGGCGGCCAGCCTTGTGGTTCTCAATCTCCTGGTCGATGCACTCAATCAGGCCGCTACGCAGAGTACGCGGCGCTACCAGCAACGACTGGTAGTTAGTCTTCGGTGCGTAACCAGACAGCTGGTTGAACAGGCGCGAGACATCCTCACAAATCTGCTCATCGCAGGTGATGATGCCCAAATCCTCGTAGAAACGAGCCGTCGACGGGTGGTAGTTACCGGTACCAAGATGAGCGTAACGGCGCAGGTGGTTACCCTCGCGGCGCACCACCAGCGACAGCTTGCAGTGAGTCTTCAAACCCACGATGCCGTACACCACGTGCACGCCGGCGCGCTCCAGCTTACGAGCCCACGAGATGTTGGCTTCCTCATCAAAGCGAGCCTTGATCTCGACCAGTGCCACAACCTGCTTGCCCGCCTCAGCCGCCTCAATCAGCGCATCCACGATGGGGGAGTCGCCACTGGTGCGGTACAGGGTCTGCTTAATCGCCTGAACGCGCGGGTCGGCGGCAGCCTGAGCCAGGAACGCCTGCACACTGGTTGCGAAGGAGTCGTACGGGTGGTGCAGCAGCACGTCGTGGTCGCGGGCGGCAGCGAACACATCCGCAGCCTTCGCGGTCTCGGTGGCGTTGAGCCAACGGGAAGTGTGCGCAATGTGCTTGGGGTAGTGCAGCGCCGGACGGTTCGCACGAACAATCGCACTCATACCGCGCAAATCCAGCGGGGCCGGCAGACGGTACACCTCAGACTCGTTGATGTTCAGCTCAGAAATCAGCAGATCCAGGATGGTGGGGTTGATGGTGTCCTCAACCTCCAGACGGACCGGCGGACCGAAACGACGGCGCAGAAGCTCCTTCTCCAGGGCCTTCAGCAGGTTTTCTGCGTCGTCCTCTTCCACCTCAAGGTCCTCGTTACGGGTCACGCGGAAGACGTGGTGCTCCACAACCTCCATGCCCGGGAACAGGGTGTCCAGGTGCTCAGCAATGATGTCTTCGAGCGCAATGTAGCGGCTCTCGCGGCCCGCAGTGTTGGCGGCGCGGGAACCATCCACAGAGACCATACGGTCCAGCTGATCGGGCACCTTCACACGAGCGAACAGTTCCTTGCCGGTCTGCGGGTTACGTACCAGCACCGCAAGGTTCAGCGACAGACCCGAAATGTACGGGAAGGGGTGCGCCGGGTCAACAGCCAGAGGGGTCAGAATCGGGAAGATATCCTGCATGAACTCCTGGCGCAGGCGCTGCTTAGCATCCGTATCCAGGTCGTTCCAACCCACAATGCGGATGTTCTGCTCCTCCAGAGCCGGAAGAACCTGGTTGTGGAACACATCAGCGTGGCGAGTCTGCAGCTGGTGGGCGCGTTCAGCGATCTCTTCCATCTGCTCCTCGGGGCTCAGACCGGCAGCCGAAGGAACCGCCAGACCGGTCGCAATGCGGCGCTTCAGACCCGCCACACGCACCATGAAGAACTCATCCAGGTTAGAGGCCACAATCGACAGGAAGTTCAGACGCTCCAGCAGGAACAGGTTTGGGTCCTCCGCCAGCTCCAGCACGCGGGTATTGAAGTCCAGCCAGCTGCTCTCACGGTCGAAGAAACGCTCCGGGCCGAACTCCTCTTCCAGACTGAAGTAGGAGCGCTTCTCGCCCTTCTCAATGCGGTCGCCGCGAGACTCGGCACGCTCAATCTTCGAAATATCGTGGCCGATATGAATGACACCGGTCATGGGTGCCGGCTCAGACGGCTTAGGCTTAGGCGCCTTATTCAGGCCATTGGGGGCGGGTACCATACTGTACTTGCCTTTCTAATCGGGGATAAGTCGTGAAGAAGCACGCCAACTGTGGCGCACCAAAAACTAGGCGGCAGGCGCGTCCTGCTGGGCGGGGGCGTACATGCGGTCAACCGTCGCCACACCGAAACCCAACGAAGTGTAGAGGGAATATGCCGCGGTGTTATCGGCATCCACGTACAGGTCGATGGCGTGCAGCGGCTCGCCGTTCTCGTCCTCAGCGCAGGCGAGGTATGCCAGCGCGCGCAGGGTGAGGGTTCGGCCCAGGCCGCCTCCCTGCGCCTGCGGGTTCACGCCCACCACATAGATCTCGCCGGAGGGGGACAGCTCGCCCTGCTCCTGACCGGTCGGAATCTTCGTCCAGGTGAATGCCGCAATGGCGGAGTCATCATCCACCTCGGAGGCGATGAAGAAACCCTCGGGACGGAACCAGGGGGAGCCGGTGCGCTCGCGCAAATCGGCAAGGGTGAGCTTGCCCTGCTCCGGGTGGCGCGCAAACGCTGCGGCATTCACGCGCAGCCAGGGGAACTCGTCCGCGCCGGTGAAGGTGCGCATCCGCAGGTTCTCCGGCAGAGTGCGCGCGTCGGAGCGTTCCACGAGCTCTTCGCGGGTCTGAGCGTCCAAAGGCAGAACCATCTTGTACAGCACGCGCACCGGCTCGAAGCCGTGCAGGGTAGCGAACGCGTGGGCGGGGCTTTCAATGCCGGTGTCGGTAGCGCTGCCGTGAACCCAGAGTCGGTATCGTACAGCGTCTTCACCCAGCTGTCGGACGGCGTGGTCGAAGAATGCGCTGCCGGCGCCTCGTCCGCGGTATTCGGGGGCGACGGCTGCCTCAATTACGCCGGTGTCTTCGTCGTTTGCCGGGGTGAGCGCCACAAAGACGGCGGCGAGGGTGCCGTCGTCCTCGGCGACAAAGAAACGCGGAGGGGTGAGGGTGCTTTCGCGCAATGCCTTGCTCAGCTCAACGCGGGTCTGCTCAGAGAACGCCGAGACGCCGTCATGGAGGGCAACCTTCTGCGCAAAGGAATCGAATCGTTCCAACAGCTCTTCGGTGAGCTGCGGTTCCGCGTAGACAAGGGAGCTTTCAGTGGGCAGGGTGGAGGGATTGGGTGTCTGACTGTGTACCATCATCGCCTTCTTTCGTAGCCTTCTGATTCAACTCTACCGGGGATAGTTGCTCTTTGAAGAGTTTGTTCTTCGTCCTGGGCGAATATGACAAGAACCGGAACATTTACACATTCTGGTACTCAGCTCAGCGGCGAGGCTACTTCATAACGGGTACACCAAAACAGGGGTTGGAGCCCTAAAAATTTAGCGGGTGCTGTTGAAGGAATAGCCCACGTTACGCACGGTCGAAATCATCTGCTCGTATTCGGTACCGAGCTTGGAACGCAGACGACGCACGTGCACGTCCACGGTGCGGGTGCCGCCGTAGTAGGAGTCGTAACCCCACACCTCGGAGAGCAGCTGGGCGCGGGAGAAGACGCGGCCGGGGTGCTGAGCCATGAACTTGAGCAGTTCAAACTCTTTGAAGGTCAGATTCAGAGCGGTGCCGGAGAGGTGCGCCGAGTACGCCTGGGTGTCAATGATGAGGTTACCCGCGCGCACGATGCGCTCTTCGGAGTTCTCTTCTTCTGCGGCTGCGTCGCTCTTGATGGCGAGGCGCAGGCGCGCATCCAGCTCGGAGGGGGACGCCTGGTCAGAAACAATATCGTCAACCTGCCAGGAGGCTGCAACCGCCGCCATACCGCCTTCATTCAGGAGTGCGATGAGCGGCAACTGTACGCCGGCGGCGCGCAATAGCTGGGCGCATTGGCGTGCTTTGACGAGTGCGGTGCGGGCGTCGACCATGAGCAGGTCGAAAGCTTCAGATTCGAGGGTGGTGTGGGCAGTGTCGAGGGGGAAAATGTGTACCTTGTGGCTGAGGAGGCTCAGCGAGGGAATCATATCCTGCGCGGCGGTATCGCTCATGAGCGCAATACGGTACACATTCTCTCCTTTCCTGCATATTTCCCGTGTAAAACTTTTGGCTCTTTACTAGTGTACTCGCCCGGCTGTGATGCAGCTGTGGGAGCCGGCGCAGGCGGGGCGCAAATATCGTATTCCGGACTGTTCGTACAGGCTTCTCAGCTGGCTATGATAGGGCACCTACCCGGATTCTGCGGGGCTAATATTTTGCTGGCGCCGGGTGGGGCGTATGCCTGCTGAGAATCGTGCTGTTCACTATGTTTCTGCCGCTGATTCTGCGCCCTTTCGGGGCGGGTCTATGGTAGGTTTAAGGCATGGAAAACAATCTTATGGCTCTTGAAGCTCTCTTCATGTCGCTGATGGCTATCATCTCCGTGTGCATCGGTATCGGTGCATTCGCAGTGTTGCGTGGCCTCTTCAGCGGTCAGAAGTAGTCTTCCCGCACAGAGCAGAAGCATCGCCCACACAGGGCTTTAGGCGGTCGTACGGTTCGTACCGCCTCGCCAATGACGGCGTGAACCCCCACCCGGTCCCCTCCGGTTGGGGGTTTTCTATATGTCTGATGCCGGGCGTGGACGGGAAATTATCCCGCGCCGAGGGCGAACGAACAGGGTACCGTTTTACGCTCGGGTACTAAAATAGGGGGTATGGCTATTGAAATCCCTACCAACCTAACCCCTGAACTTGTTCCCTTCGCATGGCTGCTCGGCACCTGGGAGGGTACCGGAACCATGTGGTACGAAGGCCAGGAGAATACCCCCTTCGGCCAGATTATTACTTTTGAGCAGGATGGTCTGCCCTTCATCGAATACCGCGCTGAATCTTTCCTCCTCGATGACGAGGGTCAGAAGCTGCGTCCCATCACCGTTGAGACCGGTTTCTGGCAGATTGACCGCCCCCTGACTGACGCCGACGGCGGCTTCGGTATCGTTCCCAAGGACGTTATTCCCGCCTTCGCTGACGCTGAGAGCGTTGAGACCCTGCGCAACGAGGACGACGGTTTCTCGCTGCTGGCAACCATCGCGCATCCCGGCGGCATTAGCGAGAACTATGTGGGCATGGTCAAGGGCCCGGTCATTCGCATGCAGACCGGTAACCTGCTCCGTGACGACATCTCCCACGAGTACGCGGGCTCCGTGCGCCTGTGGGGCCTGGTCAACGGCAACCTCATGTGGGACTGGGAGGTCGCAGACGCCGAGGGTAAGCTGCACAAGCACGCCTCCGCTGAGCTTCGTAAGACTTCCTCGATGACCGGCGATTCCCTGGGAACCTCGATGTTCGGTTCCCTGGACGGCGAAGAGCCCACCGGCGAGCCCGGCTCCGAGCCCACCGCCTAATACATTACTTATGTCTGCCCCGCTGAATGGCGGGGCAGACTCTTTGCGTGAAAGGTGCACCTTCCGTGACTGAATCTTCGCTTGAAGCCCCTCAGGCTGAGGCACCCCAGCCTGATGCCGCCCGCCCCGCGAGCCCCCTGCTGGGCCTGCACGGCGCTTTTGCCGCCTCCGGGCTGGACGCCGGCGTCGCCGCACACTACGGCAACCCCATGCTGGAACAGCGCGCCCTCAGCTTTGACCGCTCCGCCGACGCAGGCGAACCGCTGGTGCTGGTGGACCGCTCCTCCATGGGCGTGGTGCGTGTTGCGGGTCCGGATCGTCAGACCTGGCTGACCTCCATCGCTTCGCAGATTCTGACCGGCATGACCTCCGGGGAGAGCCGCGAGTTCCTGTTGCTTTCACCCCAGGGCCGCGTGGAGTATGCCCCCGCTGCGATTGAAGATGGCGAGGCGCTCTGGCTGATTGTGGAGGGCTACCAGGCTCAGCCGCTGACCGATTACCTGAACCGCATGAAGTTCATGATGCGCGTTGAGGTGCAGAATCTCAGCGACGAATACGCCGTGCTGGAGAGCGCTCGTAACCCGATCCTGCAGGACGGTTCGGTGCATCCGGCGCTCGCTGAGGGCAAGCCGCTGGTGTGGGAGGACCCCTGGCATACTCCTGCACCGGGTAGCTGCCGTTACGATGAGGCGGGTGACGCCCACCCCGGCGCGGACTATGTGCGTTTCTTGAGCATTGTGCCGCGTTCTGCTCTGCCCGCCCTGGCTGAATCTGCGGATGCGCGTTTTGCGGGCCTGTGGGCCGCCGAGGCTCTGCGTATCGAGGCCTGGCGCCCCCGCTATGGCACCGAGGCTGACGATAAGACCATCCCGCAGGAGCTGGATTACACCCGTACTGCGGTGCACTTCGATAAGGGCTGCTACAAGGGCCAGGAGACGGTGGCTCGCGTGCATAACCTGGGCCGCCCGCCGCGCCGCCTGGTGTTCTTGGATATCGACGGTTCGGAGCACACCCTACCCGCGGCAGGTAGCGAGCTGTTTGTGGAGGGCAAGTCCCGCCCGGTCGGTCGTATTACCTCTGTGGCGTTGCATCACGAGGCGGGCCCGATTGCTCTGGCTGTGATTAAGCGCGGCGTTGACCCGCAGGCGCCTTTGCGTGCGGTTGATGGTGGTGACTTCCTGCCCGATGGTTCGCCGGCGCCGGCGACCGAGTACGCGGTGGCTCAGACGACGGTGGTTTCGCCGGAGTCCGGTGAGGTGGCGCGTCGTTCTTTGGCGGGTCAGGACTTCCTGAAGCGCTAGGGCATTCCTGACCAAAAGCTACCCCAGCTAAAACCCACCCCAACTAAAAGCCGCGGAGGCGGACACCCGTTACGAGTGCCCGCCTCCGCGGTTTTAGTATGAGTGCTCAGCGAGCTTGCTGAGTCTGTGGGGTTTAGCGGCCGAAGAGGACGGCTGCTTCTTCCCAGCGTTCCTGAGGTACGGACTTCAGGCCGTCCAGTGCCTCTTCGAGGGGTACGTACTTGATTTCGGTGCCCTGCACGGAGACCATCTTGCCCCACTGCTTCTGTGCGACCATATCGACTGCGCCCATGCCGAGGCGGGTTGCGAGCACGCGGTCGTAGCCGGTGGGTGCGCCACCGCGCTGGATGTGGCCCAGGATGGTGTTACGGGTTTCGACGCCGGTCAGCTTCTCGATTTCGTGGGTGATGTACTCACCGATGCCGCCGAGGCGGGGACGGCCGTCCTTTTCGGTACCCTTGTTTGCCATGACCTCGTCGAAGCCTTCGGGGATGAAGCCTTCAGCAACAACAACCAGGGGAGAGCGGCCGCGGTCGTGTACTTCCTTGACCCATTCAGCAACCTGCTCCATGGAGACCTTGACCTCGGGGATCAGGATTGCGTGTGCGCCTGCAGCCATACCGGAGTGCAGCGCGATCCAGCCGACGTGGCGGCCCATGACTTCGGCGACCATGCAGCGGTGGTGCGATTCACCGGTGGTGCGGATGCGGTCCATAGCCTCGGTTGCGATGGACACTGCGGTGTCGAAACCGAAGGTGTAGTCGGTTGCGCGCAGGTCGTTGTCGATGGTCTTGGGAACACCGATGACGGGCAGGCCTGCGTCCGCCAGACGCTTTGCGCCTGCGAGGGTGCCTTCACCGCCGATAGCGACGATTGCGTCGATGCCGTGGCGTTCCATCATAATTTCGATGTTTTCGGGGCCACCGTTGGGGCCGTCGAAGGGGTTGGTGCGGGAGGTACCGATGATGGTGCCGCCCTGGGATGCCAGGCCGCGGACCTTCTGACGGGGCAGGTCCATGTAGTCGCCTTCAACGACGCCGCGCCAGCCATCACGGAAGCCGACGAACTCGTAGCCGTACTTCTTGACGCCGTTGAGGACAGCGCCGCGGATGACAGCGTTCAGGCCGGGGCAGTCGCCGCCGGAAGTAAGCAGACCGATCTTCATGGTTGGCTCCTAATGTCTGCGCGTTTTAGGTGTTGTGCGCGCGTGTATATAACTATGACCTCCACGAATTCGGCACGCGAATGTTCGCCGGTCGGGAGGTCGTTCTCTTGGTCTCTATTTTAGCGATGTTTGGGTTGTGTGGGTAGTGGTGGAAAGCCGTGGGAACGCCTGTTTTGGTGCTGAAAAGTTCAGGTTTTTAGTACCTGTATGTTTGGGTTTGAAACACAAATAGCCGCCCTTTCCCACCTATGGCACCGAAGAGGCGAATGAGGCTTCCTCACATCTGTAAAGATGCGGGAAGCCTCATTCGTTTTAAAAATATTTTTAAATATTTGTGGGATTCTCCGTTTTTAGGGCAAAAAACGGTCAATAGTCCTGTGATTGATCGTTTCGTACCGGTTTATCCCACGTCTGAACCGCTTCCCACGGGGTGAGTTGCAGGTTTAGCGGGCGCGCTCAGAGGGGGACGGAACTAGTCGCGTGCCTGACCGAGGAACTTCTGCAGGCGTGCCAGGCCCTCTGCCAGGTCCTCGTCACTCAGAGCGTAGGAGAGGCGCAGGTAGCCGCTGGGGCCGAATGCCTCGCCGGGAACTACGGCAACCTCAGCCTTTTCGAGGATGAGCTCGGCCAGCTCTGCGGTGGTCTGCGGGCGTACGCCTTCAATTTCCTTGCCGAGCAGTTCGCGTACGTCCGGGTATGCGTAGAACGCACCGGTGGGTACGGGGCAGTGCACGCCTTCAATAGCGTTCAGGCCGTCGACGATGGTGCGGCGGCGGCGGTCGAAGGCTGCGTGCATGATTTCCACGTCGTCCTGCGGACCGGTCAGGGCGGCAAGGGCAGCGCGCTGGGCGATGTTGTTGACGTTGGAGGTCATGTGGGACTGCAGGTTGGAGGCTGCGGCGATGACATCGCGCGGGCCAATCATCCAGCCCACACGCCAACCGGTCATGGCGTAGGTCTTTGCCACGCCGTTGAGGATGACGCACAGGTCAGCGAGCTCGGGCACCGCCTTCAGGATGGAGACAGCCTGAACACCGTCATAGGTGAGGTGCTCGTAGATTTCGTCGGTCAGAACGAAAATGCCCTTGGACAGAGCCCATTCGCCGATGGCGCGGGTTTCCTCTTCGGTGTAGACGGCACCGGTCGGGTTGGAGGGGGAGACGAAGATGAGCGCCTTGGTTGCGGGGGTGTATGCGGCTTCGAGCTGCTCGACGGTCACCTTGTAGTGCTGGTCGCTACCGGCGAAAACCTCGATGGGGTTACCGCCCGCCAGGCGGATGCATTCGGGGTAGGTGGTCCAGTAGGGCGCGGGCAGCAGTACGTCGTCGCCTTCGTCGATGACGGTTGCGAATGCCTGGTACACGGCCTGCTTACCGCCGTTGGTGACGATGACCTGTGCGGGGTCAATCTCTACACCGGAGTCGCGCAGGGTCTTTTCTGCGATTGCCTTCTTCAGCTCGGGAAGGCCGGAGGCGGGGGAGTAGCGGAAGTTCTTGGGGTCGTTGAGTGCTTCGCGTGCGGCGTCCACGATGTGCGCGGGTGTGGGGAAGTCCGGTTCGCCTGCACCGAATCCAATGACGGGGCGTCCCTGAGCCTTGAGTGCTTTTGCCTTTGCGTCGACGGCAAGGGTTGCGGAGGGTGCGATGGCACCGATGCGGCTTGAAATACGCGCCATGGGGCTCTCTTCTCTTTCTTCGTGTGCGCTGCCGGCGTGAAGTCGACAAGGAAAACAGGTGATGGGAATGCGCGGGTGGGACCGTCTCGCGTGCGTTGCGCGAGGGTGTAAGTGGCGTTCCTTTTATATAGGATACGGTCCACTAGTAGCGATGCGGAACCCTTCGCTGGGGTATCTCAAGAGGTTTTTCGAAAAATTATTACCTTCTGAAGTTGCGTCGGCCCCGAAAGATGGTTTACAGTTAGTTCTGCACCCGCAAGGGTGTAATTGTTTGCCCCTCTAAAGCCACGGCTTAGAGGCAATGGAGGAGCAAGCGAGTGAGAAGCAACTCTCACACCTGAAGTGAAAACTTCAAAGGGTGGTGGCTCAATTGGTAGAGCAGCGGTCTCCAAAACCGCAGGTTGCAGGTTCGAGTCCTGTCCGCCCTGCTTTTATTGCCTCAATAAATAATTTGTACGCCCGCACCCCGGGCGTACTTTTTTAGACTCAGAAAGGGGCAGAAGAAATGGCATCGTCTGCTACCGCCGAAAAGGCTGTTCAGCCCGGCGCATCGTCGAAGAGCGATAAGAAGCTCGGTTTCTTCGGCCGTATTTTTGCATTCCTCCGTGAAGTTTTTGCGGAGTTGAAGAAGGTTACTACTCCCACCGGACGTGAACTGGTTGGTTACTTCTTCGGAGTTCTGTTCTTCGTCGTGGTGATGCTCCTGCTTATTTCTGGTCTGGATTATCTTTTCGGCCAGGGAGCATTCTGGATTTTCGGTAACGGAACGATTCAGCGTAACTAGTACTGGCTGCATCCTTAATCTGGGTGCCCCATCAGTGATTTCCCTCAGCGTATTGGCGAGTGGGAGTCCCCTCTAGATGATTAACGATAGAAAGTAGGAGCGACGTGTCCGAGCAGGAACTGGTATCCGAGATTGAAGAGGTCGAGGTAGCCGCTGCTGAGGCTACTGAGGAGTCTGCGGCTATTGAGCAGCAGGCTGAGGAAGCTACCGAGGCTGTCGAGGTGGCTGAAGCAGCTGCTGAGGCTGCTGAGGAAGTCGACGCTCTGGAAGAATTCAAGTCCAAGCTGCGCCGTCAGGCGGGCGACTGGTACGTGGTGCACACCTACTCCGGTTACGAGAACAAGGTGAAGACCGGTATCGAGACCCGTATCCAGAACCTGGAAGCTGAAGATGAGATCTTCGAGGTTCAGGTTCCCATGGAGACCGTGGTTGAGTTCAAGAACACCGTGAAGAAGACCATCCGCCGCGTGCGCGTTCCCGGTTACGTTCTGGTTCGTATGGAACTGACCGACCACTCGTGGGGCGTTGTCCGCCACACCCCGGGTGTGACTGGCTTCGTGGGCCAGGATGCGTACAACCCGGTCCCGCTGCGTATGGACGAGGTCTTTGACATGCTCCTGCCGGTCTTTGAAGAGCAGCAGCAGAGCCAGGGCCTGCCCGTTTCCAAGCCCGTTATCGAGTCCGACTACACTGTGGGCGAGAACGTCCGCGTGAAGTCCGGTGCTTTCGAGGGCATGGACGCTACCGTTTCGGAGATCAAGGGCGAGTCCCAGCAGATTGTCGTGATGATTTCCGTCTTCGGTCGCGACACCCCGGTGACCTTGAGCTTCACCGAGATCGAAAAGATTTAACGCTTCTAGCGCGTGAATATGAGCCTCACACTTCGGTGCGGGGCTCATATTGCGTATGGGCGTCTTGAACTATGCGAGCTGTGTGGGTGGGTTTACTCTTTCTGCTGGCTGGCGCTGGATTAAGTCGCTGATTAACGCTAGAATGTTGGTTTGTGTATGCGCATGTCACGCTTTCATGCGGATGCACGGGTGACCGCGCCACGGTCACCATCTTGCCGGCGTACGCTCCTGTGCGTCGGTTCCCAGCTAAGAAAAGGACCCTACATTGGCTCCCAAGAAGAAGGTCACTGGCCTCATCAAGCTGCAGATCCAGGCAGGCGCCGCTAACCCGGCTCCCCCCGTCGGCCCCGCACTGGGCTCGCACGGTGTGAACATCATGGAGTTCTGCAAGGCATACAACGCTGCAACTGAGTCGCAGCGCGGTAACATCATCCCCGTTGAGATTACCGTCTACGAGGATCGCTCCTTCACCTTCATCACCAAGACCCCTCCGGCTTCCCAGCTGATCAAGAAGGCTGCTGGCGTTGCTAAGGGCTCCGCTGTTCCTCACACCACCAAGGTTGGCTCGCTGACCGAGGCTCAGGTGCGCGAGATCGCTGAGACCAAGATGCCCGACCTGAACGCAAACGACCTGGATGCTGCTTCCAAGATCATCGCAGGTACCGCTCGTTCCATGGGTATCACCGTCGAGTAATTTCGGTCCGCCGAATAGCCGAGTAATCGGCACCGTAGATTTTTCTACACAGAACTTGTAAATGCCCGTCGTATGGACGGGATGTGGCAGAGCCGAGCGCGGCTCACGAGACCACAACTGCATAAGGAGAAAAGCAGATGGCAAAGCGCAGCAAGGCGTACAAGGCAGCTGTAGCCAAGATTGAAGAGGGTAAGCTCTACACCCCCGCTGAGGCAGTTGCCCTGGCGAAGGAAACCTCTTCCACCAAGACCGACGCAACCGTTGAGGTTGCAATGCGTCTGTCCGTTGACCCCCGTAAGGCAGACCAGATGGTTCGCGGTACCGTGAACCTGCCCCACGGCACCGGTAAGACCGCTCGCGTGGTCGTTATCGCAGCAGGCCCCAAGGCTGCTGAGGCTGAGGCAGCTGGCGCTGACTACGTTGGTTCCGACGAGCTGATCGCAAAGATCGCTGGCGGCTGGACTGACTTCGACGCAGCGGTTGCAACCCCCGACATGATGGGCAAGGTCGGCCGCCTGGGTAAGATCCTGGGTCCCCGTAACCTGATGCCGAACCCCAAGACCGGTACCGTGACCATGGATGTTGCAAAGGCTGTTGCAGACATCAAGGGCGGTAAGATCGACTTCCGCGTTGACCGTAACTCCAACCTGCACTTCATCATCGGTAAGGCATCCTTCACCGCTGAGCAGCTCGAGGAGAACTTCCAGGCAGCTCTGGAAGAGGTTAACCGTCTGAAGCCCTCTTCGGCTAAGGGTCGTTACATCTCCAAGGCAACCGTTGCTACCACCTTCGGCCCCGGCATCCCCGTTGATCCGGCTGCCGTTGCTGCCTAAGGTATGCACCTGTAGCTTCTAGCATGAGCTAGTAGTCGCCCCCGACGTTTAGGCGTCGGGGGCGATTTTTTATAGGCTTAAAATATGGAGCGACTTGCTGGCTCCGAGTCCTGGCTCCGGCTGGCTTTGGCCTTGTCCGTGTTCCGGGGCTGTCGAAACACCTATTGGGGCTGCGTGCCCACAGTCTGCCCTACAACCATGAGAGGTAAAACCTAATGCCTTCTTCCCTTCAGAGCGAGCAGAGCGCCCGCCGCGGCCTCAGCGTGCCGGTCAATTATTTTGCGGTGGCGCTGGGTACCGGTGCGTTGGGTGCTGCCTGGCGTACCGGAGCCTCGAAAGGTATGGCTCCTGGATGGGTGGGGGAGAGCATCCTGGCTTTTAACGCTGTGGTGTGGCTGCTCCTGATGGGTTTTCTGGTTCACTCGGTGGTGAAGTATCGTGCGTGGGTGTGCAGTTTTTGGGAGCATCCGGCGCGTACCTGCTTCTTTTCGCTGATTCCGGCAACGACGGCGCAGGTGGGTGCGGCTCTCTACCTCTATGCGGAGACTCCGGCTCTCGCTTTGGTGGTACTGGGAGGCGTGGGCCAGCTGTACTTTGCCTCTCACCGCATTGCGGGTACGTGGCGTGGTGGGTATGTGCCTGAGGCTGCTTCGCCGGTGCTGTATCTGCCGACTGTGGCGACAAATTTTGCGACCGCTACGGCGATGGGTTTTGTGGGGTGGCGCGATATGGCGATGCTCTTCTTCGGTGCGGGTCTGATTTCGTGGTTCAGTATCGAGGCCGCGATTCTGAGCCGCCTGCGCACCCTGGCCCCGCTACCTCAGGGGGAGCGCGGCATTATTGGTATTCAGATGGCGCCGCCTTTTGTGGGTGGTAACGCGTACCTGGCGGCTAATGGCGGCACGGTGGACTGGTTCTTTTTGGTGCTGACCGGTTATGGCATTCTGCAGCTGTTCTTCTTGATGCGTTTGCTCCCGTGGACTCTTGAGGGTGGTTTCTCGATGAGCATGTGGGGTTTCTCGTTCGGTATGGCTTCCATGGCGGCGAGCGGTATTCGCTTGACGGCTGCTGGCTCGCTGGGGTTGGTGGGTCCTGCGCTAACGGTGGCGGGTACTGCTTTCCTCATCTTCCTGTGGGTGGGTACGCTGCATCTGGCGTTGAAGGGGCGTTTGCTGGTACGACCGAGCTAGGGCGCTCAATGAGATTCTGGCGCGAGGCTCACGCGCTGTTTTATGACGGTGCTTATCTTCTGCACCCGTGCCGGGCACAAGTTTCAGCGATAATGGGGGAATGACTTCTGCATCCTACTCTTCTGCCGCGGCGGAGCCTTTTGAAGGCCTGCGTATTCGAGGTGTCGCTAAGACCTTTGGTGCCGATACGACGGTTCTGAATGAGATTGACCTGGATGTGCACCCCGGCGAGTTGATTTCTCTGGTTGGTTCTTCGGGTACGGGTAAGTCGACCCTGCTGCGTATTATTGCCGGCCTGGAGGAGCCGAGCGCCGGTCGGGTGACCTACGCCGGTCAGCCTCTGGAACGCGGCTCGGTGGGTGTGGTTTTTCAGCGCCCTATTCTGTACCCGCACCTGAGCGTGAAGGACAATATTCTGTTTCCGACCCGGCTGGGTGCGTTCGCCGGTCAGGTTGATATGGACTACTACCGCGAGCTGCTGGAGGCTTTGAAGCTTGAGGGGCTGGAGTCCCGTAAGCCTTCGCAACTGTCGGGTGGTCAGGCTCAGCGTGTGGGTATTGCGCGCGCCCTGATTCGTCGTGCTCCGGTGGTTCTTTTTGATGAGCCGCTGGCGAGTGTGGATGAGCAGATGAGTGCGAGTATCCGTGCCGATATTGTGCGCCTGCATGAGCGTTACGGTTTTACGGGCCTGTACGTGACCCATGATCAGAATGAGGCGCTCATGCTGGGGCAACGGGTGGCGGTCATGGATGCTGGCTACCTGGTGCAGGTAGACACTCCGGAGCGGCTGCTGGCGCATCCGCATACTCTGCAGGTGGCGAAGCTTTTGGCGGCGCCCGCGCTGAACCTTTTGGCCCTTGAGGATTCGGAGTCGCTTCCTGTTGGGTGCGAGTTGGCGATTCGTGCGACCGCTCTGTGCCCTGTGGCGGCAGACGCTGCTCATGCTCTGCCGGTGCAGGTGCTCGGCAGCCGCCATCTGGTGGGTGGCATGCTGTACCGTGCGCGTCTGGTGGAAGCTGTGTCCCTGCCTCTGGAATCTCGGCGGGCTTCGGCGGATTCTGAGCTGAGTGCCCGAATGTGTGCCCGAGTGCGTGCCGGTCAGGAGCTTGAGTTCTTTATCTCGGATGCGCAGGGCGGCTCCTCCCTAAGTGTTGGGGAGCGGGTGCACCTGGGTGTGGCGGCGGAGCGTTGCTTCTTGTTCTCAGGCGGAAAGCGCTTTTACCTCTAGAACACGGTTTCTGGGCCTTTCAACCGGGCCTTTTAGGTTGGAGAAAGAGCGGTTAATTGGCTTAAAAGGGGTCTTTAAGTGATTAATCCCGCTTAATCACGTTTTTAACTTGCGACTCGGGCTTTAACCTGAGATGATGAATGAACCAAAGACCGCCGGTCTAGAACTATGTCCTTTATCGCCACCTCGATGGAGACGAAGAACAGAGTTCTGATAAGAGCAGATTTCACTAGAAATCGCCGCCCGCGTAGGTAACTCGAAGTGAATAGCCGTCGCCCTCATGCAGGGTTCCGTCTATCGTGCCTCGTACGCCTACGCGTCGGGGCATTTTTTATTGTTTGCAATAAATGCTTCGAGGCTCTACCGGCGACCTTACAAGAATCGGAAGAAGGAACTACCATGGCGACTCAGGAAAAGATCGCTGCAGTATCCGAGCTGAAGGAACTCTTCGAAGCTTCGAACGCAGTCATCCTGACCGAATACCGCGGTCTCACTGTTGCACAGCTCAAGGAGCTGCGCCGCGCACTCGGTGCAGAGACCGAATACGCCGTGGTGAAGAACACGCTGGCTGCTATCGCAGCTAAGGAAGCTGGCATCGACGCATTCGAAGGCCACCTCCAGGGTCCCTCCGCACTGGCATTCATCAAGGGCGACCTGATCGATGCTGCTAAGGGCCTGCGTGACTTTGCCAAGGCTAACCCCCAGCTGATTGTGAAGAACGGTTACTACGAAGGTGCCGCTCTGACCGAGGACGACGTCAAGCGCTACGCTGACCTGGAATCCCGCGAGGTTCTGCTGTCCAAGGTTGCAGGTGGTGCAAAGGCTACCATCGCACGCATCGCACAGGTTGTGGACGCACTGCGCGTCAAGCTGGAGGAGCAGGAAGGCGCAGCTCCCGCTGCTGCCGAGGAGGCTTCGGAAGAGGCATAAGCCCCTTTCGTGCTACTGCACCAGCGCTGAGATACTCAGCAGCGTGAACGCGAATAGCGTGTAACGCACCCTAAATTTGACCGACCCTCTCGGGTAGGTACTGAAGATTTACACCGCGGGCGTCAGCCCGCACCAGATAGTGAAGGAGCCAAACAATGGCTAAGCTGTCCATCGAAGAACTCATTGCAGCATTCAAGGAACTGTCCCTCGTTGAGGTTTCCGAGTTCGTCAAGGCATTCGAGGAAGAGTTCGACGTCACCGCAGCTGCTCCCGTTGCAGTTGTAGCAGGCGGCGCAGCAGGCGAGGCTGCTGAAGAGAAGTCCGAGTTCGACGTTGTCCTGGAGTCCGCTGGCGACAAGAAGATCGCAGTGATCAAGGAAGTTCGTGCCCTGACCTCCCTCGGCCTGAAGGAAGCAAAGGACCTGGTTGACAGCGCTCCCAAGGCTCTGCTCGAGGGCGTTTCCAAGGAAGACGCTGAGAAGGCTAAGGAGCAGCTCGAGGCTGCTGGCGCAACCATCACCCTCAAGTAATCGACTTCTTCTCGATTCTTACGCGGGCGGTGCATCCATCGGATGTGCCGCCTCGCGGCATTTAACGGCCCCGCACCTACTCCGGTATGAAGACTGGGGGAGGTTCGGGGCTTCGTCGTGCCCGCTCTTTTCTCCTGTAGCAAACGGGGCATGCGCCACATAATCGGCAGGTGGCGGTATAAGCCGCTGTGGCCGCCCTGTGCCTCGGATGAGAGAGGCTGAGAGCACTGTGGTTCCTCTCTCCTGGAGCCCGGCAATGGGGGAGAGGTGCCGTATGATGGGATGAGACAACCCAGACATTCCTTTGCACGAAAGCGGATAGACATGAGCGAGCAGAAGAAAAAGAAGAAGAGCGCAACCGAGCGACCCGCCCGCGACTTGGCGGCTGAAGCACAGCAGGTTCTGGACGCTTTCGGTGCCGGTGTTCGTGAAGACCGCGACTACCCGGCTCTGCACCTGGCACCTCCCGTGGGCCGTCTGAACGACCCGAACGGCCTGGTTTTCGACGGTAAGCGCTACCACGCCTTCTACCAGTACTCGCCCCTGCACCCGGAGCGTATGGTCTACTGGCGCCACGCCGTCAGTGAGGACCTGACTCACTGGACCGATGAGGGTACCGCGCTGGTTCCCGATAGCCGCTACGATTCGCACGGCTGCTACTCCGGCTCCGGCATTAAGGTTCCCGGCGGTTTTGAGTTCTTCTACACCGGTAACGTGAAGGACGAAGAAGGCAACCGCGAAACCTACCAGATTCTTGCTACCGCGGGTGAGGATGCGAAGCCGACCCGTCAGTTGCCCCCGCTGATTTCCGGCCCCGCGAAGGGCTACACCGCGCACTACCGCGACCCGCACGTTTTTGAGCGTAACGGTGAATGGTGGATGGTCATCGGTGCTCAGCGTGAGGATCTGACCGGCGCCGTGGTCGTGTACACCTCCAAGGATCGCCGCGAGTGGACCTTCCGCGGCGAGCTGGGCATTAAGGACAAGACCCTCAAGGGCACCTACATGTACGAGTGCCCCTCCCTGCTGAGCATGCGCGATGAGCTGACCGGCGAAATCCGCGACGTGCTGATTTTCAGCCCGCAGGGTATGCAGCCCCTCGGCGAGAAGTACAACAACATTTTCCAGAGCGGCTACATTGTCGGTTCGCTGGATAACGAGACCCTCAAGTTCACCGTGGAGACCCCCTTCACCGAGCTGGATGCAGGTTTCGAGTTCTACGCCCCGCAGACCATCTCCGGTACCGGCCTGACCGCTGACCCGAAGGCACCGCACACCGTGAGCGGCGATGCCCCGGTGATGATCGCGTGGCTGGGCAACGCAGACCAGGACGACCTGCCCTCGTGGAGCCACCGCTGGGTGCACATGTTCACCTACCCGCGTGAGCTGCACCTGCGTAACGGCAAGATTTTCCAGCGTCCGGTTCCGCAGCTGAATGACGCGATGGAGATGAAGCCTCTGTACCGTGAGGAGGAGAAGGGCAAGCTCGTGGAGCTGAAGAACGCCCTGACCTTCCGTCTGCGTGGCCGCGTGAACGTCTCTGATGAGCGCGTGAAGCTGAAGATTAAGGACACTCACGGCGTGGCTCTGAGCATTGTGCTGGATAAGGACTTTGTGCAGATGGACCGTGGCGGTACCCGCTACACCGAGGGCGGTAGCCTGCGCCGCCGTACCCTGAAGCGTTCGAAGATTCGCGAGTTTGACCTGCTCGTGGACGGCTCGGCTACCGAACTGTACGTGGGCGGCAAGTTGGTCGCATCCATGGGCGCTGAGGTTATGACCGCTCGCACCTTCTTCAAGGGTGATAAGCGTCGCGTCCGCCTGACCGGTGGAGAGGTGCTGACCCTGGAGTACGGTCGTCTCTAAGCCGTTTTCTAGGCGTTGGGAGCTGCCCCGTACGGGCGGTTTTCGGTAATTTCTGAATATGTCTGAGGGCTCACTCTCCGTATGGAGGGTGGGCCCTCGCTTTTAAGAACTTTCCCGTGATACCATGTTTTACATCTGATATGTCAAACGTATGACATATGCATGACATGCACACACAGACATATCTCACCTCATTCACAAAGCATCATACGGTGGTGCTCCAAACAAAGGAGAGCGAGCGTGGACCACAAGTCAGTGGCACAGCGCGTGCTGAATGACGTCGGTGGCGCCGGCAACATCGTTGCAGCCGCACACTGCGCAACCCGCCTTCGCCTCGTCCTGAAGAACCAGGACAAGGTCGACCAGGCGGCAATCGACAACGACGAAGACCTCAAGGGCAGCTTCCTTAACGCTGGCCAGTTCCAGATCATCGTCGGCCCCGGCGACGTCAACGAGGTACATAAGCACCTCATCGCTGCTGGCGCACCCGAGGCATCCAAGGACGAGCTCAAGGAAATTGCCTCCAAGCAGGGCAACATTGTCTCCCGCTTCATCAAGACCATTGCTGACATCTTCGTGCCGCTCATCCCGGTGCTGGTCGGTGGCGGTATGCTGATGGCAATCAACAGCGTGCTGACTTCCAAGGGGATCTTTGGTCCCGAGAGCTTCATTGCAATGCATCCCGAGTGGGCTGACTTTGCGGACATCATCAACCTGCTCTCCGCAGCTCCCTTCGCCTTCCTGCCCGTGCTGGTTGGCTTCTCTGCCACCAAGGTCTTCGGTGGTAACCCCTACCTGGGTCTGACCATGGGCGCCGCAATGGTCTCCCCGGCGCTGATGAACGGCTACAACGTCGCAGCATCCCTGGCAGGTGCTGAAGGTACCGACCCGATGAAGTACTGGAACCTCTTCGGTCTGCAGGTTCAGCAGGCGGGTTACCAGGGTACCGTGCTTCCTATCATGCTGGTTGCCTTCATCCTCTCCCACATTGAGAAGTTCTTCCACAAGGTCCTCAAGGGCACCATCGACTTCATCTTCACCCCGACCCTCACCATTCTCATCACCGGCTTCCTGACCTTCCTGTTGGTTGGACCCCCGATGTTCCAGCTGGGTACCTGGCTAGGTGAGGGTGTGAACTGGCTCTACACTGTTGCTGGCCCGCTCGGCGGTCTGCTCTTCGGTACTGCTTACGCATTCATCGTGATGACCGGTATGCACCAGGCATTCCCGCCCATCGAGATGAGCCTGTGGGCAACCGGCGGTTCCTTCATCTTCGTCGTTGCCTCCATATCTAACGTTGCACAGGGTGCTGCTGCAGCCGGTGTCGCACTGACCACCAAGAACAAGAAGATCAAGGGTATTGCTTCGGCATCCGCACCCTCCGCATTCCTGGGCATTACCGAGCCCGCAATGTTCGGTGTGAACCTGGCTCTGCGCTGGCCCTTCTACATTGCAATCGTCTCCGCGGGTATCGGCGCGATGGTTGCTTCCATCCTGAACGTGAAGGCAATTGCTCTGGGCGCCGCTGGTTACATCGGCTTCCCCTCCATTAGCCCCACCACCGGCGCAGGCTGGGCTGGCTTCTTCGGCTGCCTCGTCCTGACCACCGTCATCGCTTTCGTTGCCTCCTTCATCTGGGGTAAGAAGGTCGAAGCTGGCAACACTGAGGAAGCTGAGGCACCCGCTGCTGCGGCTCCCGCGGCAACCGCCGTACCCCCCGCTACTGCCGTAGCAGCTGAGGCTGGCGAGAGCGTCGAAATCGGCTCCCACATGGTTGGTTCCGTGGTTCTGCTAGCTGACGTCAAGGACCCCACCTTCTCCTCCGGCGCGCTGGGTGCAGGCACCGCAGTGGAGCCCACCGAAGGTAAGCTCTACGCACCGGCTGACGGCAAGATTACCGTCGCATTCCCCACCGGCCACGCCTACGGTCTGCGCACCGAGGATGGCCTGGATCTGCTGATGCACATCGGCATGGACACCGTTGAGCTCGACGGCAAGCACTTCGAGCCCAAGGTTGCTAAGGGTGACACCGTCAAGCGCGGCGACGTGATCGCGGAGTTCGATATTCCCGCGATTAAGGCTGCTGGCTACCCGCTGGCAACTCCCATGGTAATCACCAACTCCAAGAAGGCAGCTGCTTCGGTTGAAGATGTCCAGGCTTCGGGCGCTTCTGTGACCAACGCGGATTCGCTCCTGAAGGTTGCACTGAAGGCAAAGGCTAACGCATAGTCTGCACTCTTAATGAGTAGATAACCTCAACGTGATGTGCACCCCGTACCGCTCTCCCTAGAGCTGGTGCGGGGTGTTCAATTTTTCCTGCAAGAGCGTGCAAAAAGTATATGAATAAATATTCACTAAAATTATGCATATTGGTGCAATATAAGTTGGAACACATTGGTGCATAGCCATGAAAAATGTCTTGATAAGGAACAATTTATTAGCCAGGAGTGAATAATCCAGCTAATATTTATGTATAGTTTCAAGCTTTTGTAAAGGGTGAATATGACCTCAGCCTCCTATACCGTCCGCACCGCCGAGTCTCATGAATATGCAGATGCGCTCGAGGTGCTGATTGCCGCATTCGACGGAGACCCCGCCATGATGGCAGTCATTGCAGGTGGTAGCCGCCGACAGGAACTTGCCAAGCTCCGCGCAATCATGACCCTGCAGGTCTACGGTAACTTCCAGGGCCGCGGACGTATCGACATTGCTATTGACAACACCACCGGAAAAATCGTGGGTGTCTGTCTCTGGAACACCCCCGAATCCCAGGAAGGTTCCTTCGCTAACGAACTCAAGCAGATTGGCGCCTACTACAAGGCGCTCGGCTGCAAGACTCTGCTGAAGGCAATCCTAATGGAGCTGCATCTGCTCAAGTACCGCCCCGCGTACAAGCACTGGTACCTCTTCAACATTGGTGTTCTCGAAGAGTATCGTAGCCGGGGCATTGGCTCCCAGCTACTCGACTACGGTACCGAACGCATTGGCGACTACCCCGCCTACCTCGAAGCTTCGACCTACGACAGCGCGCGCCTCTACGAGCGCCGCGGATTCTTCTCCCTCGGCCCGTTCCACGGCATCTTCTCCAAGGCGCACGCCGTCGGCATGGTCTACCCTGGAACCGGCCCGGCCGAGATTGTGCAGCGCAACTCCTAAAACTTCCGGACGCTCACAAAACCGATAAATGTATATACAAAATCCGCCCCACCGTGAGCACTCGCACGGTGGGGCGGATTTTTATTCTCAGAAGACGAGATTCTTATTGGAGCTCATCCGGAGCAGACATATCAGGCTGAATCTGATCCAGATCTGGGATGGAACGCACCGTCGCCCCCAGATGAAGCTCAACGGGGAGCACATCCTCAGGCTGGCTTATCGGGGGCTGGCTGTTTGGGGGAGCATCTTCCTCCGCGGATTCTCCCTGCTGTAGCTCAACCAACTCCAGCAGGCGCTGCGCGGTACGCTTTGCTATACCCTCAATCGGCTGAACCACGGTCGCTAGTTCCGGCATGAGCAACTGAACGCTCTGTGTGCCGTCATAGCCGATCACCTGGAAATCCTCAGGAACGCGAATGCCTCGAGTACGCGCCCAACCCAGGGTGAGTGCGGCGTAATTATCGTTGGAGGCGAAGACCGCGTCCACCGGCTCGGGGCTATCGGCACGCTCATCCAGGTAGCGGTAGAGCACCTCACGCTTAATGCCCAGCGAAGGGCGGAAGCCCAGCTCTACGAACTCCGGCATGAGCCCCGCCTCAAGCATTGCCTCACGGTAGCCGCGCTGACGCTCATTGTGCTCACCCATGGTAGAAGTTACGTGCACAATATTCTGCGCACCCGTGGCGATGAGGTGCTCCGTGGCGGCGCGGGCACCTCCGTAGTTATCGGAGCGAATATTCGGGTAGAAACCACTTTCGAGACGGTCTACGGTCACCAGGGGAGCCTGTGCGTGCGGAATATTGACCAGCGCGTCTGAGTGGGCGCCGCTGATGATGCCGTCCACCTGATTGGAGAAGAGCATCTCCAGGTAGCGCTTTTCTTGCTCGGGGTGATCGTCGCTATTGCAGAGAATGACCCGGTAGCCCTCTTCGGCAAGGTAACTTTCGAGGCGGTACACCATCTCCCCGTAGAAGGGGTTCGCAACCGTGGGGAAGATGAGGCCCACCATCTGCGAGCGCTGACCCTGCAGGCTACGGGCGATGGCATTGGGTCGGTAGCCGAGTTCCCGCATCGCTTCGTGGACCTTGGTACGGGTATTTTCGCTCAGATAGCCGCGGTTATTGAGTACGCGGGAGACCGTGGTGGGGGAGACTCCCGCTAGGGCTGCAACGTCGCTGAGTTTGGGCTTTGCCACGGGGGCTCCCTTCGATATGTTAAACGATTGACATATCTCTCTACTATACCTTCTTCACAGGAGCTAACGGAGCCTCGAAAATCAGAAAAAGTGCTTTTCCGATGTGCCTTCTACCGCATTGATTTGCCGTGCCGGTCTACAGCACCGGAATAATCGGAACGCGAGCCCCCACCTCATGCGCAGAACCCCGCACCGAAGAATCATCCAACACCGCGCAGTGAGTAGCCGCCGCCAACGAAGACAACATATGCGACGCCGACTTCGGCAGAGGATACGCCACGCCATCACGCACCGACACCGGAAGCAGACGAGCCCCCGCCGGCTTACGCAAAGTATCCACCGGATCACCCAGAACCGCCGAATCCAGCTCAGGAAGAGGCATATCCCTCATACCAGCCAAAAGCGGCGGCAAATACGAATACAAAGCCGTGTACGCAGCCAAAGGATTACCCGGAAGACCCAACACAAAACGCTCACGACCCGAATTCGGACCCTTCTCCGGAACCGGCAAACGCGCAGCCAACGCAGGATGACCCGGACGCACATCCACCGACTCAAACAGGTACGTCGCACCCATATCGTTGAGCACCTTACGCACTAAATCAACACCCGAGGTGCTCGACCCGCCCGTAAACACCAACACGCGAGCCGTCGACGTGGACAAGAACGTGCGGAACTCAGACTCAACATCCGCCAGGCGAATCGACGGGCGCGCCTCGCAGCCTGCAGAAATAATCGCGTGCTCCATGAAGCCGCCAAAGGCATCACGCACCTGACCCGGCGCAGGCACACCAAAGGTAATGATCTCATTACCCGTAAACGCGCAACGCACCGGAATCGGGGCATACACCGGCAACTCATCAAAACCATTCGTGCCCAAGAATGCCGCCATACGAGCAGATACACGGTCACCGTGGCGCGCCAACAACTCGCCACGTTCCAGCTCGGCACCAGCATGGCGAATATCAGCACCCGGTGCCGGAGGCTCAAAACCCTCCGCCATATCCAGGTAATGAATGCTCGCCTGAGTCTCCAAATGGGAACCCACGCCCGGATGCGAAGAACCCTCCGCACCTTCATACAGACGCGAATGCTCCTCACGCACAATCGCCTCCGCGCCCTCCGGGATCAAGCCACCCGTCAGAATCGGGGTCGCCTCACCCGGAGCAATCGGCACCGTTAGACGGTGAATATTCGCGCGAGAATCCTCCGGGTACGCAGGAGTCACCAGACGCCACGGAGGCGTACCCGCCACAGCATAGCCGTCCATCGCCGAAGAACTGTAGTGGGGCACTGGCATCACCGAATAAATATCGGCCGCCAAATAATGGCCAATCGTCGCCAACAGCGGCAAAGATTCCGTCTTAATATGGGGCGCAACCTGCTGGCCCTCCTCATGCAGAATCTGACGGGCCTGCTGCCACGAAACAGAAGGAATATGGTGAGACATCGTACCTCGTAAAAGTGTGTGCGGGACGCGCAACAGCGCGCGAGCTCAAAAACATCGCCCGGTCGGGCGTTAAGAACTGAGACCTACCACTAGGGTACTCGTAGCTTGGCAACTAGCGCTCCCGCGCGCCTCAGATGCTAATAACTCGTGCTAATAACTCGACCAGAGCGAAGTCGTATAGCCAAGAGCCTGCGCCTGCTCCCACGTATCAACATCGGCGGTATCAGCGGCAGACATCTGAACCGCCGTGGGGTTCAAACGGCGCAAAAAAGAACGAACAGAAGCGTCAGTCGTGCCGGTCGAAAAGACCGAACGGATCGCCTCAAAACGGTAAATACCCACCAGCGGCTGATAGATGCCCTCAGAAACACCCCAGAAACCTGCAGATGCTTCAGAATCGGTGGGCGCTTCAGAATCGGTGGGGGAGGGGGTCGCGGTCGCGGCCTGCTCGGCAGCCCGCGCGGCGGTGAGTAACTGCTGAACCGCCGGAGCAATACGCGGAGTATCTACGCCTAAAATCAGGCACCAGCTCGGCAGCGGCGCCTGCGAGCGCTCGCAATCCGCCGCAATACACTCCAACCCGGCATGAATCGCAGCGGCAGGACCCGAAAACGGCGGATCCTCACGAGTACGCAACACCCCCGACGGCAACGGCAAGCTCTCAGGACCCACGACCACGCGCGGGGACGCGGCGGCCACCGCCTCCAGGGCACAATCCAGCAGGGTGCTCGTGCCGTCAGACAGGGACGCCTTCGGCACGTGGTTCAGTCGGCGAGAAGCGCCTCCGGCAACAACGACCGCGGCGCACGAAAAATCACCCTCAGCAGGGAGCACAGAATCGGGCATCGTATCCGCCCGCATTATCCACCCGCAAAGGGAGGCAGAACGTCCACGCGATCGGCATCCTGCAGAGGAGCCTCAGCCTCCGAGCGGGCACCGTTGACCAGGAACGAGCACTGCTCCATGACCTGCGCAAGAGTCAGACCCGAAGGGGTTGTACCCTCCAAACTCTGGCCCAGATGCTCAATCAGCGCGCCAAGAGTTGCAGACGGCAGCTCAGCCAGGGGCACCGACAGCTGCGCGGTACCCGCCGCAGAACGCGCGGCAGCGAAAAAATGAACCTGCATAATGCTCCTTAATCCTTGAATAAACTCTGAGCAGGGTAGCCGAAAGCCAGGGGGGCGCAAGGTACCAGTAAAAGACCTTGTCCCACGCATATTTGGCTGTATATCCGGCTAATAAATAGGGTAGCTTCCTTAGCCACCAATAGCGCTCATCGAGCGGCTCGCCTTGGCGAACTCCTCAATATCGAAGTCAGCGTCTTCCTTGCCGTGAGCGCGTGGCTTAAACCACATGCCTTCACGCCAACGCAGAGCCAGCTGCTGATCGTCAGCGCCGGAGCGCAGAAGCTGCATCAGGTCAGTCTCAGTGTCAGAGAACAAGCACGAGCGAATCTTGCCGTCCGCCGTCAGACGGGTGCGGGTGCACGCATTGCAGAACGACTCCGTCACCGAGGCGATAATGCCCACACGGCCCAGCGACTCGGTGCCGTCAGCCGGGAATCCTGCCTCATCCAGGGCAGTGCCGAGCGGGTACACCTCCCACAGCTGAGCGGGGGAGTCACCACGTGCCTCAGCCACCGAACCCAGAACGTACTCAGCCGATAGCTTCTCGCGAATCTCAGCGGCAGTAATCGTGCCCTCGCGGGTCCAACGGTTATCGGCATCCAGCGGCATCTGCTCAATAAAACGCAGCTGATAGCCACCCGCCAACGCCCAGCGCAGAAGCTCCGGAGCCTGATCATCATTCAGACCCGGCATCAGCACAGCATTAATCTTGATGGGCCACAGACCAGCCTCGGCAGCACCGTCAATACCCTTGAGCACGGCATCGAGCTTGTCGCGGCGAGCCAGAGCCGCGAAAGTCTCACGGCAAATCGTATCCAGAGAAACATTGATGCGGGTCAGACCAGCCTCCGCCAGGGCGGCGGCACGCTTCTCCAAACCAATACCGTTCGTCGTAATAGCAAGCGGAACATCCGGATGCGCCTGATGGATACGGGAAATAATGTCCACCAAATCGGCGCGCACCAGCGGCTCGCCACCGGTAAAGCGGATCTCCTCTACGCCCAGCTCAGTAATCGCAATATCGGCAAGGCGCGCAATCTCCTCGGCGGAGAGCAGATTCTCCTTGGGAAGCCACTGCAAACCATCCGCCGGCATGCAATAAATGCAACGAAGATTACATTTATCGGTCAGAGAGATGCGCAGATCCGTTGCCACGCGACCCCAACGGTCCAAGAGCGGACCGCTGTTCGTAATATTCGGGAGCTTACGCTCGACCTTTACGCCACTCTCAGATTTTTTGGGCGTAATAAAAGCAGCCCCGTTACCCTCCGCAGAAGATAAGGTGCTTAACGTTGGGCCCGCAATGAGCTCAGAAGAGGCCGAATTCGCCGTGTACGCCATGTAAAACCTATGTGGAAAATTTGCATATTTCAGGTGACAATATGATTATTCCATGTTCCGGCGCCCCGTACATAGTGTGTGCAGGGTAAGTTACAACTGCGCCACGGCAGACAACCACGACGAAGTAACGCCGCATGTACAAGCTAGGGACGTACAAGGAACGTCATACAGAGCCCGCACATGGACGCACCTCACCTTCAATAGCAGTACGAACTAACCAAGGAAATACCTCATGAAGAGCCCCCTCGCAGCCCTCAGCGCGCTCGCCGCAGCAACCCTCGCTCTCACCGGATGCGGTGCCACCCAGAGCTCCTCTTCGTCCACTGCCTCCGCATCGAGCAGCCAGGCTACCTCCGGAAAGGTCGAAGTTTTTGCCGCCGCCTCCCTGAACAACGCAGGTGCAGACCTCGAAAAGGCATACGAAGCCGCCAACCCCGGCGTAGACGTCACCTTCGTCTTTGAAGGCTCCGCAAAGCTCGTCAACCAGATCGAACAGGGCGCAACCCCCGACCTGCTCATCACCGCAGACACCAAGAACATGGACAAAGCAAAGAAGCTCGACCAGTTCTCGGCTTCCGAAACCAACGTTCTGGTCACCAACAAGCTCGTACTCGTCACCGCCGAAGGCAACCCCGGCAAGATCAACAGCCTCGACGATCTCAAGACCACCGACGGCGTCGTCGCAGTCTGCAAAGAAGACGTCCCCTGCGGCACCATCGCCCACCAGGAACTGAAGAAGCACGACATCACCCTCAAGAACGCAACCACCGAAAGCAAGGTCACCGACGTAGCCACCAAGGTCACCACCGGTAACGCCGATGCGGGCTTCATCTATACCACCGACCTCGCCGCCGCCAAGAAAAAGGGCGTCAACCTCGGCTCCGTCGAGCTGACCGATGTGGAACGCAACGAATACCCCGCAGCGCTCAGCAAGACCGGCTCTTCCTCCGAAACCGCGAAGAAGTTCAACGAATGGCTGAAGAACTCCGACGAGGCGAAGAAAATCCTCACCGAGTACGGCTTCAACACCGCACAGTAATTCAACACCGCCACAGTAGGGAACAACCCGCGTCTCACCACCCATGACAGACACTACCGCTACCCATCGCAACGCCGGAACCTCACACACACCCGGAAGCAGGCTCTTCGCCTCCGTGCCCGTGCTCTTCCTGGTTCCGGCGTCGCTGGGTATTTTCCTCATTGCCGGACCGCTCCTCGGGCTCTTCCTCAACATCCCCTGGAGCCAGCTCGGCAGCATCTTCACCCCGCAGGTGCTCGGGGCGGCGAACCTCTCACTCAGCACCGCCGCCGCCTCCACCCTCATCTGCGGGCTTCTCGGTGCACCCCTGGCGCTCGTGCTCTCCAAAGTGCTCAACCGCTCGCGGCTACACCGATTCGGGTCAGTTCTCTACGCCATCATCTACACCCCGGTGATTCTCTCCCCGGTCGTCTCCGGCCTCGGACTGCTCTTCTTCTGGGGACGCAAAGGCATGATCGGCACCTACCTCTACCAGGCAGGAATCTCCATCCCCTTCACCCCCAACGCGGTGATTATCGCCCAGGTCTTCGTCGCCCTACCCTTCTTCGTTGCCACCGCAGTCACCACCCTGCAGGCTATTCCCCGCGAATACGAAGAAATCGCCCTCGTCGAAGGCGCTAAACCCGCAGAAATCACCTTCAAAGTGCTCCTGCCCCTCGCCGCGCCCGGCCTCGCCACCGCCTTCCTTCTCTCCTTCGCCCGAGCGCTTGGTGAATACGGCGCAACCGTCACCTTCGCCGGCAACGTCCAAGGAAAAACCCAAACCATACCCCTCGCCATCGACCTAGCCATCAACAGCAGCGACATCCCCAGCGCCCTCGGAAGCGCCCTGATACTCATCAGCCTCTACTTAGGAATCTTCGGGGTCCTCGGCCTGATCCGTGCCCTCAAAAAACTACGCGAAAGCACCCGATAAGCCGCTTCGTCACTTGCCCCACATACCGGCCGGCACACACCGGTCCTTAGGCAAAACTGCATTTACCAGTCCACAAACACACACCTACACTAGTCATAACCGCCGCCGCACGATTGGAACCGCCATGATTTCCCCCGAATTCAATGGAACCCCTAGCACCGAAGAATACCGCGCCTACCTGGCGCTCCTGCTACGCGAAGTCTTCATCGGCACAGCAGAAACGGTTCCCCTCTACCATGCGGCAGGACGCATCCTCGCCCAAGACGTCACCGCACGTATGGACGTACCCAGCTTCGACAACTCCCAAATGGACGGCTACGCCCTCACCGCTGAAGCCGCAGGACGCGAAGACCGCATCTTCACCGTCGGACGCGAAATCCCCGCCGGCCGCCCCCTGCAGCGTTCCCGCTCCTCCGACGACCTGACCTACCCCATCATGACCGGCGCGCCCATGCCCAAGGGCTACGACGCCGTTATTCCCGTCGAACAGTCCGAACGCATCGAATACCCCGACCTGCCCGAATCCTTCGGCCGCCCCAGCGAAAAGGTCAAACTTGCCCCCGGCAAGCCCGGGCAGTTCGTGCGCCGCCGCGGTGAAGACGTCGTCACCGGTCAGGTCCTCGCACGCGCCGGTGAACGCGTCACCCCCGCTCTGCTCGGCGCGCTCGCATCCCAGGGCTATGCCCGCTTGACCGTCGCGGCAGGTCCCCGCGTGCTCGTCTGCACCGGTGGCGACGAGATCCTCTCCGGTGTTGAAGAAGACGGCAGCGCCACCACCCAGGAACTCGGCCAGGGCCAGATTTTTGACGCCAACGGCCCCATGCTCACCGCCATGCTCCGCGAAGACGGAGCGGAGGTGCGGCGTATCGCTATTGGTGATGATCCCATCGAGCTGTTGCACCGCCTCACGGCAGAATACGAGAGCTTCAAACCGGACATCATCATTACCTCAGGCGGTATTAGCCACGGTAAATACGAGGTGGTGCGCAACGCCATCGCCAAGGCGCACGAAGCCGATATTCTGGTGCCCATCTCCTGGTTCGGTCACGTCAGCCAGCAGCCCGGCGGCCCCCAGGGCGTAAACGTTCTCGCTTTCAAGGGTCACCGCGTGCCCATGATTTCCTTCCCCGGCAACCCGGTGAGCACCCTCATCTCGTACGCGCTGATTCTTCGCCCCTACCTGCGTGCCGGTGGCCCCTACGGCGTGCCCCACGCGGTTGCCTCCGAACAGGCAACCCTGAATAACGCACCGCGAGGCGTGCTCGTCACCGACACCCCGCTCACCGCACCCGCAACCAAGCGCCAGTTCCTACGCGGCACTCTCGCTATGGTTGAGGTGGAGCCCGGAACCTACAGGGTGGAGCTCTACCCTGATGTGCTCTCCGGCTCGCATCTGCTACATCGCGCCGCCCAGGCGGATGTGCTGATTGAGCTGGCGCCCGGAACCACCTACACCGGGGGAGAGGCGGTACCCTACCACCGCATTCGCCTCACCGATAACTAAACGAAACGCCCCGCATTGTTCCTTATCCGATAGACAAGGAATAATTGAGACTCACACTAAGTAACGATTCGCGGCAGAAGAATACCGCGCAGAAGCCAGGAGAAACGATGACCTCTACCTCGCAGCCCAACCAGGAACTGACCCATGTGCGCGCCGACGGCTCGGCACACATGGTGGACGTTACGGAGAAGTCGGTCACTACCCGAACCGCCCTGGCTGAGGCGACCGTGCGCACCCGCGAAGACGTTATCGCCATGATTTTCGACGCCGACCTACCCAAGGGTGACGCCCTTCCCGTCGCACGCGTTGCGGGCATTATGGGTGCTAAGCGCACCCCGGAAATCATTCCCCTCTGCCACCCGCTACCCCTGGGCAAGATTACGGTGGACTTTGAGCGCGGCACCGACTTTGTGCGTATTGAGGCCTCCGTGAAGACCCGCGGCGTCACTGGCGTGGAGATGGAGGCGCTCACCGCCGTCTCCTCGGCGGCGCTGACCGTTTTCGACATGATTAAGGCAGTCGATAAGCACGCCGTCATTACCGATATCCGTGTTCTGGAGAAGAGCGGCGGCAAGTCCGGCGATTGGTCCGTCCGCGAGGACTCCTAAGTTACGGCGGCACACCGCCCCCACCGATCCCACCGTCACCTGATAGATACAGAAAAGGAAAGCCAATGAGTAGCGAAGACTACACCATGCCCGAGAACCTCACCGGCCTGGTTATTGTCGCCTCCACCCGTGCAGCCCGCGGTGTGTACGAGGATAAGTCCGGCCCCATCGCCGTGGAGTGGCTGCGCTCGCGCGGCTTCGACACCCCGGATGCCGTGGTCATTGAAGACCGCGATATTGTCGAGTACTTCAACACCCTGGTGGCCGAAGGTAAGAAGAACGGTAACCTGCCGACCTTCATCCTGACCAGCGGTGGTACCGGTCTGAACTCTGACGACCAGACCGTGGAGGCGGTTCGCCCCCACCTGGACAAGGAAGTACCCGGCATCATGCACGCCTTCTGGATGAACGGTCTGAAGAACGTTCCCGCGGCGGTGCTTTCACGCGGCGTGGCGGGTGTTATTGACCGAACCTTCGTGATGACCCTGCCCGGTTCGCGCGGTGGCGTGAAGGATGGCGTGGCAACCCTCGACCCGCTTGTTGAGCACATTTGCCGCCAGATGGAGGACTACCATGACCACTAAGACGCAGAACGAAGAATCCCTGGACCATTCGGGTGCGCACGGTGCTGAGCCGAGTGGTTCGACCGTGGTGTTCACCGATATTACGGAGGCGCCCCTGGAGCCGCTGTACGCGGCGGCTAAGGCTGAGGTCATGACTGACGCTATGGGTGCGCTGGTAATTTTTGACGGCATTGTGCGCAACCATGATCACGGTAGCGCGGTGCGCGGGCTGTCCTATAGCGCGCATCCGCAGGCTCGTGAGTATATTGCGGAGGTTGCCGCCGAGGTTGCTGCCGAGCTGGACGGTGTGCGTCTGTGGGCTGTGCATCGTGTGGGTCCGATTGCTATTGGTGAGTCGGCTCTGACCGTGATGGCGGCGGCTGCTCACCGTGGCCGCGCGTTTGATGCCTGTGAGCTGGTGGCTGACCGGGTGAAGGCTCGTGTGCCGATTTGGAAGGAACAGGAACTGCTCGATGGAAGCATCGAGTGGGTTGGTGTGGACACTTCGCCTGCTTAGCCTTCTGAATATTCTGATATCTCTATATAAGCCTGTCAGGGGGATTTCTCTCGGGCAGGCTTATTCTCCTTGAAAGCTCAAGTCACCTCTACTACTAGACGCGAGGAATCCCTATGTCTTCTCAGCCTTCAACCGGCACGGGCGAACTCTCTGCCGCTGAGCGTGCGTTCTATTCTCGTCAGCTGATTCTGCCCGAAATGGGCTACGAGGCTCAGCTGGCGCTCAAACGCGCACGCGTGGTGGTGCTGGGTGCTGGCGGTTTGGGTGCTCCCGCGCTGCTGTACCTGGCGGGTGCCGGGGTCGGTCAGATTGTGGTGGTTGATGATGACGTCGTGGATGCCTCGAATCTGCACCGCCAGGTGATTCATACGCACGCCAGAGTGGGTAATTCTAAGGCTGAGTCTGCCGCAGAGTCTTTGCGCTCGCTGAATCCTTTTATTGAGGTTGTGCCTGTGTGTGAGCGTTTGACGGAGGTGAATGTTGATGAGCTTCTGTCTGGTGCTGACCTGGTGCTGGATGGTAGCGATAATTTCGAGTCGCGTTATGTGGTGTCGGCGGCGGCTGCGCGTGCTGGGATTGCGCATGTATGGGCTGCGATCCTTGGTTTTGATGCGCAGCTGAGTGTGTTTTGGGCTGGTCGCGGTCCGGTGTATGAGGATTTGTACCCTCATGCTCCTGCTGCCGGTAGCGTGCCGTCGTGTAGTACTGCTGGCGTGGTGGGTGCTATGGCTGGCGTGGTGGGTGCTGCGATGGCCATGGAGGCGGTGAAGCTGCTGACCGGGGTGGGGGAGCCGCTCATGGGTGAGGTTGGCCTATATTCGGCATTAAGCGGAAGGTGGGAATATATACCTCTTGTAGCTAGCGTGCAAGCTGTACCTAAGAAAAGCGCTGTTTTGCCCCAAGAAACGAGTCATAAGCCCAAAAATTATGTAACAATTCGTAATATTTCTCAGGATTTTACAAGCTCTTCTGCTGACTCGAAACCCCGCTCGATGAGCGCTCAGGACCTTAAAAAGATGTCATCGGGTGAAAATATTGCCCTTTTGGATGTCCGTGAGCAGGTGGAGTTCAATGCCTTTGCGATTGACGGTGCCATTAATCTGCCCCTCACTGAATTGCTTGAAGCGGCTCGAAATGACTCCCTCAAAGCCCTGATTGAGCGTAAAATCCCCGCAAATGCCCAGAAAATCGTTATTTACTGCACCGGATACACCCGAACGGTTGAAGCGGCTCGTGAAATAGCGCCTCTGGAGGAGCGTTCTGTGTACATGCTTGAGGGTGGAATTTCCGCCTGGCTTACGGTCTAAAACACCCTTATTTCGCATGAATTAGGCAAGGTTTTTATCTCGTATTTTCTATGCCAAATTTCCGATATATTGGGCAGTATGGAACAAGCATCACAGATTAAGGGCCCGGATGGCCCCCTTACCGATCAGCTGATCAAGTTCGGTAAGTTCTTCTCCCGCTGGGATGAGACTGAAGACGGCCGCGCCGTCTTCCGTGAAGGCGGCCGCGAAGGTGACGCCTTCTACCGCGACCGTTGGAGCCACGATAAGGAAGTTCGCTCTACCCACGGCGTGAACTGCACCGGCTCCTGCTCCTGGAAGGTGTACGTCAAGGACGGCATTATCACCTGGGAAGCACAGGAAACTGACTACCCCTCGGTTGGTCCCGACCGCCCCGAGTACGAGCCCCGCGGTTGCCCCCGCGGTGCAGCATTCTCGTGGTACACCTACTCTCCCACTCGCGTTAAGTACCCCTACGTTCGCGGTCTCCTGCTGGAGATGTACCGCGAAGCGAAGGCAATCCACAACGATCCCGTGGACGCCTTCCACTCCATCGTGTCCGACCCCGCCAAGCGTGCACGCTACGTGAACGCACGCGGTAAGGGTGGTCTGGTGCGCTCGACCTGGGCTGAGGCTCTCGAGCTGATGGCTGCTGCTCACGTGCACACCATCAAGTACTACGGTCCCGACCGTAACACCGGCTTCACCCCGATTCCGGCAATGTCCATGGCGTCCTTCAGCGCGGGTGTTCGCTACATCCAGCTGGCCGGTGGCGTCATGACCAGCTTCTACGACTGGTACGCTGACCTCCCCGTGGCTTCCCCGCAGGTCTTCGGCGACCAGACCGACGTTCCCGAGTCTGGCGACTGGTGGGACGCTGCATACCTCATCATGTGGGGTGCAAACGTTCCGCTGACCCGTACCCCGGATGCTCACTGGGTCTCCGAGGTCCGCTACCGCGGTACCAAGGTTGTCACCGTGAGCCCCGACTACGCCGACAACACCAAGTTCGCTGACGAGTGGCTGCCCGCCCAGGCAGGTACCGACGCGGCACTGGCAATGGCGATGGGCCACGTCATCCTTAAGGAGAACTACGTCGACCAGCGTGTCGAGTTCTTCGAGGACTTCTCCCTGACCTACACCGACCTTCCCTTCCTGGTCACCCTGGAAACCCGTGAAGACGGCATTAAGGTTCCCTCCAAGTTCCTGACCGCTGCAAAGCTCGCTGGCGAGGCTGAGCAGGCTAACGCTGACTTCAAGCCCGTCCTGATGGACCGCGAGACCGGCGAGGTCTTCGTGCCCAACGGCACCATGGGTCACCGTTACGCTCAGGAAGACCAGGGCAAGTGGAACCTGGATTTGCAGGGTCGTAAGCCGATTCTGTCGATTCGCGACCTGCCTCAGGGCCAGTCCGCAGCGGTTGAGATTAAGATGCCGACCTTCGATAACCCGAAGGGTCACGGCGACGTCATTACCCGCGGCGTGCCCGTAACCTACGTTGATGGTCACGAAGTTACTACCGTCTTCGATATCATGCTGGCACAGTACGGTGTGGGCCGTGAGGGTCTGCCCGGTACCTGGGCTAAGGACTACGAGGACTGGAACGTTCAGAACACCCCGGCATGGCAGGAGCAGATTACTTCTGTCCCCGCCGAGGCTGTTATTCGCGTTGCCCGCGAGTTCGCCAAGAGCGCCCTGGATTCCGGCGGTCGCTCCATGGTCATCTTCGGTGCAGGTATTTGCCAGTGGTACCACGCTGACACCACCTACCGCGCTATCCTCGCTCTGCTGAACCTGACCGGTTGCCAGGGCCGTAACGGTGGCGGTTGGGCTCACTACGTGGGCCAGGAGAAGGCACGTCCTCTGACCGGTCTGACCAACATCGCGAACGCTCTGGACTGGAGCCGCCCGCCGCGTCACATGATCGGTACCGGCTTCTGGTACATGCACACTGACCAGTTCCGTCAGGACGCATACTCCACCGACTACCTGCAGTCCCCGCTGGCTAAGGGCGAGCTGCGCGACGTTCACACTGCTGACGTTGTGGCACGTTCTACCCGTATGGGCTGGATGCCGTTCTACCCGCAGTTCCCCGAGAACTCGCTGGATCTGGCAGACAAGGCAGAGCAGGCAGTGGCACGCGGCGAGGCTTCCTCGAACGCGGACTACATTGCACAGCGCCTGAACTCCGGTGACCTGGAGTTCTCCGTTGAGGACGTTGACAACCCCGTCAACTGGCCTCGTACCCTGACCCTGTGGCGTTCGAACCTGTTCGGTTCCTCCGCTAAGGGTGAGAGCTACTTCCTGAAGCATCTGGTCGGTAGCATGGACAACGTCCAGGGCTCCGACTCGGAGAAGCTGCCGAACGAAGTGAAGTGGGTTGAGGACGCGCCTCAGGGCAAGCTGGATCTGCTGGTCACCTCGGACTTCCGTATGACCTCCACGACCCTGCTGTCTGACATCGTTCTGCCGACTGCTACCTGGTACGAGAAGCACGATATCTCCTCGACCGATATGCACCCGTTCCTGCACGCGTTCTCCCCGGCAATTGACCCGCCGTGGGAGGCAAAGACCGACCACGAGACCTTCAAGGCACTGGCGTTTGAGTTCAGCCGCCTGGCTAAGAAGCACCTCGGCGTCCGTAAGGACATCGTTTCGGTCCCGCTGTTGCACGACACCCCCGGCCAGATTGCTCAGCCCGGCGGTCACGCACCCGACTGGAAGAACACCCCCGGTATGGTGGGCGTACCCGGCAAGAACATGCCGAACTTCGTCACCGTCGAGCGCGACTACGGCGCACTGTACGACATGTACACCACCGTTGGCCCGCTGTTCGATAAGCTCGGTGCAACCACCAAGTTCATCACTTACGACCTGAAGGACGAAGTCGCGAAGATGGCTAAGGAATTCGGCGTGATGGACTCCGGTAAGGGCGCAGGCCGTCCGGCACTGGATACCGACGTGAAGATTTCTGAAGCAATCCTCATGATTTCCGGTACCTCCAACGGTGAGGTCGCTGTCAAGGGCTTCAAGGAGCTTGAGAAGCAGACCGGTCTGCACCTGATGGACCTGGCAGAAGGTAACGAGGAACGTCGTATCACCTTCCCCATGACCCAGGCCGCACCGCAGCCCGTGATGACCTCCCCCGAGTGGTCCGGTTCGGAGACCGGTGGTCGCCGTTACGCTCCGTTCACCGTCAACATCGAGAAGAAGAAGCCGTTCCACACCCTGACCGGCCGTATGCACTTCTTCCTCGACCACGACTGGATGCACGAAATGGGCGAGGCTCTGCCGATTTACCGTCCGCCGCTGGATATGACCGGCCTGTACAACGAGCCTGAGCTCGGTACTACCGATGGTGTTTCGGTTGCTGTTCGCTACCTGACCCCGCACAACAAGTGGGCAATTCACTCGCAGTACTTCGATAACCACTACATGCTGAGCATGTTCCGTGGCGGTCCGACTGCATGGATGAGCCCGCAGGACGCTGAGAAGATTGGCGTCAAGGATGGCGAGTGGATTGAGTGTGTGAACACCAATGGTGTCTTCGTCGGCCGTGCGGTTGTTTCGCACCGTATGCCCGAGGGCGTTTGCTACGTCTACCACGCTCAGGAGCGTATGGTTAGCCCGAAGTCTGAAGTCACCGGTAAGCGCGGTGGTATTCACAACTCGGTGACCCGTATTCTTCTGAAGCCCACCCACATGATTGGTGGCTACGCTCACCAGGCGTTCGCCTTCAACTATCTTGGACCGACCGGTAACCAGCGAGACATCGTCTCGTACATCCGTCGCCGTAAGTCCCAGGAGGTAACTTTCTAATGCGCGTTATGGCACAAGTTGCTATGGTGATGGCGCTCGATAAGTGCATCGGCTGCCACACCTGCTCCGTGACCTGTAAGCAGGCATGGACGAACCGAGCCGGTACCGAGTACGTCTGGTTCAACAACGTTGAGACTCGTCCCGGCCAGGGTTACCCCCGCCGTTACGAGGATCAGGAGAAGTGGAAGGGCGGCTGGGTGCTGAACAAGCGCGGTCGTCTGGAGCTCAAGAGCGGTAACCGCTTCCAGAAGCTCTTCACGATCTTCGCTTCCCCGATTCAGCCCGAGCTGAACGACTACTACGAGCCCTGGACCTACGATTACCAGAACCTGACCAGTGCTCCTCTGGGTGATGACTTCCCGGCTGCTAAGCCGGTCTCCCTCATCACCGGTGAGGACACCAAGGTCGAGTGGGGTATGAACTGGGACGACAACCTGGCTGGTGCGACCGAGTACGGTCACCTGGACCCGCTGGTTGAGAAGGTTCGCAAGAAGGCTGAGGACAAGATTAAGTTCGAGTTCGAGCAGACCTTCATGTTCTACCTGCCTCGTATTTGTGAGCACTGCTTGAACCCCTCCTGCATGGCTTCTTGCCCCTCCGGCGCTATCTACAAGCGCGCTGAGGACGGTATCGTTCTGGTTGACCAGGACCGTTGCCGCGGTTGGCGTCAGTGCATCACCGGTTGCCCCTACAAGAAGGTGTACTTCAACCACAAGACGGGTAAGGCTGAGAAGTGTACCTTCTGCTACCCCCGTATTGAGGCTGGTATTCCGACCGTGTGTGCTGAGACCTGTGTTGGTCGTATGCGCTACATCGGTATCTTCCTCTACGATGCAGACCGCGTGACTGAGGCTGCTTCGGTTGAGGATGAGAAGGACCTCTACGAGGCTCAGCTGTCGCTGATGCTTGATCCTTCGGATCCGGCTGTGATCGAGCAGGCTCGTAAGAACGACATCCCCGATGCGTGGATTACTGCAGCTCAGAAGTCGCCCGTGTACAAGCTGGCGAAGGAGTGGAAGGTGGCTCTGCCCCTGCACCCCGAGTACCGCACCATGCCGATGGTTTGGTACGTGCCGCCGCTGTCTCCGATTGTTGACCTGCTCAAGGAGCAGGGCCACGATGCAGAGAACAGCAACAACCTGTTCGGTGCTATTGAGTCTCTCCGTATTCCGGTTGAGTACCTGGCTGAGCTGTTCACCGCAGGCGACACTGAGGTTGTTACTAACGTTCTGCGCCGCCTGGCTGCGATGCGTTCGTACATGCGTGACATCAACCTCGGTGGCGAAGGCAACGAGGAGATTGCTCAGGCAGTTGGCATGACCGGTCAGCAGGTGTACGAGATGTACCGCCTGATGGCTATCGCTAAGTACAACGAGCGTTACGTCATTCCGAAGGCTCACATGGAGGACGCCCACAACCTTGAGGAAATGGGTTGCTCCTTGAGCGTGGATGGCGGACCCGGCATGTACGGCGATGCGTTCAACGACATGGAGGGTCGCCCGACCCCCGTGTCCACCGGTGTCTACGAGGCTAACAACAAGGTCAGCTTGTTCAGCTGGGACGGTTCTTCCCGTCCTGACGGCCTCTTCCCGAATACCACCGGAAAGAAGTAATAAGTGGCTGGATTCTTTTCCAAGCTCATGGGCAAGGCCGGTTCCGAGGCTACTGTCTCGGAACCGGCTCAGCCGGAGAATCCGTTCGATATCGATTACGGTCCCGGCGAGGATAAGGACTCGGTGATTTACCAGGTGAGCGGTATGCTCCTGGGCTACCCCGATGAGGAAACTCTGAAGGTTCTGCCTGAACTGGTGGAGATTACCGCTTCCACCCAGGATGAGGCTTTCATTGCTGCCGTTGATGCGGTTCAGCAGTGGCTGACTTCTAAGGACCTGGAGGATGTGCAGTCCGAGTACGTGCAGGAGTACGACCTTTCACGTCGTCATTCTCTGCATCTGTCCTACTGGACCGATGGTGATACCCGCCGCCGTGGTGAGACGCTCCTGCGTTTTAAGCAGATGTACCGCGACTCCGGTATGTTGACCGTTTTGAATGGTGAGCTTCCGGACTACCTGCCGCTGGTGCTGGAGTTCTGTGCGTTGGTGGATCGCCGTAAGGGACGTTCCGCTTTGCAGGCGTACCGTCCGTCCCTTGAGCTTCTTCGTCTGTCCATGAAGGACGGAAATCTGCCCCACTACGGGTTGTTGCAGAGCATCTGCGATACCCTTCCTGGCGTCTCTCCGCAGACTCAGGAGGAGGTCCAGAAGATGGCTGGCTACGGCCCTCCCGTCGAGACTGTTGGCCTGAATGGCTACGCTGATCATCAGCTACTCCAGCAGGCTTCGGCTCGTTCTAACTAGTTTTATCCCTTGTGAGGAGACAACACGTGTACGTACTTGCTTCTGAGAACGCAGGACATGCTGCACAGGCTGTAGCCGATCCGGGTATTGTTGACATCCTGCTGTGGGGCGTTCTGCCCTATGTTGCACTGGTCATTCTGATTGGTGGCACCATTTGGCGTTACCGTACTGACCAGTTCGGATGGACTACCCGCTCGTCCCAGGTCTATGAATCGAAGCTGTTGCGCATCGCTTCGCCCCTGTTCCATTACGGTCTTGCGGCCGTTTTCCTTGGCCACGTTGGTGGTCTGCTGGTGCCTAAGGCATTCACCGACCTGGTCGTTTCGGATGACACTTACCACATTGTGGCGCTGGTTGGCGGTTCTGTCGCTGCGGTCGCAACCATTGTTGGTATGTTCGTTCTGATTGGTCGCCGCGCTTCGAACTCTCGTGTGCGTTCGGCTACCACTCGTAATGACGTTTTCATGTATGTCGTTTTGGTTCTGGTGATTCTCGCCGGTACTGCGGCTACTCTGATTTCGGCAGTGAACCCCTCGGGCGGTTTGCCTCCGGTGAATGGTCACGAGGTTCACTTCAACTACCGTGAGACCATTTCTGTGTGGTTCCGTTCGCTGTTCTACTTCCACCCTGAGGTGGCTCTGATGGTGAATATTCCTGTGGCTTTCAAGATTCACATCGTGGTGGCTATGGTTCTGTTCATCATTTGGCCGTTTACCCGCCTGGTGCATGCACTGACTGTGCCTCTGCACTACCTCTTCCGCCCCTACACCGTGTACCGCTCTCGTGGCGGCCAGCGTGTTGGTGCACGTCGAGGTTGGGATCCGGTTGGTACTCTCCCGCGTGAGCGCGCCGACCGCTAATACACATATCCATATTGCAAAAGAGGAAATATGAGCACCCCTGCTGCACCGAGCTACGACCTGAAGAATGGTCAGCTCCGTAACGTTCTGCTTGCAACCTTCGCCTCGACCATTGGTTTCTGGGCGTGGACCGTTGTTGGCCCGCTGGCCAAGATGTACGCAAAGCAGATGCACCTGGACGCTGGTATGACCAGCCTTCTGGTTGCTATGCCGATTTTCATCGGCGCTATCGGCCGTATTCCCGTTGGTGGTCTGACTGACCGCTACGGTGGTCGTATTATGTTCACCGCTGTTCTGGCGATTAGCGCACCCCTGGTCTTCCTGGTTGGTGTTGCTGGTCAGATGAACTCGCTGCCCATGCTGCTTGTTGTGGCGTTCTTCCTGGGTATTGCGGGTACCGTGTTCGCTGTGGGTATTCCCTTCAGTTCCGCATGGTATGACGCTTCCAAGAAGGGTTTTGCGACCGGTGTGTTCGGTGCCGGCATGGTGGGTACTGCAATTTCTGCATTCGCTACCCCCCGCCTGGTGCAGGGTATTGGTTACTTCCAGACTCACGTTCTGATTGCTGTTATCTGTGCTGTAACCGCTGCTATCTCTTTCTTCTTCTTGAAGGATTCTCCGGCAACCATCGGCCGTGAGGTTACTCCGCTGATGCCGAAGATTGTTCAGGCATTCAAGGTGAAGACCACTTGGCAGCTGTGCTTCCTCTACGCTGTTGTGTTCGGTGCGTTCGTGGCATTCTCGAACTACCTGCCTACTTACCTGAGCAACATCTACAACTTCAACGCTAACGACGCTGGTATGCGTGCGGCTGGCTTTGCGGTTGCTGCTGTGATTGCTCGTCCCTTCGGTGGTGTGCTGGCTGATAAGTTCGGTCCGAAGATTATCACCCTCATCTCCCTGGGTGGTGTGGTGATCCTGGCAGTTATTACCGCGTTCCAGCCTGATGCTGAGCACGTGTATGGTGCTGTTTTCATCCTGATGGCTGCTCTTCTGGGTCTGGGCCACGGCTCGGTCTTCGGCTGGGTGGCTCGTGCGGCTGATCCGAAGAACGTTGGTGCGGTGTCCGGTGTGGTTGCTGCTGCTGGCGCTCTGGGTGGTTTCTTCCCGCCGCTGGTGATGGGTGCAACCTACAACCAGGCTGAGAACAACTACTTCATCGGTCTGATGCTGCTGGCCGTGACTGCGGCTCTGGCTTTCCTGTCGGCATTCCTGGTGCCGCACGGTGGCAAGCCCAACCACGCTAAGTAGGTTCTTCTAGTACATCCTTCTGCAGGGTGTATGTGAAGTTTGCTTTGACTGAGCCCGGCTCGTTTTCTCTTCGGAGAGGACGAGCCGGGCTTTGCGTATTTTTGCTGTTTTTCAGCTAGTAGAGGGTGGGATTTGGGGTAGCGAAGAGCTTGATATTCTGGCATGTCGAATGCTGATAAAGGTGGCAAAACTTCATGGAGATGTGGGACACTTAAGATGTTCGACTCGTCGCAATAGCGCGACGTGACCCCTCTACGGTTTGCGCCGACCAATAGGAGAATCCTATGTCCTTTATTGATCGTCATCTCGGCCCCCGTTCCGCAGACGCAGAGCAGATGCTCGAAACCCTGGGATACTCTTCCCTGGATGCGCTGATGGACGCTGTCGTCCCCTCCCAGATTCGCCTTGACGGCGAATTGCAGTTGCCTGCTCCGCTGTCGGAGCATGAGGCTCAGGCAAAGATTGCCGGCTATGCTGCGAAGAATAAGGTTCTCGCCCAGATGATTGGTGCCGGATACTACGATGCAGTAACTCCCGCGGTTCTGCGCCGTAATATTCTGGAAAACCCCGGTTTCTACACTTCTTACACCCCGTACCAGGCTGAGATTTCTCAGGGCCGTCTGGAGGCTCTGCTGAACTTCCAGAACACCGTGATGGAGCTGACCGGCCTGGAGATTGCAAACTCCTCCCTGCTGGATGAGGCATCCGCAGTAGCTGAGGCAGCTGTCATGATGCACCGTGCGAACCGCAAGGTGAAGAATGGCTTCTTCGCGATTGACTCCCGTTGCCTGCCTCAGGTTATTTCGGTGACTCGCGGCCGTGCAGAGATGCTCGGCATTCCCTTCGTCATTACTGATTTCTCTGAGGGTCTGCCCGAGGGCGACCTGTACGGTATCGTCCTGGCGTACCCCGGCAATGAAGGCGATATTCGCGATATTGAGCCGCTGATTAAGGCCGCTAAGGAGCGTAACGCCCTGGTCACTGTGGTCGCTGACCTGTTGGCTCTGACCCTGCTGAAGTCTCCGGGTGAGCTGGGTGCTGATATCGCTGTGGGTAACACTCAGCGTTTCGGTCTGCCCTTCTTCTTCGGTGGCCCCCACGCTGCGTACATGGCTGTTCACAAGGGCATGGAGCGTACCATGCCTGGCCGTCTGGTGGGTGTTTCTAAGGATTCGGCTGGTAAGCCTGCTTACCGTCTGGCTCTGCAGACTCGTGAGCAGCACATTCGCCGTGAGAAGGCTACTTCCAATATTTGTACTGCTCAGGCTCTGCTGGCGATTGTTGCTGGCGCTTACGCGATGTACCACGGTCCTGAGGGTCTGCGCGCTATCGCGGACCGCCTGCACACCAATGCTGCTCGTGTTGCTACTGCGCTGAAGGCTGCGGGCTACGGTATCGCTCACGATACTTTCTTCGACACTGTCGTGGTGGAGGCTGCTGGCCGTGCTGACGAGCTGGTTGCGAAGGCTCTGGAAGCTGGCGTGAACATCCGCCGCTTCGACGAGAACCGTGTTGGCATTTCCGTAGGTGAGTCTCACGGTGAGGAGCTGCTCAAGGGCCTGGTTGAGGCTCTGGGCGGCACCCTGGGCGAGGCAGATGCACAGTACGATCTGCCCGCTGAGCTGCTGCGTACTGATGAGTACATGCAGCACCCGATTTTCCACAAGTACCGTTCCGAGACCGAGATGATGCGCTACCTGCGTCACCTCGCTGACAAGGATCTGGCACTTGACCGCACCATGATTCCGCTGGGTTCGTGCACTATGAAGCTGAACGCGGCCGCTGAGATGGAGCCCATCTCCTGGCCTGAGTTCGCGAACATCCACCCGCTGGTCCCGGAGGATCAGGCTGAGGGCTGGCACGAGCTGATTAAGGATTTGAGCGAGTGGCTGGTTGCTATTACCGGTTACGATGCTATCTCGCTGCAGCCGAACTCGGGTGCGACCGGTGAGTACGCTGGTCTGCGCGCTATCCGTTCCTTCCATGAGGCTAACGGTGACCACGAGCGCGATACCGTCCTGATTCCGCTGTCTGCTCACGGCACCAACGCGGCATCTGCTGCTCTGGCTGGTCTGAAGGTTGCCGGTGTGGCAACTGCGGCTGACGGTTCGATTGATGTTGACGACCTGAAGGCAAAGATTGAGAAGTACGGCCCCAAGGTTGCCGGCATCATGATTACCTACCCTTCCACTCACGGTGTGTTTGAGGAGCAGGTTGCTGAGGTGTGCCAGCTGGTTCACGAGGCTGGCGGCCAGGTGTACCTGGATGGCGCGAACCTGAACGCTCAGATGGGCTTCGCTCAGCCCGGTAAGTTCGGCGGCGACGTTTCGCACCTGAACCTGCACAAGACCTTCTCCATTCCTCACGGTGGTGGCGGCCCCGGTGTTGGCCCGCTGGCTGTTCGTGAGCACCTGGCGAAGTTCCTGCCCGGTGACGCATACCGCGCTGATGCTGAAGGTAAGCTCCCCAACGATGCCGCACTGCCGATTTCGCAGGCGTTCTTCGGTTCTGCCGGTGTTCTGCCGATTAGCTGGATGTACATTGCGATGACTGGTGCTCAGGGTCTGAAGGACTCTTCGCAGTACGCGGTTCTGAACGCTAACTACATTGCGAAGAAGCTCAACGACAAGTACCCGGTGCTGTACACCGGCCCCGGCGGTCTGGTCGCTCACGAGTGCATCCTGGACCTGCGTCAGCTGACCGATCAGTCTCACGTGACTGCTGAGGATGTCTGCAAGCGTCTGATGGACTTCGGCTTCCACGCTCCGACCCTGGCGTTCCCGGTTCCGGGCACCCTGATGGTTGAGCCGACTGAGTCTGAGTCGAAGGAAGAGCTGGACCGCTTCATTGAGGCAATGGAGACCATCTACGATGAGATTATCGAGGTGGCTGAGGGCAAGGTCGCTGTGGAGGATTCGGTTCTACGCAACGCACCGCACACCGTTGATGTGGTGAGCGCTGATGAGTGGGATCGCCCCTACAGCCGTACTCAGGGAGCTTTCCCTGTCCCGAGCCTGCGCGCTAATAAGTACTTCACTTCGGTGGGTCGTATTGATGGCGCTGGCGGTGACCGTAACTTCGTGTGCGAATGCCCCCCGATGGAGGCTTTCGACCTGGAAGCATAAGGAGCCTGTAACGCTCCTGGGTAGGCTGTAGCGGTCTACCTGCCTCACCCGTCCTCAGGTTCCTGGGGGCGGGTGGGGACCGCCTCCGCAGCGTATCTCGTGTCTGTGGGGGTGAACTAAATCTACGACGATTGAACGATAACAGCACAAGGCTGTGCGTGAGGAGAATCTAATGTCCCCCAAGAAGACCTCTCTGTACTCTGTCCACGAGAAGCTTGGCGCTTCTTTCACCGACTTCGGCGGCTGGGATATGCCCCTGAAGTACGCTAATGACGTTGCTGAGCATGAGGCTGTCCGTACTCGTGCCGGTATTTTCGACCTGTCCCACATGGGTGAGTTCCGTGTGACCGGTCCGGATGCGGGTGCGTTCCTGGATTACGCTCTGGTGTCGAACATGTCCATCCTGAAGGTCGGTAAGGCAAAGTACTCGATCCTGGTCAACGACAAGGGCGGCGTGATTGACGACCTGATTACTTACCGTCTGGGCGATGAGGAGTTCATGGTCGTTCCGAATGCTTCGAATATTGACACTGACTTTGCTGCGATGAGCGAGCGCCTGGGTGATTTCAATGTTGAGTTCGTGAACGAGTCGGAGCAGACTTCCCTGGTGGCTGTTCAGGGTCCTCGTGCTGAGGAGATTCTGCTGGCCGCTGGTGTTTCTGATGAGGAGGCTGTCCGCGAGCTGAAGTACTACGCTTCGGTGCCGCTGACTGTTGCCGGTGTTGATGTTCTGCTGGCTCGTACCGGTTACACCGGTGAGGACGGCTTCGAGCTGTTCGTTCCGAATGAGAACGCTGTTGAGCTGTGGGATAAGCTGGCTGCTGCTGGTGAGCCTTTCGGTATGATTCCTGCCGGCCTGGCTTCTCGTGACTCCCTGCGTCTTGAGGCTGGTATGCCGCTGTATGGTCATGAGCTGGGTCTTGAGATTACTCCGTTTGAGTCCGGTCTGGGCCGTCTGGTTGAGATCGCTCTGGAGAAGAAGGCGGCTGACTTCGTTGGTCGTGAGGCTCTGACTGAGCTGGCTAAGAGCGAGTCGAAGCGCATCCTGGTTGGTTTGAAGGCTCAGGCGAAGCGTCCTGCTCGTGCCGGTTCTAAGCTGGTGGATGCTGAGGGCAATGAGATTGGTGAGGTTACCTCCGGTATTCCTTCCCCGACTCTGGGCTTCCCGATTGCTATGGCGCTGGTGAACCGTGAATTCTCTGAGGTTGGTTCTACTGTGGATGTTGATATCCGCGGTAAGCGTGCTCCGTTTGATGTTGTGGCTCTGCCGTTCTACAAGCGTGAGAAGTAAGAGTTTTTCTGCAGGTAATCTGTAGGGTAGAGGCGTCGTGTCCTGTGTGGGCACGGCGCCTTTTCTGCGCCGTGAGGTGGGCGTTGAGTGGTGGGGGAGTGTATGAGGTGTTCTGAGCCTTAGTTTGTGCTGGTTCTGAAGTGCGTTAGGATTAGAGCGGCCAGTCAAGGGTGATTGTCCGCACTTATAGACCGCAGATTGATGTGTGGTTCCTCCATTGAGGGGCGCGTATCTTTTGGCGCGGTGCACAGACATTATTTATTTGAAGGACAGAACGTGGCTATTAACCAGAGCGCGCCCAGTAGCGCCCAGAAGAAGGCAGAGGCTCTGCCGTATGACATCAGTGTTTTTGAGATGTTCAGCGTTGGTGTGGGCCCTTCGAGTTCGCATACGGTGGGGCCGATGCGCGCTTCGAACCGTTTTGTGGCGGAGCTGATTGATGAGGGTCTGCTGGACCATGTGACGGGTGTGCACATTGACCTGTATGGTTCGTTGGCGGCTACGGGTGCTGGTCACGGCACGATGAGCGCTGCGTTGAAGGGTCTGTGTGGTTTTGTTCCGGAGACGATCAATATCGCTGAATCTGAGGCGATGATTGAGCGTAATAGTGTGGACGGTACCTTGCCGTTGGCGGGTTATCCGTCCTCTGCTTACGGTGTGACTGCGCCCGGTGGTGAGGAGCAGAAGGTGTACGGCCCGGTGGTGAAGTACCGTGAGCTGGATATGACTCTGCGCCCTCTGACGGTTCTTCCGCGCCATACGAATGGTATGAAGATCGCGGCGTTTGCGGGTGAGCAGCTGCTGTTGGAGCGCACCTACTATTCCATTGGTGGCGGCTTCATTGTTGAGGGTGATGAGGAGGCGACCGGTGGCGCGTCGCTGATGAATCCTCCGTATCCGTTTGGTTCGGCCGCTGAGTTGCTGGAGATGGCGAATGAGTCTGGTCTGTCTATTGCGCAGTTGAAGATGGCGAATGAGTGTTCGCTGCGTTCTGAGCAGGAGGTCCGTGACGGCATCTTGCATATCTACCGTGTGATGAAGGAGTGCATTGGCTCTTCTTTGGCGCGTGTGGGTTATTTGCCGGGCCCGCTGAAGGTGCGTTGCCGTGCGGGTGCGTGGCATCGCGATCTGATGGTGGAGGATCCTTCGAAGTCTCCTGAGTTCGCTATTGACTGGGTGAACCTGATTGCTTTGGCGGTCAATGAGGAGAACGCTTTTGGTGGTCGCGTGGTGACTGCTCCGACGAATGGTGCTGCGGGTATTATTCCGGCAGTGTTGCATTATGCAATGAACTACACGCAGGGTATTCGTCATTGCGGTCAGGCTGCTCGTGATCAGGCGGTTGTTGATTTCTTCTTGGCGTCTTCTGCTGTGGGTGTGCTGTATAAGAAGCGCGCGTCGATTTCTGGTGCTGAGGTTGGTTGCCAGGGTGAGGTGGGTAGTGCCTCCTCGATGGCTGCTGCCGGTTTGGCGCAGGTGATGGGTGGTACTCCTGAGCAGGTTGAGAATGCTGCTGAGATTGCGATGGAGCACAACTTGGGTCTGACGTGTGACCCGGTGGGTGGTCTGGTGCAGATTCCGTGTATTGAGCGTAATGCGATGGCTGCGTCGAATGCTGTGACGGCGGCTCGTATGGCGTTGCGTGGCGATGGTACGCACCGTGTGTCGTTGGATCAGGTGATTGAGACGATGCGTCAGACCGGTTTGGATATGTCTCACCGTTATAAGGAGACGTCTATGGGTGGTTTGGCTGTGAATGTGGTGGAATGCTAGGTGCACGCTGTGGCAGGTTTGCACTCCTGATGAGGGTGTGGTAGACAGAAGGGATTTCTTCCTGTATTGTTAGTATTTACGCTTTCCCTAACCTTTGTGCCTTCATATAGCGGTGGGCACGGGCTGAAGGTGACGTTTTTCCGTCCGACTCTATAGCTTCGAGCACCGTTTTATTCGGGGGCTGAGGTTGTCGTGTCGCTGGTAATGTCGCCGGGAGGCTGATTGCTAACAGACATGTCTGTGGAAGGATCCCCATTTTGGTCGCTTCGAGCACCTCTAACCATGACGCCGCTAACGGCGCAGAGAACGTCTCGCGCCGAATTTCATTCGCGAAGATTAACGAACCGCTGAAGGTTCCCAACCTGCTTGCTATCCAGACCGATAGCTTCGACCGCCTCGTGGGTAACGAGCGCTGGGTGGAGCGTCTGGAAAAGGCGCAGGCTGCTGGTGACACTTCTGTCCCCGCTCAGTCCGGTCTGGCTGAGATTTTTGAAGAAATCTCCCCGATTCGTGACTTCCAGGAGACTATGCAGCTCTCCTTCTCTGAGCCTGAGTTTGCTGACCCCAAGTACTCTGTTGAGGAGTGCAAGGACCGCGACGCAACCTACTCGGCTCCGCTGTACATTAAGGCTGAATTCATGAACCTCGCTACCGGCGAGGTCAAGCAGCAGACCCTGTTCATGGGTGACTTCCCCCTGATGACCGAGGCCGGTACCTTCGTTATTAACGGTACTGAGCGTGTGGTCGTTTCTCAGCTGGTGCGTTCCCCCGGTGCTTACTTCGAGAAGGCTCCGGACCGTACCTCCGATAAGGACATTTACTCTGCCCGCGTGATTCCTTCCCGCGGTGCATGGTTTGAGCTTGAGATTGATAAGCGCGACCAGGTTGGCGTGCGTCTGGACCGTAAGCGTAAGCAGTCCGTGACTGTTCTGCTGAAGGCTCTGGGCTGGACCGAGTCCAAGATCCTGGCTGAGTTCGGTCAGTACGACTCCATCCGCGCAACCCTGGAGAAGGACTCCGTCAAGGACCGCGACGAGGCTCTGCTGGACATCTACCGCAAGCTTCGTCCGGGCGAACCCCCGACGGTTGAAGCTGCCCAGGCTCTGCTGGACAACATGTACTTCACCCCGCGCCGCTACGACCTGGCGAAGGTTGGCCGTTACAAGCTGAACCGTAAGCTCGGCGTGGACGTTCCCATGGATTCCCCCGAGGCTTCCGTTCTGAGCCAGGACGACATCGCTCAGATGATTCGTTACCTCTGCGCTCTGCACGCAGGCGAGACCAGCATCCCCGGTGTCCGCGACGGCGAGGAAATCTCCCTCAAGATCGATATCGACGACATTGACCACTTCGGTAACCGTCGTATCCGTACCGTGGGTGAGCTGATTGAGAACCAGATCCGTACCGGTCTGTCCCGTATGGAGCGCGTGGTTCGCGAGCGCATGACCACCCAGGACGTGGACGCTATCACCCCGCAGTCCCTGGTGAACATCCGCCCCGTCGTGGCGGCTATCAAGGAGTTCTTCGGTACTTCTCAGCTGTCGCAGTTCATGGACCAGAACAACCCGCTGGCAGGTCTGACCCACAAGCGTCGTCTGTCCGCACTGGGCCCGGGCGGTCTGTCCCGTGACCGTGCAGGCATGGAAGTTCGAGACGTCCACCCCTCGCACTACGGTCGTATGTGCCCCATTGAAACCCCTGAAGGCCCGAACATTGGTTTGATTGGTTCGCTGGCAACCTACGGTCGCATCAACTCCTTCGGTTTCATTGAGACCCCCTACCGCGTGGTGACTGATGGCCGCGTGACCGATGAGGTCCGCTACCTGACTGCTGACGACGAGAAGTCTGTTGTTATCGCACAGGCAAACGCACCGCTGAACGCTGACCGCACCTTCGCTGAGAACGAGGTTCTCTGCCGTGCGGGCGATGGTTCTGGCGAAGCTGTTCTGGTTGCTCCCGGCGCCGTTCAGTACATGGACGTCTCCCCGCGCCAGATGGTGTCTGTTGCTACCGCTCTGATTCCTTACCTGGAGCACGACGACGCTAACCGAGCACTGATGGGTGCTAACATGCAGCGTCAGGCTGTGCCCCTGCTGGAGTCTGAGGCTCCCGTGGTTGGTACCGGTATGGAGAAGTACGCAGCACTGGACTCCGGTGACTCCGTGCTCGCGAAGAAGCCCGGTGTGGTTTCCTCCGTGGACGCTAAGACCGTTATCGTCCGTAACGACGACGGCTCTGTCTCCACCTACCCGATTATGAAGTTCTCCCGCTCGAACCCGGGTAACTGCTACAACCAGCGCGTTGTGGTGAAGGAAGGCCAGCGCGTCGAATACCGCGACGTTATTGCTGATGGCCCCTCCACCGACGGCGGCGAGCTGGCACTGGGTAAGAACCTGCTCGTGGCATACATGCCGTGGGAAGGCCTGAACTACGAGGATGCGATCATCCTCTCCCAGCGCATGGTTTCTGAGGACGTGCTGACCTCGATTCACATTGAGGAGCACGAGATTGACGCCCGCGACACCAAGCTGGGCCCCGAGGAGATTACCCGCGATATTCCGAACGTGTCCGAGGATGTTCTCTCGGCTCTGGACGAGCGTGGCATCATCCACATCGGTGCTGAGGTTGAGGCTGGCGACATCCTCGTCGGTAAGGTCACCCCCAAGGGCGAGACCGAGCTGACCCCCGAGGAGCGCCTGCTGCGCGCAATCTTCGGTGAGAAGTCTCGCGAGGTTCGCGACACCTCCCTGAAGGTTCCTCACGGCGAGTCCGGTACCGTCATCGGTATCCGCATCTTCGACCGCGAGAACAACGATGAGGACGATCTGCCCCCGGGCGTGAACCAGCTGGTCCGCGTGTACGTGGCTCAGAAGCGTAAGATTACCGACGGCGACAAGCTTGCAGGCCGCCACGGTAACAAGGGTGTTATTTCCAAGATTCTGCCGATTGAGGATATGCCCTTCCTGGAAGACGGTACCCCCGTGGACGTTATCCTGAACCCGCTGGGCGTGCCCGGTCGTATGAACATTGGTCAGGTTCTGGAAGTCCACACCGGTTGGCTGGCTAAGCAGGGTTGGAAGATTGAAGGCGAGCCCGAGTGGCTCAAGCACATGCCGAACTTCCCGAAGGAATCCGGCCCGACCCGCCTGGCAACCCCGGTGTTCGACGGTGCCCACGAGGACGAGCTGTTCGACCTCATGGACCACTCGAACCCGAACCGCGATGGTGACCGCCTGATTAACCGTTCCGGTAAGGCACGTCTGATTGACGGCCGTTCCGGTGAGCCGTTCCCGGACCCGATTTCGGTTGGTTACCAGTACATCCTGAAGCTGCACCACCTGGTGGATGACAAGATTCACGCTCGTTCCACCGGTCCGTACTCGATGATTACCCAGCAGCCCCTGGGCGGTAAGGCGCAGTTCGGTGGCCAGCGCTTCGGTGAGATGGAAGTGTGGGCGCTGGAAGCATACGGCGCCGCATACACCCTGCAGGAAATCCTGACCGTCAAGTCCGATGACGTGGCGGGCCGTGTGAAGGTTTACGAGGCTATCGTGAAGGGCGAGAACATCCCTGAGCCGGGTATCCCCGAATCCTTCAAGGTTCTTATCAAGGAAATGCAGTCTCTGTGCCTGAACGTCGAGGTGCTCTCCACTGACGGCAAGATTATCGAGATGAGCGACTCGGAGGAAGAAGGCTTCCGGGCAGCAGAAGATATGGGCGTGAGCCTGACCCACGACGAGCCTAGCTCCGTCGACGAGGCATAAGCACCGCCTCCTTCTAGGGTGGGGAACCCCGCATGCGCTCGCGTGCGTTGTGGGGTTCCCGCCCGCTAACCCAAGTCTTCAGAAACTTACAGAAAGAGATTAGGACCGATATGTCCAACGAATCTTCGCTTGGTTTGATGCGAATTGGCCTCGCCACCGCCGACGACATCCGTCGCTGGTCCTTTGGTGAGGTTAAGAAGCCCGAGACCATCAACTACCGTACCCTGAAGCCCGAGAAGGACGGCCTCTTCGACGAGCGTATCTTCGGCCCCACCAAGGACTGGGAGTGCTACTGCGGTAAGTACAAGCGCGTGCGCTTCAAGGGCATCGTGTGTGAGCGCTGTGGCGTTGAGGTGACCCGCTCCAAGGTTCGTCGCGAGCGCATGGGCCACATTGAGCTGGCTGCTCCCGTGACTCACATTTGGTACTTCAAGGGTGTTCCTTCCCGCCTGGGTTACCTGCTGGATCTGGCTCCGAAGGACCTGGAGAAGGTCATTTACTTCGCTGCGTACATGATCACTAAGGTTGACGAGGAGGCTCGTCACGAGGATCTGCCGATGCTGCAGGCTGCTCACGACCGTGAGAAGCAGGAGCTTGAGGCCGCTCTGAACGCTGATGTGAACGCTATCAGCCGTGAGGTTGAGGCTGAGCTGGCTCGTATTGAGGCAGAGGGCGGCAAGGCTGCTGAGAAGCGTAAGCTGCGCGATAACGCTGAGCGTCAGCTCGCGTCGGTGCGTAAGCGCTACGAGCGCGAGGCTGAGCACCTGGATCGTGTGTGGGATCGCTTCAAGAACCTGAAGGTCGCTGACCTTGAGGGTGATGAGGCTCTGTACCGTTCCATGATTGATAAGTACGGCCTGTACTTTGAGGGCGCGATGGGCGCAGAGGCCATTAAGAAGCGTCTGGAGTCCTTCGACCTGGAGGCTGAGGCTGAGGCTCTCAAGGAGATTATTCAGACCGGTAAGGGTCAGAAGAAGACCCGCGCCCTGAAGCGTCTGAAGGTTGTTAACGCCTTCCTGACCACTAACAACTCTCCGCTGGGTATGGTCCTGGATGTCGTTCCGGTTATTCCGCCGGAACTGCGTCCGATGGTTCAGCTGGACGGTGGCCGTTTCGCGACCTCCGACCTGAACGACCTGTACCGTCGTGTGATTAACCGTAACAACCGTTTGAAGCGTCTGCTGGAGCTGGGTGCTCCGGAGATTATCGTGAACAACGAGAAGCGTATGCTGCAGGAAGCTGTGGACTCGCTGTTCGATAACGGTCGTCGCGGTCGCCCGGTGACTGGCCCCGGTAACCGCCCCCTGAAGTCTCTGTCTGACATGCTGAAGGGTAAGCAGGGTCGTTTCCGTCAGAACCTGCTGGGTAAGCGTGTTGACTACTCGGGTCGTTCCGTGATTGTGGTTGGTCCCCAGCTGCAGATGCACCAGTGTGGTCTGCCCAAGCAGATGGCTCTGGAGCTGTTCAAGCCCTTCGTTATGAAGCGTCTGGTGGAGCTGAGCCACGCTCAGAACATTAAGAGCGCTAAGCGTATGGTTGAGCGTTTCCGCCCGCAGGTTTGGGACGTTCTGGAAGAGGTCATTGCTGAGCACCCGGTTCTGCTGAACCGTGCACCTACTCTGCACCGCCTCGGTATTCAGGCGTTTGAGCCGAAGCTGGTTGAGGGTAAGGCTATTCAGCTGCACCCGCTGGTTTGCTCCGCGTTCAACGCTGACTTCGATGGTGACCAGATGGCAGTTCACCTGCCGCTGTCTCCCGAGGCTCAGGCTGAGGCTCGTATCCTCATGCTGTCCTCGAACAACATCCTGAAGCCGTCGGATGGCCGCCCTGTGGCTGTTCCTTCGCAGGATATGATCATTGGTCTGTACCACCTGACTACTCCTCGCGATGGTCAGAAGAACGAGGGTCACGCATTCTCCTCGGTGTCTGAGGCTCTGATGGCGATGGATCGTCACGAGATTGAGCTGTACACCAAGGTGAAGATTCGCCTTGATGGTGACCAGTTTGTTGCTCCTGAGGGCTGGGAAGCTCCCGAGGGTTACAAGCCTGGCGACCCTGTCCTGCTGGACTGCACCGTTGGTCAGGTTCTGTTCAACCAGGCTCTGCCGAAGGATTACCCCTGGTTCTCCGGCGTGGCAGATAAGAAGGGCCTGGGTAGCCTGATTAACGATCTGGCTGAGCGTTACCCGATGGATGTTGTGGCTCGTGCTCTGGATAACCTGAAGAACTCCGGTTTCTACTGGGCTTCTCGTTCGGGCGTGACCGTGGCTGTTTCCGATATTGCTACTCCCGCTGAGAAGCCGGCAATTATGGAGCGCTACGAGAAGCAGGCTGCTGCAATTCAGGACGACTTCGAGATCGGTACCATCGATGACGAAGAGCGTCGTCAGGAGCTGATTAAGGTTTGGACTGAGGCTACCGACGTGGTTGCTGAGGCTATGCGTGAGAACCTGAGCTCTCACGGTGGTCTGAACACCATTTACCGTATGGTGACCTCCGGTGCACGTGGTAACTGGATGCAGGTCCGTCAGATTGCGGGTATCCGCGGTCTGGTGTCGAACCCGAAGGGTGAGATTATGCCTCGCCCGATTAAGTCCTCGTACCGTGAGGGCCTGTCGGTTCTGGAGTACTTCATCGCGACCCACGGTGCACGTAAGGGTCTGGCGGATACCGCACTGCGTACCGCTAACTCGGGTTACCTGACTCGTCGTCTGGTGGACGTTTCGCAGGACGTTATCGTTCGCGAGCACGACTGTGGCACTCGCCGCGGTCTGGTTCTGCCTCTGATTGATGAGGATGGCGGTCTGCACCAGGATGTCGAGACTTCGATTCACGGTCGTACCCTTGCGGTTGACGTGAAGGACGAGGCTGGCAACGTTCTGGCTGCTGCTGGTTCCGATGTCTCTGATGAGCTCATTGAGAAGCTCTTCAAGGCAGGCGTGAAGGATGTTCGCGTCCGTTCGGTTCTGACCTGTGAGTCCGCTATTGGTGTGTGTGCACTGTGCTACGGCCGTTCGATGGCTTCGAATGTGCTGGTGGACATTGGTGAGGCTGTTGGTATTATTGCGGCTCAGTCGATTGGTGAGCCCGGTACCCAGCTGACCATGCGTACCTTCCACACCGGTGGTGTGGCTTCGGCTGACGATATTACTCAGGGTCTGCCCCGTATTCAGGAGCTGTTCGAGGCTCGTACCCCCAAGGGTGTTGCCCCGATTTCTGAGGTGTCCGGTCGCGTGACCATTGAGGATACCGAGAAGTCCTACAAGATTGTGGTGACCCCGGACGATGGTTCTGAGCCCCAGTCCTACACTGTTCTGCGTCGTGCAGCTTCTAAGCTGCAGAACGGCGATCACGTTCAGGTTGGCGATCAGCTGGCTACCGGTTCTGTTGATCCGAAGGAGGTTCTGCGTATTCGTGGTCCTCGTGAGGCTCAGAAGCACCTGGTGAGCGAGGTTCAGGGCGTGTACAAGTCGCAGGGTGTGGAAATCCACGACAAGCATGTTGAGGTTATTGTTCGCCAGATGCTGCGTCGCGTGACCGTGATTGAGTCCGGCGATACCGATCTGCTGCCTGGTGAGCTGGTTGATAACATTGCTTTCCAGACTGCTAACCGCAAGGCACTGGTTGAGGGTAAGAAGCCCGCAGCTGGCCGTCCGGAAATGATGGGTATTACCAAGGCTTCGCTGGCTACCGAGTCCTGGCTGTCGGCGGCCTCCTTCCAGGAGACCACCCGCGTCCTGACTCAGGCTGCTATGGAGGCGAAGACTGACCCGCTGCTCGGCCTGAAGGAGAACGTGATCATCGGTAAGCTGGTTCCCGCCGGTACCGGTCTGGCACGTTACAACGATATTGAGGTTGAGCCCAGCGCTCAGGCTACCGCGGAGCGTATGCAGGCTCTGGACACTTTCGGTGGTTACCCGAGCGCATTCCAGATGGATAACGAGGTGTACACTTACGGCAACGGCGGCTTTATGGCTGTTTCGCTGGATGAGTACGGTCGTGGTCTGGACTAAGGCTTCTGCCGTGAGGGGCAGGTTGGAGGTTTAGAGACCCGGCTTGGTCCTTGATAAAGAACGCGGATATTCGAGTTTGTCTCGGGTATCCGCGTTCTTTGTTGTTTAACGAATAGGTGGGGGAGAGGCGACTTTCTTTTAACCGGTACTTTAATATTCTTTATCCTTCAGGGGAAGGTTGCATATTTTTTGCCTAGTGGACGGATTTATTTATGAAAAAATTATTGGAGTGCATGATTTTTCAAACTGGGAAAATTTCTTGAATGGGCAAGAAATTAGATGGCGGTCAAATATTGTGAGACCCCTTGTAATTCGCCCTAATAATGCCATATATAGAATACTTGCTCGTTTTTCTTTGGGTTATATAAAGAATAAATATTCTATATTTGAATAATGCTAATTCAACTTGGAAAGCCCTTTGACTAGGTTCTATTCTTGAAAGCATGCATATCACTCCATTCTCTTCCGGACGGGTGACGAATCAGGGTACCCGACTGTCTTCCGGAGCATCTCGACCTCAGATGTCTGAACAGAATTCCTCCTTGTCTGCAGGGGAGCAAAAGCGCTCCTCTGTTTTTTCGCGTTTTAAGGCACCCACCCACTCTCTTGCTCGCATTGGTGCAGCATGCCTTATTGCGGCGTCCGCAATTCTTCCCGCCGGTCAGGTTGCAACCGCAGCCCCTGCTTCTCAGAGCGCTAGCGCTACCCCCTACCTGGTAGGTGCGGGTGCGGCGGATATTACCGGCGAGCCCGGTGAAGTCGGCTTCATGGGCTACGGCGACTCTTCCCAGAAGGGTAGCGGTGTGCATACTCGTCAGTACGCACGTGCTTTCATTGCGGTGGACCGCGCCTCGGGTAAGCGCAACCTCATCGTTGTGCTTGATACGCTGACCAGTTGGCAGTCGTTGCGTGATGAACTGGTGAAGCGCATCCGTGCAGAGTTTGGCTCCGCGTATGACGAGTCGAACATTATGATTACCGCGACTCACACTCACGCAACTCCGGGTGGTATTACGCACCAGAGTCTGTACAACATTACGACTCTGGGTTTCCATCAGGACACCTTCAACGCCCAGGTGGACGGTTCGCTGAAGGCAATCCGCCAGGCAACCAAGGATTTGGCTCCTGGTAACCTGACGATTTCTTCTTCGAAGCTGACCGGTGTTGGTGCTAACCGTTCCCGTGAGGCGTTTAATCTGGATTCTCCTGAGCTTCGTTCCAAGTTGCCTGGCGGTACCGATCCGACCAATATGACTCTGCGTTTGGAGCGTAACGGCAAGACTCGTGCGGTGCTGAACTGGTACGCGATTCACCCGACGTCTTTGACCTCGAAGAATACTCTGATTTCGAGCGATAACAAGGGGTATGCGGAGTACCTGCTGGAGACTCAGGATCACGGTGTTGACCGCAATGTTCCCGGTAGTGGCGATGGTTTCGTGGCGGCGTTTGCGAATGCTAATGCTGGTGACGTTTCCCCGAATACTTGGTTGAAGCCCGGCCAGGGGCCGACCAATGACCAGTTCAAGAACGTGAAGATTCAGGGTGAGAAGCAGGCTAACGCCGTGCGTTCTCAGCTGAAGAGCTCGGGTACTCCGGTTGGTAAGGGTCTGGATTCGCGCATTTCGTACTTCAACTTCTCGGGTATGAACGTGGATGCCAAGTACACCGGTAGCGGCCAGAATGAGCGCACCTGTCAGGGCTTCCTGGGTACTCCGTTCGGTGCGGGTTCCACTGAGGATGGCGGCGGCGGTTGGGCTGTCTATAAGGAAGGCTCGGGTCGCCCCTCTATTCTGGGTACTTTGGTGTTCACTCCGAGTGCGGCGCAGACGCGTTGTCAGCAGCCGAAGGGCATTCTCTTCTCTGCAAAAAATGGAACGATCATTCAGGAAAAGTATCCGGTGCAGATTATGCGCTTCGGTGACTACTATCTGCTGGGTATGCCCGGCGAGTTTACCGGTGCAGTAGGTGTGCAGTACCGCCAGGATGCTGCCAAGCTCTTCGGCGTTCCTGAATCGCACATCATTCTGCAGGGCTACACCAATGCCTACGACCACTACGTCACGACTCCTGAGGAATACGACTCGCAGCAGTACGAAGGCGGTGCGACCCTCTTTGGCCGTTACACCTCCAGTGCCTTCCGCCAGACTATTAACGTTGTTGGAACTTCCCTGAAGAACGGCACCCCTCTGGGTATCGGTGATCGTCCGAATGATCGTCGCCCGGTAGCTAGCCTGCAGGGTAAGGTCGTCTACGACACTCCGATGTTTGGTACGCGCTACGGTCAGGTGACCCAGCAGCCCCAGGATGCTATTGCCGGCCGTCAGGAGGTATCAGCACGTTTTGTGGGTGCGCACCCGAATAACAACATGCATCACGATGGTAGCTACTTCGTGATTGAGCGTCGTGTGGGTAATACCTGGAAGTACTACACCGCGGATAACAACCCGGACACCTTCTTTGAGTGGAAGCGCATTGGCGTGTCTGCGTCTCAGGTGACGGTGCGTTGGAACGTTCCGGCAAATACCCCTAAGGGCCAGTACCGCATCCGTTACTACGGCAATGCCAAGAAGAACTCGAAGACTATTACCCCGTTTGAGGGGCAGACTCGAGTCTTCCAGGTGGTGTAGTTCGGCAGTCGCTACGGTGAACCTATAACTGAATACTCTCTTGCGGGAGGTGGGTGCAGTTTTGCGCTCGCCTCCCGCAGTTGTTGAGGCCGTCAGGAATCATTGAGATGGTTCTTGGCGGCTTTCTGCTTTAAAGTGCGTCAAGAAGGTGGCGAGGGAGGAGTAAATCCCAACAATGTAATTTAAGTGAGGTAAATCATTGGGTTTAACCCCTTGGGCGGGGCATTAAAGCGAAGAATCCCAGATCTGGCGCTAGATTAAGTGGGATTTAACCTGTATAGTCTTATCCGAAGTACTTGAGCTCGGTGCACAAGGATCCACCCCCGGTGGGTTTACGCGGGATTATCCCGAGGGCACGGGCATGATGAATCAATGGCAGTATGGATACCGTCCTTTGGCGTTGCTTTTTGCTGACGCCTAAATGCCATTTTTAAGCGTGCCCAAAAACTTTTTCACCTCTGACGGTGAGGAATTTTAGCCCTGAGAACTCGCCGAGATGTCGAGGAACCTATAGAAACCAACCGGATATGCATCCGAGCGTTTCTGATAACCGAGAGCACCCATCCAACGTGATGGGGGCCAGTAAGTTTATACGGGCTTCTCTAACGAGAAACCTGATCAAGCAACGGAGAAAACGTGCCTACTATTCAGCAGCTGGTCCGCAAGGGCCGGACTCCCAAGGTCGTTAAGACCAAGGCGCCCGCACTGAAGGGCAACCCCATGAAGCGTGGCGTGTGCACCCGTGTGTACACCACCACCCCGAAGAAGCCGAACTCGGCACTGCGTAAGGTCGCTCGTGTCAAGCTCAACGGCGGCGTCGAGGTTACCGCATACATCCCCGGTGAGGGTCACAACCTGCAGGAGCACTCGATCGTGCTCGTTCGCGGTGGTCGTGTGAAGGACCTCCCCGGTGTTCGCTACAAGATCGTTCGTGGCGCTCTGGATACCCAGGGTGTTAAGGGTCGCGGCCAGGCTCGCTCCCGCTACGGCGCTAAGAAGGAGAAGAAGTAATGCCTCGTAAGGGTCCCGCTCCCAAGCGTCCCCTCGTAAACGATCCTGTTTACGGTTCTGCTCTGGTCACTCAGCTGATCAACAAGGTTCTGCTGGACGGCAAGAAGTCCGTCGCAGAGCGCATCGTCTACGGCGCCCTCGAGGGTGTCGAGAAGAAGACCGGTTCTGACCCGGTCGCAACCCTGAAGAAGGCAATGGACAACATCAAGCCTTCTCTCGAGGTTCGCTCCCGCCGCGTTGGCGGTGCAACCTACCAGGTTCCGGTTGAGGTTCGCCCCGGCCGTTCCACCGCTCTGGCTCTTCGCTGGCTCGTTGGCTTCTCGAAGCAGCGCCGCGAGAAGACCATGACTGAGCGTCTGATGAACGAGATCCTGGATGCGTCCAACGGTCTCGGTGCCGCTGTGAAGCGTCGCGAGGACACTCACAAGATGGCCGAGTCCAACAAGGCCTTCGCACACTACCGCTGGTAATTCTCCGTTTAGAGCCTGCCGAGTCGATTCGAGTCGGCAGGCTTTCGGAGTATCTCATTTAGGGAGAATAACGTGGCACTTGACGTGTTCACCGACCTTAACAAGGTCCGCAACATCGGTATTATGGCGCACATCGACGCCGGTAAGACCACCACCACTGAGCGCATTCTGTTCTACACCGGTATTAACCACAAGATCGGTGAGACCCACGACGGCGCTTCCACTATGGACTGGATGGCTCAGGAGCAGGAGCGAGGTATTACCATTACCTCCGCAGCAACCACCTGCTTCTGGAAGGACAACCAGATCAACATTATCGACACCCCCGGTCACGTCGACTTCACCGTTGAGGTTGAGCGCTCCCTGCGCGTCCTCGACGGCGCAGTTGCTGTGTTCGACGGCAAGGAAGGTGTTGAGCCCCAGTCTGAGACCGTTTGGCGCCAGGCTGACAAGTACGATGTCCCCCGTATCTGCTTCGTCAACAAGATGGACAAGATGGGTGCTGACTTCTACTTCACCGTTCAGACCATCATCGACCGTCTGGGTGCACGCCCGCTGGTTGTTCAGCTCCCCATCGGCGCTGAGAGCGACTTCCTCGGTGTTGTTGACCTGCTCGAAATGAAGGCATACGTCTGGCCTGGCGACGCCAAGGGTGACGTGACCATGGGTGCCTCCTACGAGGTTCAGGACATCCCCGCTGACCTGGTTGAGAAGGCTGAGCAGTACCGCGCTGAGCTGGTTGAGGCTGTTGCTGAGGCTAGCGAAGAGCTTATGGAGAAGTACCTCGAAGAGGGCGAGCTGTCCATCCCCGAGATCAAGGCTGGTATCCGTCAGCTCGTGATCGCAGGCGAGGCATTCCCCGTTCTCTGTGGTTCTGCATTCAAGAACCGTGGTGTTCAGCCCATGCTGGACGCTGTGATTGAGTACCTGCCCTCCCCGCTGGACGTTCCGGACGTTGTCGGCTCCAACCCCTCCAACGAGGAAGAGAAGCTGACCCGTAAGGCATCCGCAGACGAGCCCTTCGCAGCACTGGCGTTCAAGGTTGCAGCTCACCCGTTCTACGGTCAGCTGACCTACACCCGTGTGTACTCCGGTACCGCAGCTCAGGGCCAGCAGGTTCTGAACTCCACCAAGGGTAAGAAGGAGCGCATCGGTAAGCTCTTCCAGATGCACTCCAACAAGGAGAACCCTGTTGAGGAGATCACCGCAGGTCACATTTACGCTGCAATCGGTCTGAAGGACACCACCACCGGTGACACCCTGTGCGACCCCGCACACCCGATTGTTCTCGAGTCGATGACCTTCCCCGATCCCGTGATCTTCGTGGCTATCGAGCCCAAGACCAAGGGTGACCAGGAGAAGATGTCCACCGCTATCCAGAAGCTCTCCGCTGAGGACCCCACCTTCACCGTTTCGCTGAACGAAGAAACCGGTCAGACCGAAATTGGTGGTATGGGTGAGCTGCACCTGGACATCATCGTTGACCGTATGAAGCGTGAGTTCAAGGTTGAGGCTAACGTTGGTAAGCCTCAGGTTGCTTACCGCGAGACCATCAAGAAGGCAGTCGAGAAGGTCGACTACACCCACAAGAAGCAGACCGGTGGTTCCGGTCAGTTCGCAAAGGTGCAGGTCTCCTTCGAGCCCCTGCCCCTGGATGGCGAAGAGCTGTACCTGTTCGAGGACAAGGTCACCGGTGGCCGCGTTCCTCGCGAGTACATCCCCTCGGTCGACGCTGGTATCCAGGACGCTATGAAGTTCGGTGTCCTCGCTGGCTACCCGATGGTGGGCGTGAAGGCAACCCTGATCGACGGTGCTTACCACGACGTCGACTCCTCTGAAATGGCGTTCAAGATCGCTGGTTCGATGGTCTTCAAGGAAGGCGCTAAGCGCGCTAACCCGGTCCTGCTCGAGCCGCTGATGGACGTTGAGGTTCGTACCCCCGAGGAGTACATGGGCGACGTTATCGGCGACCTGAACTCCCGCCGTGGCCAGGTTCGTTCCATGGAGGACGCATCCGGCGTTAAGATCATCAAGGCTATCGTGCCCCTGACCGAAATGTTCGGTTACATTGGCGACCTGCGTGGCAAGACCCAGGGTCGTGCAGTGTTCTCGATGGCATTCGATAGCTACGGCGAGGTTCCCAAGAACGTCGCTGACGAGATCATCCAGAAGAGCCGCGGCGAGTAATTTCCGCGTCTCACCCGTGGGCCACGGGCCAAAAACCTGTGGCCCACGCCAAAATTTTCAATTAAATCCATTATTGAGAGCATGAACAGTTTCATCTCTGCGGCGTAATCCGCTATTGTAGACGCTAGACCGTTTTATAACGGGATGCGCCGGAGCGAAGATCCGCGTGCATGTTTTCAATCGTTCTAGGAGGAACACTCTTGGCTAAGGCTAAGTTCGAGCGCTCCAAGCCTCACGTTAACGTCGGTACCATTGGTCACGTTGACCACGGTAAGACCACCCTGACCGCAGCAATCTCCAAGGTTCTGGCTGACAAGTACCCGGACCTGAACGAGAAGCGCGACTTCGGTATGATCGACTCCGCTCCCGAGGAGCGCCAGCGCGGTATTACCATTAACATTGCTCACATCGAGTACCAGACCGAGAAGCGCCACTACGCACACGTTGACGCTCCCGGCCACGCTGACTACGTCAAGAACATGATTACCGGTGCGGCTCAGATGGACGGCGCAATCCTCGTGGTTGCAGCTACCGACGGCCCCATGGCACAGACCCGCGAGCACGTTCTGCTCGCTCGCCAGGTTGGCGTCCCCACCCTGCTGGTTGCACTGAACAAGGCAGACATGGTTGACGACGAAGAGCTCCTCGACCTCGTCGAGATGGAGGTCCGTGACCTCCTCTCCTCGCAGGAGTTCGACGGCGACAACGCTCCCGTTGTTCGCGTTTCCGCACTGAAGGCTCTCGAAGGCGACCCCGAGTGGGTTGCTAAGGTCGAGGAGCTCATGGACGCAGTCGACACCTACATTCCGGACCCCGTGCGTGAGAAGGACAAGCCCTTCCTCATGCCCATCGAGGACGTCTTCACCATCACCGGTCGTGGCACCGTTGTTACCGGTCGTGCAGAGCGCGGTACCCTGAAGATCAACTCCGAGGTCGAGATCGTCGGTATCCGCCCGATTCAGAAGACCACCGTTACCGGTATCGAGATGTTCCACAAGCAGCTCGACGAAGCATGGGCAGGCGAGAACTGTGGTCTGCTGCTGCGTGGTCTGAAGCGTGACGATGTTGAGCGTGGTCAGGTTGTCGTGGAGCCGGGCTCCATCACCCCCCACACCGAGTTCGAGGCAAACGTCTACATCCTCTCCAAGGATGAGGGTGGCCGTCACAACCCCTTCTACTCCAACTACCGTCCTCAGTTCTACTTCCGTACCACTGACGTGACCGGCGTTATCACCCTCCCCGAGGGCACCGAGATGGTTATGCCCGGTGACAACACCGAGATGACCGTTACCCTGATCCAGCCCATCGCAATGGAAGAGGGCCTCGGCTTCGCTATCCGTGAGGGTGGCCGCACCGTTGGTTCGGGTCGCGTTACCAAGATCATCAAGTAATTGCCGTAAGTTTACGACAATTCGCTAAAGATTTGCCGGAGGGGAAACTCTCCACCAGGTAGCGATACTCAAGGACCCCCGCATCTGCGGGGGTCCTTTTGTTATGCCCTTTTGTGGGTTGCTGAAGGCAGCAAAGAGGCAGGTATATCCCTCTCTGCTGGGAGAACCTCGTAACCACGTCCTGGGCGCTATAGACGCCCTTCAACAAGCTCTCAGCGCTATTGTGCGGCAGAAACCCACGCTAAAAGATAGGGGAGAAGATCGGATCCTCAGCGGTGAGGAGCCAATGGTGAGGAATCCTCAGAGCGGTAGCAGTATCGCACACCCGTGCCTCAGACCTGTAGCAGGGCATAGGGGAACAGATGCGCTGTCATTGGCTTACCGTTCTTGAACGCCCACACACTTTCAAGGAGCTGGCAAAAGGACGCGAGATAGACGTTGCAGATGCGAATAGGGTTTGCGGCCAAAGAAAAACGGTTCCCAGCCCGAAGGCTGGGAACCGCAATTCGAATGACTGCCCCTCGGAAGGGACATAGGTAATCCTACTACAGAATGCCGTAGGAATAGAAGCTATACGTGCTGATAGCTAGATGTTTTCCTCGTGGCGAGGCTCGTAGCCTTGCTGAGGAGCCGGGGGCTGCTGCATCTGGACATTGCTCTGAGGGTACATAACCGGCTGATTCTGAGGCGGCGGGAAGTCCTCAAGCTGCTCAGAACCCTGGTGCGGAGCTGCTGCATCCTCCTTGTTCTGTCGAACCAACAGACGCCAGATAACGCCGGCAATGAGCAGAATAGAGATAATCAGCAGAGTCAGCGGGTTCAGACCGTTGAGCAAAATTGCCAGGTCGAGGGTGACTAGCGCAGTTGCGATATAGGTCCAGACTCGGTCGAGCAGCAGAGCGCTCAGGAGAGTCAGGGCAATGCCGAGTACCAGCACCACGATATCCGGACCGTCAGCGGGAACTGCCCACGTTACCAGGGTGAGGAATACCTGCAGGCCCAAAGCCCAGTACAGAGGAGAATCCGATACCTGCGTATCTACAGGCCTCTTTGCGATGAAGTTCTTGAGGACCTTGGCGGCCACAACAGCCAGCATAATCAGGAGAGCAACCTCAAGAATGACGCTCAGAGGATTGGACTTCGAGTAATCAATGACCAGACGGGCAATGAAGAGGCTGAACGCCGTGGTGCAGACGATCGGCAGGTTCTTCGCCTTGGTGACAGACACGAAGGACAGAGCGCCTAGACCCCAGAGAAGTGCGTTGAGCTCCACCTGCCTGGGCTCAAAAACCAGCCCAACGAAAGTGTAGAATCCCAGCGTCGCCAGAGCGGGAATCATCAGCAGCGTATTGACCGGTGCATAGATACCCTGGCTCAGGGGACGACGAGACAGGAAACGCGCGTAGGGGGCACCCAACGGGCCGTGCATCGGCAAATCAACCATCGTATTACCAACCGGGACAGCGATGCGCGGACGAACATTAGCGTTCACACCGAAGACCTCAACCGGGAGCGTGACCTTCAGGACGAACAGGATGATGACGGCAATCAGAGCGTAGTAGCCCAGAAGAGTCATTTCCATTGTGCTTTCCCTCGTGTTGAAGAGATTCCACAGAGCACCGATGCAGAAAGTCGTGATGCTGATGGAGGCACCAATCTGCATGCGGGAGACCCTGAAGATAAGGGCAAGCACCCATACAGCGATGAAGATAGCAGGAGTTGCTACCGCGAACAGAAGATTATCAAAATCGCCAATGAAACGGCCTGCGCTCAGGACAGAACCAAGGGTGAAGAAAATCGCCGCCGCGTATGCTTCGTAGTTTCGCTTGGAGTACGCATAGAGTAGCACGCTGCACAGCGCCTGAACCGCCAGCAGTGCAAGTACGAGGAAGTCTACGAGCGATTCCTTCATATTGCCGGTGATTGCGAGCAGAATGACCGACCAGCAGATGGGGAATCGCGCAACGGTGAGTAGCTCCGAACGAATCGAAGAGCCAACCGGCATAAAGAAACCAAGCGCACCATAAACGACGGTTAGGAGCGCTGGCAGTGCTACAGCAATGTACTCCTTCTGCAAGTCGTACAGCAGGTAGTGTCGCGAGCCAATCGTCGCGATAAGCAGAGTCGCGTAGAACGCGATACGGACAAACATGACAAGCGTGGAGCGGAAGGAACCAACATCCGAAAGTCGTAGCGCGCGGGCCAGAATAAGAGCGCTCAGGACGCTCAAGAAGAGGACGGCACCCGAGAAGAGCGGGAAACCAACCCAGAATCGGCCATGTGCTCCGCCATCAGCATGGTTAGCTACGTACCCAACGAAGAGAGCAAAAACGCCCAAGAAGAGGTAGACCGACATCTCTACAAGACGGTAGCTTGCGTTCTGTACTGCAACGCCCTGAGAGAGGACAAAAGTCAGCAGCGCAATAGCGGCGCAGACCAACGCAAACATCAAAAGCGACTCAGAAGTCTGCATCTCAGGAATGAGAGCGAGGAAGAGCTGAATCATACCAATGGCATAACCGATGTTGCTCAGTACCGCTCCAGCGGTACGTGCCTCGGGAGCCTTAGCACTGACCAGATAGATGACTACAGCCGCGGCAAAGAAGAGGTAGAACGTTCCCTGGTTGCCAGGGGAGGCGTACATGCCAATAACAGGAATGAGCGCTACAAAACTCATGAGCACCAGAGGCTGAATTGCCTTGCGGTACAGCAAGAAGCTCACGATGCAGAGGACACCGATAACCCAGGGGGCGGGGAAGATACCTTGATTGCCTTCTGCGTAGGGAAGGAAGGCGCTCCAGCGCGTTGCGTACATAACGCTATCAGCGCCATGAGCAGTGTAGAAGGCATCAAGGAGAGCAAAGAAGGAGAAGAATACGCCGACGCATGCGTCAATTGCCGGCAACCACTCCATCTTGCGAGCGGGTTGGTGAATAGATTCCTTCGCCCAGGGGATAGCCGGGGTGCTTTGCACCTGCTCGAGCTGTTCATCGGCAGCAGGAGCAGAACCAGCAATAGTCTTCTGCAGACGAGGAATAAATACGTACGCAGAAATCAGGTTAACAACCAGGACCGAGACGAAGAAGAAGCTGGGGAACCACGGGCCGTGATCCGAGTCCATGATGAAGGAGAGAATGGAAGCAATCGGGTAGATGCGTGCCTGGGCGTAGTAATCTGCCGTGCCGTTCAGCCAGGTGAACAGAATGGCGTGCACAGACATAACCGCAAAGGCAATACCCGCGTCCGTGTAGCTCAAATCGTTGGTGAAGAAGAAAATAGCGACGGCAGTAGCCGGAACAAAAATACGCGAGGAATCAACAAGACCTTCGCGGATACCCTTCGGAGCAGCATTCGGCGCAAAGTGCAGAATCAAACCCAGAACAGTGGCAACGGCAGTCAGAGAAACGAAATACCAGACGAAAGGCAGAGCCGCCACCTTCGTAGCTGCCAACGAGTCCGAAACGATGAACGAAATCAGCAGGTACGCCATCACACGGTTACGCATGAGGGCGCAGGCTCCAATAATGGCTGCAGTGCCAACCAGAGACGTGAGGAGCCAAATGTAGCGTCCTTCAGTCCAAATCTTGAGGACATAGATAGCAACGCCGGTCAGAGGAATAAACGCAAGACCCGTTGCTGCAAAAGAGTAGGAGGCAATACGCAGGCGCTCTACGAAACGGTAGGTGAGCAGACCGGCTCCGTAGAAGACAATTGCTCCAAGCGCCATTGCGAGTACACGGAAGATAGCCGTTTCATCCTGAGAAGAAGTTACCGAGGTGACAAAAAGGCCCGCAGCACCAATGAGCAGGAGCGAACCAATGTACAGAACAATATTGAGGAAGATATCCTCATTGACTCGGCGTCGCTGCGCAGGAGGCTGAGGATACGGACCCGACAGGGATGGGGGAACGTACAAGCCGAGACCTTGCGGCTGAACATGCTGAGGGCTCTGAGACGAAGAGTGAGAGCTAGAGGATGCCTGATGAGGTTGTGTCGGCTGAGACATGGTTTCTCCTTAGGCTGTAGTGATACTTCTACGATACGAGAGTCTTTAGATCTAAAAGCTTTATTAAGAGCAATAAAGCGCATGGAACTTACTGAAAGTAGATTGAAAGCTCCCTGAGAGTTACATCGCGGGAGTACCCCCAGGTTGACAGAGATAGTTAAGTGTTCTTAAACACTTAACTCGTGTTTATATTGCGCAAGCGCTCTATCTCTGAGAGAATTGACGACGTTGTCAAAGCGTCTACCTGCACTAAAGGTAGGCCCACGTATGACCCGGTCCGAAGGATGACGGGATGAGTCTGTCTAGAAAATAGACGACACGCCCGAGTTCGGGGGTCGGTACTCAGGCGGGGTGAGGAACCCGGCAAAGCCGGATTCAGTCCGTTCTGAGTGGCGCACGTGATGAATATATCGCGTTCCTTAAGCGCTATAACAAAGGGGCAAAAGCTCCGATACAGGGAATACATCAAGAAAGAGAGTCCGACAGATGGCGGGACAGAAAATCCGCATCCGTCTGAAGTCCTATGACCACGAGGTCATCGATTCTTCGGCACGGAAAATCGTCGAAACGGTAAAGGGCGCAGGCGCAACTGTAGTTGGCCCCGTGCCGCTGCCGACCGAGAAGAACGTTTACTGTGTTATCCGTTCTCCCCACAAGTACAAGGACAGCCGCGAGCACTTCGAGATGCGTACGCACAAGCGTCTGATCGACGTTGTTGATCCGACCCCCAAGGCTGTTGATGCCCTCATGCGTCTCGACCTGCCGGCAGACGTAAACATCGAGATCAAGCTGTAGAGGATCGCATCTAATGACTAACAAATTCGAGCGCCAGGTGAAGGGCCTGCTGGGCACCAAGCTCGGCATGACCCAGGTCTGGGACGAGGACGGCAAGTTTGTGCCCGTCACCGTCGTCAAGGCTGATTCTAACGTTGTTACCCAGATCCGTAACCAGGAAACTGACGGCTACGAAGCTGTTCAGATTGGTTTCGGTGCAATCGACTCTCGCAAGGTTACCAAGCCCCTGGCTGGTCACTTCGAGAAGGCCGGTGTTACTCCCCGTCGCCACATCGTCGAGCTGCGTACCGCAGACGCTTCTGAGTATTCCCTCGGTCAGGAACTGACCGTTGAGCTCTTCGAAGCAGGCCAGAAGGTCGACGTCGTTGGTAAGACCAAGGGTAAGGGCTTCGCAGGTGTTATGAAGCGTCACGGCTTCAAGGGTGTTGGCGCGTCTCACGGTCAGCACAAGAACCACCGTAAGCCCGGTTCCATCGGTGGCGCATCCTACCCCGCACGCGTGTTCAAGGGTATGCGCATGGCTGGCCGTATGGGCGCAGCACGTCACACTACCTTGAACCTGACTATCCAGGGTGTGGACGCAGAGAACAATGTCCTGCTGATCAAGGGCGCAATCCCCGGTCCCAAGGGCGGCGTTGTTCTGGTTCGTACCGCTGTGAAGGGAGCCTAATACATCATGGCTGTTAAGACCCTTAAGGTAGACCTGCCCGCAGAGATTTTCGACGCGCAGGCATCCGTGCCCCTGCTGCACCAGGTTGTCATTGCACAGCTCGCTGCTGCACGCCAGGGCACCCACAAGACCAAGAACCGCGGCGAGGTTTCCGGTGCAGGCCGTAAGCCCTTCAAGCAGAAGGGTACCGGTAACGCACGTCAGGGCTCCATCCGTGCACCGCACATGACCGGCGGTGGCGTTGTTCACGGTCCGACCCCGCGTAACTACGCACAGCGCACCCCCAAGAAGATGATTGCCGCTGCACTGCGCGGTGCTCTCTCCGATCGCGCTCGTCACGACCGCGTCCACGTTGTCGAGAACTTCATCTCCGGTGAGACTCCCTCGACCAAGGCTGCAAAGGCTGCATTCGCAGCTATCACCGAGCGCAAGAACATCCTTCTTGTGATTGCTCGTGCAGAGGACGTTGTGGCTCTGTCCGCACGTAACCTGGAGAACGTCCACGTTCTGTACGCAGACCAGCTCAACACCTACGATGTGCTGGTTTCGGACGACGTGGTCTTCACCAAGGCAGCATTCGACGCATTCGTTGCTGCAGCTCAGAAGAAGGAGGGCGCTAAGTAATGAGCGTTTCCACCAAGTCTGTATACGACGTGATCATCGCTCCCGTCGTTTCCGAGAAGAGCTACGGTCAGCTCGACGAAGGTAAGTACACCTTCGAGGTCGCTACCGATTCCAACAAGCTGGAAATCAAGCAGGCCATCGAGAAGATCTTTGACGTCAAGGTTGCTTCCGTCAACACCATCAACCGTCAGGGCAAGCGCAAGCGCACCCGTTTCGGTTGGGGCGCTCGCAAGAACACCAAGCGTGCGATTGTGACCCTCAAGGAAGGCACCATCGACATCTTCGGCGGTCCGCAGGCATAAGCCCCGCGGAGACCACTTTAACGAAGGAAGAAATATCTAAATGGGTATTCGTAAGTACAAGCCGACGACCCCGGGTCGCCGCGGTTCGAGCGTTGCTGATTTCTCCGAGATCACCCGCTCCACCCCGGAAAAGTCCCTGCTTCGTCCGCTTCACAAGACCGGCGGCCGTAACAACACCGGTCGCATCACCACCCGTCACAAGGGTGGCGGCCACAAGCGCCAGTACCGTCTGATCGACTTCCGTCGTCACGACAAGGACGGCGTTAACGCACGCGTTGCACACATCGAGTACGATCCCAACCGTACCGCTCGCATCGCGCTGCTGCACTACTTCGATGGTTCCAAGCGCTACATCATCGCTCCGAACAAGCTCGCTCAGGGCGACATCGTCGAGTCCGGCCCCGCAGCTGACATCAAGCCCGGTAACAACCTGCCCCTGCGCAACATCCCCGTTGGTACCGTGATTCACTGTGTCGAGCTCCGTCCCGGTGGCGGCGCAAAGCTGGCTCGCTCCGCAGGTGCTTCTGTACAGCTGGTTGCTAAGGAAGGCAAGTACGGTCAGCTCCGTCTGCCCTCCGGTGAAATCCGCAACGTGGATGTTCGCTGCCGCGCAACCGTTGGTGAAGTTGGCAACGCTGAGCAGTCCAACATCAACTGGGGTAAGGCTGGCCGTAACCGCTGGAAGGGCATCCGCCCGACCGTCCGTGGTGTGGTCATGAACCCGGTTGACCACCCGCACGGTGGTGGTGAAGGTAAGACCTCCGGTGGTCGTCACCCGGTTAACCCCAACGGTAAGCCCGAGGGTCGTACCCGCCGTCCCAACAAGGAAAGCGACAAGCTCATCGTTCGTCGCCGTCGTACTGGCAAGAAGCGCTAAGGAGCCTGAAACATGCCTCGTAGTTTGAAGAAGGGCCCTTTCGTTGATCAGCACCTCTACCTGAAGGTTGCAGCTCAGAACGAGAAGGGCACCAAGAACGTAATCAAGACTTGGTCGCGTCGCTCGATGATTATCCCCGACATGCTCGGTCACACCATCGCAGTGTACGACGGTCGCAAGCACGTGCCGGTGTTCATCACCGAGTCGATGGTTGGTCACAAGCTCGGTGAGTTTGCTCCGACCCGCACTTTCCGCAGCCACGTGAAGGACGACCGTAAGGGCAAGCGTCGCTAATCGGTCCACACCGATAAGCTAACGTTTCCCTTTCGGCAATAGACGAAAGAGAGATAGGCAATGGAAGCCAAGGCATCAGCGCGTTTCGTTCGCGTTACGCCTATGAAGGCCCGCCGTGTCGTCAACCTGATCCGTGGTAAGCAGGCGGAAGAGGCTCTGGCGATTCTGAAGTTCGCCCCCCAGGCAGCTTCGGAACCGGTATACAAGATCGTTGCTTCGGCAGTAGCTAACGCTCGTCAGAAGGCAACCCAGCAGGGTCTGCCCTTCCGCGAGGAAGAGCTGTTCATCAGCGAAGCATTCGTGAACGAGGGCCCGACCATGAAGCGCATTCAGCCCCGCGCTCAGGGTCGCGCATACCGAATCAACAAGCGCACCAGCCACATCACCGTGGTAGTTGCTACCCCGGAGAAGGAGGAGGACCGCTAAATGGGTCAGAAAATTCACCCGAACGGTTTCCGACTGGGCATCACCACTGACCACGTCTCCAAGTGGTTCGCTGATTCCAACAAGCCCGGCGAGCGTTACGCTGACTTCGTCCGCGAGGACGTAAAGATCCGCGAGCTGCTGGCAAAGAACCTGGATCGCGCAGGCGTTGCAAAGGTCGAGATCGAGCGTACCCGTGACCGCGTGCGTGTGGACATCCACACCGCTCGTCCCGGTATCGTGATTGGCCGCCGTGGCGCAGAAGCAGACCGCATCCGCGGCGAGCTCGAGAAGCTCACCGGCAAGCAGATTCAGCTGAACATCCTCGAGGTTGCTAACCCCGACCTCTCCGCTCAGCTGGTTGCACAGAGCATCGCAGAGCAGCTCGCATCGCGTGTTGCATTCCGCCGTGCCATGAAGAAGGCAATCCAGTCCGCACAGCGTGCAGGCGCAAAGGGTATCCGTATCCAGTGCTCCGGCCGTCTGGGTGGCGCTGAAATGTCCCGTTCCGAGTTCTACCGCGAAGGCCGTGTGCCCCTGCACACCCTGCGTGCGAACATCGACTACGGCTTCTTCGAGGCTAAGACCACCTTCGGTCGCATCGGCGTGAAGGTCTGGATCTACAAGGGCGACCTGACCGACAAGGAGCTGGCAGCTCAGCAGGCAGCAAACAACCGCCGTGGCAACCGCCGCGATGGTGACCGCCGCCGCCAGGGCAACCGTGGTCCTCGTCGCGAGCGCCGCAACGAGAACGCTTCGGCAAAGGTCGAGGCCAAGACTGCAGAGAACGGTGAGGCATAAATGCTTATTCCCCGTCGAGTAAAGTACCGCAAGCAGCACCACCCCAAGCGTAATGGTCTCGCAAAGGGCGGCACCGAGGTTAGCTTCGGTGAGTGGGGCATTCAGGCCCTGTCGCCCGCATACGTGACCAACCGCCAGATTGAGGCTGCACGTATCGCAATGACCCGTCACATCAAGCGTGGCGGTAAGGTCTGGATCAACATTTATCCCGACCGTCCGCTGACCAAGAAGCCCGCTGAAACCCGTATGGGTTCCGGTAAGGGTTCGCCCGAGTGGTGGGTCGCAAATGTCAAGCCGGGTCGAGTCATGTTTGAACTCTCCGGTGTGTCCGAAGAAGTGGCTCGCGAGGCAATGCGCCTGGCAATCCACAAGCTCCCGATGAAGGCACGTGTTGTGCGTCGCCGCGAAGGTGGTGAATAAGCGAGATGGCAGTAGGATCCAAGGACCTGAGCATCGATAAGCTCGCAGAGCTCTCCAACGAAGAGCTGGCTGCAAAGCTGAGCGAAGCGAAGAAGGAACTCTTCAACATCCGCTTCCAGGAAGTCACCGGTCAGGCTAACGCAGGTCGTCGCCGCACTATTAAGCGCGACATCGCACGTATCTACACCGTGCTGCGTGAGCGCGAGCTCGGTATTCGTCCCGCAACTGAAGGTGAGTCCAAGTGAGTGAAGTAAAGAACGAAGAGCGCGGCTACCGCAAGACCCGCCGCGGCTACGTTGTCTCCGACAAGATGGACAAGACCGTTGTCGTCGAGGTCGAGGACCACGTGAAGCACGCACTGTACGGCAAGGTCGTTCGCCGTAGCTCCAAGATCAAGGCACACGACGAGCAGAACACTGCTGGTATTGGTGACCTCGTTCTGATTGCAGAGACCCGTCCGCTGTCCGCTTCCAAGCGCTGGCGTATCGTGGAGATCATCGAGAAGGCTAAGTAAGCCCTCTAATGACTCTCTGCTAGAGCAATAAAAGGAGCCCTCTCCTACTTAGGTAGGAGAGGGCTCCTTTGCGTTTAACCTTTATCCGGGAGAACTCAGCGGGAAGTTCTGTGGGCTACAGAATCAACGATAGAAGTCATGAAATGCCGAATAAATATTTGTCATAAAACTTTTGAAGATGTCATACAGAAAAGTGGATACTTTTACCGGACAACGCTATCAAAGAGCCACGTAGCTTGAGCTGGAGGAAGAAATCCCCTTGTGGAGCGTGTATGCGGGGCTTTAGGGAGGATAGCGAGGGTGGCTAAAAGAGTCGTGAGAAGCGTGGGCGCTGATAAAAGCTGCTTGAAAATAACCTAATGAGGCACTTATTATCAACTTTATAGTTGCTTAGTCTAGCCTTGCCTAATCCATAGGGGCTTAGCTACGCATCTTCCGGAGGTTGCACGACCTTTGGAGAAGTACCACTACACATCATCGAGGATCAGCATGACTTCTTCACCCAAGCCCTCACGTAAGCTGCTCGCCATTGCTGGCGCACTTTCCGTTGTCGCAGGTTCTTTCGCTGCGGTTCCCGCTACCTTTGCGGCAAACGTCTCCGCGTCTGTCCCCGGAGGAAACTCCCAGACCTCTGCTGAGGAATGCCGCCACATCGCAGTGAGCGCTACCCAGTACCAGGGCCTGCCCGGCCAGTACCAGCTGGCATACTCGGCAGCAACCTCCTCCCTCTACACCTCCTTCTCCTCCGGCCGCCCGCCGGTACTGACCGGTGGTGTCGGCACCTGGAACGTTGCATCCACCCCGAGCCTCTCCACTGTCTACCAGTTCCCGACCACTGACTTCACCGCTCGTGGCGCTACCGCACCGACCGGTAAGCAGATCGAATCTCCCTACGGTATTGCCTACGACGAAGCAACCGGATACGTATGGGTGACCCAGACCCGCGTCAACAAGGTATCTGTCTTCGATCCCGCGACCAACAAGATTATCTGGAGCAGCGCAGAAGGCGAGGTCAACCACCCGCGCGAGGTACGCATCGATCCCTCCAGCGGCAAGGTCTTTGTCTCTGGCTCCGGCGGCATTAGCGTCTTCGACACCACCCTGCACGCTCTGGTCAAGAAGATTGAATTCACCGATGCCAAGGGCGAATCTGACATCGCAATGAACATGCACGTGGACTCCGCCGATGGCAAGCTCTACGTTCCTTCCCTGAGTGCCGGCACCGTGAAGGTAATCGACACCAAGAGCTACGAGGTTGAGAAGACCATTCAGCTGCACAAGGACAATGCTGAAGCCGACCTGAACGCCTCTGACGTCACCATCGACAAGTCTCTGAAGGAAATCTACGTTAGCTCCCAGGGTGACCGTAAGGGCACTAACTCCGGTATCACCGTCTACGACCTGGAAACCGGCGCCTACAAGAAGACCATTCCTTTCGGCTCTCAGGCTCTCGCCCTTGCCTCCGACGAAGCCCGTGACCTGCTGTACGTGACCGATTACGGTACCGGCAACGTCGGCGTTGTTGACGCACGCACCGGCACCGTTGTGTCTCAGGTGTCCACCGGCGCAACTAGCGGTGCGAATGATGTTCTGGTCACTGCAGACGGTAGCGTATACGCTGTAGCACGTAGCATCGAAGGCGCTTCCGCCATTGAAACGAACTACACCATCGATAAGACCACCGGCGAATACCGCACCTCTAGCACCGAGCCCAAGGGCAAGGACAACGCAGATTCCCCGATTACCCCCGGCGTCATGGTGAAGATCAGCACCACCGTTGAAACCACCGCAAAGCCGGCAGTGCAGACTGCTTCTGAAGAACTGGTGAAGACCTACGCTGACGGCGCTAAGCTCTACGCTGTGAAGGACTGGACCACCGGCGAAACCCTGAAGTTGCGTGGTGAAGGTTTCAAGACCCAGGACGGTTCGAAGGGCTCCGTGCTCGCTGTCAAGCTGAACAAGGGTCGTATCTCCGCTAAGGAAGAGCCGAAGTTCAACGGTGTTGAGGGCAACAGCGCAGGTGTTTGGGCGTACATCCAGGCAGACGAGAACGGTAACTTCACCGCTGAGTTGCCGTACCCGACCACCGAGAACTCCAACCTGACGGAAAACCTGAAGAGCGGCGACAAGGTGTCGGTCTTCCTGCTCTCCGGCTCCATTGTTGAAGGTGACACTCCTCGCGGTGGTGAAGCGCTCTCCGCAACTGTTGCAGAGAAGAAGGCAGACACCGCTGAGACCTGCGCACCGGCAGAAACCACCCAGGTTGCTGCTACTCCTTCTGGCGTGACTACCACTTACCCTGCCGGCACTAAGCTGAGCCTGCCGGATAGCGAACAGCCCGCCCCGGCTCCGAGCGAGTCTGCTAAGCCTGAGCCGACTACCCCGGCTCCGAGCGAGTCTGCTAAGCCCGAACCCAGCACCCCGGCACCCTCCGAGAGTGCAGAGTCCAACGAAGTTGTACACGAGTACAAGGACGGCGCTAAGGTCTACTTCCCCAAGACCTGGGACGGCCAGAAGCTGACCTTCCGCGGTGAAGGCTTCAAGACTCTGGACGGTAAGGGCTCCGTTATCGCAGTCAAGCTGAACAAGGGCGCTATTTCTCCGAAGGAAGAGCCCAAGCTCGAAGGCGTTGAAGGCAATAGCGCAGGCATCTGGGCATACATCAAGGCGGACGAAAACGGTAACTTCACCGCAACCATCGACCGCCCCACCGTGGCAAACTCTAACCTGACTGAAGAACTGAAGACCGGCGATAGCGTTGCTATCTACCTGCTCTCCGGTTCCCTGGCAGAAAACGATAACGTGCGCGGTGGTGTGGCTGCAGAGTACACCTTCAGCATCGACAACCAGGCACCTGCACCGAAGGCATCCGAATCGGCTAATGCACCTGTAACTAACCCCTCTGAGGCGCCTTCCGCACCGGCAGACTCCAAGGACCAGGTAAAGGAAAACGCTAAGGACCAGCCTGCTAAGGATCAGTCCAAGGCTCCCGCGGATTCTTTGAAGTCTGAGGCTCAGAAGAAGGACAGCACTGAACCGAAGACCTCCGGCTCTTCGTCGCAGAACGTAGCATCTTCCAATAACGGTTCCACCGCTTCGAGCTCCTCGAAGTCTTCGCTGGCTAACACCGGTGCTTCGGGCGTTATCGTTGCTGCAGGAATCGGCGTTCTTGCCCTGGTCGTTGGCGCAACTGTGCTGGTAGCACGTCGACGCAAGGCATAGCCCGTACCCCACGGTAGCCCACGATACTACCGCTTGGCGGTAGCGAAAGAGGTAGAGCGGGATCTGCTAGATATTCAAGAACCCGATTGGCTCTCTGAAACTGCCGATGCGCGCTAAAGGGGCGGTATCCATCGAATCGATGGGTACCGCCCCTTTCAGTTTGCCCATTGTATTTAGCCGGAAGGCTAGACCAGAGCCAGAAGTAGCAACGGGGGAGAGTAGGAGAGAAGCGGAGGAGGGGCGAAGCGCATCCTCTGAGCTTGCCCTTATTTGACGAGTTAACAGCCCCCGAAGAATGAAACGTAGGGTTATTACGCCTCAGATACGAAGAAAACCCGCACCGAAGTGCGGGTTTAGTGTCAAAGCGAGGTTCGGCCCCTAGACAAACGGATTAGCGAGGAAAAAGGGACCCAAGAAATCTGTCCGATAAGGACCGAACCTCTTATTTGACGCATGCGTCTCTTCTATTATGGTACATCTCGCTGATTTTCGCACCTTGAAGCGCGTTTTTTACCAAAAAACTTGATTTTTGAAAAAACGACCCTAAATTTCTAAATTTTTAAGCAGATTTTTTCAGAACGCTGTTTTGAGGGGGTCAGAGGTGAAGAAATATTACAAGATTTATGTCTCTTGTCGACTCGATATAAGTTTTATGGTCCTAGAAGATGCTGATAGCTATAGATATATGTCTTTCATGCTAATTATGTGCAGATTGTAAAGCTTTTATGGGGTAAATCTGCCCCGCTCAGAGCCGGAGGGGAGATCAGGTCAGGATGCCAATATAGGACCTCTTGAGGATGAATGCCGTAGTGCATGGACTGCGCTAGAAAAGCCTCAAAATGGTGGGCAAAGCGTAAGATATACAGCAGAAAGCTCCGGATGCTAAGCCCGCAAAACATAAGGTGAGCTAGCCTCCAAACTACACAACTCTGGAGATACCTATGGTTCCCTCAGTCGCAGGAGAAGAGCAGAAGAATATGCCGGATGCCAAGCGTTTTTCCGTGGACCGTTCCGCGGGACTTGCTGGCCAATATCAAGTGGCATACAACCCAGAAGAGAACGTTCTTTTTGTAAGTGGAAGCTATAACCACACAAAGACCCACGGCACTCTCTGCGCCACAATTGCTCGCATAAACGCGGATACCCTGCAGATTGAGAAGATGGCTACTCTGCCTGTTATCCCGGAAAATAACCCCGAACTAGCAAACCTCTTCCAGGCTCAAGCTGCCTATGGGTTAGCCGCAGACAATGAACGGGGGCTTCTCTGGACCGGAGGAACCCGCACAAACTCGGTCACCGCATACTCCCAAAAGGACCTATCGCTCGTATGGGATTCTCTCGCTCTAGGAGTAGAGATGCTGACTCCGCGCGAGCTATACGTCGCACCCAACGGTGCCGTGCTCGTTACCGGCATGGGTGGCTACCAGGTGATTTCTGCGCCCAACGCAGAAGGGGAGCGTAAGGTTAGCGCCCTTCAAGGGGAAAGTCCCGCCATGCTACTAGGGCCCGTAGCGGATGAAACCCGTAGCCTCCTGTACATCCCGAATATTATGCGAGATGAAATCTGGGTTGTGGATATGAATACCTGGGAGCTCGTGCGCAGGCTACCCGTAATTGGAGGGGAAGATACCAATACTCCAGTCGGTGTACACGGCGTGGAGATTGACTCGTCGCGCGGTGAACTATATGTCTCTGCGCAAGGGCGCGAGGGTAAGAACGGCGGTCTATACGTTCTGAGTCTTGAAGGCGAACGCCTCGATTATCTTCCTTTCGGAAAAATGCCCACCGATATCTTGCTCGATGCAGAACGTCACCTGCTCTATGTTGCTGATTTCGGTGGCAAGGGGGAGGCGGCAGTCGCTGGTGGTGGAACTATTACCGTCATTAATACGCTCAATCGAACCATTGTTGAGATTGCGCAGGTGGCCCCCACCCGCATAAACCACCAGGTTCTGCTGAAGGACGGGAGTGTTATTGCTGTCGATAAAGCAGGAGACTACCCCGCAGCTGAGGTTCCCTACGTGCTGGATGCAAACTCTGGCGAATACTACGAGGCTGCAGAAGAGACTCGACCGGGAGAACCTCCTCGCCCTATCGCTCGTGACGGTATCGCGAAAGTATATATGCCCTAGATGATGAGTGAAGAGCGGCTGAGTCGCCAATGTCGTGTCTGCTGTGCTCTCGCGTCGTATGCATGTTTGTGTAAGGAGCGGAACCGCGGTGATCTCCCGCCAGCCCCGCGGCAAGTCTGTCGTGGAGGCATATTAAAACGTAGTAAAATATAAATATCTACCATCCTTGTTTGACACATTGTTTGGTAGATTTCTCGAGGCCCCTTCAGTTTCTTATGCGTCAGGAACTACACGAAGGGGCCTCCTGCTTTAAGTGTCAAATAAGAGACCTTCTCGCTCGAGGGTGATGTGGGATATGAGGTTTTTAGTCTCTAAACCCGACTATTTCCAGAGATAGGGTGGGGGAGACCGAAATCATAGTCAGCAAACTCTTGCGCTACATACCTGCTTCCTGTACAGTGTTAAGACTGTGTGGCTGTATCCAAATAGCCGCGCAACCACGGGCTTCTCGTGCCAGTGCATAATGCCGCTACTTACGGGTGGGATACGCCCGCTTCACGCGGGTCCAAATGCTTCTGGCATGGGTTTGCCCCAGGCGTTTCCGCTAACCCCTTCCATAGAGATGGGGCCCGGGGCGTCAACCAATCCCGTAAAAATGTTCCGCAAGGCTGGCTCGCGCCTAAAGCGAGTCGGAACCGGCGAGACGACAGGAGAAATATGATTCAGCAGGAGTCGCGACTGAAGGTCGCCGACAACACTGGTGCGAAGGAAATCCTGACCATCCGTGTTCTCGGTGGTTCCTCGCGTCGCTACGCAGGCATTGGCGACATCATTGTCGCAACCGTCAAGGATGCAATCCCCGGCGGTACCGTAAAGAAGGGTGACGTTGTCAAGGCAGTCGTCGTCCGCACCAAGAAGGAAACCCGTCGTCCCGACGGCTCCTACATCAAGTTCGACGAGAACTCCGCAGTGATCCTGAAGAACACTGATGGTGATCCCCGTGGTACCCGTATCTTCGGCCCCGTGGGTCGTGAACTTCGCGACAAGAAGTTCATGAAGATCGTTTCGCTGGCTCCGGAGGTGCTCTAATTCATGGCTAAGATCAAGTCCGGCGACCTGGTTCAGGTTATTTCCGGTGCAGATAAGGGCAAGCAGGGCAAGGTTCTGAAGGTTCTCCCCAAGGAAAACCGCGTGATTGTTGAGGGCGTCAAGGTCGTCACCAAGCACACCAAGGCTAACCCCCTGACCGGCGCAGCAGGCGGCATTCAGAAGGTTGAGGCACCGATCCACGTTTCTAACGTTGCGATTGTTGACCCCGAGACCAAGAAGCCGACCCGTGTTGGTTTCCGCCTCGAGACTGTAGAGCGTGATGGCAAGGAGCGCACCGTTCGCGTGCGCGTTGCTAAGCGTTCGGGTAAGGACATCTAATGACCGAAACCAAGATCACCCCCCGCTTCAAGACCAAGTACGCTGAGGTCGTCGTTCCCGCTCTGCAGGAAGAGTTCAAGTACGAGAACGTCATGCAGACCCCGAAGATCGTTAAGGTCGTCGTAAACATGGGTGTCGGCGAGGCAGCTCGCGACGCAAAGCTCATGGACGGCGCAATCCGCGATCTCACCGCAATCACCGGTCAGAAGCCGATTGTTACCCGCGCTAAGAAGTCCATCGCACAGTTCAAGCTGCGCGAAGGTATGCCCATCGGTGCACACGTCACCCTGCGTGGCGACCGCATGTGGGAATTCCTGGACCGCCTCGTCACCCTGGCACTGCCCCGAATCCGCGACTTCCGCGGCCTCTCGGACCGCCAGTTCGACGGTAACGGTAACTACACCTTCGGTCTGACCGAGCAGTCCATGTTCCACGAAATCGATCAGGACTCGATCGACCGCGTGCGTGGTATGGACATCACCGTGGTGACCTCCGCGAAGACCGACGAAGAAGGCCGTGCAATCCTGAAGGCACTGGGCTTCCCGTTCAAGACCAACTAACGACTACGTTGTAGGTCCAGACCCCGTTACCGCGGGGTAGGGAAACCACAACGAGGAAGGGCTAAAGCCCACAATGACTATGACTGATCCGGTCGCAGATATGCTGACCCGTTTGCGTAACGCAAACTCCGCATACCACGACACCGTATCCATGCCCTACTCCAAGCTGAAGTCTCGCATTGCTGAGATCCTGAAGGCTGAGGGCTACATCGCCGACGTGAAGGTTGAGGATGCAAAGGTCGGCAAGACCCTGACCCTCGTCCTCAAGTACGGTCCGTCCCGCGAGCGTTCCATCGCTGGCGTGCGTCGTATTTCCAAGCCGGGCCTGCGTACCTACGCAAAGTCCACCAACCTGCCCCAGGTTCTGGGTGGCCTCGGCATCGCAATCCTGTCCACCTCTTCGGGTCTGCTCACTGACAAGCAGGCTGCGAAGAAGGGCGTGGGCGGCGAAGTCATCGCTTACATCTGGTAGTCGGTTAGAAGAGAAAGGAAGAGAATAATGTCACGTATTGGACGTCTCCCCATCTCGGTTCCCGCCGGCGTTGAGGTTAAGGTCGATGGCAACCTGGTCACCGTTAAGGGCCCCAAGGGCGAGCTCTCCCACAAGGTAGCTTCCCCCATCACCGTGGCTCTGAACGAAAACGAGATCGTTGTATCTCGTCCGAACGACGAGCGCCTGTCTCGCTCGCTGCACGGTCTGACTCGTACCCTGATTCAGAACCTGATTATCGGCGTTACCTCCGGCTACGAGAAGAAGCTGGAAATCGTTGGTACCGGTTACCGTGTGACCCCGAAGGGTAACGACCTGGAGTTCGCTCTGGGCTACTCCCACCCGATCAACATCACCGCTCCCGAGGGTATTACCTTCGCAGTGGAGGGTGCTAACAAGCTGACCGTGTCGGGTATCGACAAGCAGCTCGTTGGTCAGGTTGCAGCAAACATTCGTGGTCTGCGTAAGCCCGATCCCTACAAGGGCAAGGGCGTTCGCTACGCAGGTGAGCACATCCGCCGCAAGGTCGGAAAGGCTGGTAAGTAAACATGGCTATCAAGTCGAAGGCAGCGCAGCGTGCACGTCGTCACGCTCGCATCCGCAAGTACGTTTCGGGTACCGCTGCGCGTCCGCGCCTGTGCGTCACCCGTTCGACCCGTCACATGTTCGTTCAGGTTATCGACGATGTCAAGGGCGTAACCCTGGCATCCGCTTCCACCATGGAAGCAGAGCTGCGTGCAGCTGACCTGGACAAGACCGCTAAGGCAAAGCGCGTTGGTGAGCTCGTTGCAGAGCGCGCCAAGGCAGCTGGCGTTGAGGCAGTCGTGTTCGACCGCGGTGGTAACAAGTACCACGGCCGTGTTGCAGCCGTTGCTGACGGTGCACGCGAGGGAGGTCTTGCACTCTAATGAGCGAGCAGAACGTAAAGGAAACTCAGGTGAGCGAAGCAGTAGTAGCTGAAACCGCTGAGACCTCCAACCAGCGCGAGGAGCGCCGCAACAACCGCGGTGAGCGTCGTGGCCGTGGTGAGCGCCGTAACAACCGCGCTCGCGAGGAGGAGAAGGACAAGTACATCGAGCGCGTTGTGACCATCAACCGCGTTTCCAAGGTCGTCAAGGGTGGTCGTCGCTTCAGCTTCACCGCACTGGTCGTCGTTGGTGACGGTAACGGCCTGGTCGGCGTTGGCTACGGTAAGGCTAAGGAAGTTCCCGCAGCAATCTCCAAGGGTGTCGAGGAAGCAAAGAAGAACTTCTTCCGCGTTCCCCGCATCGAGGGTCGCACCATCCCGCACCGTGTGCAGGGTGAGGCAGCTGCAGGCGTTGTGATGCTCCGTCCGGCAACCGCTGGTACCGGTGTTATCGCAGGTGGCCCCGTGCGTGCAGTACTCGAGTGCGCAGGCATTCACGACGTGCTGTCCAAGTCGCTCGGTTCCTCCAACCAGATCAACATCGTTCACGCAACTGTTGCAGCACTCAAGGAGCTCGAGGAGCCCCTGGCAGTGGCAGCCCGCCGTGGTCTGCCCACCGATGAGGTTATCCCCAGCTACCTGCGCAACACCAAGTCTGAAAAGGCAGGTGCGTAGTAATGGCCAAGCGTATTCAGCCCAGCGACGCAAAGCTGGAAATCACCCAGGTCAAGTCCTATGTTGGTCAGAAGCAGAACATGCGCGACACCCTGCGTTCCCTGGGCCTCAAGCGCCCCGGCAACAAGGTAGTCCGCACTGCTGACCCCGTCACCGTTGGCATGGTTAACACCGTTGCTCACCTGGTGAAGGTTGAGGAGGTCAAGTAAAGATGGCAGAAGCTATCAAGATTCACGATCTGCGCCCGGCACCGGGTGCCCACAAGGCAAAGACCCGCGTTGGCCGCGGTGAAGGCTCCAAGGGTAAGACCGCAGGTCGCGGTACCAAGGGTACCAAGGCACGTTACCAGGTTCGTGCAGGCTTCGAAGGCGGCCAGCTGCCGCTGCACATGCGCCTGCCGAAGCTGCGCGGCTTCAAGAACCCCTTCCGCACCGAGTACCAGGTTGTTAACCTGGACCGCATCCAGGAACTGTTCCCCAACGGTGGCGACGTCACCGTCGAGGCACTGGTTGCTAAGGGTGCCGTTCGCAAGAACGAGCTCGTGAAGGTTCTGGGCAACGGCGAAATCTCCGTCAAGGTGAACGTTGTTGTCGACAAGGCATCGGCTTCCGCTATCGAGAAGATCGAGGCCGCTGGCGGTTCTGTAACCGTTAAGTAGTCTTCAAGACGAGAAAGCCCCCGTCCGTACACTGTACGGCGGGGGCTTTTTGCTGCTCGGAAAGACTCACAACGGGATATATTCCTGTATTCGTATATTTGAACGCTTGGTGTGCGCCACATTTGGCGTTCAAAAATCACGCTAAGAGAATATAAAAGCTACATAATCTGCTAGGGAGTTATCGTTACCCGCTCCAAACACGATAGACTGGAAGATGTGTTTACTGCGCCCTAAAACTCTTTGAGAGGGATGGGCGCCCCATAGACTTACAGGAGGACATGTGCTGAGCGCATTCGGGCGAGTCGTCAAGACCGCCGATTTGCGGCGTAAGCTGCTGTTTACCCTGGCAATGATTGTGCTGTACCGCGTGGGCACTTTCATCCCCGCGCCAGGCGTTTCCTACGGAAATGTACAGCAGTGTCTGAACGCCAATGTTACAAGCGGTGGCGTCTACGATATCGTCAACCTCTTCAGTGGTGGCGCACTGCTGCAGCTTTCGATCTTTGCCCTCGGCGTGATGCCGTACATTACCGCGTCCATTATCATCCAGCTGCTACGCGTGGTCATCCCGCGATTCCAGGAGCTGCACGATGAGGGCGCGCAGGGTCAGGCAAAGCTCACCCAGTACACCCGCTACCTGACCATCGCTCTTGCTCTGCTGAATGCAACCACCATCGTCTCGATGGCACGCTCTGGCGTTCTGCTGGGTAACTGCCCGGGCATCATCCCCCAGGACGACGTACTGCACATCCTGCTGATTATCGTCACCCTGTGTGCAGGTACCACCGTCATCATGTGGATGGGTGAGCAGATTACCGAGCGTGGCGTCGGCAACGGTATGTCCCTGCTGATCTTCACCTCCATCGCTTCCTCCTTCCCGAGCGCTCTGGGCTCCATCCAGCGCACCCACGGTTGGGGTATCTTCGCGGCTGTCTGCGGTATTGGCCTGCTGGTCATGCTTGCCGTGGTCTACGTGGAACAGTCCGTTCGCCGTATCCCCGTGCAGTATGCAAAGCGCATGATTGGTCGACGCACCATTGGCGGCACCAGCACCTACATCCCGCTGAAGGTCAACATGGCCGGCGTGATCCCGCTGATCTTCGCGTCCTCCCTGCTGACCCTGCCCGGCCTGATTGCCCAGTTCAACACCCCCACCGACGGCTCCACCCCGCCGGACTGGGTTAACTGGATTAACGCATACCTGGTGCGTGGCGACCACCCGCTGTACATTGCTCTCTACTTCTTCATGATTATTGGCTTCGCCTACTTCTACGTGGCGGTCACCTTCGACCCGGTGGAAGTAGCGGACAATATGAAGAAGTACGGTGGCTTCATCCCCGGTATTCGTGCCGGTAAGCCGACCGAGCGTTACCTCAGCTACGTACTCAACCGAATTACGTTGCCTGGCGCACTTTACCTGGGTGTAATTTCCATGATTCCCCTGGTAGCGCTTATCCTATTCAACGCAAACCAGAATTTCCCGTTCGGCGGCGCCTCGCTGCTGATCGTGGTGGGTGTTGGTCTTGATACTCTCAAGCAGATCAACGCTCAGCTCCAACAACGAAACTACGAAGGACTGCTCCGATGAACCGTCTGCTCATCGTCGGCCCTCCCGGTGCAGGTAAGGGCACCCAGGCCGTCAAGATCGCTGAAGCGCTGAAGATTCCCGCAATTTCTACCGGCGATATCTTCCGTAAGAACATCAAGGAAGAGACCGAACTCGGTAAGGAAGCGAAGTCGTACATCGACTCCGGTAACCTGGTTCCCGACTCTGTCACCAACAACATGGTGCGTGCACGCCTGGACGAAGGCGACGTCGTCAACGGCTTCCTGCTCGACGGCTACCCCCGCAACACTGCACAGGTGCACGAGCTGGACTCCATCCTTGAAGCTAAGGGCGAGAAGATCGACCGCGTTCTGCTGCTCGTTGCAGATAACGACGAACTCGTCGAGCGTCTGCTCAACCGTGCAGCTGAGCAGGGTCGTACCGATGACAACGAAGAAGTCATCCGTCACCGCCTGAAGGTCTACGAAGAGGAGACCGCGCCGCTGATCGCAATCTACCGCGAACGCGGCATCGTCAAGGAAGTTAACGGCCTCGGCGAGATTGCTGAAGTCACCGAGCGCATCCTCGACGCTCTGAAGTAATCTTCTGCTGTACCCCCGCAATTTGAGGTGCATGATGCATCACAAAAACTTGCGGGGGTACAGTGCTGTCTGTAGAGTTCTAAGCTTGGGCATACCGCCCCATACACCTAAGGAGCCAGAATGGCACGAGTCGAAATCAAAACCAATGCACAGCTTCAGCAGATGGCTCGTGCAGGTGTTATCACCAGCCGCGCACTTGACGCGGCCGTAGCGGCAGCCCGCCCCGGCGTAACTACCGCAGAGGTGAATGCCGCCTTTGAACGCACCCTGCTGGAACTGGGCGGTACCTCCAACTTCTACGGCTACTACGACTACCCGGCAACCGTATGCACCTCCGTCAACCACGAGGTCGTTCACGGTATCCCCGGCGACTACGTTCTCAAGGACGGCGATATCCTCTCCATCGACGGTGGTGCATACGTGATTGACCCCGCCACCAACCGCCAGTGGCACGGCGACTCGGCACGTACCGTTCTGGTCGGTGACAACGTAAGCGAAGCGCGCGCGGAGCTCTCTGCCGTGACCCGCGAGGCGATGTGGCACGGTATCGCGGCTCTCGCGACCGCAAAGAAGGTCGGTGAAATCGGTCTGGCTATCGAAGCATACGTGACCGAAGAATACGGCGATAAGTACGGCATCATTGAAGACTATGTGGGCCATGGCATCGGCTCGCAGATGCACATGGCTCCGGATGTGCTGAACTACGCTGTGCGTGACATGGGCCCGAAGATTAAGCCCGGTATGGCTTTCGCTATCGAACCGATGCTTGTCACCGGATCTATCGAAACCAAAGTCCTCTCTGATGACTGGACCGTTGTGACCGTTGATGGCTCCGACGCATGCCAGTGGGAACACTCGGTTGCCGTGCACAGCGAAGGTATCTGGGTCCTGACTGCAGAAGATGGTGGTGCGAGCGAACTGGCTCGCTTCGGCGTAACCCCCGTGCCCATCCCCGCCTAATCCCACCCCGAGGCGTAGGGGAGGGACATCCGCCTCCACCGAAGAAACCGGTGAAACCGGTTCGATGCGCGATGACGCATCCGAAAGCATTACATCAGAAGGAAGAAGCTCCATGAGCGAAACTCTCAACAGCTGCGAGGCTACTGCACCGGCTTCGACTAAGGTGCCGGTTGAAATTTCTAGTACCCGCCCCGAGCCCGGACAGATTACTCTGAAGGCGCCGCGCCGCGCGAAGCCGCCCAAGCATATTGCTGACTTTGATATGGCTGGTCGCCGTGAGTTCCTGAAAGAACTGGGCTACCAGTCGTTCCGTGCTTCTCAGCTGTCCAAGCACTATTTTGAGCGTTTGGTGACTGACCCGGCTGAGATGACTGACCTGCCGGCTAAGGACCGTGAACAGATGGTTGCCCAAGCTATGCCGCAGCTTCTGACTCCGGTGCGTACCCTTGAAGCTGATGGTGGCGACACTCTGAAGGTTGTACACCGCCTCTTTGACGGCGCGCTCATTGAGTCCGTCATTATGCGCTATGACAACCGCGTGACCATGTGCATCTCTTCGCAGGCTGGCTGCGGCATGAACTGCCCCTTCTGTGCGACCGGTCAGCAGGGTTTGACCCGTAACCTGTCCACCGCTGAAATTGTGGAGCAGGTTGTAGCCGGTGCCCGCTACCTGAAGCAGATGAAGGGTCTGGAAGAAGCAGAAGGCGGCTCTGAGGATACTCGTCCGCTGCGTGTTTCCAACATTGTGTTCATGGGTATGGGCGAGGCGCTCGCTAACTACAAGGCAACTATGGGTGCTGTGCATCGCCTGATTGACCCTTCGCCCGAGGGCCTGGGTATTTCTGCTCGTGGTCTGACCATGTCGACCGTTGGCTTGGTGCCGGGTATTCGCAAGTTTGAGATGGAGAAGCTGCCCATTACTTTGGCGCTGTCTCTGCATGCTCCGGATGATGAGCTGCGTGATGAGCTGATCCCGATTAACCAGCGTTGGAAGGTCGACGAGACCCTGGATGCTGCGTACGACTACTACCGTACGACCGGCCGCCGCGTTTCCATTGAGTACGCGCTGATTCGCGATATTAACGATCAAGGCTGGCGCGCGGATCTGCTCGGTAAGAAGCTGGCTCAGCGCGGCCGCGGCTGGGTGCACGTGAACCCGATTCCGCTGAACCCGACTCCGGGATCAAAGTGGACTGCATCCCGTAAAGGCGTAGAACAGAACTTCGTGGAGCGTCTGCGTGCTCACGGTATTCCGACGACTATTCGTGATACTCGCGGTTCTGATATTGACGGTGCATGCGGTCAGCTTGCCGCTAAGGAAGACTAGGCAACTGAGCTTTGACCGATAAACGGTGCCCCTTTCCCACGTGAGGAAGTCCTTAAGGCTTTCTCAAAAGTGGGGGAGGGGCTTCTTCCTTTTAAACCTTAAGTGCCTGATGTCATAAAAATCACGGTTGTTTTTCCACGGCCTTTGCCGTAGAGTTAACAGTTGGTTGTTTGTGCCAGTGTTAAGTGCGCCTTAAAACGCCCTATCGCCTCACCGAGGTGAGCTCACAAACAGAAGATACAATTGCCCGCCGCACCTGCGACGGGCACCGACGTTAGCGGAGGATATGGCTAAGAAAGACGGCGTCATCGAGATTGAAGGCTCTGTGGTTGAAGCTCTGCCCAACGCGATGTTCCGTGTTGAGCTGGATAACGGCCACAAGGTTCTCGCACACATCTCGGGCAAGATGCGTCAGCACTACATTCGCATCCTGCCTGAGGACCGAGTAGTAGTGGAACTGAGCCCCTACGACCTTTCCCGAGGTCGTATCGTCTACCGTTACAAGTAAACCCGAGATAAACGTCGCCCCTGGCGGCGTTTAAATCGTGTTCAAAGGGATAACGCAGTTCCCCAACGTAAGTGAGGGAACCTCTTATCTCGCCAGTAATCAAGTTGCAATCAAAAGGAATGCGATGAAGGTCAAGCCGAGCGTTAAGCCGATCTGCGATAAGTGCAAGGTGATCCGCCGTCACGGTGTGGTCATGGTGATCTGCGAAAACCCGCGCCACAAGCAGCGCCAGGGCTAATCCCTAGCAGCTGACTTCATAGTCGCCCCATAAGAGGGCGGAATTGTCATAGGCACCGCTCCGAAGCAACGCCCACGAGGCGCCTTCGGATACCTCCGGACTCAGAGGCCGGGGACCGGGTCAGAACAACCCGGGCAGTGATGCTATAGACCTCTGGAAAACAACAAGGAGAAGCCAGTATGGCACGTCTCGCTGGAGTTGATATTCCCCGCGAAAAGCGCGTGGAAGTTGCTCTCACTTACATCTACGGCGTGGGTAAGACCCGTGCACACGAAACCCTCGCTGCTACCGGCGTCAACCCTGACACCCGCGTCAAGGACCTGACCGACCAGGAGCTCGTGGCACTTCGTGACTTCATCGAAGGCAACTACAAGGTTGAAGGTGATCTTCGCCGCGAGGTTGCAGCTGACATCCGCCGTAAGGTTGAAATCGGTTCCTACCAGGGCCTGCGCCACCGCCGCGGCCTGCCGGTTCACGGTCAGCGCACCAAGACCAACGCACGTACCCGTAAGGGCCCGAAGCGTACCGTCGCAGGTAAGAAGAAGTAAGACACGTTGCTCTGTTGGATATCTCTATCCGACCAACGTATAAGTAAACCTTTGTAGGAGAATCAAAAATGCCTCCCAAGACTCGCGCTGCGGCAGCTCGTAAGACCAACCGCCGCAAGGTTAGCAAGAACATCGTTGCTGGTCAGGCTCACATCAAGTCGACCTTCAACAACACCATCGTCTCCATCACCGATCCCACCGGTGCAGTGATCTCCTGGTCCTCCGCTGGCGACATGGGCTTCAAGGGCTCCCGTAAGTCCACCCCCTACGCCGCACAGCTGGCTGCTGAGGCTGCTGCAAACCGCGCCAAGGAGCACGGCGTCCGCAAGGTTGACGTGTTCGTCAAGGGCCCCGGTTCCGGTCGCGAAACCGCAATCCGCTCCCTGCAGGCTGCAGGCCTCGAGGTCGGTTCGATCCAGGACGTTACCCCCGTTGCTCACAACGGTTGCCGTCCCCCGAAGCGCCGCCGCGTCTAATTAGGTCTCTGACCTAATCCCTCGAAGGGTACACTCCACGGAGTTGTACCCGGAGAGCACAGACACCCGTCTGCTTCCTAAGATATGTTTTCCCCAACCTGTGGGCTCATATAGCGGAGCTCACCGAAAGGAAACAAAGTGCTTATTGCACAGCGCCCCACTCTGACTGAAGAGGTCGTAGCGCCCAACCGCTCGCGCTTCACCATCGAGCCTCTGGAGCCCGGTTTCGGCTACACCATGGGTAACTCCCTCCGCCGTACTCTGCTGTCCTCCATCCCCGGCGCCGCTGTTACCAGCGTCCGCATTGATGGCGTACTGCACGAGTTCAGCACCGTTCCCGGCGTGACCGAGGACGTCACTGAGATCATCTTGAACATCAAGAAGCTCTCCATCTCTTCTGAGAACGACGAGCCCGTCGTGGCCTACCTGCGCAAGCAGGGCGAAGGTGAACTGACCGCAGGCGACATCGAGGTTCCCGCTGGCGTGGAGATCCACAACCCGGAACTGCACCTGGCAACCCTGAACGCCTCGGCAAACTTCAACGCTGAGCTGGTTATCGAGCGCGGTCGCGGCTACGTGACTGCAGCTCAGAACAAGGTCGGCGATGGCGAGATTGGCCGTATTCCGGTTGACTCCATCTACTCCCCGGTTCTGAAGGTTACCTTCAGCGTGAACGCGACCCGTGTTGAGCAGCGCACCGACTTCGACAGCCTGACCCTGGACGTCGAAACCAAGGAAGCCATCGCACCGCGTGACGCCGTTGCTTCTGCAGGCAGCACCCTGGTCGAGCTCTTCGGCCTGGCACGTGAGCTGAACATTGCAGCTGAGGGTATCGAAGTTGGCCCGTCGCCCGCCGACGAGTCCATGGCCGCTGATTTGGCACTGCCGATCGAGGACCTGAACATGTCCGTCCGCTCCTACAACTGCCTCAAGCGCGAGGGCATCCACACCGTGGGTGAGCTCGTGACCCGCAGTGAAGCTGACCTGATGGACATCCGTAACTTCGGTGCTAAGTCCATTGACGAGGTCAAGGCAAAGCTCATCGAGCTCGGCCTGGCTTTGAAGGACTCCCCTCCCGGTTTCGAGCCTGCTGCACGCCCGCTTGATGACGAAGACGGTTCCGGCGAATAATTTCGACCGAATAGTTCACCCGGTTCCACCGGGATCAGTCAAACTTGATTCCCTAAGAGGCTCCGCTGCTGGGGCGTTAGGGAACGCAACTATGGAGATTTAACTATGCCTACTCCCACTAAGGGTCCCCGCCTCGGCGGTTCCCCGACCCACGAGCGCCACATGCTCAACAACCTGTCGGCGCAGCTGTTCCAGCACAAGCGCATCACCACCACCCTGACCAAGGCAAAGCGCCTGCGTCCGGTGGCAGAGCGCTTCATCACCTTCGGTAAGAAGGGCGACCTGGCTGCTCGCCGTCGCGTGCTGCGTTCCATCACCGACAAGTCCGTCGTGCACGAGCTCTTCACCGTTATTGCTCCGGCAATGGCAGAGCGCCCCGGTGGTTACACCCGCATCATCAAGATCGGTAACCGTAAGGGTGACAACGCTCCCATGGCAGTCATCGAGCTCGTCATGGAGCCCGTTGCAACCAAGGGTGCAGTTGCTGAGGCAACCAAGGTTGCTGAGAAGGCAGCTGAGGCTCCCAAGGCTGAAGCAGCTGAGGGCCTGCCCGCAGGTTCCCACGCACCCCTGGAGTCCGGCGAGGCTCCCGAGGGCTTCGAGGTTAAGGGTAACGCCGATTCCATGAAGTACCACGTGCCCGGTTCCCGCTGGTACACCAGCACCAAGGCTGAAATCTGGTTCGACTCCGCTGAGTCGGCAGAGGCTGCAGGTTACGCCCCCGCAGGTGGCGCAGCAGCACAGAAGGTTTCCGAGTAATACGGATCCCAGCTGATCTAGGCTAAGCCTAAATATGTCAATCCGCCGTCCACTGCTGTGGGCGGCGGATTGGTGTATCTGCATACTTAAGAGGACACGGTTCTTTGCGTATTCGCTATCCAAGAGCCGGTCCGTATTCTTCAACCGTCCGCTACTGCTGAAAGGCACACAATGCATAACGCTACTGCTTTAGAGAATCACGAAGAGCCGCTCTTCATCGCTACGCACCGCGTGCGCATTGATTGCGCTTACGACGGTTCCCTTTTCAGTGGATGGGCTGCCCAGCCGAACCTGGTCACCGTGCAGGGAGTCATTGAGAACGCCCTTGAACTGATTTTGCGTGTACCTCACCGCGTGGTGGTCGCGGGTCGAACCGATGCCGGTGTGCATGCGGAAGCCCAGACCCTACATTGCGATCTGAGTGATGAGGACTGGACTCGCCTGCAGGGGCGAACCGGGGAAGATGACCCGACGGCTGCACTGGGGCGCCGCCTCACCGGTGCTCTTCAGCGATGCCTTTACGATGCGGAAGAACAACTCAACCTGCCGAAGAACGTTCGCGGTATTTTGCAGGGGGCTATTCAGATTCACCGCGTGAGCGAAGTGCCCTTCGATTTTGATGCGCGCTTCTCAGCTACCGGCCGCCGCTATGTTTACCGCATTGCAGATGGTGCAGCGGACGGTCTTAACCCCCTGCACCGTACCTACACCTGGGCGGTACCCGAGCACCTGGATTGTGTTGATCTGAACGAATCGGCACAGCAACTACTCGGCCTGCGCGATTTTCTCTCCTTCTGCAAACCCCGTGAAGGCGCGACCACCATTCGTGAACTGCGGGAACTCAGCTTTACCCGCACTGAAAACGGGCTGATTGAGGTACGCGTAGTGGCTGACGCCTTCTGCCATCACATGGTGCGTTCACTTGTCGGCGCGCTGGTTCTCTACGGTACGGGCAAACGCGACGCCGCCTGGCTGCGAGAGCGGATCGAGAACCCGGGACGCGAGGCTTCGCTGACTCTGGCGCCTCCGCATGCGCTCGCTCTGGCTGAGATTTACTACCCTGTTCCTGAGCTCTACGGTGTGCAGGCGGAGCGTGCTCGAGCAAAGCGCGAGGACCACGAAGCACAGAGCGCTTAACGCCCTGTGCATATTGAACCTCGTCACTTTGCTCATGCTCCACGAAGCACCGCGGGGGAGCGCAACTACCGCGGGGGAATTACACGGATGGAATTTAAAATGTGTTTAAGGCAAAAAAGCCCTATTTTTAAGGCTTTGGCGGTGGATTAAGCACTCGACGTCCTGTATAGTCTTGATATGTTGTGCGTGTTCTACCCGAGCGCGCTCTAAATCGCTGTCTAGTTGCAGGACGTTAAGGCGGTATAGAGTACGGGCAGAACGGGCGGCAGCTCGGTCCTCACCCGGGTGTTCGTCATGCACGTAAGTAAAAGGCGCGATACCCAACTAAGCGCCGTATGTACATTTCGAGACAAAGGCCAATATTTTGCGCACTTATACTCCCAAGCCCGGCGAAGTCGAGCGCCAGTGGCACGTCATTGACGCCACCGACGTTGTTCTCGGCCGCCTCGCAAGCCAGACCGCTATCCTGCTGCGCGGTAAGCACAAGCCGACTTTTGCTCCCCACGTTGACACCGGTGACTTCGTTATCATCGTGAACGCTGAGAAGGTCGCCCTGACCGGTGCAAAGCTCGAGCAGAAGCGTGCATACCGCCACTCGGGTTACCCCGGCGGTCTGAAGTCCGTGAACTACGCAGAGCTGCTTGAGACCAACCCCGTTCGCGCGGTTGAGAAGGCTGTCAAGGGCATGCTGCCCAAGAACAAGCTTGCTGCACAGCAGCTCAAGAAGCTGAAGGTCTACGCTGGCCCCGAGCACCCGCACGCGGCACAGCAGCCCAAGACCTACGAATTCAACCAGGTCGCCCAGTAATTCGGGCCTACGAAGAAACAATAGGAGAAATCGTGGCTCAGAACGAAGAGCAGATCGTAGTCGAGGAAGAGCTGACCAGCTACACCTCGGAGTCCGCTGCCCCCGCAGCGGCTAAGGCAGCACGTCCGGCCCTGACCGTTGCAGGCGCAGCAGTTGGTCGCCGCAAGGAAGCAGTGGCACGCGTTCGCGTTGTGCCCGGTTCCGGCAACTGGACCATCAACGGCCGTAGCCTGGAAGACTACTTCCCCAACAAGCTGCACCAGCAGGACGTCAACCAGCCCTTCAAGCTCCTGGAGCTCGAGGGTGCATACGACGTCATCGCACGCATCAACGGTGGTGGCCCCTCCGGTCAGGCAGGTGCTCTGCGCCTGGGTATCGCTCGTGCACTGAACGAGATCGACCGCGAGAACAACCGCCCCGCACTGAAGAAGGCTGGCTACCTGACCCGTGACGCACGCGTCATCGAGCGTAAGAAGGCTGGTCTTAAGAAGGCACGCAAGGCTTCGCAGTTCTCCAAGCGTTAATCGCTGGTTTTCACGAAGCGTTACGCCCCGCTTCTCCTTCGGGAGAGTCGGGGCGTTTTGCGTATCTGCTCACCGTGAGCGTTACAAGGTTATAGGGTGCATGTAACTGTTACGTTTGTTCATCGAAGAGCACACCGGTAGAGTTAAAGAGTCAAAGCAGACAGGAAGAAAAGAGTACTCATGGCAGAGCAGAATCCCTCCACCCAGCCCGAAGAGAAGGCAGTGGAGGCTCCTCAGACTGAAGCCCACCAGCACACCGCTGAAGGCGCACACGCACACACCGGTTCTGAGAAGAAACAAGCCATCAAGGAAGCCCTGAAGCCCCAGGCACGCCGCACCTCCGTCGTTGAAGACTACTCGGCAGAGCTGGACGAAATGGCTTCCCTCACCCGCGCCCTCGGCAAGGACAAGAAGGACGACGAAACCTCGCAGGCATGGAAGAAGGGTTATCCCTACGACACCAAGCTCAGCCGTAAGGCATACGAGAAGGAAAAGCGTGCCCTGCAGATTGAGCTGCTGAAGCTGCAGCTCTGGGCTAAGTCCACCGGTCAGAAGATCCTCATCATCTTCGAAGGCCGTGACGCAGCAGGTAAGGGTGGCTCCATCAAGCGCTTCACCGAGCACCTGAACCCCCGTGGCGCTCGCGTTGTGGCACTGGAGAAGCCGACCGATATCGAGCAGACCCAGTGGTACTTCCAGCGTTACATCAAGCACCTGCCCTCCGGCGGCGAAATCGTCCTGATGGACCGCTCCTGGTACAACCGTGCCGGCGTTGAGCGCGTTATGGGCTACTGCACCCAGGCACAGTACTTCGAGTTCATGCGCGAAGTTCCGGACCTGGAGCGCATGCTGGTGAACTCCGGTATCCATATCATCAAGTTCTGGTTCTCCGTCACCCGCGAAGAGCAGCTCGCACGCTTCACCTCCCGCCGTACCGACCCGGTTCGCCAGTGGAAGCTTTCCCCCACCGACCTGGCATCCCTGGACAAGTGGGACGACTACACCGCGGCGAAGGAAGCAATGTTCTTCTACACCCACACCGGTGACGCCCCCTGGACCGTTATCAAGTCCAACGACAAGAAGCGCGCACGTCTGGAAGCAATGCGTTACGTGCTCTCCCAGTTCGACTACCCCTCCAAGGACGAGGCAGTCGTGGGCGAGCTCGACTCGCTGATCGTTCGCTCCGCATCACACGTCTTCGAGGACGAGTCCGGTGACTCCCCCGACGGCTTCCCCGTCGTCAAGTAAGCGTTGAGAGATAAGGGAGAGTAACAACTCAACCTTGCGGCGATATAACCGACAAACAGCTTGCGCTGTGAAGGTGCCTGCCTCTCTTTTCCCTCTCTGGGAACTGAGAGCAGGCACCTTTGCGTGTCTATAGAAACATTGGCTATGAAGCAGATATGTAGCCGCTGAAAATCACTTTCTGATTCTGAAGAAAATGCGGTGTATACGCCTGAGGAGAGTTATGCGCATCGTAAAATGAAAGGGTGACTGAACGACTTTTTGGAACCGACGGCGTACGCGGTCTGGCAAACGATGTAATTACTCCCGCCCTGGCTATGGAGCTCGCGCAGGCGGCCTCTATTGTGCTGGGCTTTGACACGGTAGAAGAGGGCGTACGCCCCCGTGCCGTGATCGCAAATGACTCCCGATCCTCTGCAGACTTTATTGTCTCTGCGATGAAGGCTGGCTTCGCTAGCGCAGGTGTTGACGTGCTGGACGCCGGCATTGTCCCCACCCCCGCAGCAGCTTACCTGGTGGCACACACCGGTGCTGACTTCGGCGTGATGATTTCTGCATCGCACAACCCGGCAGCGGACAACGGCATTAAGTTCCTGGCCCGAGGCGGCCAGAAGCTGGAAGACTCCGTTGAGGACGCCATTGAACGCGTTTACCGCGAGAAGTCCTTCCGCTACCCGACCGGTGGCGCTGTGGGTACCGTCAAGACCCTGGAGAACGGTACCGAGGCTTACGTGAAGCACCTGGTCTCCACCCTGCCCGAAGGCAAGCCCCTCGCAGGCAAGAAGATTGTTCTGGACTGCGCAAACGGTGCGGCATACGCAGCATCTCCCGCAGCTTTCGAAGCGTTGGGTGCAGAGGTTATCGCACTGGCTGTAGAGCCCAACGGCACCAACATCAACGACGGCGTGGGCTCCACCCACCCCGAGAAGCTGCAGGCAGCAGTCGTTGAGCACGGCGCGGACCTCGGCATCGCCCACGACGGCGACTCCGACCGTTGCCAGGCAGTTGACGAAAAGGGCAACCTGGTAGACGGCGACCAGATCATGGCGATCCTTGCTGTTGCTGCTAAGCGCGAAGGCAAGCTCGCAAAGGACACCCTCGTCGCAACCGTGATGAGCAGCCTGGGCCTGGAGCTGTACCTGCGCGAGCACGGCATTACCCTCGGCCGCACCGCTGTGGGCGACCGCTACGTCCTCGAGTCTATGCGCGAGCACGGCTACAACCTCGGTGGCGAGCAGTCCGGCCACGTTATCATGAGCGACTACGCAACCACCGGTGACGGCGTTCTGACCGGCATCCAGCTGGCTGCAGAGGTGGCTCGTAGCGGTCAGACCCTCTCGGAGCTGGCATCCCGCATGCAGCCCACCCCGCAGCGCCTGATCAACGTCAAGGGCGTTGACCGTGCGGCGGTCAAGACCAACGAGGCGCTCGCCACCGCCGTGAGCGAGGCTGAAGGCGTACTGGGTGAGAGCGGCCGCGTGCTGCTGCGTGCATCCGGCACCGAGCCTCTGGTTCGCGTGATGGTTGAAGCTGCAACCCAGGAACAGGCCGATGAGGTTGCTCAGCAGCTGGCTGACGTCGTGGCTAAGGAACTGGCACTCTAAACGTATTCTCTTCCGGCGCGAAGACCGGAATGGAGGATAGAGAAAGGGCTGGGAAGGTAACACCTTCCCAGCCCTTCTTCGTTATCTTGGGCGGGGGGAGGGGGGACGAGGATACGGAAAACCCCCGTATCCACAGGGGATACGGGGGTCTAAAAAATTAGTGGTAGAGAGCAGAGAAATTACTTCTTTGCCAGAGCATCGCGGATCTCCTTCAGGAGGTCAAGCTCGGTCTCTTCCTTTTCAATAGCCTCGTCTTCAGCCTTCTTCTTAGCCAGCGCGAGTTCAGTCAGCTTCTGAGTGGGCACAACAACTGCGAAGTACACAGCAACTGCAATCAGGATGAAGTTGACAATAGCGGTCAGGAACACGCCAACCTTGATCTGGCCGAAGACCAGGAAGTTGTCGAAGTTGGGGGAGCCAACCAGCATGGAGATAGCCGGCATCAGGACGGCCTGGACAAGCGAGGTCACCACAGCGGTGAAGGCGGTACCCATAATCAGACCAACTGCGAGATCGATGACGTTACCGCGGATTACAAAATCTTTAAAACCCTTAAGCATGAGATATAGAATAGCGCCTTTTCGCCTCAGAAAATGCCATATTCTGAGAAAATTTTCGTTGTAAAGCATGTGTTTTTCTTCACAGTGGTTCTGTGGTACCCAATACTTAAGGTCTAGGTCACATAAAGGTGAGTAAAAATCTCTGAAACCTGCGAAAAATCGCGGATTTACGCGGCGTGTACGCGAAAAAATATGCATCTACTGTGCCTATTTATTTCTGACACGGAAGCCAGAAATACGACACGCATCACCACTTGGCGCACCGACCAAAGCCGAAAGATTAGCCCAGACCCTAGCTCGCACTTGCATAATTGGGTGCCGCACCCGTACCGATAAACTCCTCAAAAGTCTTCGCACCCGAAGACACATACTCCTGAGCAATCTGCACACCCACATAACGGTAATGCCACGGCTCAAAACGATAACCGGTCACCGACTGACGACCATCAGGGAAACGCAAAATATATCCGTAACGCGGAGCATTCTTCACCAACCACTGACCAGCCAGCGTATCGCGGTAACACTCCTCCAGACGGCAACCCTCAGGAGAAGCAAAATCAATCGCCAAACCCGTCTGATGCTCCGAATAGCCGGGACGAGCAGACAACTGATCCGCCACCTGCTGACCGTTCACCGAAACCCAATACTGATAGGTCTGCTGCTGCACCGCATACGAACGATACGCGCTAGAAACAAGCAGAGTCACGCCATCGGTCGCCGCCGCATCAATCATCGTGTCCGCCGCCTTAGCCGCCTCAGCACGCAATTGATGACCGTAGAACTCCACCAGGTCACTCGGCTCCCAATCCTGCTGCGCAAAGGGGCGCATCTTATTCACGAGACAACGCAAAGAATCCGGCTGAGACTCAACACTCGGCTGGGCAAGCGCCAACGGGGAAGAAGACGCGCTCGCAGAAGCCGAAGCACTTGCAGAAGCACTGGTAGCAGAAGCGCTGGTTGCAGAAGCAACAGGGGAGGGCGCGGCAGAAGATGTCGCAGCAGTGGAAGAGACGCTAGAAGAAGCCGCCGAAGCCGTCGCAGACTCAGAAGCAGAAGCGCTCGCTGCAGAAGATGAAGAGGAGGCACCCTGACCCTGCGAACCACCCTGCGAACCACAAGCCGCCAATAGTGCGGTACCGCCAACCCCCAAAGTAGCACCCAAGAGAGCGCGGCGGTTTACCGCAGAACCATTAAGAGACTCCTGAGCGGTAGACGTACGGTGCAGAGACAACACAATAACTCCTCATCATGGCGTAGATGCAAACAAAAAGCGCCGGAAGCCTAAACCCACCCAGCGAGGGAGTGGAGCCTCCGGCGCCTTCTACTAGAATGCACCACAATACCGGCTAAAAGCCGCACACGAACACTAAAAACCTAAAGAACCTCTAGTTCTTACGCAGAAGAACCTGCTCCACGGTATGCTCGGCACCCTTCTGCAGAATTAAATGCGCACGAGCACGAGTCGGCAAAACATTCTGCACCAGATTAGGCTCATTCACGCTCTTCCAAATGCCGGTCGCCACCTCAACCGCCTGCTCATCGCTCAGCTCCGCATAACGCTTGAAATACGACTCCGGATTCGCAAAAGCCGAAGAACGCAGTGTCAAGAAACGATTCACATACCAGCGCTCAATATCCTCAGTGCGGGCATCCACATAAATAGAGAAATCAAAGAAATCGCTCAGCGTCAGATCGGAAGTCTCCGGACCCTCAGCTTGAGAAGGCGCCAAAACATTCAAACCCTCAAGAATCAGAACATCCGGTGCGGTGACCTCAATATGTTCATCCGGCATGATGTCGTAATACAGGTGTGAATACTTCGGCGCCACCACACGCTCGGCACCGGACTTCACCTGCGACACAAAATTCAGCAGGGCACGGCGATTATAAGACTCTGGGAAACCCTTGCGGTGCATAATGCCGCGACGCTGAAGCTCCGCATTCGGGTACAAGAAACCATCCGTAGTTACCAACTGCACCTTCGGAGTCGAAGGCCAGCGACTCAAAAGAGCCTGCAAAATACGAGCCGTCGTCGACTTGCCCACAGCAACAGAACCCGCCACACCAATAATGAACGGGACACGGCGCTGAGACACATGCAGAAAATCATTCGTCATATGGTTTAACGAAGAAGCAGCAGTCACGTACAGGTTAAGAAGACGAGAAACCGGCAGATAAATACGCTGCACCTCCTCAAGGTCGACAGTTTCACCCAGGCCACGAAGAGACTCAATTTCCTCAGCACTGAGGGGGACAGAAATCTCATCGGCTAGGTGCGACCAGCGGGAACGGTCAAGATGCATGAAGCGGTCATCGCCAGAAAAATACGGTGCGGTGCTCATTTATCTAAGTGTACGAACTTTCAGCCCGCGGGGAAAATATCTACTCTCATGGTTTGTGCGAAGAAATAAATTGATGGAAAGAAAAGGGTAAAACCTGAAAAGCTAGGAAAGCCACATTAAACGTGACGCATAACGGTATTTCACCGTGCACATATTCGGATACTTGTGGGATAAACTTATAGCATGTGTGGAATCGTAGGATATGTAGGTCTGGACACTGCTCCGGACGGTAACAAGTTTGACCACAACGCATACGATGTGGTCCTCGAAGGTCTGCGCCGCCAGGAATACCGCGGCTATGACTCTGCTGGCGTGGCACTCGTGTGCCCCGACGGCATCGTATTCCGTAAGAAGGCTGGTAAGCTCCTGAACCTTGAGAACGAGGTCAAGGAACACCCCCTGCCTGACTCCCAGATTGGTATCGGTCACACCCGTTGGGCAACCCACGGTGGACCCACTGACAACAACGCTCACCCCCACGTTGTCGACAACGGTCGCCTCGCCGTCGTACACAACGGTATTATCGAAAACTTCGCAGAACTGCGTGCCGAACTGCTCGCCGAAGGCGTAGAGTTCGCATCTCAGACCGACACCGAGGTAGCTGCAGCAACCATCGCAAGCATCTACAACAAGCTCGGCACCGGTGACCTCACCGAGGCAGTACGCGTAGCATCCAACCGCCTCGAAGGTGCATTCACCATCCTGGCTATCCACGCCGACCACCCGGACCGCGTTGTGGCAACCCGCCGCAACTCCCCGCTGGTTATCGGCCTGGGCGAGAACGAGAACTTCCTCGGCTCTGACGTCTCCGCGTTCATTGACTACACCAAGGAAGCCGTCGAAATGGGTCAGGACCAGATCGTGACCATCACCGGCACTGACTACTCCATCATCGACTTCGAAGGTAACCCCGCAGAGGGCAAGCCGTTCCACATCGAATGGGACGCAGCAGCAGCCGAAAAGGGCGGCTACAACTCCTTCATGGAGAAGGAAATCCACGAGCAGCCCGCAGCCGTTGAGCAGACCCTCATGGGCCGCCTTGACGAGAACGGCAACCTCACCCTCGACGAGCTGAACATCGACGACTCGGTGCTGCGCTCGATTGACAAGATCATCGTTGTTGCATGTGGTACCGCAGCATACGCAGGCCAGGTGGCACGCTACGCCATCGAGCACTGGTGCCGCATCCCCACCGAGGTCGAGCTCGCACACGAGTTCCGCTACCGCGACCCCATCGTGAACGAGAAGACCCTCATCGTGGCACTCTCGCAGTCCGGCGAAACCATGGACACCCTGATGGCAGTGCGCCACGCACGCGAACAGGGCGCAAAGGTTATCTCCATCTGCAACACCCACGGCTCGACCCTGCCCCGTGAATCCGACGCTGCCCTGTACACCCACGCGGGCCCCGAAATCGCAGTGGCATCCACCAAGGCATTCCTGGCACAGATCACCGCAGCATACCTGCTCGGCCTGTACCTGGCACAGCTGCGCGGCAACAAGTACAAGGACGAAATCGCTTCGATCCTCGCCGAGCTGCAGAACATGCCCGCAAAGATTCAGAAGGTCATCGACAACGACACCCAGGTCAAGGAACTGGGCGTCGAAATGAAGGATGCCTCCTCCGTGATCTTCCTCGGCCGCCATGTGGGCTTCCCCGTCGCAATGGAAGGCGCACTCAAGCTCAAGGAAATCACCTACATCCACGCTGAAGGCTTCGCAGCAGGCGAGCTCAAGCACGGCCCCATCGCGCTGATCGATGAAGGCCAGCCGGTCATCGTAGTGGTTCCCTCCGCAAACGGTCGCGACTCCCTGCACGGCAAGGTCGTCTCCAACATCCAGGAAGTGCGCGCTCGCGGCGCCTTCACCATCGTCATCGCCGAGGAAGGCGACGAGGCCGTCAAGCCCTACGCAGACCGCCTCATCACCGTCCCGGCATGCCCCTCGCTGTTGCAGCCCCTGCTGGCAACTGTGCCCTTGCAGATCTTCGCATGCGCACTGGCAGAAGCTAAGGGCCTGGACGTTGACCAGCCGCGTAACCTCGCAAAGTCCGTGACCGTGGAGTAATCCTTAGGAGTAATCCTCGGAAATCGCCTCAGCGATAACGAAAGGGCGGTGGTTGAGTTCTTAGAGAACTCGACCACCGCCCTTGTCGTTTAACCACTCGGTTATTCATGGATGGTCCAACAAAAATAGGACACTGTGAAACAGGCATCAACCGGGCGTCATATTTGACGGTAAACCGCCCAAAAGAAACGAATCTCGCTAGACTTAAAACAAGAGAAACCGCAAACAGGACGCGGCACCACCCCTAGCGCAGAAGGTGAAGCTCATGATCATGGGAATCGGCGTAGATACCGTCAACATCGAACGATTCGAACGAATCGTCACCGAAACACCAGCCTTCGTTCGCCGCGTCTTTACCCCCAACGAACGCACCCGGAACGTGCGCTCCCAAGCCGTACGATTTGCTGCCAAAGAAGCCGTCGCAAAAGTACTCGGAGCACCCGCCGGACTCAACTGGCAAGACTGCGAAGTCGCCACCGCCGAAAGCGGTCAGCCCTACCTCATCATTCAGGGCACCATCGCCCGCCGAGCCAAAGAACTTGGCATCAACCGCATTCACCTCTCGCTGACCCACGACGAACCCATGGCCATCGCCATTGCAACCGCCGAATACCTCAGCGATGCAGAACTGGCGCACCTGCAAAAGTTCAACCCCGAAAGCTACCGACTCAGCGTCATCGCCGGTGACGACACCGAGGACTAACGCAGAGCCACACCAACACCACACCAGGTGACCCCTAAGGCCCGCACGGTGCCACCCAAGGAGACAGCAATGAAGCTCATCTACACTGCTTCCCAGGTACGCGAAGCAGAAAAGCCCTACATCGAAGCCGCCGACTACGACGGCTACCTCATGCAACGTGCCGCAGATGCCGTCGCGGCCGAAGCACAGGACCTGCTCCGCGGCAAGGACAATGCCAAAATCCTGTTGCTCATCGGTCCGGGCAACAACGGCGCAGACACCATCTACGCCGGCGCCCGCCTCAGCGCCAAAGGCCACCGCGTTGATGCCGTCATCTTTGACCCCAGCGAAAAGAACCTCGAACTCATCGCCCGAGAAGGCGGCGAAGGCACCCGCGTACTCGACCCCGAACACACCCTCGAACACCTTACCGGCTACGACCTGACCATTGACGGCATCCTCGGTACCGGCTCCAGCGGCGCCGTACGCGGTGGCGCCGGCGAATACCTGGGCGTACTCCGTGCAGCGCAGCTCGACGGTAAGCTCGGCGCAGTCCTCGCAGTAGACACCCCCTCCGGAGTCGACAACAACCGCGGAACCGTGCACGAACCCTCCCTGCGCGCCGATCGCACCGTCACTTTCATCGGCCACAAGCTACCGGCAGGCACCTGCCACAGCGTCCACTCCGGAGACATCAAACTCTACGACCTGGGCGTTCCCGAAGCCCTCAACTCCCACAAGCCCGCCCTGCGCGTCCTCGACCGCGAAGACTACCGCGAACTCATCGAAGTACCCGACGAGCACTCCCACAAGTACACCCGCGGCGTACTGGGCATGCTCACCGGAAGCCTCGAATACCCCGGCGCAGCCCTCATGAGCGTACGCGCAGCCCTCAACACCGGTGTGGGCATGGTCCGCTTCAACGCCAACTCTCACGAGCTACGCCAGCTCATGATCGCTCACAACCCCGAAACCGTCTACTTCAGCGGCGCCCCCGCCCTGCAGAGGGTCACCGTCTGGGCCGGCGGATCCGGCTCTAGCCACGACTCGCTGGATAAGAACCGCTACCTGCTCCACTCGCCCGAACCCGCCATCCTCGACGCGGGTGCCTGCGACCTGGCGGCAGAATACCTGGCAACCGGTAAGCACCTCGGTTCCCACAAGATCCTCACCCCGCACGCGGCAGAACTCGAACGCTTCCTGCGTATCGTGCACGAGCTCGCCCCCGAAACCTGGAAGAAGCACCTGGGTGACGCCATCGTACCCAGCCGTAAGGACATCGACGCAGAGCCCTTCCGCTGGGTGCGTGCCGCCTCCGAGCTCTCCGGCGCCACTGTCATGCTCAAGGGAGGCTACACGCTCATCGCGGCGCCCAACGGCGCCACCTACAGCGTTGCTGGCGGAAGCCCCTGGCTCGCCACCGCAGGTAGCGGCGACACCCTCACCGGCATCTACGGCGCACTGCTCGCCCAGACCGTAGCCGCCTTCGACGCCCGCGGAGAAGCTCTGGAAGACTGCACCTTCGCTTCCATCGGTGCGCTCGCAGTCTACCTGCATGGTGAAGCCGCACGCGCCAGCGCCACCGGAAGCGTCAAGAACGCTCTACCCGGCCCGGCACCCGCAACCCGTGTCGCGCAGATGCTCCCCGAAGTCATCGCCCGGCTCATTGCAGAATAGGTCGCAGAATAGGGGAGCGGAACACCCCCTAACCCTCTGACACTCGTCTCAAGACGAAGGGAAGAGCCCCCAGATACCCTGGTATGCAGAAGGGGCGTGAATCCACCGGAGATGGATTCACGCCCCTTCAACGCATTTATATCAATACACGATGCCGAGCTGCCTGTGCCGGGACAGCATCACTAAAAACCGGCATACGCATCGGTGGGAGAAACTCCCACCATCCTTCTTAGTACGCGCCTTCCTTAGCGAAAACCGCACGGACAGTACGCAGAAGAATAATGAAGTCACCGGTAAGCGACCAGTTCTCAACATAGTAGAGATCCAGACGAACCGACTCCTCCCAAGAGAGGTCACTACGACCCGAAACCTGCCACAGGCCGGTAATACCCGGCTTCACCAGAAGGCGGCGGTACGCAATATCTTCGTACTGCTCAACTTCCTCAACCAGCGGAGGACGCGGACCCACCAGCGACATATCGCCAATGAACACGTTCCACAGCTGAGGCAGCTCATCAATCGAGTACTTACGGATGAACTTACCGATGGGGGTAATACGCGGGTCGTCCTTCATCTTGAAGAGCACGCCGTTACCCTCGTTCTGCTCCATGAGGCGCTTCTTAACCTCTTCAGCATCAGTGCGCATCGAACGGAACTTCACCATCTTGAAAAGCTCACCGTTCAGACCCACACGGTTCTGCAGGAAGAAGACCGGGCCGCCATCACGCTTAACCAGCAGAGCAACCACCAGGAACAGCGGAGAGAGCAGAATCAAACCCAGACCCGAGGACACAACGTCCACGGCGCGCTTGAAGAACGCCGACAGACCGGTAATACGCGGAGTCGACACGTGCACCAGCGGCAGACCGTTCAGCGGCTGCATGTGCATACGCGGACCAGCAATATCGGTCGTAGCCGGAGCCATAATCAGCGAAATATGCGCATCCGCCAGCTTCCAACCCAGCAGACGAACCTGATCCGGGCTCAAGTGGTGGCCATTCGTAACAGCGACCATGTGAATATCGTTCTCGCGGATAGCTTCCATAATGTCAGCCGGAGAAGTGCTGTAACCAAGCACCGGAATCGGCGCACCAGCAACAGTAGTACCGGGAGTGAAACCGGGCAGGTAGAACGCAGCGGGGGACAGGCCGGAAGCAACCACATCCTTCAAGTTCTTATACAGGTGCTGACCGGTCGTCACATCAGAAATAATCATGACGCGAGTCAGCGCGCGACCGCGAGTACGCGAACGCACCAGGCCCTGACGAATAACCCAACGCTCCATCAACAGGAAGAACAGACCCAGCGGGTAAGCAATCAGCAGGTACATGCGGGTGACGTCAACCTTGAGGAAGAACGCCACAATAATCAGCAGACAGAAGAAATAAGTACTGCCGCGAGTAATGAGGCGGTACTCCTCAGTACCGAAACCCATAATGCGCAGGCTACGGGAGCCATTCACCTGGAGAATAAACCACCAGCCAATGGTCAGGCCAATACCCAAGAAGATATAGTCCATCGCGGGTACGCGGCCATCGAGAACATTAATAGGCCAAACGTTCACATAGGGCAGGTCAGCATTTTCCCACCCGAAACGAATCAGATGCGCAGCGACAACCGCAACAGCAATGGCGAAAAAATCGCCAAAGTAAAGGGCGCGCTGAACCTTGGGATGCCAGCTTCGCTTGATAACGAAGTCTGAACCCCACATTTTTTTAAGACGATCTTGTACTTTCAACGGTGTAATCTTCCCCGGAAATTTGTCCTGTATTGCGGACTGAGAGCGGCGAATAGGCACATTTACCCCTAATTATCGGTGTAAGGGAGACGTGTCCTAGTCTTTGTCCTGATGAATGAGTGAACCCTTAATCTTGCTGAGTGAATAATGGCAGAGACTACGGCAAAGGCGCTGGTAAGACGCCTAGTGGAGCGTTATATGAGCCCGCTGAGCGCATAAACGTGTTCCGTAAACTATTCTACGGGGTCGGGGGTCTTCCGTCTCGAAGAATGAAGAGGCAAAGTCGCTCCGGTGTGATGAAATCAATCACAGAAAAATAAGAGAATAAGAGCCTCCGGGAAGAATGCCTAGTGGAGCTAAGAAACTCCCAAAATTACCGGTATGTTTCACGCATCTGCAGAAAAACAATAACCGGCATATAAAAAGACAAATCCCGGAGTCTCAATAACAAGCCCTACGCACACGGCGTAAAAGGGACATTAAGGGCGCTCAAGCCCCGCACGATCCAAAATGAAATCAATCATCGGTTCATAACGGCGCGGCGGAACGTTATCGTCCATCGGCACACACACCGGCAAATCTCCCTGCTCAGCCGCAACAAACAGACCGGGATCATTACAATCCGCAATGCCAATCGTCAGCAGCTTACGAGTAGACGCCGCATAACCACCCATACCGTGATCCGAAACCACCAGATCCGGGGTCACGCCACGCGCCTCCAGCTGATCCAAAGCGATGCGCATCGGGCCGGGGAAATGTGTATGCTGCAGGTTGCCGTACTGCTCAAACATCACGACATCCATAATCTGGCGGACGTCGCCGTCGAGGAAACGCTCGCCCTCCTCAATCTGAAGAACCTCAGCACCCGCAGCCTTCGCCGCTGCAGCCATTACCGCGTAAATGGGGAACAGGCCCGCCGGGTGACCGGTCGCAAACAGGATGCGGGAACCGGCACGCACCGCCTCGCCGAAGATACGGGCGTACTCCTCCAGGGCGCTGATGCACTGCTCGGCACCAATCGTGTCCTGACCGTGAGTATGCGAACGGTCCGGGTTCAGACCCGCACGGCGGACCATCACCTCAAACACCGAATCGTAATCCCACTCGCGGGTCCACTGAACACCAAACTCAAGGTGCTCATTGCCATCCAGGAAACCCTGAATATGGTCCAGATTATTCTCGCGCGGGGTCGCCACCTCGCCGGTAATACGCACCGAATCCAGGTATGCGGCGAACTCATCGCGGCTCATGGAGAAAGACATTAAAACTCCTCATGACGTGAAAAATACATTACTGCGAGATACCTTCACGTACCTCGGCATAAGCTTCTAGGGTCTTACGCGCCGTCTGGTCCCAACCCATCGTGCGGGCACGCGCCGCAGCGTTCGCGCCCAACGAGTGGCGCAGATACGGGGCACGCACCAGACGCTCAATAGCCGCAGCCCAACGCTGCGGAGTACGAGGAGCCACCAGCAGGCCCGTACGGTGGTTCTCCACCGCATAGCGCAGACCGTCAGCATCCGTAGCGAGCACTGCCGCGCCGCACGCCTGCGCTTCCAAAGCGACCAGGCCGAATGTCTCAGACGACGACGGGGATGCCACAATATCGGCGGCACGGAAAATATTCGCCAACTCAGACGCCGGAACCGGGTCCTTCAAATGCACCCGATCTGCCACACCCAGCTCAGTTGCACGCTGCAACAGGCGGCGCTCATAATCCGAATCGGAACGACCAATAATATCCACGTCCACCTGCAGATTGGAGGGGAGTAGCGCGAGCGCCTCCACCAGCAGATGTGGGCCCTTCAACGGCTGAGGCCTACCGGCAAACACAATGCGGCAACGAGTCTCCGAGGTGTCATTGAGCGGATGCACGCCAGGAATCGTATGGAAAATCGAGGTGTCAACACCCGGGGGGATAATGGCAAGCTTCTGCGCGTCCGTACCGTAGTACTCGCCCATCTGCTGCGCCTCCAGGGGAGTGTTCACAATGACCCGGCTCGCGGAGCTACTCATCAGGTACTCAGCGCGGTAGCGTTCCTCGGGTTCGGGTGCCTCGCCTTCGCCGCGGCGCGCATCCTTAGCGGCAGCCGTTGTGTGGGGAGTAAAGAGAACAGGAACGGGGGAGCCGGCACCCTTCGCCGACCACAGCTCGGATGCGCGAGCGGCAGCCTGCCCCGACAGCCAATAGTGGGAGTGAATAATATCCGGGGTGTACAGCGCATGCTCCACGCACGCCTGTGCAAAATCATCGGTGACCGTAGCCAACTCGTTCTTCGAAAGACCACGGGCGGAAGGAAGGTCAAGACTGTGGCGCACAAGGCGCTCGCCGGGCTGAGGCGGCTGACGGAACGGCGAATCAGCCGGAAGCGCCTCACCGCGGTCCAGGGTGAAAACCTCAACCCGCAGCTCCGGGTCTAGCTCCAGCATGGCATGCACCGACCGGGCAATATAGACGTTCATGCCGCCTGCATCTCCGCTACCGGGCTGCGCAAAAGGATCGGTGTGCATGGAATACACGTGAACCGTCCGAACCGGCGGCAGAGTGCTCATCAATGCTTTCCTCTCTCAAAGGTGTACCTGACCTAGTGTAGCGCGACAGGACTTTCGCACAGCGGGAGGTCTAGAATTTACTAGAAGAGAGGCTGCCCAAGTACAGCCTGTAGTACCCGCCCGTCAGAAACGAAGGACCATGACTCACCCTCAGCAGCCTGCCGAACCGCTCTACTGCCCGCCCTGTGCTCCCGGCCAGGTGGAACGTAGCGCCACGATTGATCTTGACGCGCTGGAACATAACGTGCGCCGACTCAAGGAACTCATTGGTGACCGCATGCTCATTGCAGTGATTAAGGCGGATGCGTACGGTCACGGCGCGTACCCGGTGGCACGTTCGGCTATTGCCGCCGGTGCCGACCTGCTGGGTGTGGTGCACGTGAATGAGGCGCTGGAACTGCGCGCTGACGGTATTGATGCGCCGCTCATGGCGTGGCTGCACACCCCCTCCACCGACTTTGATGCGGCACTGCAGGAGAAGATTCGTCTGGGCGTTTCCGGTTGGGACCTGGAGGCGGTAGCTGCCGCCGCTGAACGCACCGGCGAGCGCGCTATCGTGCATCTTAAGGCTGATACCGGTCTGGGTCGTAACGGTGCTACCGCGGAGGATTGGCCTGCGCTGGTGGCCCGCGCCGCCTGTCTGGAGGAGTCTGGGCTGATTACGGTTGAGGGTATTTTTAGCCACCTGGCGGTTGCTGATGAGCCGACCCGCGCCGAGACTGCTCAGCAGCTCGACACCCTGGATACTTTTGTGACTCAGGCTCGTGAGGCTGGTCTGGATCCGAAGATGGTGCATCTGGCGAACTCGCCGGCGACCCTGACCGCCTCCCTGGAAGGTTGGGATACGGAGGAGCGTCTGCTCGGTGACGGCGTGCGTTGCGGCCTCGCGCTGTACGGTCTTTCCCCGCTGCCGGAGGTGACCGCTGAGGACCTGGGGTTGAAGCCCGTCATGACGGTGGGCAGCTACATTGCCGCCGTGAAGGAAGTTCCTGCAGGTCAGGGCGTTTCCTACGGTCTGCGCTACCACACTCCCAAGGCAACCACCCTGGCGCTGGTGCCGCTCGGCTACGCTGACGGCGTGCCGCGCATTGCGGAGAACGCGCCGGTGCGCATCTACCCGGGCGCGCAGAACGCGGAGAACGGCTCCGTGCCTAACAATACGGAAGGTAAGACCTACCGCGTGGTCGGCCGCATCGCCATGGACCAGATGGTCGTTGACCTGGGCGAACCCGGCCTGAGCGACCCCGCCCTGGGCTACCTGGGTGCGCCCGCCATCCTTTTTGGTGCCGGTGAGAACCCGCCCGTGGAAGAGTGGGCGGATGCCGCGCAGACCATTAACTACGAAATCGTGACCCGCATTTCGTCCCGCGTGGAGCGCCTCTACGTTGGCGGCTCCTGGGTTGAAGCTGAGCTGAACGAGCTGTGGGGTACCGGGCAGGAGCAGGAGGGCTAATGAGCGCTGAGTACATTTCTGCCGCACTCGATCTGGATGTGACCGGCCCCGACCATACCCGCCGCCTGGCGCTCACCCTGGCGCAGCACCTGAACGCCGGGGACGTACTGTTGCTCTCGGGCGAGCTTGGTGCGGGTAAGACCACGTTCACCCGCTCCCTGGGTGAAGGCCTGGGCGTGCGCGAAGGCGTTATCTCACCGACCTTCGTGCTCTCGCGCGTGCACCCGAACCTGCCGGACGGCCCCCGCCCCGGCGGCCCCGACCTGGTGCACGTGGACGCCTACCGCCTCTCCAGCGCCGAAGAGCTCGACGACCTGGATCTGGAGTTCTCCCTGCCGCGCTCTGTGACCGTCATTGAGTGGGGCCGCGATAAAGCTGAGCACCTGAGCGATTCCCGCCTGGAGCTGGACTTCACCCGCCTGACCGGCGCGGATGCACGCTTCGCCTACTCGGGCGCCGAAGAGTTCAGCTGGGACGACGAAGACGAGGACGAAAGCGACGAGGACGCGGACACCCCCGAACCTCGCCTGCTGCGGGTGCGCGCCTTCGGCCCCCGCTGGGAGCACGCTTTTGACGCCCTGAAAGAGGCCCTGCAGAGCGCCTAGAGCCCGCGCGTTAGAATGATAGGGTGCTAGTACTTGCCCTTGATTCATCCGCCACCGCATCTGTGGCGCTCGCCCGTGTGCACGGCTCCGAAGCCGGTGCGTCCTTCGAAATCCTTGCCCACTACGAGAGTGAAGATACCCGCTCCCACGCCGAGGTGATGGGCCCCTACGCGCAGGCGGCCCTGCAGGACGCTGGCGTGCGCGGCGAAGATTTGGATGCGATTCTGACCGGTACCGGTCCGGGACCTTTTACGGGTCTTCGCGCCGGTATCGTTACTGCGCGCGCTCTGGGTTTTGCCTGGTCGGTGCCGGTGTACGGCATGATGAGCCTGACCGCCCTGGCTGAGCGTGCTGTGTCTGGCGTGGTTGCCAGTGAAGCTGCCGGGGGCGCAGCTGGAGATACAGCCGGGGAAGAGAACGTAGAACGAGCGTTCGCCTCTGCTGAAAGTGCTGAGCTTGTAGAAGGTGCTGAGCTGCTCGTACTCTCCGACGCGCGCCGCCGCGAAGTCTACTCCGCCCGCTACCGCGTGAATGCCGAAGGCTACAGCCTGGTGGACGGCCCGAACGTATGCCCCGCCTCCGAAATTCTGCCCGGTGGGGCTCCCTCCTATGCCTACGGTTACGGTGCTGGCCTGTACGCCGAGGCCCTCGAAGAGCACGGCTGGACCATCGTTGATTCTGCCCGCGAGGTTCACCCCCACGCCGAGTACCTGGTTGCCGCCGCGGCACGCCTGGGCGTAGAGAACCTGAGCGAGGACACCTCCGCCCAGTACCTGCGCGACTCGGACGCAAAGGTCCCCGCCGCAATGCTCGCCCGCCAGCAGAAGCAGGCCGCGCAGTCCGCCGCACAGGCTGCGCAGACTGCCGCGCAGAAGGAGAGCTAAATGAGCGCTACCGAAAATATCGTGCGAGACGACCTGGCACTGAATAACCTTGCGCTGAATAATCTGGCACTGAGTAACCTGGCTCTGGGCGCCCGCCTGCGCGTTGCCGAACTTGCCGACGTGCAGGCCATGCACCGCATGGAAACCGCCCTGTTCCCCGCCGACGCCTGGCACATCGACATGTTCCTCGAAGAGCTGATCCACCCGACCCGCACCTACTACATGCTCGAGCTGCCGGTGGAGAACCCGGAAAGCGACGAGGGCAGCTGGCGCGCTATCGGCTACTGCGGAACCATGGTCGTAGCCGACACCGCCGACGTTCAAACCATCGGCGTGCTCCCCGAGTACGAGGGCCACGGCTTCGGTCGCGCCATGCTTGAGCAGATGCACGAGCGTGCCCGTGAGCTGGGTGCCGAGCGCATCCTGCTGGAGGTGCGTGCCGACAACCCGCGCGCCCAGCGTCTCTACGAACGCAACGGCTACCGTGCGATTCACGTACGCCGCGGCTACTACGATGACGGAACCGACGCCATCATTATGGAATGCACGTTCTAAATAATCCGTTGAACTAAACGGCAATCCCCGCGATAGAGGCGAGTATCCGCCACCCTCTACGCCGCTGCATCCCTATATCACTGCATCCTTCCATTACTGCAACTAGAAGCACTACGCGCAGACAGCGCAACAGAAAGATAGACTATGAGCACTCGCGAACCCCTCGTTCTGGGCATCGAATCCTCCTGCGATGAGACCGGTATCGGCATTGTGCGCGGTGCACAGCTGCTCAGCAACACCATCTCCTCCTCCATGGAAGAGCACGTGCGCTTTGGCGGCGTGATCCCCGAAATCGCCTCCCGCGCTCACCTGGACGCCATGATTCCCGCCCTCAAAGCGGCACTTGCCGAAGCGGACATCACCCTCGATCAGGTGGACGCCATCGCCGTGACCGCGGGTCCCGGTCTGGCGGGCGCACTCATGGTGGGTGTCTCCGCGGCGAAGGCGCTCGCTATTGCCACCGGCAAGCCCCTCTACGGCATTAACCACCTGGTCGCACACGTTGGCGTTGGCCTGCTGGAGGACAACGGCACCGAAGACGGCTCCGACCTGCTGGCGAATGCCGGATCCGGTGGCCTGGGTGCGCTACTAGTCTCTGGCGGTCATACCGAAATCCTGCAGGTGCGCGATATTACCTCCGATGTGCGTCTGCTCGGCGCGACCCTCGACGATGCCGCAGGCGAGGCCTACGACAAGGTCGCCCGACTGCTGGGTCTGGACTACCCGGGTGGCCCCGCGATTGATCTCGCCGCCGCCGAGGGTAACCGCAACGCCTTCGTGTTCCCGCGCGGCCTGTCGAACCGCAAGTTCATGGGCACCGCCGAGGAGCCCGGCGCACACCGCTACGATTTCTCCTTCTCCGGCCTGAAGACCGCCGTGGCGCGCGTGATCGAAAGCTTTGAAGCAGCCGGTGAAGAGGTCCCGGTTGCCGATATTGCCGCGTCCTTCCAGGAGGCGGTCGTGGACGTTATCACCAAGAAGGCGATGCTCGCCTGCCGAGAGCAGGGCATGAAGACCCTGCTGCTCGGCGGTGGCGTGGCGGCTAACTCGCGCCTGCGTGAGCTGCTTGCCGCCCGATGCGCCTCCGAGGGGGTGCGCCTGATTATCCCGAAGTTCACCCTGTGCACCGATAACGGCGCGATGGTTGCGGCGCTGGGTGCCCGCCTGGTCGCTGCCGGTCGTGAGCCCTCGGGCGTGGACTTCACGACGGATTCCTCGCTGCCGGTGACCACGGTCTGTTTCTAAACGGGCTGCCTCTGAAATAGCTACTTCCGCAGGGATTATGAGCGCGAGCCCGTTGATGCGGCTCGCCTCGAAAATACTCATAGAAATGCCTCGGCACAGTCTCACAAAGGACTGCGCCGAGGCATTTTCTGTATTCAAACTTTAGCTGGGGGCGGCTCTAACGCAGCGCTCGCGCACGAGACTGCGCGGCAACATCCAGCGCCACCTCACGCAGAGAGCCGGTCTTCTCAAAGACCGCACGCTGACGATCCGCACCCGTACCCTCGGCGAGGATGCGGCGTACCTGCGCCAGCTCTACCTCGCAGTCAAGGTCGCGTGCCACCGGCTCCAGCTTGGGCAGAAGCAGCTCAAAATCTTCACGCAGGGTACGCTGCACCGGCTCGTTAGAGACCACGATCTTAGCCTCCAGGCCGTAGCGGGCGACGCGCCACTTATTCTCCTGAGCGTGCCAGGGGGCGAGCACCTCAACGCTTTCACCCGCCTCAATGCGGCGGGAGAAGTACTCCACCAGGCACTGCGTGAACGCCACGATCGCCGCAACATCGGGCAGGGACGCGAGGCCATCGCAATAGCGCATTTCAATGGTGCCGTAACGCGGAACCGGGCGAACATCCCAACGGTCCTCGCTCGGGTCGTTGATCACGTCGGTTGCCACAAGTGACTCCAGGTAATCGCTGTACTGCTCCCAGGTATCAAAGTGGAAGGGCAAGCCGTTCGTGGGCAGCTGCTGGTAAAGCTGGGTGCGGTGCGAAGCGTAACCGGTATCGACCCCGTCCCAGTAGGGGGAGGAGCACGAAAGCGCCAGCAGGTGCGGTCCGTAGTTGGTCAGCGCGTCAATAAGCGGCAGAACCTTATCGCGGGAGTCAATACCCACGTGCACGTGCACACCGTAAATGACCATGTGGCGGCCCCAATACTGGGCACGCTCGACCACACGCTGGTAGCGTTCCTTCGCCACAACCGGCTGGTCAGCCCAGTGGGAGAAGGGGTGAGTGCCGGCGGGATAGAACTCAATGCCGAGCTCATCGGTGATGTCGCGCAGGGTATCTGCCAAATCCTGCAGCTGACGGCACGCCTCAGCGACGGTGCGGCAGATGCCGGTCACCACTTCGACGGTGTTCTCCAGGAATTCGCCGGTCACATGCGCCCGGTCGGAGGCGGGCTCAAGCAGTTCGGGGCGGCGCTCGCGCAGGATGGATAGCACCTCGCTGGCGCGCTGGGTCAGTGCGCCGCTTTCACGGTCGATAAGCGCAATCTCCCATTCCACGCCGAGAGTGGACTGCGGGGAGGTAGCAAAGTCGATCATATTGCCTTTCCTGCGTCTGGAAATAGGGTCGTGCATGGTGCCGACTATGGAAGTTATTATCGGTGGGCTCTGCCCGGCTGTGCGCTAGCCGGTGAGAGCCGGCTCCTTGGGGGAGTGCCTCTACTAGGCCGCGTATCTTTGATCAGGCACAGTATCTTTATCCGGCACCGTATCTAGTGTACGGTCTTGCGGTGCCCGGTGCCCTGTCGAGTGCAGAATCCGGAACGGAAACGTCATGAATCGTCACGAACGGTAACCCGTCCTCGGGTCTGGGTCGTCAGCGCTGGGTAGTTAGGGATGGGCGGCCGGGGCTGGTGAGGTTAGAGCGGGCGCACATGCCAGCCGACGCGGCGTGAATCCCTACCCGAACCAATGCGGGTAAAGACCAGCGTTGCCGGACGGTATGAGGGCTCCTGCGCACCCGAAGAAGAATTAGCGTTCTTTTTCTGTTTCTTCTTGGAAGGCTTAGAACCCGCAGAACCCAGCAGGCGCGCACGCAACTGCTCCGGAACAATATCCACACCACGCTTCTTAATCGTCAGCGCCGTAAAGCCCTGCTCACGCACCCAACGCTTTAGCTGCTTCTCCTGCAGGGGAATCTCCTCCAGCACCTCGTAGCAGGCAACCAGCGGATGCTCCACCGGCTCGGCAGAACATAGGTACGCCAGGTGCTCATCCAGCAGATGCGCGCCAATACTCTGCGCAAACTCAGCGACCAGATGCGAGCGCACAATTGCCGGGGCGGGCTCCAACAGGTATTCACCCGGCTGTGGCAAGGATGCCGGAACGTCAACGCTCTGCTCCGCCTCTTCCGCCGTCAGGGAGCTGCGGAAGCTCACCGCCTTATAGGGAGGTAGCAGAGCACTGGTTTCGGCGGTGCCTTCAGCGGTGCCTTCGTTAGGGGTAGCCTCTTCTGCAGGTAGCTCACGCACCGAGGTTGCCGTGCGAGCCACCCCCTCCTGAGCCAGTGCGTTAAACCAGAGCACCAACTCGGCGAGGGACCCCTCCGACTGGATCCACTCCGCCTCAACACGCGGGGTCGGGTTTGCTTCCGACGCAATATCTTCGGGCGAGGGGATGCCCTCATGAGGAAAACCGGGGCCCAACTTCACGCCCATCGGCACACCCGTACGCGCCAGATTCAGCACGAATGAGAACGGGGGAGAGAACGCCTCCGGATCAAAAAGACGCTCCGTCTGAGCCTTCTTAGCACCGCGCAACTCGCGGCGTGCCGGGTCCATCCACACAATGCCCACCGGCTCACCGGCAGCGTCCAGAAGTTCACCGTGCACATAATCGGTCACATCCCCCGAATACACGCGCGCCTGCGGGCAAAACTCAAGGTTCTTCGCCGCAAAAGAAGCCGTCAGCGGATCCAACTCCACCGCAACCACGGCACCGCGCTCCGCCGCATACACGGCAGAATCCGAGGCGATACCGCACCCCAAATCAGCCACCGTGCCGGCAACCGGGCGCAGACGCTGAGCGCGATAATGCGCAATCACCGGGCGGGTCGCCTGCTCCGCCGCCTCCTGAGTGAGCATGAGGGTGCGGGCGCGCTCGCCGAACTTGGCGCGCGCACGGGTACGAGTCTGCGCCAGCGAAATAATCTGTGCAGACTCCTCGGGGCTAAAACCTCGTGAACGTAGGGAAGTAACGGAGCTGAGCGTATCCGAGCCCAGCGGGTAGAGCTCATCGGCTGCCGCGAGCGCTTCGGGGCTGAACGGAAGCTCGGCTGCGGGAGTAAAAGGGGATGCGGGAATAGGCATGCTCCTCATTTTACGGGGTGCCGATTTTGGGAGGTGGGAAGCCCGATCTGCTCGGTTTTTTGCTCAGCGTTCGCCTTGCGGTGAAACACCCCGGCAGAAGGGCGTTTTTCTTGACCGAAAGCACAGGTGAAACTAGAGTTGAGGTAACACTCGAGACAGTCATTGGGCGCGCCACTGCGCCGCTGTCTCGCATCAAACGTAAATCCACAACCCGGAGGAACCGATTATGGCTATCAAGCCCCTGGAAGACCGCGTCGTTATCAAGATCGAGCAGGCTGAGCAGACCACCGCATCCGGTCTGGTCATCCCCGAAACTGCGAAGGAAAAGCCGCAGGAAGCACGCGTTGTCGCCGTTGGCCCGGGCCGCGTGGATGAGAAGGGCAACCGCATTCCCGTAGACATCAAGGAAGGCGACGTTGTCGTGTTCTCCCGCTACGGTGGCACCGAGGTTAAGTACCAGGGCGAAGAGTACCTGATTCTCTCCGCACGCGACGTTCTGGCAATCGTCGACTAATACTTTCAGATGCTCATGCGCCGTACCGCTCATCCGGTACGGCGCATGAGCTATCATCTGCCCCTTAAAAATTTCCTTTCTGTGACGCACTAGGAGTAGCGAACACATGGCTAAGCAGCTTGAATTCAACGATGCCGCCCGCAAGTCCCTGCAGGCTGGCGTCGATAAGCTGGCAAACGCGGTCAAGGTAACCCTCGGCCCGCGCGGGCGCAACGTTGTGCTCGACAAGCAGTGGGGTGCACCCGTCATCACCAACGACGGCGTGTCCATTGCTCGCGAAATTGAACTGGACGACCCGTACGAAAATCTGGGCGCCCAGCTGGCGAAGGAAGTCGCCACCAAGACCAACGACGTAGCCGGTGACGGCACCACCACCGCAACCGTGCTCGCACAGGCACTGGTCAACGAGGGCCTGCGCAATGTTACCAGCGGCGCGGCACCCGCCGACGTCAAGCGCGGCATTGAGGCTGCTGTGGAGGCTGTTTCCGCACGCCTGCTCGAGAACGCACGCCCCGTGCAGGGCCCCGAGGTGGCGCACGTTGCCGCTATCTCCGCCCAGTCCGAGCAGATCGGTGAGCTGCTGGCTCGCGCCTTCGAGAAGGTCGGCCAGGACGGCGTCATCACCATCGAAGACGGCTCCTCCACCGAAATCGAACTGGACATCACCGAAGGTATGCAGTTCGACAAAGGCTACCTCTCGCCCTCCTTCGTCACCGACGCTGAGCGCGGCGAAGCAGTGCTGGAGAACAGCCTCGTGCTGCTCTACCAGGGCAAGATTTCCACCATCGCAGAAATCATGCCCGTGCTCGAGAAGATCGTTCAGGCGAAGAAGCCGCTGACCATCATCGCAGAAGACGTTGACGGTGAGGCGCTCTCCGCACTGGTCGTGAACAAGCTGCGCGGCACCATCAATGTGGTCGCTCTGAAGGCTCCCGGTTTCGGTGACCGCCGCAAGGCAATCATGCAGGATTTGGCAATTCTGACCGGCGGCACCGTCGTGACCGGTGAGCTCGGCATTGACCTGCCGCAGGTCACCCTGGAGCACCTGGGCTCGGCACGCCGCGTGACCGTCACCAAGTCCCACACCACCATCGTGGACGGTGGCGGCGACCCCGAGGCAATCGAGGACCGCGTGCAGCAGCTGCGCCGTGAAATTGAGCGTGTGGATTCCGAATGGGACCGCGAGAAGCTCAAGGAGCGCCTGGCTAAGCTCGCCGGTGGCGTGGGCGTCATCAAGGTCGGTGCCGCAACCGAGGTTGAGGCGAAGGAACGCAAGCACCGCATCGAGGATGCTGTGTCCTCCACCCGTGCAGCCCTGGAAGAGGGCATCGTCTCCGGTGGCGGTTCCGCACTGGTTCACGCGCTGAAGGCACTGGACGGCATGGACCTGGGCAACCACGACGCAAACGTGGGTGTACAGATTGTTCGCCGTGCCCTGGTTCAGCCGCTGCGCTGGATCGCTGAGAACGCGGGCGAAGACGGCTACGTCATCGTCTCCAAGGTCTCCGAGCTGCCCGTGGGCCACGGCTTCAACGCCAAGACCGGCGAGTACGTGGACCTCATCGAAGCCGGCGTGATTGACCCGGTGAAGGTGACCCGTTCGGCTCTGCAGAACGCATCCTCCATCGCGGCTCTGGTGCTGACCACCGAGACCCTGGTGGTTGAGAAGCCCGAAGAAACTGAAGAAGCCTAAATAGTGTGTGTGCCCGGTGCCGCCCCTCCACCATGGAGGCGGTACCGGGCACTCGCTGTCGGTAGGCTCGGATGCGCTCGCGTTCGCGGGGGCGTTAGAACCTGCCGACAGCCTCCCGCTGAGGGGCGCTTACTATGAGTGCTTCTCAGCAAAGAAACCTTTAGCGGTTTACTATAGAAGGTAAGCTGTTCCCGTTTGCGCTCAAACCACCTTGTGGGGTGCGAGCAGACGGGTCGTACCGCATCTTGACATACGCAACGTATAGGCTGAGCTTCTCACCGATGAAGCCAGCATCCGAAAGGTAGACAATGACCATTCCCACCGCTCTGTCCGAGGATCCCTTCGGCTTCACCGGCCTGACCTACGATGACGTGCTGCTGCTGCCCGGCAACACCGACGTCATCCCCTCCGATGCGGACACCTCCACCCGCCTGTCCAAGCGCATCACCCTGAACACCCCCATCATTTCCGCCGCAATGGACACTGTGACCGACTCCGCTATGGCAATCGCTATGGCACGTCTGGGCGGTATGGGCGTTATCCACCGCAACCTCTCCATCGAGGACCAGGCTGCACACGTGGACCGCGTTAAGCGCTCCGAGTCCGGCATGATCATTAACCCCGTCACCATCGGTGCTGACGCAACCATCGCCGAATACGACGAGGTCTGCGGCTACTACAAGGTTTCCGGTCTGCCCGTCGTCAGCGAAGAGGGCGTGCTGGAAGGTATCATCACCAACCGCGATATCCGCTACATCTCCCGCTCCGACTACGAGGGCATTCGCGTCCGCGACATCATGACCCCCATGCCGCTGGTTACCGCGCACCCCAGCGTCACCAAGGACGAAGCATTCGCACTGCTGTCTAACAACAAGATTGAGCGTCTGCCCCTGGTCGACGACGCAGGCAAGCTCGCCGGTCTGATTACCCTCAAGGACTTCGTCAAGACTGAGCAGTACCCCAACGCCACCAAGGACGAGGACGGCCGCCTGCGTGCCGGCGCCGCTATCGGCTTCTTCGGCGACGGCTACGAGCGCGCAATGACCCTGGTCGAGGCAGGCGTCGACGCACTGTTCGTGGACACCGCAAACGGCCACTCCCAGGGCGTGCTCGACATGATTGCCCGCCTGAAGAAGGACCCCGCCGCAGCACACGTGGACGTCATCGGTGGCCAGGCTGCAACCCGCCTGGGCGCACAGGCGATCATCGACGCCGGCGCTGACGGCGTGAAGGTCGGCGTTGGCCCCGGCTCCATCTGCACCACCCGCATCATCGCCGGTGTTGGCGTTCCCCAGGTGACCGCTATCAACGAGTCCGCTAAGGCGGCAATCCCGGCAGGCGTGCCGCTGATTGCTGACGGCGGTATGCAGCACTCCGGCGAGATCGGCAAGGCACTGGTTGCAGGCGCTGACTCCGTGATGCTCGGCTCCCTGCTGGCCGGTACCACCGAGTCCCCCGGTGAGCTGATCTTCATGAACGGTAAGCAGTACAAGGCATACCGCGGCATGGGTTCGCTGGGCGCAATGCAGACCCGCGGCCGCCACAAGTCCTTCTCCAAGGACCGCTACTTCCAGGCTGACGTCTCCAGCGAAGAGAAGCTGATCCCCGAGGGTATTGAGGGTCAGGTTCCCTTCCGCGGCCCGCTCTCCGCAGTGATTCACCAGCTCGAAGGCGGCCTGCGCCAGACCATGTTCTACGTCGGTTCCCGCACCATCGAGGAGCTCAAGTACAAGGGTCAGTTCGTGCGCATCACCCCCGCAGGTCTGAAGGAATCGCACCCGCACGACATCATGATGACCGTTGAGGCACCGAACTACCGCCGCTAAAACGCCTCACCAACGATGATTCGCCGCATGGTGTGCACACCATGCGCCGTTGAGCCCGCCCTATACCCGTTCAGGTATCGGGCGGGCATCGGCGCGAATAACGCCCAGCGGCACCCCTCAAACCGAATTCGAAAGGATTCACCCCATGTCTGAAATTCAGATTGGCCTCTCCAAGAACGCCCGCCCCACCTACTCCCTGGACGATGTGGCGCTGGTGCCTACCCGCCGTACCCGCGACCGCCGCGACGTCGACACCTCCTGGCAGATTGACGCCTTCAAGTTCGACACCCCCATCATTGGTGCGCCCATGGACTCGGTCATGTCCCCGGCGACCGCCATTGCACTGGGTAAGCTGGGTGGCCTGGGCGTGCTGAACCTCGAGGGCCTGTGGACCCGCTACGAGGACCCGCAGCCGCTGCTCGACGAGATTGTTGAGCTGCCCGAGGCGGACCCCGCCTCCGCAACCACCCGCATGCAGCAGATTTACTCCGAGCCGATTAAGCCGGAACTGATTACTGCACGCTTGGAAGAGATCCGTGACTCCGGCGTGGTCGTTGCAGGCTCCCTGAGCCCGCAGAACACCCAGGAGCACTACGAGACCGTAGTGAAGGCGGGCGTTGAGCTGTTCGTCATCCGCGGTGCGTCCGTCTCTGCTGAGCACATTTCCACCTCGCACGAGCCGCTGAACCTGAAGAAGTTCATCTACGAGCTCGACGTTCCGGTCATCGTTGGTGGCGTTGCTGGCTACTCGCAGGCTAAGCACCTGATGCGTACCGGCGCAGCCGGCGTGCTGGTGGGCTTCGGCGGCGGTTCCGCACAGACCACCCGCCAGGGCCTGGGCATCTCCGCACCCATGGCAACCGCTATCGCCGACGTGGCTGCGGCACGTTCCGACTACCTGGACGAGTCCGGCGGCCGCTACGTACACGTGATCGCTGACGGCTCCCTGGGCCGCTCCGGTGACATGGTGAAGGCGCTCGCACTGGGCGCTGACGCTGTCATGCTGGGCGCTCCGCTGGCTCGCGCATCCGAGGCTCCCGGCCAGGGCTGGTACTGGGGCAACGAGGCGCACTCGCTGGACTTCCCGCGCGGCGTGCGCACCCCGCTGGGTGTTGTCGGCTCCCTGGAGGAGGTCCTGTACGGTCCTTCGCACCACGTGAACGGCACCAGCAACATTGTCGGTGCGCTCAAGCGCGCAATGGCTAACTGCGGTTACCTGGACCTGAAGAAGTTCCAGAAGGCGGATCTGACCGTGGTTCCTGCGTACCGCGGCTAATGTAGCTTCATGAATCACCGCTTGGCGGTTGGCAGGTTGTGGCCTGTCGGTCGCCGGGCGGTGCTTTCTATACGCACGCTCTACCCTCGTTAGAGCATGTAGCGGCACCTCCGGATGGGGGAGCGGCTACGTACCGTCGGCGGCGTACAGCGATAGCGTAAAATAGATATATCCCCGCGCAAGTGCGCGGATTAGTACCAACACGTTGAGGTAATTTTCGTGACCAACTCTGTGAACCTGGACCAGCTCGAAGAGCGTCCCGTCCTGGTGGTAGATTACGGTGCACAGTACGCGCAGCTCATCGCTCGTCGCGTGCGTGAAGCCGGCATCTACTCCGAAATCGTCCCCCACTCCATGAGCACCGAGAAGATGCTCGCCAAGAATCCGGCAGCCATCGTGCTCTCCGGTGGCCCCTCCTCGGTCTACGCCGATGGCGCACCCAAGGGCGACAAGGCCCTCTTCGAAGCTGGCGTGCCGATCTTCGGTATCTGCTACGGCTTCCAGGTGATGGCTCAGACCCTCGGCGGCACCGTCGCCCAGACCGGTCTGCGCGAATACGGTGCAACCGACGCTGTGGTCTGCGCTGAGAACTCCTCCTTCCTCACCGGCACCCCTACCACTCAGAACGTGTGGATGTCTCACGGTGACTCCGTGACCGAAGCCCCCGAAGGCTTTGAGGTGCTGGCAAAGACCCCCGGCGCATCCGTGGCAGCATTCGTGGACGAGTCCCGCAAGCTCGGCGGCGTGCAGTGGCACCCCGAGGTGAAGCACTCCGACTACGGCCAGGTCGCCCTGGAGAACTTCCTCTACAATGTGGCAGGCCTGAAGCCCACCTGGTCCACTAACAACATCATCGAAGAGCAGGTCGCAAAGATCCGCGAGCAGGTCGGTAGCGACCGCGTCATCTGCGCGCTCTCCGGCGGCGTTGACTCCTCCGTTGCAGCAGCGCTTGTGCACAAGGCTGTTGGCGACCAGCTCACCTGCTTCTTCATCGACCACGGTCTGCTCCGTGAAGGCGAGCGTGAACAGGTCGAGCAGGACTACGCAGCATCCATGGGTATCAAGGTCATCACCATCGACGAGTCGGAGCGTTTCCTCTCCGCGCTCGATGGCATCACCGAGCCCGAGGCGAAGCGTAAGGCTATCGGCCGCGAGTTCATCCGCTCCTTCGAAGAGGCACAGCGCAAGCTGATTGCCGAAGCAGGCGAAGAGGGCGCAGACATCAAGTTCCTGGTCCAGGGCACCCTGTACCCGGATGTTGTCGAGTCCGGCGGCGGCGACGGCACCGCAAACATTAAGAGCCACCACAACGTGGGCGGCCTTCCCGACGACCTGACCTTCGAACTGGTTGAGCCGCTGCGCACCCTGTTCAAGGACGAGGTTCGCGCTATCGGTCGTGAGCTCGGCGTTCCCGAGAAGATCGTGGCACGTCAGCCGTTCCCCGGCCCCGGCCTGGGCATCCGCATCGTCGGCGAGGTTAACCGCGAGAACCTGGACACCCTGCGTGCCGCTGACGCTATCGTGCGTGAAGAGCTGACCGCAGCAGGTCAGGACGAGCACATCTGGCAGTGCCCCGTGGTTCTGCTGGCTGGCGTTCGCTCCGTGGGCGTTCAGGGTGACGGCCGTACTTACGGCCACCCGATTGTTCTGCGCCCGGTCTCTTCGGAAGACGCAATGACCGCTGACTGGTCGCGCCTGCCGTACGACCTGCTGGCTAAGATCTCGAACCGTATTACGAACGAGGTCAAGGACGTTAACCGAGTGGTGCTGGACGTTACCTCCAAGCCCCCGGGAACCATTGAGTGGGAGTAATCCCGCTTTGGGCTACCTAGCTTTGTAGCTGGGAGCCTGTGAAGGAGCCGCCCGGTGCATCCGAATGTGGATGCGCTGGGCGGCTCCTTTTGTATCTTCCTAACGTGAAAATAGCGGGTTGAAAGATAGAGGGGGGTTGTCGTAGTACCAAGTGAAAAATATAATGTAGCTACGTAGTAACATCTTTATGTTTTGCGTTGTGAGTAGAAGAGGGAGATCATGACCGTAATGACCAGCCGCGAGTTCAACCAGAATCTCGCTAAAGCCCAAAAACAGGCACAACATTCACCCGTAATTATTACAAAGCGTGGTGAACCTACGTATGTCCTCATGACCTACGAAGAATACTCACGCAACCAGAATGAGGGAACCTCCCTCTACGACTTCTTTGTAAACTACCCTCAACCTGCTGAAGGTGTGGACCTGCCCGAAGAATTTCCCACGGCAGAACGTTCCGCATATCAGCGTCCCGGTGTAGAGTTCTAAGGGGTAACGATGTACCTTCTTGACACCAATATCATTTCTGAGTTGTGGAAGCTCTCTCGCGGAAAAGCTGACCCCGTTTTCGAATCGTGGTTTCGCCAAGAATCAGAAAAACCACTCTATATCAGCGTAGTGACCCTAATGGAACTAGAACGCGGTGTGCTTGCTATGGAGCGAAAAGATCCGACACAAGGCGCTTATCTGCGCGAGTGGTTTTTGGCAGTTCGAGAGAAATTTCAGAAGCGAACTCTTGTTATTGACGGGGCTGTAGCTGATTGTTGCGCTGGACTTCACGTGCCGGATAAAGCGCCGGAGAACGATGCCTGGATTGCTGCGACCGCGCTGGTACATGGCCTTACTCTCGTAACGCGCAACGTCAAAGATTTTGAGCGCCTCCCGGTTCGACTCCTCAACCCCTTCGAACCCGCAATATAGCGAAGGCAAGGCCTGTGAAGGAGCCGCCCGGTGCATCCGAATGTGGATGCGCCGGGCGGCTTCTGGCATCAAGTCGTGTAGAAAAGGGGAGGCGTTTTGGGGCGTATTAAAAAATCCTCATTTATTTTTTAAACGCGGGGTCTAAATAAAAGAAATGCATTCCAAAAATACCCGAAAAACTACGCCTAGAAATAAACCTTTTTAGTGTGGGTGATGCGGGTGACGAATCGAATCACGCCAATGAGCGCTCGACCCCAACCCAAAATGCAAAGCAAAAAACGTACCAAAACAGCAGAAGCCAAACGCGCACGCCATGTACACACCATAGGTCAGCATCACAAACTCAGAATCATGGCTCAGACCCGACGCCACAATCATCGTCAACGAAACAGCCAGAATGATAAGCCACGCAGCGCTCGCAGCCGCAATCACCCACGAGATAGCGCTCAACACCGGGTGAGGAACCCTAAACGTGCGCTCAGGGTCCTCAGAGGCGGGTACAGTCGCTACAGAAGCTGTAGCGGGGGCAGTAAGTGGAGCTGATGAACGCCACGGAATATGCGCATCAGCATGCTGACTGGAAACCTGCGCCGGACGCTGCGGGACGCCTCCAGCATCGGGAGGGGAAGAAAGATACGGTTGCTGCAATGCGGGCTCCTGGATGTGGGACCTTGCAAGAGAAGAAACAGCCTAGTTCCTACTTTCGCAAAAATGAGTATCGGCGATAGATTGAAAAAATAGAGTGAGTAATTATTCTTTCTATAATTCAAGACTAGAAGTGAACCGCATAAAAAACGAGAGCATCAGCAAATAAGATGCAATATGACGCGAAAATTTCGAAAAACACAACGAAAAAGCAGTAAACCTCAACCTGAAGGTTCAGGGTAGGGTTATTAGACAGGGACCTTAGCCGTAAAACAACGGCACAGACACAGCAACAGCGAAAGGAACGAGCATGGGAATCATCCTCCCACTCCTCTACTTAGGGGTAGGAATCGGGCTCGCAATGTTGCTACCTGAGCACTGGGGTAACCGCCTGAAAGAAAGCGCCTCCGCCCTGCTGACTCGCTGGATCATTCCCGCCGTTATCATCTACACCGTCGCCACCAGCCGCCCCGAACTTTTCTTCGTTGCAGCCTCCACCATGGTGTTGATGCTCCTCGGAGTGCTCTGCGCCGGGCGTATCACCCGCGACCCCGTGCAGAAACTCGCCTTCGTCTATCTGAACGCGGGGCTCTTCGGCATCCCTGTGGTTGCCGGGTTCTGGGGTGAGGAAGCCGTGCGAGTCTACATCGGCGCGTATATCGGCAACTCCATCATGGGTAATATTCTGGGCACCTCGCTACTACGCGGCGGTTTAACAACAGATGCCGGGGAGCGCGCCGCCTCAAGTGTACGAGCCGCGCAGAACTCACACACAACACAGGATGCACGAGCCACTAGGAGCCGTGGTGAAACCCTCCACACGGTGCTGCGGGGGCTGCGTACCAGCCCGCCGGTTATCGCCGTGGTGGTGGGTCTGCTCTGCCTGCCCGCCGGCTCTTTCCTGAGCGTTCACGGGGCAGGTTTCTACCGGGTACTGACCTGGATTTTCAGCTTTATCGGACTGATTGTTCTGGGCATGTGGCTCGGTGTCGCCAAGCTACACCGAGCCGACCTGACCCGCGCCGCCGGATGGGCGTTCCTACGCGCCGTGCTCGTGAGCGTCTACAGCATCGGCGTGCTGGCACTCGCCCGCTGGGTGCACGACGCTGCGGGCGTGCACTTTGACCAGTTGCTCGCGCATCCGCAGGTGCTTTTTCTTCTGGCTGTTCTGCCGCCAGCAGCTAATATCGTCATTCTGGAAACCCACTACCGGCACGAAGGCACCGCAGCCCCCGTCATTGCCGCAGGGGCAGCCGTCAGCGTAGGAATGATAGCGCTCGCCGTGCCGATCCTGCAGCTCGTCTTCGCCAGCTAAGTAGAGCCGCCAGCTAAATAGAGCCAAGAAAGCACGCCGGGACCACAAAGGGGAGAACGCAGGAGACAACACAAAAGGAGGGCGGGGCATAAGCCTCACCCTCCTTCTGCTGTCTATCACCTTATCGGCACACGGTAGCACTCAACGAGCTACAGCGCTTAGCGTACGATGTGGTACACCTTCGCCTCGTAGGGGCGCAGGGTCGAACCCGCATCGTCCTTGTAGTTGGAGCTCACCAGCTCAACACGAGCGCCAGCCTCACGAGCCTCGTTCAGCAGGGCGAAGTCACGCTCCTGCTCTTCAGCGGTGAAGTTCGAAATTACCAGCAGAGACTCGTTCGCCGAGGAACCGTCAGCGCCACCGGTACGGGTGTATGCGTACACGGCCTCGTCCTCGTTGTGCGGAACCTGAACCGAATCCACCGGAGCGAAGGCTGCGTAAACCATCAGGTCCTTCAGCTTGCCGCGGCGCAGAGCCACCAGCTGCTGGTAGTGGTAGAAGATCGAATCCTCATCCGCCAGAACAGCCTCAGCGTTAATCGCCGGGTAGTTCGGGTTCACAGCAATCCACGGGGTCACACCCTCGGGGCTGAAACCACCGTTAGCGGAGGCATCCCACTGAACCGGGGTACGAGCGTTATCGCGGCCCTTAATGTAAATCGCCTGCATCGCCTCTTCGTGGCTCAGACGCTTGTGATCAACGTGCATGTCCTCGTAGAAGCGGATCGAGTCACCATCGCGGTAATCCTCAATCGAATCAAACTTCACGTTGGTCATGCCCAGCTCTTCACCCTGGTAAATGTACGGGGTGCCCTGCATGAAGTGCAGAGTGGTCGCCAACTGCTTAGCGGACAGGGTGCGGAACTCATCCGAATCGTTACCGAAGCGGGAGACAACGCGCGGCTGGTCGTGGTTGTTCCAGTACAGCGAACCCCAGGCGTTACCCTCCAGGGTGGTCTGCCAGTCGTTCAGGATGCGCTTGAGCTCGGTCAGCTTGTACGGTGCGTAGGACCACTTGCCGCCCAGATTGCCGTTCGGGTCGTTATCCACGCCCATGTGATCGAAGTGGAAGATCATGTTCAGCTCACCGGTGTGGTAGCCAGCCCACAGCTTAGCGTCCTCGGGGCTGGTTGCGCTGGTCTCGCCCACGGTCATCACGTCGTAGCGGCTGAAGGTCTCGCGGGTGAGCTCCTTCATCCACGGGTGCACCATGGTGCCGTTCGTAATAACGAACGGAATCGAGGAGGTGTGCTTCTCATAGTCGGTGGAGGGGTCATCCGGGTAGCCCTCAGGCTTGGAGATGATGTTGATAGCGTCCAGGCGGAAGCCATCAACGCCCTTGTCCAGCCACCAGCGGACCATGGAGTACAGGTCCTCGCGAACCTTCTCGTTCTCCCAGTTCAGGTCGGGCTGTTCCTTGAAGAAGATGTGCAGGTAGAACTGGCCGGTCGCCTCGTCCCACTCCCACGCCGGGCCGCCGAACTCGGACGCCCAGTTGTTCGGAGGAATCGGGTTGCCGTCCTCGTCGAAGCCCTTCGGGTCCTTCCAAATGTAGTAGTCGCGGTAGGGGTTGTCCTTGGAGGAGCGAGACTCCTTGAACCAGGGGTGCTCATCGGAAGTGTGGTTTGCGACCAGGTCCATCAGGATCTTGATGCCGTGCTTGTGAGCGGTTTCAAGCATCTCGTCGAAGTCTTCCATGGTGCCGAAGTCACTCATGATGGCGAAGTAGTCAGAGATGTCGTAGCCGTTGTCCACGTTCGGCGAGTCGAACACGGGGGAGAGCCAGATGACGTTGATGCCCAGCTTAGCCAGGTAGGGTAGCTTCTCGGTAATGCCCTTCAGATCACCGATACCGTCGCCGTTAGCGTCGTTGAAGGAGCGGGGGTACACCTGGTACACCACGGCTTCCTTCCACCACTGGCGGCCTTCGTAGGAGGGAACCTCGTATGCCTCGGAGTTGCTCATAATTGCCTTTCTATACCGGCCATCCAGCCGAAAAGAGGAACAAATTTTGTCTGTGATTGAAGTATAGGGCGAAGAGGGACCGGAATGTCTGTATCTGGTCCCCCTTCGCACAGTATGAGTGGGGTACGACTACTTGGCGTTACCGAAGAGGTACACCTTCGCCTCGTAGGGGCGCAACAGGGTGCCCTCGTCGGTGAACTCGCGGTTCTCATCGCGGTAGTTCGAGCTAATCAGCTTCGGGGCGTTCTCGATAGCCTTCAGCTCAGTCGGGGAGAGTGCCTGCGAGTTGGTCAGCACCACCGAGTCCAGGTTGCCGCCCGCGTAGTTCAGCTGAACGGTGTCATCGGTGAAGTTCGCGACGACCAGCAGGGCGCGCTCGCCGGTTGCGGCGGCGTCCTCATCGGAGTTCACGCGCAGGTAGGCGTAAACCTGGTCATCCTCTTCATCCAGCAGGCGGTACTCGCCGGTCAGGATAATCGGGTACTCGCGGCGCAGGCTAATCAGGTCGCGGTAGTGGTAGAACACCGAATCCTGGTCAGTGAGCTCTGCCTCCGCGTTGATTTCGGTGTAGCGCGGGTTCAGCTTCAGCCATGGGGTGCCGGAGGTGAAGCCTGCGTTCTCGCCAGCGGTCCACTGCATGGGGGTACGGGCGTTATCGCGACCGGAGGCGCTGATGTAGCGCAGCATATCCTCAGCGGAGACGCGGCCCGACTCTTCAACGTACTTGCGCCAGGAGTCGTGAATCTCCAGGTCGTTGTAGTCCTTCACATCGTCGAAGAAGACGTTGGTCATGCCCAGCTCTTCACCCTGGTAGATGTAGGGGGTGCCCTGCATCAGGTGCAGTACGGTGCCCAGCATCTTGGCGCTGACGGTGCGGTACTCGGGGGAGTCGTTACCGAAGCGGGAGACGGTGCGGGGCTGGTCGTGGTTGTTCCAGTACAGAGAGTTCCAACCGCGGCCGTGCAGACCCTCCTGCCAGTGGGTGAGGACCTTCTTCAGGTCAACCAGGTTGAAGCGGCGGTCGGACCACTTGCCCGTCACGCCGCCCTCGGAGGCGTCCACATCCATGTGCTCGAACTGGAACACCATCTGCAGCTCGTTGCGGTCGAAGCCGGTGTAGAGTGCGGCGTCGTCCACGGTCACGCAGGGGGTTTCGCCCACGGTCATGACCGGGTACTTGCTGAGGACCTCGCGGTTCATCTCCTGCAGGAATTCGTGCACGCGCGGGCCGTTGGCTGCGGCGGCCAGGGAGTTGTCGAGGCCGCCAGCGAGGACTGCCGGGTCCTCGGGGAAGGAGAGGTCCTTGGAAATCAGGTTGATGACGTCCATGCGGAAGCCGTCCACGCCCTTGTCCAGCCAGAAGCGCATGATGTCGTAGACCTCTTCGCGGACCTTCGGGTTCTCCCAGTTCAGGTCGGGCTGCTTGACGGAGAAGTAGTGCAGGTAGAACTGGCCGGTCGCCTCGTCCCATTCCCACACGGAGGGGCTGAAGCAGGAAATCCAGTTGTTCGGCGGAATCGGCTTGCCGTCCTCGTCGAAGCCCTTGGGGTCGCGCCAGATGTAGTAGTCGCGGTAGGGGTTGTCCTTGGAGGAGCGTGCCTGCTTGAACCATTCGTGCTCGTCGGAGGTGTGGTTGACGACCAGGTCCATCATGAGCTTGATGCCGTGCTTGTGCGCGGTTTCGAGCAGGTCATCGAAGTCTTCCATGGTGCCGAACTCGGTCATGATGGCACGGTAGTCGGAGATGTCGTAGCCGTTATCGTCGTTCGGGGACGCGTAGATGGGGGAGAGCCACAGCACCTGAATACCCAGGTCGGCGAGGTACGGAATCTTCTCGGTGATGCCGGGCAGGTCACCGATGCCGTCGCCGTTGGAGTCGTTGAAGGAGCGGGGGTAAATCTGGTAGACAACGGGTTCCTGCCACCACTGGGTCTGGGTCGTCATTGTTCTTCCTTTCCTTGGTATGGATGAGTGTTGTGTGGGGCCGCTCTGTGGGCGGCTAAAGTCTGATGCCCTTAGTGCTGGGTGGTGAGGGGCGTCAGGACGCTCTGAGGGGCCCAGCTTGCGGGGTCAATCTCCAGGAGCAGGCCGCTGTGATCGGAAATCGCCTCGGGGGAGTTATCCCGGAAGACCACCGTGTGGGAAGCCACGTCGACGAGGCGGTCGGTGAACACGAAATCGATGCGCTTGGCATCCGAGGAGCCCTCCCAGCCGGCAATCTCGCGGTGCACAGTGTTCTCACCCTTGGTGTGCTTCGCGATGGTGCGGGTATCGATCAGGCCGGTAGAGGTCACGAAGGCGTAGCCCTCGTCGGGCAGGTGCGCGGCGGAGTTGAAGTCGCCGCCGAGCAGTACGGGGGCGGTTTCGGCACATTCGGCCAGAGCCTGCGAGAGGCGGGTGAATTCCTGAGCGAAGAGGGGCTCACCGTCGAAGTCCCACCAAGACATGTGGGTGGTGGCGCACCAGAAAGGACCGGAGGGGGTCTCGATGAGGGCGGCCTGCGCGGCGCGGCGCTGCACCTGGAAGTAGGTGTAGTCGGGGGACATGTCGATGGGCCTGATGCCGCGGATCGGCATGCGCGAGAGGACGGCCACGCACTCGTCGTAGCGCTCCCACCCGAGGTGGGTCTCGGTGAGGGTCCACTCGTAGCGGGCGCCGAGCGCCTCCAGCGCGCGCACGAGGAGCAGGGCGTAGTTGTCTTCACGGACCGGAATACCCGCGCCGCCGCGGAAGTGGAGGGGATGTTCCACCACGGGGGTGGAGGTCAGCTGGTTGACCTCCTGGAGGGCGATAACGTCCACCTGCTGATCAACGATGAACTGCGCGAGGGTGCGGATCTTGTCAATCTGATGGATTTCGCACCAGCTGTGCGTATTGAGGGTGAGGAAGCGCATGTATTAAGTCCGGGGTATGTGTGAGGTTGAAGAATGATATGTGCACCGCGCATTGAGGTGGCGAGTGTTTATGCACTCTGACCTATGGGTGCACTGTTTATGCTATCGATTCTGTGCGCTAGGTAATAGGGAAAAAGTCTCATCTGCAGCAAGTATTTTTAACCAGTGCCGGGATATGTTTCAGGTTCTGAAAAACTCTTTCAAAACTCACAGTTTTGGTACCTGTGGGCAGGTATGACCTGGCATTATTGTTTCTGTCTAAAACACATTCGGCATTTAGCGCACGCAGGATATGTGGCACCCGTCTCATATACTTTCGTTTGAGGGTATAAAGATGCGGTGTGACCATCGCAGGCTGGCAATGATCGCCAACCCCTGCGTCCGCTCACTCGACAACCCGAAAGGGCGTATAGCCTCATGATGGAAAAAGTACAGAGGTTCGGCTCTGCCATGCTGGCACCCGTTCTTCTCTTCGCATTCGCTGGCCTCGCGGTCGGTATCGCGATTATCGCGCAGAACGACCAGCTGATTGGCTTGGCCGCCGATAAGAACAACCTCTGGTCCCAGTTCTGGGCCGTATGGGAGTCCGGTGCGTGGACCGTCTTCAACCAGATGGAACTGCTCTTCGCGATCGGTCTGCCCATTGCACTGGCAAAGACCGCTAACGCACGTGCAGTGTTGGAAGCTGCAATGGTCTACCTGACCTTCAACTACTTCGTCGGCACCATGCTCAAGGTATGGGGCAAGGGCGGCACCGGTTTCTTCGACCTGGACTACACCACCGACATCTCTGAGAGCGCGGCAGGTACCGGTCTGAAGATGATCGCCGGTATCAAGACCATGGACACCGGTATCTTCGGTGCCATCATCATCTCCGCAATCGTGGTGTGGGCCCACAACCGCTGGTTCGACAAGAAGCTGCCCGACTTCCTCGGCGTCTTCCAGGGTTCCCAGTTCGTCTACGGCGCATGCTTCTTCCTGATGATGCCCATCGCCTTCCTGTTCTCCTGGCTGTGGCCCTACGCTCAGCACGGCATCTCCTCCCTGCAGGGCTTCTTCATCGCATCCGGCGCACTCGGCGTGTGGGTTTACACCTTCCTCGAGCGCTTCCTGATTCCGACCGGTCTGCACCACTTCATCTACTCCCCGTTCGTCTTCGGTAACGTTGTTACCCCGAACGGTATCACTAAGGACTGGCCGACCCACCTGACCGAGTTTGCAAAGAGCGACAAGCCCCTGAAGGAACTGTTCCCCGGCGGCGGCTTCGCACTGCACGGTAACTCCAAGGTCTTCGCACCCATCGGTATCGCAGCGGCGTTCTACACCACTGCTCGTCCCGAGAAGCGCAAGGAAGTTCTCGCTCTGCTGATTCCCGTCAGCCTCACCGCAATCCTGATCGGTATCACCGAGCCCCTCGAGTTCACCTTCCTGTTCCTGGCACCCCCGCTGTTCCTGGTTCACGCAATCCTGGCAGCATCCATGGCAGCAATCATGTACCAGCTGGGTCTGGTTGGTAACATGGGTGGCGGTCTGATCGACTTCCTGTTCCAGAACTGGATTCCGCTGTGGGCAAACCACTCCGGCACCTACCTCATGCAGATTGGTGTGGGCCTGAGCTTCACCGTCATCTACTTCCTGGTCTTCCGCTTCATGATTCTGAAGTTCGACTTCAAGACCCCCGGTCGTGAAGAAGACGGCGGCGAGACCAAGCTCTACAGCAAGGCAGAGTACAAGGCTGCCAAGGCTGCTGAGAAGGACGGCGGCGCAGCAGCTCCCGCAGCTGACGGCGACCTCTACGCACCCCGCGCAGCAGGCTTCCTCGAACTGCTTGGTGGCGCAGAGAACATCACCACCGTGAACAACTGCGCAACCCGCCTGCGTGTCTCCGTTGCTGATGAGTCCCTCGTCAGCACCTCGGATGCAGACTTCAAGAATGCAGGTGCTCTGGGCCTCGTCCGCAAGGGCAAGGCATTCCAGGTCATCGTCGGCATGGACGTTCCCCAGGTTCGCGAGCGTTTCGAGACCATGGTGAACGAAGCTAAGACCCTCTCCTAAGAGACTTCAGCTTTCAACCGCCTGACGGCATAACGCCTCATAAGGTATAGACTTCGCCGGCGGTATCGGATAACACCGATGCCGCCGGCGAAGCTGTACCCGGACACGTACCAGGCGCATACCCAGCTCAAATCTGCTGGCATACACACTTAAAGTGAGAGATGACCGCCCTCACCCACCCTGGCCGATGACTCTAGAGCGTGTACTATTTATATATTGCTCACCATCGGATTCAGGAGCTTTGAGTGGATTTACAAGACGTCGTGAATGCGAACCAGCACCGATTCAGTGAAACTGAACGGGAAATTTTGGCATTCATGCTAGAAAATGAAGAGTTCGTTGCAGAGTCAACGATCAATTCTCTGGCACATAAAACTTATACTTCGACCAGCTCAATTATCCGCCTAACGAAGAAGCTGAACTTCTCCGGATTTGCTGAGTTGAAGTACTTCATTAAGTCCTCTCTGAACCGCAGCGAACCCTTCAACCCGCGGTTCATTGAGAGCGGCCGCGAAGACATTCAGCGCACCTACGACTACCTCGAGCACATGGAACTGAGCGGACTGCTCAAGCGCATCCATGAGGCTCGCACTGTGTACTGCTTCGGTACCGGCTACGCTCAGCGCAATGCTGTGCAGGAATTTACCAAGTCCATGCAGGTCTGCGGTAAGTTCTGCCAGGTCATCCCGGCACGTAATGAGTTCGAAAGCGCCATGAACAATATGACCCAGGACGACGTGGTCATCATTGTGTCCTTCTCCGGTCAGACCGAGAACATGCGCGAACACATTAAGATGCTGGCGCTACGCCGCATCCCCATGATTGCGGTGACCGCCATTGGTGTGAACTACATGTCCTCGCACGCCGAGTACTCCCTGCACTACCAGACGACCCCCACCCAGATCAGCACCCAGCGTAAGCCCTACTACTCTTTTGTTGCGCTGTCGGTGCTGCTGGACTACATCGTGCGCCGTTACATTGAACACGTTGAGAATGAGCGCCGCGAATCCCTACAGGACCAGGTGGATGACGCCCTCAACGCTGGGGATGAAACCGACGCCTGATAAGGCATTACTGTGCCCACCTGCTCCTTCACTCACTCCTCCTGAATCCGACCGAATCCGCCTGAGACCATCTGAAAGAGACACCCAGTGACCGCAATTTTCGCGCTCATCGAAAACACCGAGAAGATGCGTAAGTACCTGTTCTGGTACCTCATGATCATCCCCGCGCTGCTACTGCTGTGGATTGTGCTGGGTGCAGCGAACTCCCAGATGGACTTCCAAGCAGCCCTGAAGATTCCCTTCTTCACCGTGGCATTCCTGAACGCATGCCTCAGCCTGTTGCTGGGCGGCACCCTCAAGCTCGCGGGTGCAGAGAACGAACGCACCGAACGAGCCTACGCCCTGTACCTGACCGTACTTCTGGTCATTATCGGTAACCTGCCCGGCGCGATTCTGAGCTTCTTCCTCTTCCGCTCCCTGCGCTTCGGCAACCTGGAAGGCGAGCTGGCGCCCAAGTACCGCTGGGCGCTTCTGCCCGCCCTGGTCTTCTACGTACTGGTGACCGTAGTGCTGCTCGTCGCCAACATCGCAATGTGGTCGAAGTAAGCACCCGGCGTATTAAGCACATCGGCGCATTAAGCACGCAGGCGCGCACTGACACCCACCCCGCTTGAAACACAGCATGAGGCACACCGGGCAGAGGACCCCGGAAGAACCACCATCTTCGGTGTGTACGCGCAAACGTACACCGCACTGACCCACAAGGACACTCACGACGTGAACCAGATTCCCGAGCCTACCGACGCGCAACACGCACCCGGCGCCCCGGCTGATACCGCTCAGCCCGCCGCAGCCGCCGCGACCTCAGCAGAGGAAACCCACGAAGTAGCCGACGAAATCAACATCGCCGAGCTGCCCGCACACCTGAACCCCGCCCACGAGGACTTTGACCCCTCGGCGGGGCTTGAGCGCTGGGCGGAACAGATGGACGTCTACACCGGTCCCGACGCGATGCTCGACTTCAACCAGGTCGACTACGTGCACATCGACCTGTCCGAGGCGAACCCCTCCGGCCTGGCACAGCTGCTCGCCGGACGTAAGACCCGCCTCTCCACGATTCTGCGCGACAAGTCGCAGCTGGAGGCGGGCATGCGTTCCGCACGCACCCTGCGCACCAAGATTTACGAACTCGCCACCGACCACGGCCTGGACTCCGGCTACTTCGTGGCGGGTACCGCCTCCTGGCTGTCACACGACACCCGCGAGGATGCCGCCGCCTACGAGAAGCGCTTCATCGCACCGATTCTCATGGCGCCGCTGAGCATCACCCCGCACCCGAAGGATGACGACTTCGAGCTGCGCCTCGCCGGTTCCGCACGCCTGAACCCGGCGATGGTCCGCCAGATCAAGCAGGAGTACGGCATCGACCTGGGCACCATGGACGTGGCGCAGCTGGCGAACTCCATGTCCCGCTTGGACCCCGAGCCGGTTATTGAGCGTATGCGCGCCTCCGCCGGTCGTATTCCGGGTATGACCATCGAGTCGAAGTACTTCATCTCGACCTTCGCTGACCTGAAGGAAAGCTTGGGCGAGCTGCCGCATACCGCCATCACTCCGCTGGTTCGTGACCTGGCGGCGTTGAAGGTTCCCGGCGTGAAGCCGCGTGAGCTCAACGCACACAATCTGCAGCAGCCTCTGGATCAGCGCGACCCGGCAGAGGAAATGCTCCTGCTGGACGCTGATGCGAACGCCCAGGAGATTATCGACACCGCGGTCAGCGGCTTCTCCTTCACTATCACTGCGGCACCCGGCACTGAGCCGCTGCGCACCGCCGTGAACATTGCTTCTGCACTGATGGGGCGCGGTAAGTCCGTGCTCGTCGTGGGCGAGAAGCGCTCTACCCTGGCTGAATTCTCTGCACTGCTCAAGCGTACCGGTATAGACGGCCTGCGCTACGACCTGCTTGCCGAGCACGATTCTGAGGCTCAGCGCGCCGAATTCATTCGCGCGATTGTGCGCAACGAGAGTGCCGAAGAACCGAACTCTGAGGACCTGAACGAAGAGCTCGTAGCGACCCGCGCCGCCCTGCTCGACCACACCCGCGCTCTGCTGAACAAGGACTCGAACTGGCAGATTTCCGTCTACTCGGCGCTACAGCGTCTGGCTGAGCTGACCGCCTCCGAGGACGGCCCGGCAACCCGCGTGCGTTTTGACCGCCCCATGCTCGACTCGCTCATGGAGCGTGAGCAGGTGCGCGCCGACCTGGTGCGCCTGGGCGAGATTGACGGTTTTGCGTCGGCTTCGCGTACCTCCCCGTGGTACCGTGCCCGCCTGGTCAATGACGAGGAAGCCGCCGAGGCGTACGCCCTGGTCATTACCCTCAAGTCCTCCTTGCTGAACCTGCGTGAAGCAATGAACCAGACCAGCGCTATGCTGGGTCTGCGCCGCGGCCGCACCATCTCTGAGTGGGAGTCGCAGCTGGCGATTCTGATGCGCATCCGCGAGACGCTCAAGCGTTTCCGCGCGGACGTGTATGACCGCCCGGTGACCGACCTGATTGCTGCGACTGCATCCGGTTCGTGGCGCCGTGAGAACGGCATCGAGATGAGCAGTATGCAGCGTTCCCGCCTGCGCCGCGCGGCTAAGGAGTACATCCTGCCCGGCGTGAATATCGGTGACCTGCACGAGCAGCTGAAGGTGGTTCAGGCGGAGCGTGCCGAGTGGATTCGCCACATTGAGGCACCCCGCACCCCGCAGATTCCGGAGAACCTGGATCAGCTGGCTGCCGCCCTGAACTCCCTGGTGTCTGAGCTGGCGGGTCTGGGTATTGTTCTTGCGGATACCATTGAGGGCACCGACTTTGTGCGCACCGACCTGGATGCTCTGGATGCGCGCCTGGACGCCCTCATGGCGGACCGCGTGCTACTCATGACCCTGCCTGAGCGTGACGCCCTGACCCAGAAGCTGCGTGAGCGCGGCCTGTCGGAGCTGCTCGATGACCTGTATGCTCGTCAGGTTCCGACCGAGGTTGTTTCCGCTGAGCTGGAGCTTGCCTGGTGGCAGTCTGCCCTGGAGTTCTTGCTGCAGCATCACGAGGGTAAGCTGCTGGATGGCGACCGCCTGCGCGATACGGAGTCCCGTTTCCGCCGTGCCGACTACGCCCACATGACCAGCGCCCCGGCGCGTCTGTTGGCGAAGGTTGCGCGTGTGTGGACCGAGCGTATTGAGTCTGAGCATGACCAGGCGGCGTACCTGAAGAGCCAGCTGCGCGGCTACGAGTTTGTGCTCGAGGAGCTACTGACTCATGCCCCGGTCATGGCGCGTACCCTGCTTCCGCTGTGGACCGCGAGCCCCTTCGCCCTGGCGCGCAAGGTTCCCGCATCCATGCGTTTTGACACGGTGCTGCTGCTGGATTCTGAGTCGACCCCGCTGGCGGCGAACCTGCCGGCGATTACCCGCGCCGACCAGGTGATTGCCCTGGGCGACCCGCACTCGGGTTACCCCTCGCCGTTCATCGTGTCCGCGCCGACTTTCGGTGCGCCCGAGCCGGCCGACGAGCAGCTGGACAGCACCTTCGACGTGCTCGCTACCGTACTGCCCAACCGCACCCTGGCGATGCTGCACCGCAGCATGGACCCGGTGATTCTGGACTACCTGAACCGTGAGTTCTACGGTTCGCAGCTGCATGCGGCTCCGGTGAGCCGTGCCTCCGCCCAGCCTGCCGGTTCTCTGACCGTTGAGTACATTGATACTCGCGGCAAGGTCAGCGATAACGCGAACCTGGATTCGCCCGGCGTTGAGGTGGAACGCGTCACGAACCTGGTGCTCGAGCACGCGTACCGCACCCCGGACCGTTCGCTGGCGGTTGTGACGGCTAGCCCGAAGCACGCTCAGCGTGTGGCTGAGTCGGTGCGTCACGCCCTGAGCCTGTACCCGCAGCTGGCGCCGTTCTTTGCCGCCGGTGAGGAGTCGTTCCGCGTGGTCGACCTGACCCGTGCTGAGACCCTCGAACGCGACACCGTGATTTTCTCTCTGGGTGTGGGCCGTGCCCGCCTGGGCCAGGCGTCGTACGATTTGGGTCAGCTGTCTGCTGAGCACGGCCGTCAGGGCTTTGTGGTGGCGTTGACTCGTGCCCGCCGTGCCCTGCGCATTGTCTCGTGCATCGACCCCTCGGAGCTGGATCCGCAGAAGCTGCATCACGGCGCGGTGGACTTCTACCACCTGCTGCGTGAGCATGCGAAACGTCAGGCGCGTGAAGAGGTGGAGGCGAAGGCACAGCGCGTACCCGAGACCCTGCCGCGTAACGCGTTCTTGGCGGCTGACGATGCGGACACCCCGGATCTGGGCGACTGGCTGCTCAACGATTTGGTGGCGCGCCTGCAGGCTCACGGTGTGCGTGTGACCCGCGGTGAGGGCGACATCGCTCTGATCGCGCACGCCCCGGAGAAGCTGGCTGCTGAGCCGGTGCCCGCGCTGGGTGTGGCTCCCGTGGTCTCTTCGAACCCGAGCGTTCCGGCGGCTATGCCGCTGGTGGCGTGCTCCGATGGCGAGCCGAACTATGCGCGCGCTTCGGTGCGTGAGCGTACCCGCCTGCTGCCGGAGCGTCTGAGCCGCACGGGCTGGAACTACATCACCCTGGGCACCCTGGAAGTGTTCGCTGATCCGGATGCCGTGGTGGCGCGTGTGCTGCACTACCTGGATATGGATGAGGGCGCTGAGGTTCGTGGCTAGTTATTCGTCAACGCCGAAGCCTCGCCGAGGGCACCGTCGCGTGAGCGGCGGCGGCTCGGTGAGCGGGGCTGAGCCTCTGCTGGTGGGCGTGACGACGCCTCCGGTTGCGGCTTCGGGTACCTCGTCTGCCGCGGGTGCTTTCGCGAAGAAAACCGGCGCTCAGCAACAGAACTCCCAGAAGGCGAGTTCTCAGAAAGCGGCTACTTCCACGCAGCCTCTAACCCCGGAGGAGCGTGAGCGTCTGGAATGGATGCGTCAGCAGCGCCCTCCGCACTGGGGTAACAATATCGTGTAGCGTCTTCCTGCCGGGAGTGCTTCTTAAACGCCGAGGGGCGGGGCAACCTGTGTTGCCCCGCCCCTTGTTTTGGCTGGTGTGGAACCCCGTTTAGGAGTTGCCCTTGTCGGTGCTGTAGAAGCCGGAACCCTTGAAGGTCACGCCGACGGTGTTGTAGCGCTTGCGCAGGGTTTCTTCGCCGCACTGCGGGCAGACGCGCAGCGCATCGTCGCTAAAGGACTGGCGCTGTTCAAAGACGTGGTTGCAATTCTTGCACTGGTAAACGTAGACCGGCATTTTGTCCTTCTGTATCCGTTTTCGCTGGGATGGTTTATTAACGTGGTTTGAGTGTACCGCTTTTGAAACGTTGGGAGCTATTTGCGTTTTCTTCTCAAAAAGCTATTTCTGGTTTCTTTTTGCCTTTTTCCTGAGTGATTTTGTGGGTGTGTCCCGAATATCTTTGTGCTTTTGCAGAAAGATGCGGGGTGTCAATCAGGAGTGAAACGGGCACGAGAGAATCGGGTACTTTTAGACCTGCTAACGGGTGCGGTAGATACCCTGCTCGGTGAGGATGACCGGCAGAATAGCATCCCACTGGTCGTAGGGGACAGCCTCGTAGATTTCGTCGCTGAAGACGATACCGATGCTCTGCTCCTCCAGCTGTTGTGCGCTGAGCAGGGGAATAATGCGGTCGTAGTAGCCGCCTCCCTGACCGAGGCGGTGCCCGCCGGCATCAAAGGCGAGTGCGGGGATGAGGCGCAGGTCGGCGTCGACGAAGGCGCGTTCGTCCTGTTCTTCGCCTTCGGGTTCCGGGATGCCCATGGGGCTGAGCGGATGCTCGACGGCAGGATCCCAGTGCACCCAGGCGAGTTTGCGACCGGGGCGTACGACGGGTACGAGGATGCGGTGTCCGTCCTTGTGCAGGCGGGTTAGTGCTTCGATGATGGGCGGCTCGGACTTGGTGGGCAGGTACGCCGCAATGGTGCCGGGGGAGTGGAGCCGCTGCGCGACCGCCTCGAGGATGTGGGCGGTGAAGAGCTCCTGCATCTGCTGCTGACCGCGTTCGCCGCGGTGGCTGCGCGCGGTGAGGCGGCGCGGGCGGATCTGGGAGCGGAGAATGTCTTTGTCCAGGGAGATGTCGTCTGGGCTGGCGCCGGCGTCGGAGTTGCTGGCGGCGGGTGCGGTGTTGAGGTGCATGGTGTGTCCCATCGTCGTTGCGGGTTGCGGGTGAAGGGGGAGCGTCCCGTAGAGGGAAGGGAGATGTGTTATTCCCGGGCTGAGAGGTATCCGCGAGTAAGGACGAAAACATCCTTGTAGGCTACGAAAATACCCGATTCTGCCGGGTCTGTAGATTCCACTTTTTAGTATAAGGATTGCAGAAAGTAGCATTGGGTTCCGAGGAACGTATTTTCTCTGTGTACCGAAGAATGTACTTGCGCGGATATGCAGTTAGTCACGTTGAAGATTTTTTCATGTCATAGTCGCGATAAATCGCCTTAAGTACTTTACAACTTAGGGTATTCTTGTGGCATGGCTACTGAAATTAAGTCTGTTACTAAGGCAGTTATTCCTGCTGCTGGTCTGGGCACCCGATTCCTGCCCGCAACGAAGGCAACCCCCAAGGAAATGCTCCCCGTCGTTGATCGCCCCGCGATTCAGTACGTGGTGGAGGAAGCAATCCGTGCCGGTCTGAACGACGTTCTGATGATTACCGGCCGTAACAAGCGTGCTCTCGAGGATCACTTCGACCGCGTTCCCGTTCTGGAGCAGCAGCTCGCTGAGCAGGGTAAGGACGCCCTGCTAGCATCTGTTGTTGAGACCAATGAGCTCGGTGGCGACCTGCACTACGTGCGTCAGGGCGACCCCAAGGGCCTGGGGCACGCTGTTCTGCGCGCAAAGCGCCACGTTGGTGACGAGGCATTCGCTGTTCTGCTCGGCGATGACCTGATTGACGAGAAGGAAGACCTGCTCTCCCGCATGGTGGAGGTTCAGGAGCGCACCGGCGGCTCCGTCGTTGCCCTGATGGAGGTTCCTCGCGAGGCTATTTCCGCTTACGGCGCAGCTGCTATTGAGGCTGTTGAGGGCGAAGACGGTTTCGTGAAGATCACCGGCCTGGTTGAGAAGCCTGCTGCTGATGAGGCTCCCTCGAACTACGCTGTGATTGGCCGTTACGTTCTGAGCTCGAAGGTCTTCGAGGTTCTGGAGAACACCGCTCCGGGCCGCGGCGGCGAGATTCAGCTGACCGACGCTCTGCAGACCCTGGCTCAGGGCGAGGGTGAAGGCGAAGGCGTCTACGGTGTGGTCTTCTCCGGCCGCCGTTTCGACACCGGTGACAAGCTGTCTTACCTGAAGGCAAACGTTATTCTTGCTGCTGAGCGTCCCGAGTTCGGTGACGACCTGCGCGCATGGCTGAAGGACTTTGTTGCAGAGAACTGCTAATTACTCTGCATCCGCTCTCTGATGAGGGCAACCGATAAATACCAACCACGCTGAGGAAGGCGTTCTTTCCGGTGGGGCGTTTTAGCCCCCATGGGAGGGCGCCTTCCTTTGCGTCGTTCGTGTCCGTTATGCGTGTGGCGTGCTGCTGGGTGAGGGTCCAGAGTGTGTCTTGTGCAGGGACGCGACGACGTCGTAGTGCGCATATTCCTTCTGGGGTATATGCGCATATCCAGCCCGATTCTTGCCGCTTATGGAAAGCATCGGGAATATAAGGGTATGATTAAAGTCTAGGGATAAAGGGACGATAGAGGGCGACCTGATATGACGCTGTTGAACACCTCGGGTGTGTTGGTAATTCTGACCGTGATTTTGCTGCTGTGGTTTGTGCCCAGGAGCCTGCGTCGCGCGCCCGCGGGTCCCTCTGTGGAGCCCGAGCGTCCCCTGATTAGTGCCGAGCGTACCGCGGAGGATATTCTCGCTTCCGCTGGCGTGCTGTTGAACGAGTCGGAGGCGTACCAGTCTTCCGATCACGCGGTGGCGCCGGGTACTTCTCTGCCTTCTTCTGCTCTTCCGCAGGCTTCTTCCCGTTCCTCCCATGCTGTAGAGAATGCTGTTCAGCCTGCCCCGGATACGGCTTCTATTTCGCAGATTCGTGATTCTTCCCCGACTGCTCCCTACACCGATGAAATTCCGGTGGTGGAGGAGTCGAAGCCCTCGCCGCTGTCCTACTTTGATACCTCGAGCCCGAGCGGTATCGCCCTGCTGGTTGCGGCTGGTCTGGGCGTGCTTGCCCTGGTGACCGGTCTTCTGGCGCTCTTTGGCGTTCTGGCGTGGGGTTGGGCTGTTCTCTTCCTGATTCTTGCCGGCGGTGCATGGGCTGTAAGCCGTTTTGGTCTGCTGGAGTCTGTCTCTAACCAGGTCAAGGCGAGCCGCGATGAGCGCCGCGCCAAGGCAGAAGCAGAAGATGCCGAGGGTACTGACGCTGAGGCGTATGAAGAGTCCGACGGCGAAGAAGCTTACGATGACGCTTCCGAGTCGGTAGAAGACTCGACTGCCGAGGGTGCAGATTCTGAAGCTACTGAAGAGCCTGAGGCTCGCCCCGCAACCCGTGAGGCCGCTACCCGCAAGCCTGCGCGCGGTGTGAACCGTGAGGCGGCGCGCCCGAGCCGCGCGCACATCGCGGTGGACTCTTCTGAAGAGGCACCCCAGGCAGAGACGCCCCATGCAGAAGCAACTCAGGCAGAAGCACCTGTAGCATCTGAGTCTTCTCACGCAGGTCGTCCCGTACCTGCCCGTTCTGCCCGCCCGGCGGAGGCGCCCGCGGGTCACCGTCAGGAGCGCCGCCAGCAGCGTCCGAGCCGCTTCCAGCCGATTCGCCGCGGTAGCGTGCTCTTTGACCAGGAGAGCGGTTCTGCTGCTTCCTCCACTGCACCGCGTACTGCGGCACAGCCTCAGGTGGCTCAGGCTCCGGTTACTCCGAGCCAGCCCGTACAGTCCCAGCCTGTTCAGCCCCAGCGCGCTCAGCGCGTGCCGTCTGCTCAGCCTGTACAGCCCGCTCAGGCATCTGCTCAGGTCCCTGTGGCTCCTGCCCAGTCGGTAGCGCCTCAATCCGCGCAGCCTGCTCCTGCGCAGCAGTCGGCTATTCAGCCGGCCCAGCCGGTGGCTCGCCAGGCTCTGCGTGACGGTTCGCCCGTCCGCCAGGCACCTGCTACTCAGGCTCCCGCTCAGTCGATTCCCGAAGAGATTCCTCTGCCGGACGTCCTGGATGATTCCGAGTTCGATGCACTGGATATCGCCTCGTTGAACAATCCGGCGCTCTCGACCGGCGCTACTGTGACCGGTGGTGTCCGTTCCACGAACCGTCACCCCGGTGCTGGCTCCTCCTTTGAGGCAGTGAGCAACACCTGGAACCCGGTTCAGCTGCCCAAGCCGCTGAGCGCTCTGCACCGTCAGGACAAGAACCAGGGTAAGAAGTAGACCTTGTTCTAGATATGCATAAAACCCCGACAGTTCGTACTGTCGGGGTTTTGTTTTGCTGGGAATGTGCCTCGGGAAAGGAACGGTTAAAAAGAAAAGGAACCCCGTCCATGGGGTTCCTTTTCCAGCATCACACACAGGAAGAAAGTCTTCTAGACCGACTAGGAAGGCCTTCCCACAAGGCCTGCCCTATTCGGTAATAAAAATATATCCTAATTCCCGTGCGGGTGACAAGCTAAAAATAGCGACACCCTGTCAATAAACTAAGGTTGCCCTAAGTAAAATCCGCGCCATTGCAGGCGACAAGGGGCAATAACCCCCGGCTGAAAAAATTTAAAAAAATTTTCTGACCCCTCAAAAGTCGAATAAGAAGCCTCAAAGAACCTTCAATCAGGTTAATATCGCCCACTCATGAGAGAATAGCCGGGTGAAAGATTGGTTTGACGCACTCCCGATTGAGGTTGCCCTAGCTTTCATGTGGGTGGTCGGAATCGTCCGCACCAGCATCGTGTACGCTCTTGGCGCGCTTGCTGCTGAAGGCGGTGCCCGCCTCGACCGCATCCGCAAAGCCATGGACAGCCCGCTCTACCGTAAAGCGCGCCGCTTGATTAATCGGTGGGGCGTTATTGCTGTGCCCCTCTGCTTTCTCACCGTGGGTCTGCAAACCGCGGTCATCATCACGACCGGCTTCACGAAAATGCCTCTGCGTCGCTGGGTTCCCGCGATGCTGGTTGGAACCTTCATGTGGGCGTGTATCTACACCACCATCGGCTTCGCAATTCTTGCGGCCCTCGGCCTGGAGCCGTGGATGTTCCCGCTCGCCCTTGCCATCGTTATTACGGTGCTGGTCATTGTGACTCAGCTGCGCGAACGCCGCATTAACCGCGAAACCGTTGAGAACACTGCGGATAACATCGCCGAGAACTAGTCCTACCTTCAGCGGGGGATAGGTGCACTATCTCGCCGGGTTGAGGCCACTCACCTACCCTCAATGCCCCCGCCCAAGATGTGCTAGCGTGGAGGGATGAGTTCATCCGCATCCTCCACCGCAGGCACCCCCGAAGAGCAGCCCGTCAACGACTCTGCCCTCACCGCAATCGACCCCGAGCAGAGCGCGCCCGAAAACGCTACCGACCAGGTAGAAAGCGAAGCTCCCACCCGCGTGTACCTGCACCCCGAGCAGCTGGCAATGATCCAGACCCCGGAGGCTCTGCCCATCCCCGTGCTGCAGCGTTCTATGCTGCGCATTAGCTACGTGCCCGCGATTATGCCCGGCAAGTGGTTCAACCGCTGGCACGAGCGTTACGGCGACCGCGTGCAGCTGGCGGAGGTGCCCGTGCGTGAGGCGCGCGGCCTGGACTCCCTGCATCAGGACCTGTGCCTGATTGACCCTGCCCTCAACTCTGCGGAAGAAACTGCCTCCGAGGCGCCCGCTGAGGATAGCGCCGAGGCTACCGAGCATACCCCCATCGAGCGTAAGGACGTACCCGAGAACCCCTTCGCGCACATGAGCATTGTGCGCCCCGACCGCGAACCGGCTAGCACCGACGGCGAAAAGTACCATAGCATCCGCCTCTACGAGGAGCTGCCCGTGGTCATTCTGCCGGTGGACCATGTGCTCACCGTGCTTGATGAGGTGCCCGTGGAGGAGCTTGCTGAAGAGTTCCTGTTGCAGCCCGCCTCCGATATTCCCGCTTATGAGGAAGTCTCCCGCGCATGGCGTGAGAGTGCCGGTCGCATCGTGCCCGAGGGCCTGACCGATAAGGAAACCATCGAGCTGGTTGCCGCCGGTGTGGGTCTATACATTGTGCCCATGTCCATTGCGCGTTTCTACCACCGCAAGGACCTCACCTACCGCCCCGTTGCGGGCCTGGACCTCTACCCTGTGCACCTGGTTTGGCCGCGTGCCCCCAAAGGCGAGCCGCGCAGCGAAGAGCTCGAAGCGCTCCTGCAGGATTTCATCGGTATTGTGCGTGGCCGCACCGCAACCAGTGAGCGTGGTAGCGAAACCCGACAGGCACGCGCCGAACGCATCGCTGCTGAAAAGGCAAAGGAAAAAGCGAAGGCACGAGCCGCCAACGCCCGCCGCGAAGCACGCGATAAAAAGCGCGCCAACGCCAAGAAAAACGGCAACGCACGCCAGCACTCCCGGCAGACCGCCAAAGCCGCCAGCGCACGCCGCGGCAAGAAACGCTAACGAACGATAGACGGTAAAATCAAACCATGGCATTAGCAATGGAAACCCGACCCGCAGCCTACGCAGTGATCATTGAGCAGGGCAAGCTGCTCATGACCCGCTGGGTGCCCGAAGACCGCGCGCTCAGCCCCCTCTGGTCCCTGCCCGGAGGCGGCATGGAACCCGGCGAACAGGCCGACGAAACCGCGCTGAGGGAAACCCTCGAAGAGACCGGCTACAGCGTCGCCATTGAAGACATTCTGGGCGTGCACGCCGGGCACTTCCCCGTGCGTTCCACCCAGAAAGACCCGCAAGCGCTACCCTTCTGCGCCCTGCGGGTGGTTTTCCGTGCCCACATTGTCACCGGCGAACTGCGCCACGAAATCAACGGCTCCTCCGACACGGCACGCTGGGTACCCATCGCTGAGCTAGACACCATCCGCTACGGCACCCTCATCGACGAGGTCGCCTCCATGATGGGCTACTCCAACGCCGCCAGCTGGGCACGCGAATACCGCGAATTTCTTGCCGATGAAAACGCACGGAAGCTTCCCTAATGAACCGACTGACCCTCACCCGCCGTGCGGCGCTCACCTCCCTGGCGCTCATGCCGCTGCTCGCCGCCTGCGGGAATAATGACGCAACCCCGCAGGTGGATCCTTCCGCGTCCAGCTACGGCACTCTGCGCATCGGCTACGGTGCTCTGCGTGAAATGCGCGCCGTAGCGCACGTGTACGCGCGCGCCCTGCGACAGATCGGCTACTCCGTTGAACTTGTTGACACCGACAACAGCCGCGCTACCGCCCTGCGCGGGCTCATGGTTCCTTCGGCTAACTCCGCCACCCCTACCGCAACTCTGCCCGACGATGAGGAAACCGGTAGCACCACTGCCGCCGCCCCTGAAGCGTTGGACCTGGTTATCGACTACAGCGGCGACCTGCTGCTCTACCTGACCGACGACGGCAAAATCAGCCCCGCCGCCGCCCATAACGAACGCATCGCCGCCTCCGTGAGCGCCTCCGCTCAAGCTGCAGGCGTGACCCTGCCCCCGGCAGCTACCCCCACCGCGGAGGAGAGCACCGCCTCCGCGCATGCTACGGACGGTACCGCGAGCCCCACCGCAAGCTCCACCCGCTCCGCAGACCCCATCAACCTGCGCGCCATGAGCACCACCGACATGACCAACGCCATCTCGCGCATCCTGCCCGAAGAGCTCATGCTCCTCAACGGCGCCCACGCCACCAACAAGGATGTGCTGGTCACTACCCGCGCCGTGAGTGCCCGCCACAAGCTCAACTCCCTCGCGAACCTGCGTGAGGTGCAGTCTTCTCTGGCGTTCTCCATCCCGGCAGGGTACTCCAGCGGAACCTACGGCGTGGATTCTTTGCGTAGCCTCTACCGCTACCGCGTGCACGACCCGAAGATTCAGGACAACCCCGCCGAGCGAGTTAAAGCCCTGACCTCCGACACCGTGCAGGTGACCCTGCTGCACAGCAGCGACTCCGCGATTGAAGAGAACCGCCTGGTCACCCTGGAAGACCCGTCAACGGCACTTTTGCAGCAGCAACTGGTGCCCATTATCCGCCGTACCCTGCCAGATAGCGCCCGTACGGCAATTAACCGCGTATCATCTACATTAGACACGGGTAACCTCTCGTTCCTGCTGCGTCTGACTAGCGGTTCCAACCCCATCGCAGATGACGACGCAGCACAATTCATTTTGGATCACCCTAGAAAGTAAATCATCATGACGAAGTACCGTCAGTCCTCAAAGCTGAATAACGTCCTCTACGACATTCGTGGACCCATTCTGGACGAGGCCAATCGCATGGAAGCGATGGGTCACCGCATTCTCAAGCTGAACATCGGTAACCCCGCGCCCTTTGGCTTTGAAGCGCCCGACGCAATCATGATGGACATCATTCGTCACCTGCCTGAAACTCAGGGCTACTCTGACTCACGCGGCCTCTACTCGGCACGTACCGCCATTGTGCAGCACTACCAGAACCGCGGCATCATGAACCTCGACACCGACGCTGTCTACCTCGGCAACGGCGTGTCTGAGCTGATTCCGATGACCCTGCAGGCACTGTGCGAGACCGGCGACGAAATCCTCGTCCCCATGCCCGACTACCCGCTGTGGACCGCAGCCACCGCGCTGGTCGGCGGCAAGCCCGTGCACTACCTCTGCGATGAGGAAAACAACTGGTACCCGGACATCGAAGACATTAAGTCGAAGATTACCGAGCGTACCAAGGGCATCGTGGTTATTAACCCGAACAACCCCACCGGTGCCGTCTACCCGCGTTCCGTGCTTAAGCAGATTGTGGATGTGGCACGCGAACACGGTCTGGTCGTGTTCTCTGATGAGATTTACGAAAAGATTACCTACGATGGCGCAGAGGCCATCAACATGGCGACCCTCACCGGCGACGACGTGCTCTGCCTGACCTTCTCCGGCCTGTCCAAGGCATACCGCGTCTGCGGTTACCGTGCGGGTTGGGTCGCTATCACCGGCCCGAAGAAGGACGCTTCCAGCTACCTGGAAGGCATTCACCTGCTCGCCTCCATGCGCCTGTGCGCCAACGTTCCGGCACAGCACGCCATCCAGACCGCGCTCGGCGGCTACCAGTCCATTAACGAGCTGATTGTTCCCGGCGGCCGCCTGTACGAGCAGCGCACCCTGGCGCACAAGATGCTCAACGAGATTGACGGCATCAGCTGCACCAGCGCGGACGGCGCGCTCTACCTGTTCCCGAAGATTGATGTTGAGCGCTTCGACATTACCGACGACGAGCAGTTCGCCCTGGATCTGCTGAAGAGCCAGAAGATTCTCTTCAGCCACGGCCGCGCATTTAACTGGAAGGACCCGGACCACTTCCGTCTGGTGTTCCTGCCCGATACACAGACCCTCACCAGCGCCCTGGAGCGCCTGGGTAACTTCATGGCTGACTACAAGCAGAAGCACTAGCCTTCCCGCCTCTGCTACATATAGACAGAAATAGCCTGCCCCGCAGTTCTGATGAGCTGCGGGGCAGGCTATTTTTAGCGGCTTCGCAGATGCGCGATGCGCAGATGACGAAGCAACGCGCCGAGGGGGAGAGAGAAGCGTGCTAGTTCGCTGCAGGCTCCTGACCTGCCTGTGCGCCGCGTGCCGCGTTCAGGCGCTCCTGCGCGCCCTGCAGCCACGCCTCGCAGCGGGCGGCAAGCGCCTCGCCACGCTCCCACAGGGCGATGGAGGTCTCCAAATCACTGGCGCCGGACTCCAGCTGGCGTACGACCTGCTCCAGCTCGGCACGCGCCTGCTCGTAGCCGAGGGTTTCGACGGGGGCGCCCAGCTCGGCGCTGTTGAAGCTAATGTTCTCGCTCATTGAGGAACCTTTCAGAGGTAAAAACTAGGGATAAAAACTAGAGGTAAAACGTAGGTATCGAGGTTTAGGAGATGTTTGAGGGGTCCGTAGAAGTCACGGCCGCCTGCGCCGAACCGGTCGCCGCACGCACCGTAATCTGCTCGCCCTCACTCAGCGCCGAAGCGTCACGCACAATAGCGCCCGCGGCATCCTGAACGATGGAGTAGCCGCGGTTGAGCGTCTGCGCGGGAGATAGCGAACGCACCCGCGCCAACGTATGCGACAGAGTCGCCGACTCACGCTCCAAGCGGTGCTGCACCGAACGGTGAGCGCGCTCGCGCAGCTGGCTCAGCTCCTCCACACTCATGAGCAGGGAGGACTCCGGGTGGGTGAGCACCGGGCGGCTCCGCAGCTGGGCAATGTAGTTCATCTGCATGCCCACGTAGCCGAGTACCGCGCGGTCCAGGCGGGCGCGGGCCTCGGTGATGCGGGCGGTTTCCTCCGAAATATCGGGCACAATGCGCTTACCCGCATCGGTGGGGGTGGAGGCGCGCAGGTCGGCGACCGCATCGAGGATGGGGGAGTCCGCCTCGTGACCGATTGCCGAGACCACCGGGGTGGTGGCCGCCGCGACGGCGCGGATAAGCGCCTCCTCGGAGAAAGGCAGCAGGTCTTCGAAGGAGCCGCCGCCTCGGGCGATGACGATGACGTCCACCTCCGGGTGGGCGTCCAGCTCGGCGAGAGCCGCAATGACCTCAGCCGCCGCACCCTCACCCTGAACGCGGGTATTGCGCACCTCGAAGACCACGCCGGGCCAGCGCAGGGAGGCGTTGCGGATAACGTCCTTCTCCGCGTCAGAATCGCGACCGGTAATCAGACCCACGCGATTCGGCAGCATGGGTAGCGGCTTCTTCCTCGCGTCAGAGAACAGCCCCTCAGCGGCGAGAGCTTCACGCAGACGCTGCAACTGCTCGTGCAGGTTACCGGTGCCGACCGCGTACACTTCCTTGCCGATGAGGGAGAGCTTGCCGTTCTTCCACAGGCTCGGCTTGGCGCGGGTGACGATGCGAGCGCCTACGGTCACATCGGCCGCCAGGCCGCTACCGGCACGCCCGAAGAGCGCGAGGGTGAAGGAGAAGTCTTCGTTGAGGTCTTTGAGCTCCATGAAGACGTTGCCGCCGCGGCCGTTGAGGGAGGCGACCTGCGCCTCCACCCAGAGCTCGGGAACCTTGTCTACATAGTTTTTGAGGTTCTGCGCGAGCAGGGCGAGGGGCCAGGGGTTGGTGGCGGTGGTTTCCTGAGACTTCCCGGGAAGCTGCCGCTCGTGCACGGGCGGCACCACCAGTGCGGGTGCCGGTTGCACTGCGGAGGGGTTGTAGAAGTTCATACCTTCTATTGTCCCTGATTGGTCGGTTATGCGTCTGCTTACAGGTCGGCCTGGCGACTCGGGTAGCTTGCACGGAGTGCAGGCAGAACTTAGCTTCTGGCGCATTCTGCGGGTCTGAATCGGCTTTGAACACTGTGAGCGGGTACCCTAGGCTCATGCGCTCACCCGATCAGTCAGCACATCAGAACAACGCCCTCAACACCGCCGCGGCTTCGTCAGCGGCGGGTACTGGCGCGCAAAACTACCCGGCGGACGCGACCCGAGTCGTCGACACCCGGATTACCCGCACGGACGGCTACTATACGGCGGACGAAGACACCACCCTGCTACAGCCCACGCGTACGCTCGGCCACGCCGCAGCCCCCACCAAGGCTGAACTACAGGCCGCCCCGGAGTCTCCCTTCGCGGCAGGTTTGCGGAGGTTCCTGACCGTTGTGCTGTGCGCCCTGGCCCTGGTGACCGCTCTGGGTGCAACCACGGGTGCCTGGGTGAACTCCAAGCTTATGTCAGAGCGCGGTTTCTCGCAGATTTCCTCCACCCTGGCGGAGGATTCGCAGCTTGCCTCGCGCATCGCGGACGGTGCGGTTGAAGATCTCATGAACTCCGAAGCTATGACAACCTTCCTCGACGGCACCAAACAAAGCGGCTTATACTCCATTCTTGTAAAGCCGACACAAGACGGCATACGTTCCCTGCTCAACCGTTCCGCGGCTGAGCTGTCAAAAACTGAAGAATATCGAAGCCTCTGGAAGGAAATCGCCGAGGAAACTCGCCGCTACAACCTTGAACACCAGGACGGCCCCGCCGTCATTGTGCTCACCCCCTTCTACCGTGCGCTGGATGCGAAGGTCGGCTCTATCGGCTCCTTCGACCCGGACCTGACGAAGCTCGGCCCTGAAACCCTCAACATTGACCGGGTGAAGGACGGCAACAGCCAGCAGGACCAGCAGGAGTGGTACCTGCACGCCGGCATTAACCGTGCCGCCGCGCTGGGCAAGTCCACCATGCCGCTGACCATCATTGCGGTGCTGAGCCTGCTGCTGGCTACGCTGCTGGCACCCAGGCACCGCATCTTGGTACCGGTGGTCACGGCTCTGCTCTACGCGCTGCTGGGCTGGGGTACCGCAGCCTGGTTTGGCGCCCAAAGCCCTGAATCCCTGGGAATTACCAGCCACAGCACCGCCGGAACGGCGCTGATTACCGGGGCATGGAACCAGCTTGCACCGTCACTGACCGGGCACTTGCAGGCGGCGGCAAGCTACGGGCTGGTCATGGCAATCCTCGCCCTGCTGCTCGGTATTCTGATTCGCCTCATCGCCCTGGGACGTAGCCCTGCGAGCGGTGCCACAGTCATCACACACTAAAAGTCCGAACAACGTAGGATAGTAACCATGTCCACTGAAACTATTGCCCTGGGCCTGCCGCCCGTACCCCGCGAGCGCCGCAGCCGCGCCGACGTTGAAGCCGCCGCACCCGTCACCGGTGAGAAGAAAGTCCTGCTCGCCACCCCGCGCGGTTACTGCGCGGGCGTTGACCGTGCCGTGATTGCTGTTGAGAAGGCGCTGGAGCACTACGGTGCGCCCGTCTACGTGCGCAAGCAGATTGTGCACAACCGCCACGTGGTGGAGACCCTGGAGAAGCAGGGCGCTATTTTCGTTGATGAAGTGGACGAAGTTCCCGAAGGTTCCGTGACCGTGTTCTCGGCGCACGGCGTGTCCCCGGCGGTGGTTTCCGCAGCCGGCGACCGCTCCCTGAACACCATTGACGCGACCTGCCCGCTGGTGAACAAGGTGCACCGCGAGGCTGTGCGCTTCGCCAAGCAGGACTACGACATCCTGCTCATCGGTCACACCGGCCACGAAGAGGTCGAGGGTACCGCCGGTGAGGCGCCCGAGCACATCCAGATCGTGAACTCGCCCGAGGAAGTGGATCAGGTGACCGTCCGCAACCCCGAGAAGGTCGTCTGGATTTCTCAGACCACCCTGTCCGTGGACGAAACCCTGGAAACCGTGGCGCGTCTGCGTGAGCGTTTCCCCTCCCTGCAGGATCCGCCCTCGGACGACATCTGCTACGCAACCTCCAACCGCCAGGGCGCCATCAAGGAGATCGCTCCGCGCGCAGACCTGGTGATTGTGGTGGGTTCGGCGAACTCCTCGAACTCCGTGCGCCTGAAGGAAGTAGCACTTGAATACGGCGCTAAGCGTGCCGAGCGTGTGGACTTCGCACACCAGGTGGACGAGTCCTGGTTCGAGGGCGTGGCGACCGTGGGCCTGACCTCCGGCGCGTCCGTGCCCGAGGTCCTGGTTCAGGAGGTTCTGGCTCTGCTCGCCGAGTACGGCTACAGCACCATCGAAGAAGTAGAGACCGCGAAGGAAGACATTCTCTTCTCCCTGCCGAAGGAACTGCGTTCCGCCCTGAAGAATGACGAGAACGTGGGCCGCCAGCTCGGTGGCCGCGGCGCTAAGCCCACTCGTTAAAGGCTTGCTCAAGAGCTTATAGATCCCCGTATCTTCTCCCGTTTGGGATTGGATACGGGGATTTTTGTATCTGCTGTGCAGGATGCACGGGTAGGGGTATTTGCACAGCTTTTGCTGTCACGCCACGCGGGGGAGTGCCCCCTCTGCGGCGCTGGGGCGCCTTGAGGACGGAGCCCCCGCTTCGCGTGACCGCCTCCGCTGCTGGGGGAGTTCCCCTTCTGCGGCGCCCCAACAACGATTGATACAGGCGCCTTGAGGACGGAGCCCCCGCCTCGCGTAACCGGCCGCGACGCTCGCATGTCCTCAACTCATGACATTTGTCATGTGCAGGTCATGACATTCTGTACCGCAGCGGCGCGAAAACCGGAGGTGTAATAGAAACATGAACACCGCAGCACTTCAGAACAGCAAGAACAACACCGCAGAAACCGTTATTTCTGCCCGCTCCCTCCGCCAGGTTTTCACCACCCGTGCGGCAGGTACCGTGGTCGCCGTCGACTCGATTGACCTGACCGTCAAGCGCGGCGAAATCATCGCCCTGCTCGGCCCCAACGGCGCAGGTAAGACCACCCTCATCGATATGATTCTCGGTCTGACCCAGCCCAGTGGCGGCGAGTTGAGCGTCTTCGGCCGCAACGCCTCCGAGGCGGCACGCGCCGGTCTACTCGGTGCGGTGCAGCAGACCGGTGGCCTGCTCAAGGACTTGACGATTCGCGCTACGGTCGAGATGATTGCGGCGCTGTACCCCAAGCCCATTGACGTGGATGAGGTACTCGCCGGTGCCGACCTGACCGATATCGCTAAGCGTAAGGTCGGCAAGTGCTCGGGCGGTCAGCAGCAGCGTCTGCGTTACGCCCTGGCGACCATGCACTCGCCGGAATTGCTAATCCTGGACGAGCCGACCGCCGGCATGGACGTGAATGCGCGCCGCACCTTCTGGGAGCGTATGGAAGCCATCGCAGAACGTGGAACGACCATTCTTTTTGCGACGCACTACCTGGAAGAAGCACAGAACTTCGCCCAGCGCATCGTGCTCATGGAATCCGGCTCCATCATCGCTGACGGCTCCTCCGACGAGATTCGTGCCCTGACCGGCCACCGCCACCTTTCCTTCCTCGCACCCGCGCCCATCACCGACCTGAACGTGCCGGTCGAGGTGACCGAAGAGTCCGGCGGGTACCGCCACCGCATCTCCGTGCTGGAGATTGAGCAGGTACTGCGCACTCTGCTGAACAACTACAGCATCAGCGACCTGGAGGTTATCAAGCCCTCCCTGGACGAGTCCTTCACCCTGCTGACCGAGCAGGCCGCCGCCTCCAAGGCAACCGAAGCCTAAACACTAGACCGCCTTAACGCCACACTGCCGCCGCTACACACCTCAAGGAAAACATCATGCTCCGCTACGCACTCTACGACATCCGCGCTTCTATCCTCTCGACCGACCGTTTCTTCTTCGGGGTGGCACTGCCCATCGTCTTCTTCCTGCTCTTTGGCGCGATGCAGGACTACTCCTCCCAGCAGATGGGCGACGGCAACGTAGCGGCCTACGTCATGATTGGCATGGCGCTGTACGGTGCCGTGCAGAACACCGTGGCGATTAGCGGCAGCACCGTCACCGAGCTCTCCAGCGGCTGGAACCGCCAGCTGGCGCTGACCCCGCTGACCACCGGCAAGTACCTGGGTGCGAAGGCTCTGACCGCCCTGGTGATTTCTGCGCTGCCGGTGATTGCGGTGAACATTGTGGGCATGTTTACCGGTGTTGAGATTCCTGTGAACCAGCAGCTTGCCGCCGGCGCGCTGACGGTGCTGTGCGGTCTGGTGTTCGCCTTCTACGGCATCATGATGGGCCTGCTGATTCGTAACGAGAACGCCGTGTCCATTGCGAACGGTCTGCTGGTGATTATGAGCTTCTTCGGTACCGTGTTCTCCCCGCTGAGCACCGACCTGCTGAAGTACGCCCGCTTCACCCCGCTGTACGGTGCCGCTGAGATTGCCCGCTACCCCTTCGCCGCAGGTCAGACCATTATTCTGGGCGGTGGTGAGGACTGGTTCGTCACTGAGCCGCTCTGGTACGCCGTGGTGAGCCTGGTTGTGTGGGCGGCTATCTTCCTGGGTGTTTCTGCCCTGCTGATGCGCCGCGCAACCCGCCGCTAAATGCTTCTTCCCGCCGCAGTCTCAAGGGTTCCGTAGTATCGGGGGCTCCCGAGGCTGCGGCGGAAGCCGTATCCACTCATACTGCATCTACTAACACTGCCGCTACTGACACCGCCGCGCCGGTGGTATCTGCACCCCTGGCACCTGGACCCCTGGCACCCACACGTTAGGCTAGAATCATGACCGAAACCCACACCCATTCCTACGAGAACGAACACCCCCACACGGAGAACGAGGCGGCACCCTCCGCCGCGAAGCACACCCTGGGCAAGCACCGCTTCCGCTTCCTCCACCGCGAACGCCGCGGCAACGTGAACTGGCTGGCGCTGGGCTTTAGCGCCCCGTGGCTGGTGTTTCTGCTCATGCCGCTGGACAGCTTCCTCACCACCCCGGAGCTGGCGCCGGTGCGCTGGACCGGTGTGGCACTGGTGGTGCTGTTTGCGGTGGTGAACTGCTCGGCGTACGCGGTGCCGTGGCTGGTGCCGGTCACCTCCACGGTGCGTCGAAGCGTCATCTGGACGCTACTGATGGCGCTGCCTGTGGCTGGCCTGACGGCGCTGCGGCTGGAATCGGCGTATACGGTGTTCTTGTCGTTCAGCATGTACTTTGTGGCGTTCTGGATTTTTGGCACGATTGCTCCGTACCGCCTGCGCTTGGGTGTAGCAGCGACGATTGCCCTGGTCTGCTGGTTAATTTTCATGGTGGGCACCGGCTTTGATGTCACCGCGCACGGCGGAATTGCCCTCTTTATCGGTGCGCCGATGGTGGGCATGCTGGGCTTCTCCTACCTGATTGAGCTGGGCGAACGCGCGGACGTAGCACGTGCCTCGCTGGCGCTCTCTGAGGAACGCGAGGAGATCGCCCGCGACGTGCACGACGTGCTGGGCCACTCCCTGACCGTCATCACCCTCAAAGCAGAGCTGGCACAGCGCCTGCTGGAGATTGACCCCGCCCGCGCCGGCGCCGAGATGGAGGCAATCGCGCAGCTGTCCCGCGCATCCCTGGCGGAGGTTCGCTCAACCGTGACGCGCCTGCGTGTGCCCGACTTCTCGGGTGAGATTGAGGGTGCGGGACGTGCCCTGCAGACCGCCGGTATTCGCGCCGAACTGCCGGAGGCTCAGAACGCGCTCGCGGTTGCCGGTGTGAACGCGAAGCTGTTCTCCTGGGTTCTGCGTGAGGCGGTCACGAACATGGTGCGCCACTCGGGTGCGAACGCGGCGCGGGTGCGTCTGAGCGCAACCGGTCTGGACATCCTCGATAACGGCGTGGGTGTGGGCGATGCGCGCGGTAACGGTCTGACGGGCATGGCTCAGCGTGTGGCGGCGTCCGGCGGTAGCGTGGTGATTGAGGCGGCGCCCGAGCAATGGCTGGCGGAGAACCCTGGCGGTGGGGTGGGTACGCGCATCCGTGTGAGCATGGACGGCGACACCTCACTGCTGTAAATAGTTGCTGTAGATTGTGGAACTTAGCGCCGTGCCCTGGACGGGGGAGCTACCCGCCCCTGTATGGTGGTGGTAGACAACCTCACGCGGTTGTTCCGCCCGCCGTTATCACCCCGTCTTCGCCCCTTGGGAGGCTCCCATGATTCGTGTTCTGCTCGCTGACGATCAGCAGCTCATCCGTGAGGCTCTTGCCGCCCTGTTGGGTCTGGAGGTTGACCTGCAGATTGTGGGTCAGGTCGGTAGTGGTGATGAGGTGCTGGGCGCTGTCGCCCTGTTGAAGCCGGACGTGGTGCTGTTGGATGTGCAGATGCCCGGTACTTTGCTGGCTGATGGTATTGAGGCGGCTGCGGCACTGCGTGATGCGGGTGCTTTGAGTGAGTCGGGTGAGCCGGTGCGTACGCTGATTGTGACGACGTTTGGCCGCCCGGGCTATGTGCGCCGCGCCCTGGAGGCTGGTGCGAGTGGTTTCGTGGTGAAGGATACGGGTGCTCGCCAGTTGGCGGAGGCGATTCGTCGTGTGCATGCGGGGTTGCGTGTGGTGGATCCGTCGTTGGCGGCGGATTCTTTGGTGACGGGTGCTTCTCCGTTGACGGAGCGTGAGGCGCAGGTGCTGCGTGAGGCGGCGTCGGGTGGTACGGCTCAGCAGATTGCGTCGGAGCTTTTTCTCTCCTCGGGTACGGTGCGCAACTACCTGTCGGCGGCGATGGCGAAGATGGGTGCGTCGACTCGTCAGGATGCGGTGCGTATTGCCACGGAGAACGGCTGGCTCTAGCCCCCTGCTCTCATCAACACGGGCGGCTCCTGCTCGAACACGGTAGAATGGTAGTGTCTATGCCCGCAGGCGCCCCGCCCCCGTTTCTTCTTGAGACCGACGGTGCCGCGTTTGGAAGCGGGCACCATTTTCGCCCTGTGCCTGCCCGCACCCGCCGCATCACGTACGCGGCGCATCCGTGCGTATGGCGGGGTACATGATTCGAAGGAAAACTTGTGGCTCTAACTATCGGCATTGTTGGCCTGCCTAACGTGGGCAAGTCCACCCTGTTCAACGCTCTGACCGGCAACACTGTGCTGGCGGCTAACTACCCGTTCGCGACCATCGACCCGAACGTGGGCGTGGTGAACCTGCCGGATGCGCGTCTGAACCGTCTGGCTGAGATTTTTGGTTCGGAGCGTATTCTGCCTGCGACTGTTTCGTTCGTTGATATTGCGGGTATTGTGAAGGGTGCTTCTGAGGGTGAGGGCCTGGGTAACAAGTTCCTCGCGAATATTCGTGAGGCGCACGCTATCGCCCAGGTGGTGCGTGCGTTTGATGACCCGGACGTCATCCACGTGGACGGTAAGGTTGACCCGGCATCCGATATGGAGACCATCAATACTGAGCTGATTCTGGCTGACCTGCAGACTCTGGAGAACGCTATTCCGCGTCTGGAGAAGGCTGTGAAGATTAAGAAGGGTGATGCCGCTCAGCTGGAGACCTACAAGGCTGCGCAGAAGATCCTGGAGGATGGTGACACCATCATTTCTCGTGCGAAGGACGCGAAGCTGGAGCTGGCTCACCTGAAGGAGCTGAACCTGCTGACTGCTAAGCCGTTCATTTACGTGTTCAACGCGGATGAGGGCATTCTGGCGTCTGAGGAGAAGCAACAGGAGCTGCGCGACATGGTGGCGCCGGCTGAGGCTGTGTTCTTGGATGCGAAGCTGGAGGCTGACCTGGTGGAGCTGTCTGAGGAGGAGGCTCGCGAGATGCTGGAGATGAACGGTCAGGATGAGTCCGGCCTGGATCAGCTGGCTCGTGTGGGCTTCTCGACTCTGGGTCTGCAGACTTACTTGACTGCTGGCCCGAAGGAGGCTCGCGCCTGGACTATTTATAAGGGTGACACTGCGCCGCAGGCTGCTGGTGTGATTCACTCTGATTTTGAGCGCGGCTTCATTAAGGCTGAGGTTGTGTCGTTCAAGGACCTGGATGAGGCCGGCTCCATGGCGGAGGCGAAGGCTCGCGGTAAGGTCCGTATGGAGGGCAAGGACTACATCATGCAGGACGGCGACGTGGTCGAGTTCCGCTTCAACGTCTAAGCTTGGAATAATTAAATAAATTAATATCTGAGTAACAGTGAAGTTATAAGATCCCCTTGAGACAGTTATATCTGTGATGAACTGATACTCAAGGGGATTTTATTGTATCTACGCAAATTAGGAAATCTATTGGTTCTAGGAGGAATAAATGGTAATTGCGAAACATGTATCAAGAATAAGGGTTGATACAGGTTATGCTGGGAAGAAATATTATTCATTTTTTGCTAAAGAAAGTAAAAATCATACCCGCTACAACGCACAATGCGCCGTTGTTCTTGGTCGTAATGGAGCGGGAAAATCAACAATTGCACGTGCTCTTCAAGGTAAAGCTGACAGTAGATCCAGCATCAAATTTTTTGATATGAATGGGGTCTCTTTAGGGTATGATTACTCGAACGTGCATGTATTCGATGAGATGTACATTATTGAAAATTTCCGTGCGTACGATTCGGGTCACCTTAATCCAATTATTTTGCTTGGTGATTATGCAAAGAAAACGAATGAGATTGATAATCTTAAAAAACAAATGTCGAAAATTGAGAAAGGTGTATCTCAAAAGACTCAACGGTTTTTAGCTAATATGTGGCAAGGGCGTATTCTTGGTTCACGCAATGAATCGTATGCAATTGAGTGCAGAAATTTTGTTGAGGCATTTATTGATAATGAGATGGATGTCAATAGTTTTAAAGTTAGTGACTATGACGAGTTGCGTAAAAGTCTTTTAGGTAGAATTTTTGAAGAAAAGGAAAAAATGGTTGCTAATCAGCAGTATCTTTATAGATGGATTTCCTTGGGTTTTAGTCAGTATATAAGTAAAATTAAGCCTATTAAGCCATCTGAAGTAAATATTGATGGGAATGTTCTTGAGTTATATGGGAAGGAATTATTGGATATTTTACATAAATTACGTCTTTTTGCTTATAGAAAGAATGTTGGAGATGATCGTTTTTTGATAAAACATATACCGACTCAAGTATACAGAAACTCCGCCATTCCTGTTACCGAGTTGTAATGAATATATTATCTGCTGTAGATTATTCACTATATATTGATTTGTATAATCGTAGTATATCTATGAAGGCCGTTAATCTGGTAAAAAATGAAAAATCTGAATATAGGTCAAAGAAGGAGGAATTATTGCGACTGAAAGAAGAATTAGAGCAGAAGCGGCGCAAGGAGTCGGCCAGCCAGATTGTTAAAAGCATGAATCAGTGGTTGCGGGTAATTTTTGGTGAGGATGTACTAGAGCTTTACTCTGATGGAGATTACGGGTATAAAGTAACAAAAAATGGTATAGATATTTCGCCTAGTATTTTGTCCACTGGGGAACAGAATATTTTGGCACTGTGCTATTTCTTTGTTGATATATCTAATGGGGAAAAAGCTTTGACTATTGCCGATAGAAATCAGATTATTGTCCTAGATGATCCAGTGTCTAGCTTTGACTATAGTAATAAGTATGGTGTTATCCAGATTTTAGATAATGTGGCTGGAATCGTATCCGAAGATACATCTAAGGCAAAAATGATTATTATGACGCATGACCCTGTTACCGCCCTCGAGATATCAAAATCAATAAATTATAGGGTGGGTGGCTCCAAAGTAAAATGTTGTGAAATTGTGGATGATCAAATCGTTGGTGGCATAAATGAATGTATTAGTGAGGTATCCTTTGAAGATATTGATGAGTATAGAAATATTTTGGAGAAGATGTTTAATGTTGCCACCAAAAATGGAGATAGTGATATAAAATCGGTGTCTCCTAATGAAGTGAGGCGTGTGTGGGAGGCATTTTTGCGCTTTGAATTGGGGGAGTCTAAGATTTCGGATAGAAGTGCTATAGATAGGGCTGCTTGTTTTTATGGTGATCAAAGTCCAGAATATAAATTCTTAAATTCATTTATCTCTTATGTGTATATAAATCAAGATTCACATTCTGGTAATCAGATGCTCTTTGAAAATTTTGATTTAATACCTATCCTTGGTCGTCGTGAATTTGAAAAACATATTCGACAGATTATTCTTTTTATGCGGATTGTAGCGCCGAGCCATATACCTTCCCGCCTGGCGAAAAGGAAAAATCAAATCGCTGGGTATAGAGATGCTCTTAATCAGATATATAACAATGAAGTCCTAAAAAAACCGTAAAATTTTTGTCATGCAGGACGGCGACGTGATGGAGTTCCGCTTCAACGTCTAAGCGATAAAAATATAAAAGCGGAGCCCCGCACTGTGAATGTACAGTGCGGGGCCCCGCTTTATTCGCCCTTACGAGCTGCCTAGGCAGCTACCGGGCATAAGCCTTATTGACCGGGATTAGTGGTCAGCACCAACCATAACGTTGGAAGCCTTGATAACTGCGTAAGCGGTCTCGCCAACCTTCAGGCCCAGTTCCTTAATGGACTCGTTGGTGATCGATGCAGAGATAACAACCTCGGGAGCGATCTCAATCTTAACGATGCCGTTGGTAGCACCCTCGGTGATCTCAACAACCTTGCCAGCGAACTGGTTACGTGCGGAAAGCTTCATGAAGTCGTGCCTTTCACTCAATAAAACGTACAAATGCCTCAGATACTTTACACCCCCTAGATTCTGCATAAAGCGCAAAAACCTGAAATTACGTAAATATTACGCAAATTTTGCCCCATTTATCTTTTGACGGGCTCAACATCAGCCGCAGAAGCAAGAACACAACAGCCCCGCACATGCGGTTCGCACCCGCCAAATGGTATAGTCAGCACGAACGCGAGAATCCTCGCACCCTCCACCGTCGCACCCAGCCCTCGCTGACGCGCGCCCACACGCCGCAGCACCACCGCCCAAAGCCGCGGTAATCAGGCGCAGGGGAGCGGCGCATCCGCACAGATCGAAGAAGGAACCATGAGCGAAAACCTCAACGAAATCGAAGCACCCGCCTGCCCCGAATGCAGCGAAAACTACACCTACGAAATGGGCGAACTCTGGGCATGCCCCATGTGCGGCCACGAATGGGAACGCACCGCAGCAGGCGAAACCGAAGAAGAAGCAGGCTCCAAGGTTCTCGACTCCGTCGGTAACGAGCTCGTCGACGGCGACTCCGTCACCATCGTCAAGGGCCTGAAGGTCAAGGGCGGCGCAGACATCAAGGCAGGCACTAAGGTGCGCGGCATCCGCCTGCTCGAATCCCCCGTGAACGGCCACGACATTGAGGCGAAGGTCCCCGGCGCAGGCCAGATGTACCTGAAGTCCTCCGTCGTGAAGAAGGCATAACCCAAGGCGATATAAGCCAAGAAGACATAAAACGCCTCCTGCGAGGCGCAGAAAAGGCGGCGCCTCCCGCACTAGCTCACGCTAGGGGAGGTGCCGCCTTTTGCTTTATAAAAATTGCTTAGGTTTTAAAAGAAATTGACGAATATTTCTTTACTTTTTACCGGTCAGGCCCATGTACAGGGAAATGGTCAGCATTGCGGCAATAATTGAGATAATCCAGCGAATCCAATCAATGCCGCGAGTGTCTGCAACACCCAGCTGAGTTGCTGCCCAGGTACCGATAGCGGCGCCGACAGCACCGCAGATAATGGTCCAAAGAATCGAAATGTTCTGGCGGCCTCGCATGAAGAAGCGTGCAAGTGCACCAATAATTGCGCCGGTAATAATGGTGCCAATAAAAGTACCCATTGTAATCTCCTTGGGTTTATATATCTGCCACGTTAGCAGATAGTATGTTGTTTTCAATTATACGCAAATATGATGTAAGAAGAGCTTATATGAGCTTTTATTAAGCTAAAAGCACCTTAATGTTTTATCTCTAAAACGCTAAGGTGCTTTTCTCATTAATGAGATGCGTGCCGGACGCATCGAATGATGAATATATTGGCTACTTCGACTTACGCCAAATCTTCAGAGCGCTACAAATCATCGGCAGCTGCAGGGGCAGGCGACCGTACGCAATAGCCTTACGCTGAGTGGACTGGTTACGCGCATCCAGCGCCATCTGAATGTTCGCGGGGAACACCGCAACAAACAGCAGAGCCGCGAGCAGGCCACCGGCACGGCGGGTCTTGTCATTAGCCAGCAGGGCGGCGGTGCCCAGCTCAGCCGCACCCGAAGCGTGAGTGTACGCGTGCGCAGGGCCCGGCAGGTACTTCGGCACAATCGAGTCGAAGGGATCCGGGATGATGAAGTGCAGCGCACCCATCACAGCGAGGGCGCGAGCCATGCGAGTAGCCGAGCGCTCAGCGCTGTACTCTTTCTTCTTAAAAATACTCATGCTCCCATTATGCGCCTGTCAGAGGCATATTCCTTAGCTCAATGGCACGCTGAACCGCTACGTGTTTGCGCGTGTTTGACTGTCTAGAATGCGGACTCAGCGCGCCAAACGGAAAAACGTTGTTCAAAAGCAGGTAAGATAGGGGACAACGGCACCACGCGCGGATGACGCCCCGCCTGCCCCTCACCTTTCGGTGAGTTGCCAGATGGGGTGAAACACCGGGTGCCTATCGGAACAATCAAAGGAGTACACCATGAAGAAGATTCTGTTCATCGCTATCCTGGCAGGCGCCGCATACTTCGGTTACAAGAAGTTCGCTGCCTAAACAGTTAGCCCTCGGGCATTCTACATATCCTTAAGCAACGAAAACCCGCCCTCTCACATATGCACCATATGCGAGACGGCGGGTTTCTCGTATGCCCAACGTCTGGGCCCCAAACCCCCTGGTCCCAAACTCTCTGGCTTCAAACGCGTAGATTCGGGACGTGAGACTATGAGGCGGGCTGCCTAGTAGCTCGGCGGAACCTCACCAGTCATCACAACCTTGTTCTGCGAAGAGCTCCAGGTAAACTCAGCGGTCGCGCGGCCGCTCGCGTTGTGTACCTTCTCGTCTTCCTTCATGTAACGGTAGGTCACACGAATCGAGCTATCCGAGGTGCGGGTAATCACCGGGGAGAACGAGTACGGCTCATAGGTTGCGGTACCAATGAACTTGCCGCGGTGGAACAGCAGAATGTGGTGCACCATCGCCGCGGTGCAACACGAAGACGGGGAAGAACCCGGAACCGCGTCAATCCACGACAGCTCAGCGCAGGGGTCGTAACCTTCGTAGCTTTCCGAGACGTTCGTCCACTGATCCCAATTTTTCTTATTCTTCAAATCGCGCAGAGCCTTAGACACCACGGTCGACGCAGAATCAGACGCGCAGGTGGAGTCCTTCTTCGGCTCAGACTTGGAATCCGACTTCGACTCAGAGGTCTTTGACTCGGAGGCGGTCGGCTCAGCATGAACCGTAATCGTCACCACCGACGGCACCGGAGCAGGCGACGAAGCACTCGGGGTAGCACTCGCGGATGCGCTCGGGCTCGCCGACGGGGTGGGGAACAGCTCCTGCGTAGAAGTAGCGCTCGCGGAGGCAGAAGCGCTACCAGAAGAAGACACCACGGTACCCGAAACAGCAGAATCAGTGCTTGCCGAGCAGGACGTGACAACAAGAGCTAGAGCGGCGCCCAACGCGGGTAGAGCCAAAGCGGTGCGGCCGGTAAAGCGGCGGCGAATAGAAGACATGAATACTCCTGAAGATGCGCGGCAGCGCGCATCGGTGCTGGTCAAGAAGCGAATAGTGAACTCGTCCAGTATAGGGAAAAAGAGGCGGGCACGCGGTGCGTGCGGTCAGTGCCGTTCGTTACCGTGGAGCTACCGACCGAGATTACCGTTAGACAGCGGCTACAACAGAGCCCAGAAGAGGCGAAACAGCGTAGCCGGAAATCAGCTATGCGGAAACTCCGCCCACTAGTGCCTGTGTCCCCTTGCACACCCGCCCTATCCAGGGGACAATGAAGACATGGCTGAAGTAACTCTACATAACGAACTCGTAATCCACACCAACGGCGACCTGCCCGCAGTCGGCGCAAAGCTGCCCGAATTCTCGGTTCTCGCGGCTGATCTCTCCGAGATCTCCTCCGCAGATTTCGCAGGTAAGAACCTGGTGCTGAACATCTTCCCCTCCATCGACACCGGTGTGTGCGCAACCAGCGTCCGCACCTTCAACAAGCAGGCTGCAGGCCTGGAGAACACCGTCGTGCTGTGCGTCTCCAACGATCTGCCCTTCGCAATCGGCCGCTTCTGCGCAGCCGAGGGCATTGAGAACGTCGTCACCTCCTCCGCTTTCCGCTCCTCCTTCGGTGAGGACTTCGGCGTAAAGCTCGTGGACGGCCCCCTGGCTGGTCTGCTGGCACGCTCCGTGGTCGTCGTGAACCCCGAAGGTGAGATTGTCTACACCGAGCTGGTTCCCGAAACCACCAACGAGCCCAACTACGAAGCAGCCCTGGCAGCTATCAAGTAAGCTTGGTACGGGACCGGACGCAAGCCCGGCACCCGCATAGTACTTCCGTCAGGGACACCTGGCGGTACACAGCACAGCAGATACTGAACGTCTACAGTGCATGATCTGGGGTTCACCCACACATGCGGCTGGCGACAGCATAACGCCCCGCCCACCCGGTATTTCGGGTGGGCGGGGCGCTTTACTATATCCAGACTTAGCTCGCGATTCAGACTTAGTGTGCGGAGGTGCCGGGATGGCCGGGAGCGTCGGAGGTTTCGGCAGTTTCGGCGGCTTCGGCGGGGTCCTCATCCGCGACCAGCATATGCTCCGGCAGGGTGCCTCGGCGCTTAGCCACCACAAAACGTGACACCAGCAGCAGAATGTACACCACCATCGAAATCAGCAGCATCGACTGCGGCGCCACCAGCAGACCAACCGCCGCAGACACACCCGCAATAGCGGCAGTCGTGCGGTCCTTAGAACTGCGATACGCATCGATAGCGAGCACCGCAAAGAGCGCCGTCATCACAAAATCCACGCCCTTGAGCTCGCTCAAGAAGCTTGCACCCAGCACATAGCCGAGCGTAGCGCTCGCCAGAACGCTCAGGTGCAGGCCCGCGTGGATCCACAGGATGCGGGAGGCACGAAGCTTATGGCGGTCCGGTCCGGTGTTCAGCGCGTACGCCTCATCAATGAGCGTGTACACAGTGTAGAACTTCGCCAAGCCGCCACGCACCCGCTCAATCGGGTAGGACAGACCGTACATGAGGTGGCGGGAATTAATGAGCAGAGTCATCACGGCGATAGAGAACAGCGACGCATGATTCGAGATCATATCGATCAGCACGAACTCCACCGAGCCGGCAAAAACCAGAACCGGCAACAGGGGAGCCACCCAGAACGGCAGACCGTAACTGTGCACCAGCACGCCCAGACCAATGCCGACAAAGAACAGGCCCAGCATGATGACACCGGCGGTGCGCATCGCCTCGGCGAAGCCGCTCTCGCGCGGCTGCTGCGGCCCCTGTGCATCGGGGGAAGCGGGAGCCTCCACCACGGGAATCATGCCGGTTAGCGGAAGCGCAGAAGCAATGACCTGCTCCACCTGCTCAGGAGAAGCCTGATGGGGCGCGGGTTGGCTCGCCTGCTGCGGTGCAGGCTGAGAAGAAGCAGCGGAAGAAACAGAGTTCTTAGAGATGCTCATCATGACCCCCTAGAAAACCCAGTTAGCCAGCACAACACAGGTGACGGTACCCGCCACCATGCTCAGCACCATATTCTTGCGCCACAGGTGCGCACCCACGGTCACCACCAGGCCCGCAAGGTACGGTGCCGCCGTTTCAACGGAAGAATAATTAATCTTCACCACCGCATAGATGGCAAGTAGCGCAACCGCGCCGAGCGGAATCCAGTGGCTGAGTGCATCCAAAAGTTCGGAGCCAGCCAGAGCCTTCTTCAAACCGAAGGGAAGCAAACGAAGCAGGAACGTAATACCTGCAGCCACAAGAATCGCGGCAAGAATATAGCCGGTGGTCACTTCACTGTTCATGAAGATTTTCTCTTTCTGCACATACTCAGCGAAAGACCCCGAAAGAGTGCCCCGAAGGGGGGGAAGAACCCCTGAAAGAGGCGCGCGGGTGAAGCCGTGAAAGCATCCGCGAAAAAAGGGTAGGGGATAGCCCAACCGAAAAGGGGCTGGGGGCTAAGTAGTGCGGTAGGTACGTGAGTTGATGAAAGCCGCGAAACATGGAGGCGGAGGGTCGTTCCTCCTACACGAGTTTTCTGCGTGGATAGTTCTGTGCAGATAGTTCTGCGCGGGTAGTTGCGCGCGTCAGTAGTTCTCGTGTGTGGCCTCGGGTGATGCCGCTCCCGGTGCGGTGTTACTCCGGGGCGGCACAGCGTTCTGCGTCGCTAGTTTCCTTAGCGGTGTCTTTCATCTGAGTCATGGGGTACCTTCACCTCTGGGAGCCTCCGCGCAGGTTCGCGCGGGAGGCATCTTAGTAATCCTAGAAATAGAAAGAGGGGAGAGCTAAGCTCCACTCATCTATCCTAACCGGTTTCGAACACGTATGTAACGTTCTTACCGCTGTGTGGAAGCGGGAGCATCAGCGGTAGCGGCGCTTTCAGCCTCAGCCGCTACCTCATGCACAGCACGATGCGGCAGAGTACCGCGGCGCTTTCAGCCTCAGCCGCTACCTCATGCACAGCACGATGCGGCAGCGTACCGCGGCGCTTCGCCACCGGGAAACGCGCCAGCAGCAACACCACATACGAACCCAGAGTCACCACCAGGAACGAGGACGGTACAAAAATCAGCGCAACCGCCGCCGAAACCGCCACAAAGAGCGCCGTCACACGATCCGGGTTGGCGCGGTAGCCGTCCATCGCAAGAACCGTGAAGATGGCCACCATGACGAAATCCATGCCCTTCAGACTGCTGAGGAAGCTCGCGCCCAGCACATACCCGAGGATTACGCTCAGAACCCACGACACGTAAATCAGCACGTTCACCCACAGAATGCGCGCCCCCGAACGCTCATGACGGTCGGGACCGGAGTTAACCGCGAACGCCTCATCGCAAAGAGTGTGAACCGCCAAAGCCTTAGCCCAGAAACCCTTCACGCTGTGCAACGGGTAGGAAAGACCGTACACCAGGTGGCGTGCATTCACCAGGAACACCGTCAACGCAATCGACGCTAGGGGCGTGCCGCCGCTGACCATGCCCACCATGAGGAACTCCACCGAACCGGCAAAAACTAGGGCGGATAGCAGCGGTGCAGTCCAGATGGGCAGGCCGTGCGCGTTGAGGATAATGCCCAAACCCAAACCCAGCACAGCGATACCGAGCATCACCACGGAAGAATCCGCAACAGCCAAGCGGAAATCACTCTGCGTGCTCGTACGCTCAGCGCCGGGACGCCCAGTGTCGGGGGTCTGTGCCATAAAAGAGTTCCTTGTGTATGTTGTGCTCTTCAAAAAATCTACTGTGTGCGTGAGGGACTTCGAAGCTCCGCCGCGGTTTTCCAGTGTATAGGAGCAAGCGGTTGACCGACGAGAAAAAGAGTCCGGGAATAAAATAATGAGAAACACGCTTATAGTGAATGACGCTAAACAACGCGGCGCTGAATAACCTAGCGACCGTGCAGACAACCCGAAAGGAACCTCAATGGCTGAACAGAACAACGCCGAGCAGAACAACGCTGAGCAGAACAACACCGTGCAGACTGCTGAAGAGCAGAAGAAGGTGTACTCGCGCCAGCAGGAACGCCGCGAACTCGACAACTACCGCCAGACCAAGATCGAGCGCATCGACCGTCTGCGCTACCGTGCCTACGGTGCCAACGGCGCAACCCTCGACTTCGGTGTGGGTGAGGGCCTGCTGACCCCCGTCGAGCTGCTGCTCGCCGCAATTGCCGGCTGCTCCTCCGTGGACGTGGATGCGGGCACCTCCCGCCGCTCCACCCCCGAGGTGTTCGAGGTGCTCGCCTCGGCGCTGAAGCAGACCGAAGACGGCGCGGTGCGCCTCGACGACGTTGAGGTGGACTTTGATGTGCGTTTCCCCGCCGATGAGCAGGGCGCCAAGGCGCAGAAGATGGTGGACCGTCTGATTCAGCTCAGCGAGCAGAAGGATTGCACTGTTTCTCGTACCGTGGAGCACCCCACGAACGTTTCGTTCCACAACCTGGCTGACTAAAGCCGGGTGAGCTGAATAGATCGGGTAAATTAGCCTGATAGGGAACCCTCCCGTACCGCTTGTGATGAAGTGGGTGCGGGAGGGTTTTTCTGTGTTTTTGTGGTTTTGGGTGGAAAAGAGCCTCAAAAGCGAGTAGGATTGACCCTCAGATTAGGAAAACTTACGGTACGTAAGAAATCCTTATGATTGAAGAATTTCTTGACCCAGGCACAAACCTTCGGCGGCACCACCCGCAGCAGGACTAGACTGGACACCAGACTAGACCGCTAGCAAACGCACGAAGCAATAGCCTCAGAAAGAAGACCTGACATGGCACAGCCTACAGAGACTTCCGGCGCTGCATCGGAAGCCACCCCCGCAGAGGGTGAACTGAAGCGAGGCCTCTCCGCCCGCCACATGCAGATGATCGCAATCGGCGGCGCAATCGGCACCGGCCTCTTCGTCGCCTCCGGTAAGACCATCTCCACCGCAGGCCCCGGCGGCGCAATCCTCGCCTACGCCCTCATCGGCGTCATGGTGCTGTTCCTCATGCAGTCCCTTGGCGAGATGGCTGCGCACCTGCCCGTCCCCGGCGCATTCCAGACCTACGCGGCACGCTACGTGTCCCCGTCCTTCGGCTTCGCCATGGGTTGGAACTACTGGTTCAACTGGGCGATTACCGTCGCCGCCGAGCTCGTCGCCGTCGGCGAGGTGATGAGGTACTGGTTCCCGGACATCCCATCCTGGGTGTGGGCGGCAGGATTCCTCGTGCTGCTGACCGGCATCAACGCCCTCTCTGCACGCTCCTACGGTGAAAGCGAATTCTGGCTCGCCACCATCAAGGTCGTCACCGTGGTCGTCTTCCTCATCGCTGGTATCGCCATGATCTTCGGCATCCTGGGCGGTAGCTCCCCGGGCGTCTCCAACTGGACCGTCGGTGAGGCACCCTTCGTCGGCGGCGCACCCGCCGTACTCGCCATCTTCATGGTGGCAGGCTTCTCCTTCCAGGGCACCGAAATGATCGGTGTGGCTGCCGGCGAATCTGAGAACCCCCGCCGCGACGTGCCCCGCGCACTGACCAGCGTGTTCTGGCGCATCATGCTCTTCTACATCGGTGCGATGGTCGTCATCGGCTTCCTGATTCCTTACTCCGACCCGAACCTGCTCACCGCAGCGGACGGCAACATCAACATCTCCCCGTTCACCCTCATCTTTGAGCGTGCGGGCATCGCCTTCGCGGCAGCCATCATGAACGCCGTGATCCTTTCCGCAGTGCTCTCTGCAGGTAACTCGGGCCTGTACGTTTCGGCTCGTATGCTCTTCGCACTCGCCCAGGAGGGTAAGGCACCGAAGATGTTTACCCACATCAACTCCGGCGGCGTGCCCATGAACGCGCTGCTGGCAACCGCAGCTATTGGCGCGGTCGGCTTCATCGCCGCACTACTCTCGCCGGATGGGGCGTACCTGTGGCTGGTGAATGTGTCCGGTCTGGCTGGCTTCATCACCTGGGTGGGTATCGCCGTGGCTCACTACCGTTTCCGCCGCGCATACCTGAAGCAGGGCAATAGCCTGAAGGACCTGCCCTACGTGGCGCCGTTCTTCCCCGCGGGCCCGATTATCGCCTTCCTCATGTGCCTGGTCGTTATTGGCGGCCAGAACTACGAGGCGTTCCTGAGCGGCGACTGGGCTGGCGTGCTCAGCTCCTACATTGGTCTGCCCGTGATTATTGCGGTCTGGCTGGTGCACCGCGTGGTCACTCGTGACCGCATCATTCCGCTGGAACAGATTGACGTGAGCGGCATCGAGGTTAAGGCTTCGAAGTAACACGAACACTTGCGCCAGCTGATTGAATGAGCTGATACGTGAAGAGCCGCCGGTTCCCCTGACTGAGGGGAGCCGGCGGCTCTTTGCTATGCGCGGTTTATTCCGCACGGGAGAGCTAGGCTGTATGCCCAGCAGCTCTTAGGAGCGGCGGCGCGAGCGCAGAACGCTCAGACCAAGACCCGCGCAAATCGCGGCAACGCCAATGCCAACAATCACACCAACGCTGGATGCACCGGTGTTCGCCAGGGTAGCCTTCTTGGGGCTGCTCTCCTTAGCGAGGCTGTCCTTTGCCCCAGTGTCCTTAGCCAGAGTGTCCTTAGCCGAGCGGGCGGCGGTCACCGGAGCCTCCTGAGCTGGCTTACTCTTGGGATGCGCTACGGTTGCGTCCTCCAGCTTGTCAGCGTTGGGGGTCTTATCGGCAACCGGCGCCGGAGTGACTGTTGCTTCCGGCAGCGCGGGAACCGTCGGCGCATCCGTCGGGTTCACGCCGATGGTTGCTTCCGGCAGTGCGGGGACGGTGGGGGCATCAGTCGGGTTTACGCCCACGGTTGCCTCGGGCAGAGGTGCCACGGTGGGCGCATCAGTGGGATTCACGCCAACGGTTGCTTCCGGCAGAGCGGGAACCGTCGGTGCGTCAGTGGGATTCACTCCAACGGTTGCTTCCGGCAGGGGCGCTACGGTGGGCGCGTCAGTGGGGTTAACGCCTACGGTTGCCTCAGGCAGAGGCGCCACGGTGGGTGCGTCGGTCGGGTTTACGCCAACGGTTGCCTCGGGCAGGGGCGCCACGGTGGGTGCATCAGTGGGGTTCACTCCAACGGTTGCTTCGGGCAGGGGTGCCACGGTGGGTGCGTCAGTGGGGTTTACGCCCACGGTTGCCTCCGGTAGCGGTGCAACGGTAGGTGCGTCAGTGGGGTTTACACCAACGGTTGCTTCTGGCAGGGGTGCCACGGTGGGTGCATCCGTCGGGTTAACACCAATGGTTGCCTCGGGCAGGGGTGCCACGGTGGGCGCGTCGGTCGGGTTTACGCCCACGGTTGCCTCGGGCAACGGTGCCACGGTGGGCGCGTCAGTCGGGTTAACACCAATGGTTGCCTCCGGTAGCGGAGCCACCGTCGGGGCATAAGTCGGAACCGCAGAAACCACAGGCTCCTGCGCGAAAAGCTCAAGAGGCTTCTGAACATCAAACGAACCGTACTCGGCACCCTCAACGCCAGCCGCCATGGTGCCCGCAATGTACTTGTGAGAGGTATTCAGCGTCGCCGCAACATCCGCCGGAACCTTCACCTCCGTCTCAAAGACACCGTTGTGAATCTGCGAAGCAGGTACCGTCACCTGAGCCACGAAACGCATACCCTGCTGGGGAAAACGGCCGGGAACCCACACATTCGTATCAGACACCACCACACGCACACCGTGCGGGGTCGCCTCACCCGTGTAGCCGGTACCGCGCACCTTCAACACGGTCTCACCCTTGGTGTTCAGACGCGGGGAATCCACGTGCAGAACCGGTGCGGCGCTATCCTTCACAACGTTCATGCGCAGAACCTGACCGCCACCGTAACCATCAACGATGATATTAGCGACGAAGCTATAGTTCTTCGCCGGGTCAATCAGGCTACCGGGAACGTAATGGGTCGCAGTCGCCGTGCCGTCCTTGAACGGGCCGTCAACGCGCACCGTCTGAATCGGGTTCAGAAACGGGAAACCCCTATGGTTTGCCTCATGCAAAGCCGGGGCGAAAGCGGTAGTTTTCGCGGGCAGTTTCGATGCCTTGAACGTAATCTTGTTCAGACGCAGGGCGGTCTTCAACTCACGGGTGTTGGTCTCAACCTTGTAGTTGTAGACCGTAATAACCGGCGGGTTATCCGGATTCGGGGTATTCGCTGCCGCAACAGAAGGCAGAGCGCCCAGGCTCAAGGAGGCGGCAAGAAGAACAGAAGCGCCGGCGCTACCGTAGCGGCGGGCACGAGAAGAGTTAGCCATCACGAAGTTCCTTCTACATGAGTGATTGAGCGATTCGCACTCTTCCTGTATCGCGCCAAGTCGAGTGCGTATACGGTACCGCGACATCGCGGTTAATTACACCGTAACACGCACCTAAACGCATGAACCGGACATAAGATAACTCGCCGAAATATTACGTAAAACCACTACCCGCAGGGCACACAATAGGGCGGATGAATAAGACAAACACGCACAGCGCCGGGCAGAAGACAGGGAAATGCTAGGGTAGAAAGATGCCCACGCAGAAGAACCCGCAGAACCAGAACCCGCAGAACCGAGTAGAAGCAGCCCAGCCTGCTCAGCCCGCCCAGGCAGCTGAGCCCGCCGAGCGCAACGCTACTGAGCACAGCGCCATCGACAGCACGCACCGCGTCGTCAACGTGTGCGCTGTAGCAATCCGCAACCGGGACGGGCTCGTACTCACCGTGCGCAAGCAGGGCAGCGACGGGTTCATGATGCCCGGCGGCAAACCCGAACCGGGGGAGACCCCGCTACAGACCGCCTGCCGCGAAGTAAACGAAGAAATCGGACTCACCCCAGACCCCGCCCGGATGCACCACCGCGGACTCCTCGACGCGGCGGCACTGAACGAGGCAGGCTTTACGGTACGCGCCGAAACCTATGAATACGCACCCACCGACGAGCAGCACGAACAGCTGGCTACGCTGGTGCCGCAGGCAGAAATCGCTGAACTGCGCTGGGTTAACCCCGCCATGAGCAGCCCCTCCGATTCTGTCGCACAGGCACCGCTGAATACCGAGCAGATTTTCCCGCTACTGGCACGCACCTCGCTACCGTAATCACCGTGCCTAACGTGCCCCTGGCCTGGCGGGTGGCACACATGAGGTACACAGGTGCATCCGGTACCCTCAACACAACAACATCTATCGCGGGTAGAACGCATAGAGGCGCTCCACCCCGCAACCCCATACACCCCAAGGAGAACCATGAAGAAGACCAACTACAACCTTGCCGTCTACTGCGGTGCACGCTCCGGCAACGACCCGCTCTTCACCACCCGCGCCCAGGAGCTCGGCACCCTCTGCGCCCAGAACAATATTGGCGTGGTATACGGTGGCGGCCGCACCGGCCTCATGGGCACCGTCGCGGGCGCAACCCTGGACGCCGGCGGCGTGGTCTACGGCGTGGTCACCCACAAGCTGGTCGGGCTGGAGGGCGTGTACCCCGGCCAGACCACCCTCGAAATTGTGGACACCATGCACCAGCGCAAAATCGCCATGATCGACAAGGCTGACGCGTTCGTCGCTATGCCCGGCGGCCCCGGAACCCTCGAAGAGTTCTTTGAAGTTTTCAGCTGGCAGTTCCTCGATATTCACTCCAAGCCGGTCGCCCTGCTGAACGTCAACGGTTACTGGGATAAGCTCATCGACGCCATGCACTACATGGCGTCCACCGGCCTGCTCAACGAACGCTACCTGGACGAGCTCATCATCGCCACCACCCCCGAAGAGCTGCTGGAGGCGCTCGCCAAGGACCTGGAGCGCCGCGCCGCCGAGAAGAACGCAGTCGAAAAGAACACCGCCGAAAAGAACGCTGCTGAATAAAACCAACACTGCTAAACCACCGCAGAAAACGAGACTGACCATGGCAACCACCCCCAACCAGGCACGCACCCTGCTGCTGACCTTCTTCGGGCCCTTCCCCGGCGTGCCCGTGAACCCCACCGTAGCACTCGCCGAAGGTGCTCAGCGTCTGCTGGCCCGGATGCGCCCGGATTTGAAGGTCATCACCCGCGAGCTGCCCGTCAGCTACGACGGTTCCAGCACCGCCCTGCGCACCGCACTGCAGGAGGTGCAGCCCGACGCGCTCATCAGCCTGGGCGTGGCGGTTGGTCGCGACGTGGTCAGCCTCGAACAGGTCGCTATCAACCTGGACTCTGCCGGTATTGAAGATAACGACGGCGACCAGCGTTGCGATGAGCCGATCGCCCCCGGCGGTCAGGAGGCGTACTTCTCCTCCCTGCCGGTGCGCGCCAGCTTTGAGCGCCTGCGTGCGGCGGGGGAGCCGGTCGAGATTTCGTACACCGCCGGAACCTACGTGTGCAACCACGTGTTCTACGAGGGCCAGCGCATCAGCCGTGAACTGGGCTTGAGCATCCCCGCCGGATTCGTGCACGTGCCCGCAATCTGTGCTGATGGTGAGGAGGATGCCGACGGCGAAGAGACCACCGAAGGCGCCGGCATGACCGCTCACCGTGACGCCGGTGGCGTAGTACGTGATGAGCAGGGCATCCCGCAGCTACCCGAATCCACCGTGGTGCGCATTATTGCCGAGATCGCCTCCGACACCCTGCCCGCAGTGAACTAACAGCACGGCATTGAGCTAAAACCCGTATAACAAAACCGCCGGATAGCCTCCCTAACTGGGAGCCTAACCGGCGGTTTGCGCATTTATGCTGAGCTAATTTGTGCTGAGCCTATTTGCTCTGGGCCAACACCGCCGGGCTATAAAACCGGCACATGCAGGCTCAAGCTACTACTTGGTGCGGTTCTTCAGGTAGTAGTCAATCAGCGAAGCGGTCGAAGAATCCTGACGCTCCAGAACCTCGCGGTCACCCTCGATAGCGGGAACCAGGTCCAGGGCCAGCTTCTTGCCCAGCTCAACACCCCACTGGTCGAAGGAATCGATGCCCCACACAACACCCTGAACGAAGGTGATGTGCTCGTACAGGGCAATCAGGGAGCCCAGAACGCGCGGGGTCAGACGCGGCGCCATGATGGAGGTGGAGGGGCGGTTACCGCTGAAGATGCGTGCGTTGACCACGTGCTCTGCGGTGCCCTCTGCACGAACCTCTTCCTCGGTCTTACCGAAAGCGAGAGCCTGAGACTGTGCGAAGAAGTTAGCCAGGAACAGCTCGTGAACGTCCTGCTCGCCGTCCTTGGTCGGGTGGACCGGGTTAGCGAAGGCAAGGAAGTCCGCGGGAATCAGGCGGGTACCCTGGTGGATCAGCTGGTAGAAAGCGTGCTGGCCGTTGGTGCCGGGCTCGCCCCAGAACACTTCACCGGTTGCGTAGTTGACGAAGGAGCCGTCTGCGCGAACGGACTTGCCGTTGGACTCCATGGTCAGCTGCTGCAGGTACGCGGGGAAGCGGTGCAGGTACTGGTCGTAGGGCAGAACCGCGTGGGTCTCTGCGCCGAGGAAGTTCACGTTCCAGATGTTCAGCAGACCCATCAGAACGGGCACGTTCTGAGCCAGGGGAGCGGTGCGGAAGTGCTCATCCATTGCGTGGAAGCCTGCGAGGAATTCAGCGAAAACCTTCGGGCCGAACACGATAGCCAGGGAGGTGCCGATAGCGGAGTCTACGGAGTAGCGGCCGCCAACCCAGTCCCAGAAGCCGAAAGCGTTCTCGGGGTCAATGCCGAATGCTGCAACCTTGTCGAGTGCGGTGGAGACAGCCACGAAGTGCTTAGCCACAGCTTCGGATGCTTCCTTACCTTCCAGCGCGCCAGCCTCACGCAGGGAGGAGAGCAGCCACGCGCGCGCCACGCGTGCGTTGGTCAGGGTCTCCAGGGTGCCGAAGGTCTTGGATGCGACGATGAACAGGGTGGTCTCGGGGTCCAGGTCGGAGACCTTCTCAGCCACGTCGGTCGGGTCAATGTTGGAGATGAAGCGGGCGGTGATGCCTGCATCGGCGTAAGGCTTGAGAGCCTCGTACACCATGACCGGGCCCAGGTCGGAGCCACCAATACCGATGTTCACGACGGTCTCGATGCGCTTGCCGGTGATACCGGTCCACTCGCCGTTGCGCACGCGCTCAGCGAAAGCGTAAATCTTCTTCAGCACGGCGTGAACGTCTGCGTCAACGTCCTGGCCGTCAACGGTCAGCGCGGGGGTGTAACCCTCGGGGCGGCGCAGTGCGGTGTGCAGCACGGCGCGGTCCTCGGTGACGTTAATGTGTTCACCGGAGAACATTGCCTCGCGAGCCTGTTCCAGCTTGACCTCTTCAGCGAGCTTGAGCAGCAGCTCAACGGTTTCGGAGGTAATCAGGTTCTTGGAGAGGTCGACGTGCAGTTCGTCGGCGGTGAAGCTGAACTTCTGCGCGCGTTCCGGGTCAGCGGCAAACCATTCGCGCAGGTTCGGAGTGAGGGACTTGTGATGAGCGGACAGAGCCGACCATGCAGAAGTAGTCGTGGGGTCAATAGAAGTAGTCATGCTTCCATTCTCTTATTTTCGGGTGTCTCTGTCATCTCTTTCGAGAGTGATATGGGACGATACGGCGAAAAAATCGAAACCTGGCACTGCTGTGCGCAGCGCAGAATCGGGGCGGGTAAATCGAAGAAAACGAAGAGGGTAACGTGCCTTGTCGGGCGTGCATCCCTCGAGAGAGTGAATGAATCGCACAGGGAATAGGATAAATCCCGCAAACCTTGAAGTTCAGCTTTAAAAAACGTTAGACTAGTCGGAATACTGTCTGGAGTGCAGAAACACCTCGAGGACTGCCACCTCACCCCGCGCCCAGACATCCCTATGAGATTCTTCCGCCCGGTACGACCTTTGGGGCTGAAGACTCATACCAATCTCTCAAGCACACAACACTCAGGACAACTAAACATGGCTTTTAACCTCTTCCAGGGGATTCGTGTGCCTAAAAACAATACGAATCCTCCCTACGAGTCTTTCCTGGAAACCCGCGGCTTCCGCCCCGAAATCCAGGGTCTACGCGCATTCGCAGTGCTGCTCGTCGTGATCTACCACGTGTGGGTGGGCAAGGTCTCCGGCGGTGTGGACGTCTTCCTGTTCATCTCCGCATTCCTGCTCTCGCTCTCCTTCATGCGGAAAATCAATGAGGGTAAGCCCCTCAAGCTCCTGAACTACTGGACCCACGTGTTCACCCGTCTGCTGCCCGCAGCGTCGGTCGTGATTCTGCTGACCCTCGCCGGTAGCTTCCTGGTGCTCTCGCCGACCATCTGGAGCGCACGTGCCGTGGACGCGCAGGCGTCCCTGTTCTACTGGCAGAACTGGAACCTGGCGAATAACTCGGTGAACTACTTCGCCTCTAACACCGGCGGCAAGTCGCCCTTCCTGCACTTCTGGTCCCTGTCCATTCAGGGCCAGATTTTCCTGCTCTGGCCGGTACTCTTTGCCATTACCGCACTGCTGGTGAAGAAGGTCCGCATCAAGCCGGTACCCGCCGCCGTGCTGGTCTTCGGCCTAGTCTTCTGCGCATCCTTCGCGTTCTCCGTCTGGGAAACCAAGAACTTCGCGGCATACGCATACTTTGACACCCGCACCCGCCTCTGGGAGTTCGCGGTCGGCACCCTGCTCGCCATCATGACCCTCAAGTGGAAACCCGCGCACGTGGGCATCCGCGTGGTCATGGGCTGGATCGGTACCATCGGCCTGATTACCTGCGGCGCCGTGCTGCCTGTTGAGAAGGCGTTCCCCGGCTTCCTCGCACTGTGGCCGATTCTCTCCGGCGCACTGGTCATTATTGCCGGCCGCACCGACCACAAGTTCGCGATTGACCGCCTGCTGGTGTCCAAGCCGCTGCTGAACCTGGGCAACATTTCCTACGCCCTGTACCTGGTGCACTGGCCCATGCTCGTGCTGTACAGCGCCGCCGTGGGTAAGCCGCGCGTCTCCTTCCTCGAAGGCACCGTACTGATCGCTGCATCGATTGGCCTGGCGTGGGTTCTGAACCGCTTCGTGGAGAAGCCCCTGCGCTCGGCATCCGATAACTTCCTACCGGCACTCGCCTCCAAGCTGAAGTTCAAGCGCCCCGTGACCTCCTACGCGGCGTGGGCAGGTAACATCGCGTTCGTTGCGGCAATCCTGGCGCTGGTTGCACCGACCGTGCTCGGTACCCGCGCGCTGGCTGAGCAGCGTGACGCGCAGGTTATTAACAATGCCATGGTCAGCGTTCAGAACGACGCTGACACCTACCCCGGTGCCCGTGCACTCTCGCCCGATAAGGAGCTCGTTGAAGCTGACCCCATCCCGAAGAACGCTACTATTGCTAGTCTATTCGTCCCCTGGGATACCGGTTGTAAGGGTTCCTATGCTCTGACTCATGAACAGCTGGATATCAGTTGCGGCTACACGAAGAACGCCTCCGACGATGCGCCTCTCTTTGCGGTCGTGGGTAGCTCCCACGCTCTGCAGAAGACTGAGGCTCTGAAAGGTATTTCTAAGCAGGCGGGCGCTAACCAGCTCAACCTGCTGCTAACCGGTTGCCCGTATCCTTTCACCCAGCCTGAGAATACGGTGAATGGGTTCATGAAGCGTTGCATCCCGTTCACTGAGAACGCGACCGCTGAAATTCTGACGGCCAAGCCGACCACCGTGTTTATTATTTCGACCACCACCGCAACAACTGCTGAGGGCGAAACCGTAGACCCCGGTCTGGACGAGACCTTGCGCAAGCTTACTGACGCAGGTATTCAGGTCATTGGCATTCGCGATAACCCGCGTTTTGCCTCCGACATGTACATGTGCGCAATGAAGGCGAAGAACATCGATGACTGTGCAGAGCCCATCGAAGCAAAGTACGGTGAGGACCCTGCCGCCCCGATTTTCGCCAAGTACGCTGACCGCGGTGCCTACCAGATCGATCTGAAGGATGTGTATTGCCCCGACGGCAAGTGCTCGGTCCTGCAGGGCAACGTGTACATGTACGCCGACTCGAACCACCTGACGAATGTCTACGAGGCAACCCTGACCGATATTATCTACGAGCGTGCCCTTGCCGCTGGTTGGGACCCGAAGGGAACCACCGCAAAGTAACGCACCTGATAAGATTGTGAAGAGTGCAGTGCCCCCTTCCACCGTGTGTGGGAGGGGGCTTTGCTGTGCCCTGAGGTCTTTCTGGAACGTGGGTCGGGAAAGGAACGCTGGTCGGGAAGGAAACGCTGGTTTTTGCTTTTTGTCATGCGAACGTGAGCTACAGCCGCGCAACGAAGGAGCACGAGCGGAGTAGAGTAAAACCTATGACTTCTTCACCTGAACACGCACCCGATGACACTTACGCACCGCGCTACCTGCTCGTCTCCCGCGAAGGGGAAACCCTCCTCAATGATGACGGAACCCTGCACTACCTGACCGGTAACGATACTGCCGAGCCGCTGACCGAAGAGGCTATCCTTGCGCGCAGTGTAATTCGCCCCGCCGCCTACGGTGCTGACGTCCAGAAGAATAGTGAGGCAGAGGTGCACGTGCTCTACTGCGAGGATGAAACCCTCGCGCAGGTCGCCGCCGACCTGAACAGCCCTCGGGTGCGCGCCTCCACCAGTGGTTTCCGCTACTACCCGGTCCACGATGACCCGGAAGGCCGCGCCCACTACGCCACCGCCCTGGCACGCCGCGACTACCTCATTGACATGCGCTACTCCGCATACAGTGGCGAGGAGGCGCCCCTCGGCTCCAAGGGCATCCGCCGCACCGCCTCCGGCGAGCTGGTGTTCCCCCGCATTGAACCCGCCGTGATGGCGCTGGTGATCAGCCGCGACGGCGAGCGCGTGCTGCTGGCGAATAACCGTCAGTGGCACCCCAACCGTTTCGCCCTCATCGCCGGTTTCGTTGACCCTGGCGAGAACCTCGAAGAGGCAATCGCTCGCGAAGTCTACGAGGAGACCGGCCTGCACACCCTCAGCACCGAATACCGTATGAGTGATGTGTGGCCTTTCCCGCGCTCGCTCATGATTTGCTACCGGGCGCGCGTGGATGAGAATGAACCCATCATCCACCATGATGGCGAGATTCGTGCCGCACGCTGGTTTACCGCCCCCGAGTTGCGTGAGGCGATTGCTATTTCGGAAGAGCGCGGCAACAGCGACGAGGACGACCCCGCCAAGCTGGAGTTGCCCGGCACGAACGCCGTCGCCCGCCGCATGCTTGATGAGTGGCTCGCCGAAAAGCCCTAGTGATACACTGGTAGCTAAGCCCAACGGAGGGGGGTCCGTTTTGGCGTGCCCGGAAACGCTCTCATTGCAGAGCGGGTCCACTGGCATACACTCAAACCGGCAAACACCCCCAGATAACCTATCTGAAGGTACTGCCCCGTGACCCCCGCGCCTTCTAGAGCGCACCCGCTGGCAAGACTATCCCCTAGATTTAAGCGAGAAACTTAACGCATGTCTGAAAACACCGCTTCGCGCCCCGACCTTCGCAATGTGGCCATCGTGGCACACGTTGACCACGGCAAGACCACCATCGTCGACGCGATGCTGCAGCAGACCCACGCCTTCTCTGCCCACGCAGATGTTGAAGACCGAGTCATGGACTCCGGCGACCTCGAAAAGGAAAAGGGCATCACCATTCTGGCGAAGAACACCACCGTGTTCTACAACGGCCCTTCCGCCAACGGTGAGACCATCACCATTAACGTTATTGACACCCCCGGCCACGCCGACTTCGGTGGCGAGGTGGAGCGCGGCCTGTCCATGGTTGACGGCGTTGTGCTGCTCGTGGACGCATCCGAAGGTCCGCTGCCCCAGACCCGCTTCGTGCTGCGTAAGGCACTGGCTGCTAAGCTGCCCGTGATCCTCGTGGTGAACAAGGTTGACCGCCCCGACTCCCGTATCGACGAGGTTGTTGGCGAGTCCATGGACCTGCTGCTCGGCCTGGCATCTGACCTGGCGGACGAGGTTCCCGACCTGGACCTGGACGCTGTGCTGAACGTTCCGGTGGTGTACGCATCCGGTAAGGCTGGCGCTGCATCCCTGAACCAGCCCGCAGACGGCCAGCTGCCCGACAACGACGACCTTGAGCCGCTGTTCAAGACCATCATCGAGCACGTGCCCGCCCCCACCTACGACCCCAACGAGGTTCTGCAGGCACACGTGACCAACCTGGACTCCTCCCCGTTCCTGGGTCGTCTGGCACTGGTCCGTATCTTCAACGGCACCCTGAAGAAGGGCCAGACCGTTGCGTGGGCACGTCACGACGGTGAAATCAAGAACGTCCGCATCTCCGAGCTGCTGGCTACCAAGGCTCTTGAGCGTGTTCCCGCAGAGTCCGCTGGCCCCGGCGAGATTGTCGCAGTGGCTGGTATCGAGGACATCACCATTGGTGAAACCCTGACCGACGCTGAGAACCCCAAGCCCCTGCCGCTGATTAAGGTGGACGATCCCGCGATCTCCATGACCATCGGTATTAACACCTCCCCGCTGGCTGGCCGCGTCAAGGGCGCAAAGGTCACCGCACGTCAGGTGAAGGACCGCCTGGACCGCGAGCTGATCGGTAACGTGTCCATCAAGGTTCTGCCCACCCAGCGTCCGGACGCGTGGGAGGTTCAGGGTCGTGGCGAGCTCGCCCTGGCTATCCTCGTGGAGCAGATGCGCCGCGAAGGCTTCGAACTGACCGTGGGTAAGCCCCAGGTGGTTACCAAGACCATCGACGGCAAGGTCTACGAGCCCATGGAGCACATGATCATTGACGTGCCCGAGGAACACCTGGGTGCTGTCACCCAGCTGATGGCTGCACGTAAGGGCCGCATGGAGAACATGTCGAACCACGGTACCGGTTGGGTCCGTATGGAGTTCGCTGTTCCCGCACGTGGTCTGATTGGTTTCCGTACTCAGTTCCTGACTGAGACCCGCGGTGCCGGTATTTCTTCCTCCTACTCGATTGAGCACGAGCCGTGGGCTGGCGACATTGAGTACCGCACCAACGGTTCGCTGATCGCTGACCGTGCCGGCGTGGTGACCCCCTACGCGATGATCAACCTGCAGGAGCGTGGCACCTTCTTCGTGGAGCCCACCTCTGAGGTGTACGAGGGCATGATCGTTGGTATGAACTCCCGTGCAGACGACATGGAAGTTAACATCACCAAGGAAAAGAAGCTGACCAACATGCGTTCTTCGACCGCGGACAACTTCGAAAACCTGACCCCGCCGAAGAAGCTGACCCTGGAAGAGTGCCTGGAGTTCGCTCGCGAAGACGAGTGCGTTGAGGTGACCCCCGAGGCGATTCGTATCCGTAAGGTCATCCTGGATTCCAACGAGCGTGTCCGCGAGTTCCGCCGCCGCGCCCGCGCGAACTAGTACAGCGCGAACTGATAGCGCGTTAGCGACTCACCTGCTGTAGCGGGTGCTGTCGTTGCGTAAGAACCGCCGCTGCCTTCTGAAGAGGAGGTAGCGGCGGTTCTGTTTAACCGCCCCGATTCGTTCGGGAAATATTGTCGGGGCGACGGGGAGAGAAGGGGGAGGTGAATAGGGCGCTTCTGCTTTCTGCCTAAAACTGCTTTCGAAAAGCCTGAACACCCCGCGCTGTACATGCGAGTGTGTAAGATAAAATAATGCGCCTGCACGGTGGCGGCACCTGTCCGCTACTCAATGTCTGCCACTCAACGATGTAAATTGCCGGCGCGCTTTGACCGTCCAAGAAACCCAACCCTGCGTATGAGAGGGAAAGCCTGTGTCTGAAACCGAGAACACTCAGCCTGATTCTGCGACCCCCAGCTACCCCACGCAGGGTGAGCGCATCGCCCCCGGCTCGCGCCGTGACCTGCTGCCGAATAACTACGATGCGAAGAAGGCACGCATCCTGTTCGTGCATGCACACCCGGACGACGAAACCTCCTCGACCGGCGCGACCATGGCGTACTACGCGCAGAAGGGCGCGGAGGTGTACCTGCTGACCGCTACCCGCGGTGAGCTGGGTGAGGTCATCCCCGAGGAGCTGCATCACCTGGAGGTCGGTAAGCCCGGCTGCCGTGATAACGGTGAGGCGTTGGGCGAGTATCGCACCGGTGAGCTTGCCGGCGCTATCAAGGCGCTGGGCGTGAAGAAGCAGTTCTTCCTGGGGCAGGAGCCTGCCGTCGCTGAGGGCACGTTGCCGCTGTACCGTGACTCCGGCATGGCGTGGGGCCCGGAGGGTAAGCCCGTCGCCAACCCGGTGGCGGCGGCTGATTCGTTGACCGCGCAGCCGCTGGAACCGCAGGCTCAGGCGCTGGTTGCCGCTATTCGTGCCCTCACCCCGGATGTTCTGGTCACCTACGATTCGGACGGCGGCTACGGCCACCCCGACCACGTGCGCGTGTACGAGATCGTGCACCGCGCCCTGCAGATTCTTGAAGATGACGAGGACCGCCCGATTCTCACCTGGGGCATTGAGGGTGAGTTCGATACGGCGGATCAGCGTCTGCAAGCTGCTATTTACGGTGATGGCACCGCCAAGCGTAAGGCAATGGAGGCGCACCGCACCCAGATTACGGTGGTGGACGAGAAGACTTTTGAGTACTCGAATAAGGTGCCGCAGAAGATTTCTGCCGTGGAGACTTTCCGTGTGCTCGACGGTGACCCGACCGCGACCGTGCACCCGAAGCCGCAGGAGGCTGGTTTGGTGGCGGGCGTTCTGACCGGCTCGATTCTGGGCATTTTTGCCGGTATCGCCGGCTCGATTTACCATGCCTGGGTCGTGTACGCGGGCGATACCGCCCTACCGCTGGGCCTGCTGGTGGCGTACCTGACGGTTTTCTTTACCGCCCTGTGGTGCGCCCTGTCGTTGCGTCGCGGCTACGCGGCGGCGGTCGTGGCTGTTGCAGTGTTCGTGACCGTGTACGTGCTCGGTTACGGTCGCCCCGATTCGCCGTTTGTTTTGGTGAACCCGGGCCATTCGGCGATTGGCTTCTACGGTGCCCTGTGGTGGTTTGGTGCCCCGGTTGCGGCGATGCTGGGCATGCTCGTGTACACGCGCGCTCGCGTGAAGGACGCGCAGTATTTCTCGCCGCGTGCGGCGCATCAGCGTGCGCGCGCTAAGAAGTAGCTTGAAGGCTATTACTATGTCATAACGTGGGGGAGGGGCGTTCCGGTCTGCCGGGGCGCCCCTCCTGCTGTTTTGGGCGCGGCACAGTTGCTGTCTTCTGCACCCGCCGGACAGAGGCCCGGATAGCGGAAAATAGGGAAGAAAATTTATGCGTTATTCGGTGAATTTAGCGGGGTTGAAATAGCGGCGACCTCATCAAAAAATTCATGTGACGAAGATTTCATTTTTGGCTTAATCTATTTTTAAAAGCCAGCCGACTAGTCGTAATGCAAATAAATACCAGGTCAGCCTAGCCTAAAAAATACCCCCACAAACCCAATGACCCACTGTCTGATACACCACGAAAATACTGTTAAACAGTCAGCGCGCGATAGACTATACACAGACTTCCCCGCCGGGTACCACCTACTCGGCGGTTTACTCTGTAGATTTTGCCCTGCAGCAGACGACCCGCAGACCGGCGGGCACGGGGCGAACAGCTTCTAGAAAGGCACACCAATGACCTACGTAATCGCGCTTCCCTGCGTGGATGTCAAAGACCGCGCATGCGTTGAAGAATGCCCCGTCGACTGCATCTACGAAGGCGAACGCACCCTGTACATCCACCCGGATGAGTGCGTGGACTGCGGCGCCTGCGAGCCCGTCTGCCCCGTAGAAGCAATCTACTACGAAGACGACGTCCCCGAAGAGTGGAGCGAATACGTCAGCGCCAACGCAGACTTCTTCGACGACCTGGGTTCCCCCGGCGGCGCAGCAAAGCTCGGCCCCACCGGCAAGGACGTGCCCTTCATCGCGGCGCTGCCCCCTCGTGGCGAGTAATCCCTGCGGCGAATAATAGCGACAACCGCATAGACTGACCGCACCCGCTAATGGGTGCCAAGAGCCTCCATCACAGCACCCGGTGCCCACGCACCGTCTAGGCGCTGGAATGGAGGCTCTTGCTGTAGGCACGCCAGCGCACGGACGCTAGACTAAAATGACGAAAACTATTCCCAAGCAACCAGGTGACACAATGACTTACGGCCTGAACCTGCCCGAATACCCCTGGGAGGCGCTTGCCCCCTACCGCGCAACCGCGGCCGCCCACCCGGACGGTCCGGTGGACCTGTCCATCGGCACCCCGGTCGACCCGACCCCGCAGAACATTCGTGAGGCGCTGGCTGCCGCCTCCGACGCACCCGGCTACCCGACCACCCACGGCACCCCCGCCCTGCGTGAGGCTATTGCTGAGTGGTTTGCGCGCCGCCGCGGTGTGACCGGTCTGAGCCCGGAGGCGATCATGCCCACGGTCGGTTCGAAGGAACTCGTGGCGTGGCTGCCGTTCCTGCTGGGTCTGGGCCCGGGCGATGTGGTCGTGTACCCGCGCGTTGCGTACCCCACCTACGATATGGGTGCCCGCTTTGCCCGCGCCGAGTCCGTGCCCGCCGATAGCCTGGATGAGCTGGACGCTGACACCCGCAGCCGTGTGAAGCTGATTTGGGTGAACTCCCCGGCGAACCCGAACGGCACGGTCCGTACCGTGGAGCAGCTGCGTGAGATTGTGGCGCAGGCGCGTGAAATCGGTGCCGTGGTGGCATCCGATGAGTGCTATGCGGAGCTCGGTTGGGGTGCCTGGGATGAGGCGCGCGGCGGTCAGTCGGTGCCGTCCATCCTGGATCCTCGTGTGTGCGATGGTGATTTTACCGGCCTGTTTGCCGTGTACTCGCTGTCGAAGCAGTCGAACCTTGCCGGTTACCGTGCCGCGTTCATTGCCGGTGCCCCCGAGCTGATGCCGAACCTGATTAATAGCCGCAAGCATGCCGGCATGATTGTGCCCGCCCCCGTGCAGGCTGCCATGATGGTTGCGTTGGCTGATGAGGCGCATGTAGCGGCGCAGAAGGACCTGTACCGTGCCCGCCGCGAGGTACTGCAGGAGGCGATTGCCACCGCCGGTGGTCGCATTGAGAATTCTGAGGCTGGCCTGTACCTGTGGACCACCTTCGGTGAGTCCACCTGGGATTCGATTGGTCGCCTGGCGGAGCTGGGTATTATTGCTGGCCCCGGCGTGTTCTACGGCGAGGACGGCGAAGGCTACGTGCGTATCGCCCTGACCGCTTCTGATGAGGCGGTGGCGAAGGCTGCTGAGCGTCTGAAGGCATCGGCCGCTAAGTAGCCCCGACGGGTCTAACTAGCCCGCATAGCAGAAAGCCCCCGCACCCTCCCGAAAGGGGAGTGCGGGGGCTTTGCCGTATCTGCTGATAATCGCTGGCTGAGGAGCCCGAACGAGAAGGGTTACTTGCGGTCGCCGGGCAGAACGAACATCTGAACGGTCGGCGGGTTCGGGTTATCCAGAGCGTCCGGAATCAGGTTTCGGGTCACCTTTGCGGAGGTGCGCGACGCCAGCCTGTCCGTAATGCCGGTTGCTACAGCCGTCAGCACGAAGTTCACCGTCACGAAGAGTGCCGCCGCCAGAATCAGGGTCTGCAGCACGTTGCCGTCACCGGAACCGATGCGGCGCGCCGAAGCGAGCAGCTCGGGGTAGGAGATGATGTAACCGAGGGCGGTGTCCTTCAGAATCACAACGAACTGGCTGAGCATCGAGGGCATCATCGCGGTGAACGCCTGCGGAAGCAGGATCCGAATCAGCGTCTGGGTCGGGGTCAGACCAATCGCAAGACCCGCCTCGCCCTGACCGCGAGGAAGTTGCTTCACGCCCGAACGCAGTAGCTCAGCAATCACCGAGCCGTTGTACAGGGTCAGACCAATCACCACGGCGATGAAGGGCAGCTGAGCCGGCGGAAGGCCGCTGTACTTGCCCAAGAACAGCCAGAAGAAGATCATCATGATCAGCACCGGCACGGCGCGGAAGAACTCTACCACCACGGTGCCGAACCAGCGGATAACGCGGTACTGGGAGAGTCGAGCAATACCGAAGACCACACCGAACGCAACCGAGGTAACCACCGAAACCGCTGCCGCCGACAGGGTCGAGGCAAGGCCCGGCAGGTAGTAGGAGCTCCAGGCGCGGGCGGTGAACAGGTCAGTCCACTTTTCTGCCTCCAGCTGCCCCTTCTGACCCATCACGGTCAGCACATACACCGCAAATAGTGCAAAAAGGACTACCGCAGCAATGTTGAAGATGCGGATACGACGCTGCGCGATAGGACCCGGCTCGTCGAAAAGCACCGAAGAAGCGGCGCGGGTGTCATTACTGATAAAAGGGTTTTTCATCGCTTCACCGCCAGCTTACGGGATGACCAGGTGGTCAACGCACCAATGGGAACAACAATGATGACAAAGCCCATCGCAAACATGATGAAGATAGCAAGCACCATGTTCGCGTCGAACTCAATCATGGATTTCATCAGCCCGGAGGCCTCCGCCACCGACGCGACCGAGGCGACAGTGCTGTTCTTCGTCAACGCAATCAGAGTATTGCCGAGCGGGGTAATGGCGCCGCGTAGAGCCTGAGGGAAAATCACCAGGCGGGCGGTGTCGAAGAAACCCAGACCGATAGCGCGTGCCGCCTCAGCCTGACCCTTCGGCACGGTGTTCACACCCGAACGGATCGCCTCGCAGATAAACGCCGAATGGTAAATCGACAGGGCAATGACCGCGTACACGAAGAAGTTCGTGTCGAAATCGTGCGAGAAGGAGAGCTGGAACTGCGTCCACACACCCAAAATGGCGAAAGTCATCATGATGGTGAGCGGAGTATTACGGACAGTATGCACATAGGCGGTGCCCACCCAGCGCAGGGACGGGACGGGGCTGATGCGCATGAGCGCCAGCACGGTACCGAGAACGAACGAGCCAAGAGCCGCCCAGAAGGTCAGCTGAATATTGGTCATGAAGGCGCCAACCACATCGTACTTGGACAGGAGGGTGCCGAGTTGGTCAAAGAATGACATTCGTGAACCTCTCTAGAGGCCTAGGCGCAGGAGGTGCCCAGGTGCGGCGGGTTGGTTTCGGTGTTGTAGTGGTAGCCGGTGCCTTCGGTGTACTTGGTGATGAGTTTCTCCCAGGTACCGTCGGCAACCATCTCGTTGATGGCGTTGTTCACGGCTTCGCACTTGTCGGTGCCCTTGGGCAGACCCACGCCGTAGCGTTCGGTCGTGAAGGGGGAGCCGACCACTTTCAGCTTGCCCTTGTTCGCTTTGGTGGCTGCCAGACCGGCGAGGGTAATGTCGTCGGTGGTGACGGCGTCCACCACGCCGCCGTTGAGGGCGACCACGCAGTCGGAGTAGCTGTTCTGCTTGACCAGGTTCACGTTCTTGGCGAACTTGTCCTGCACCTTCTGGGCGCTGGTGGAGCCGGTGACGGAGCAGAGGTTCTTGCCGTTGAGGTCGTCCGGTCCCTTGATGTCGGTGTTGTCGGCACGCACGAGCAGGTCCTGACCTGCGGTGTAGTAGGGGCCTGCGAAGTCCACGGTCTTCTTGCGGCTTTCAGAGATGGAGTAGGTCGCAAAAATCATGTCTACCTGACCGGTGTTGAGCATGTTTTCGCGGTTAGCGGCGGGGGATTCGACGAACTCAATCTGCTCTTCGGAGTAGCCGAGCTTGCCGGCGACGTAGCGTGCCACCTCCACGTCGAAACCGGTGTAGGTGTTGCCGTCCTGGTAACCGAGGCCGGGCTGGTCTACTTTGATGCCGATGCGGATCTTATGGTCGCTGTCTGCGCTGGAGCATCCGGCGAGGACGCCGGTCAGAGCGAGGGATACTGCTGCGGCGAGTGCCGCGAGCCTACGTGAATATTTTTGCATGTCGGTCCCTCTGCTTTAGTGGTTGATGATCTTGGAGAGGAAGTCCTTGGCGCGCTCGCTCTTCGGGTTGGTGAAGAACTCGTCCGGGTGCGCCTCTTCGATGATCTCGCCGTCGGCAAGGAAGACGATGCGGTCTGCCGCCTTGCGGGCAAAACCCATCTCGTGGGTCACCACGATCATGGTCATGCCTTCCCTCGCGAGGGAGACCATGGTGTCGAGCACCTCGTTGACCATTTCGGGGTCGAGCGCGCTGGTGGGTTCGTCGAAGAGCATGACCTTGGGCTTCATGGCGAGTGCACGGGCGATGGCGACGCGCTGCTGCTGACCGCCGGAAAGCTCTGCGGGCATCTTGTGCACCTGGGAATCCACACCGACCTTCGCGAGCAGGTTCATGGCTTCTGCTTCTGCCTCTGACTTGGACATTTTGCGGATTCGGCGGGGCCCAAGGGTTACGTTATCGAGGATGTTCTTGTGCGCGAAGAGGTTGTAGGACTGGAAAACCATGCCGACTTCGGCGCGGAGCTTGGCGAGTGCGCGGCCTTCTTCGGGTAGTTCTTGTCCGTCAATGGTGATGGATCCGCTGGTGATAGTTTCGAGGCGGTTGATGGTTCGGCAGAGGGTGGATTTGCCGGAACCGGAGGGGCCGAGGAGGACGACGACCTCACCTTTTCCCACGGAAAGATTGATGTTCTTCAGAACGTGGTTGGTGCCGTAGTACTTGTTGACGTTGGCGATTTCGATGAGGTTTTTCTGCGCTTCGGGAGCTGCCTGTGCGGACATTTTGAACCCTTTCACGTGAGGTGCGTCTATGATGCGGGTTGTCTGTATGCTGAGTTTTCAGCTTACGCCTCAGACGGTTTCCTGTCTGCAAAATATTCACTTTACTGGGTAAGCAATGTGAATTTTTAAGCATGAATGCATAGTTATAGTATTTTTGACGTAAAAATATGGGTAAAAAACACCCCATCTTCACAAAAGGCTCTGACTAGGGAATATATTCTTCCCTTTCTCTACGCACTCACGAGGTGTCAAACGCCTTTGGGGAGGTAGTCACGACTTGGTAAAAATTTCGAAAAAAGCGCAAAAAAGTGCCCGATAGGTGAGATAACACCTATCGGGCACTCTTCAACACCCCTCACAAGGGGCTAAAACAGCTTAGGCTTCGTAACCGTTGGGGTTGTTCTTCTGCCAGTTCCAGTGGTCGCGAACCATGGTCTTAATGTCGCGGCTAGCGCTCCAACCCAGATCCGCCAGAGCAGAGGAAGGATCAGCGTAAGAGACCGCAACGTCACCGGGGCGACGATCCACAATCTTGTACGGCAGCTCCTTACCGCACGCCTCCTCGAACGCGTGCAGAACCTGCAGAACCGAGTAGCCGTTACCGGTACCCAGGTTCCAGGTGTGCAGGCCGCCGTGCTCAGCAATGTAGTTCAGCGCCTTCAGGTGGCCATCAGCCAGGTCAACCACGTGGATGTAGTCGCGCACGCCGGTACCGTCAACGGTCGGGTAGTCGTTACCGAAGACGTTCAGGTGATCGCGGCGACCCACAGCAACCTGCGCGATGAAGGGCACCAGGTTGTTCGGGATACCCGCCGGGTCCTCACCGATACGGCCGGACTCGTGCGCACCAACGGGGTTGAAGTAACGCAGCAGAGCAATGTTCCACTTGGGATCGGAAGCAGCCAGGTCAACCAGCATGTCCTCAATGTGCTCCTTGGTGCGGCCGTAGCAGGACTGTGCGTCCATGTTCATCTTCTCGATCAGAGGCATGGACTCGGGCTCACCGTACACGGTAGCGGAGGAGGAGAACACGATGGAGTGGCAGTCAGCCTCGTCCATTGCGTACAGCAGGTTCAGGGTGCCAGCCACGTTGGTCTGGTAGTACCACAGCGGCTTCTCAGCGGACTCGCCCACAGCCTTCAGGCCCGCAAAGTGAATCACAGCGTCGGGGCGAACCTGCTTGAAGAGAGCCTTCATACCTTCGAGGTCGAGCAGGTCAACCTTGTGGAACTCGGGGGCGCGGCCAGCGAGTTCAGCGACGCGCTTGAGGGACTCCTCGGAAGAGTTCGCGAGGTTATCCATGACGACGACGTCGTGGCCTGCCTTGAGCAGTTCAAGTACAGTGTGGGAGCCGATGTAGCCGGCGCCGCCGGTAACGAGTACCTTCATGATGTCCTTTCGGGCTTTATATATCCGGAAAAAGTGCTCCGGATGGGGGACAAAAGCTGTTGAGCTGTATCTAATGGTACAGCTGTGCATGGGGTGTAAGTACTGCGGGACACTGTGCGCTTGTGCACTCTGGTGTGAGCATGTGGGAAGCGTTCTTTAGGTGTGTCGCCACTCGCCCCCACCTCGCTGTATAGCTTGCGTCTAATCCCACCAGAAATACCACTGGCGGCTCTGGTGAATAAACTCCGTCAGCTGCTCAAAATCCTCAAACACCTGGAACGGAAGATCGGAACAGAATGCGAATTGCTCGACCGCCACCTTCTTCGCCTCGACCGGGTCTGCTACGGGGCGTTCCACCAGAAACTCCAGGCAGTCAGCACCGTCAAGAGCCGCCGGGATGGCACCGTACTTTTCACGCCAATAGTGGGTGAATGCCAGCTGCGTTTGAGCGTCCGGGCAGTCATTCCAGCCGCCGAAGGGCAGGTACGCGGGAATATCGGCGGGGTCATCGGTCGGAATCTGTAGCAGGAGCATCTCGCCTTTCTCTTCTTCATCCAGGAGCTCATAGCAGAGTAGGGCGGAAAGAGTCGGGGCGTCATCTTCGGGCTCCTCATCGGGCAGAAAATCGGAGCTCATAAACTCGTCGACAAGCTCGTTGAGGTTGAAGTCGTCCGGGTCGTCCTCGTGAGTCTCTTCGCCATCGTCCATAACCTGGCGCAACTGCTGAGCAATGGCGGCGCTACCGTACTCTTCGGCGGAGGCGCCACCACGGGCGGTACGGTAACGCTGCAGGACAGCACGAGTGTAGGCGCTCACCTGCTCGGGGGTTAGAGTCTCAACATCGTCGATAATGTCGTGCTCAAGGGATACCGCAATGACCATGCTTTCAAGCACCGTATCGTTTAGGTTCAGGAAGAAGGGGACGAACCTCTCCGTGTGCCCCAGCTGAGCCAACTCATCGTAACGAGCCATGGCATCAGTAGCAGGAGCGCCCACCGCAATACGCTCGTGCGGGTAGGGGAAAAGGCGCGTAAAGTGCCGGTAGGTTTCGCTCATCGTCGACTCTGACTTAGTTGATTCAGGCATCTGAGTTCCTCTCTGAACTGTACAAGTGGTCAGTCATGGCGGGTACGCTGTACCCGGTACTACCAGCCTAGCGAAAGCCCGAGCCGTACGCCCTGAAAACGGTCATCGTAGCCGCCGCGGATTCGCGCCCAGCCTGTAAGAGCGGCGGACGAGGGAACACCGGGCGCAGAAAAGGGGCCGGGATGCTTCACACATCCCGACCCCTAAAGTTCACGGGCCGACCCCCAACGTTCGCAAGGGCAACCAGCGCTAGTCCAGGTACAGACTAGTTCAGGTGCAGACTAGTTCAGGTGCAGCGCCTCGTTCAGCTCCACGGTGTTCTTCGCACGCGGCAGAACCTCAATCGCGCCGCTGATTGAATTGCGGCGGAACAGCAGATTCGACACACCGGACAGCTCCGCAGCCTTCACCACGCGCGCCTCCTGACCGGGCAGCAGAACACTCACGCGCGAACCAGCGGTCACATACAGGCCAGCCTCAACCACGCAGTCATCACCCAGGGCAATACCGATACCGGACTCCGCACCCAGCAGGGAACGCTCACCAATGGACACGCGCTGAGTGCCGCCGCCGGAAAGCGTACCCATTGTGGAGGCGCCGCCACCCACATCCGAGCCGTCGCCCACCACAACGCCCTGAGAAATACGGCCCTCAACCATGGAGGTGCCCAGGGTACCGGCGTTGAAGTTCACGAAGCCCTCGTGCATCACGGTCGTGCCGGACGCCAAGTGCGCACCCAGGCGTAGACGGTCACCGTCGCCAATACGCACGCCGGCGGGAACCACGTAATCCACCAGGCGCGGGAACTTATCAATGTGGCTCACGCTCAGGTGGCCCAGCTTGCGCAGACCAATCGCCAGCTTCTGGAACTCGGCGGCAAGCACCGGGCCGTGGTTGGTCCACGCAACATTCGCCAGGGTGCCGAACAGACCGTCCAGGTTCAGCTCGTTGGGGCGAACCAGAGTGTGCGAGAGCAGGTGCAGACGCAGGTACGCGTCGACCGCATCTTCGGGTGCCTCATCCAGGTTGATGGAGGCGGTACGCACCTCGGTACGGGCATTGCGCGCCGGATGCTCAACGGCCAGGTCCTCCAGCTCGTCCGCGATGGACAGGTCGGGGGTCTGGGTGAGGGAGGGGGCGGGGAACCAAGCATCCAGGACGGTGCCGGCGTGCTCGCCAGAGACAACAACATTGACCAGTGCAACGCCGGAGGCGTAACGGGGAGTGTTTTCAGACATGCCTCCCATTATAGTTTTGGGGGTGAGAGCCCCTTCAAGACCGTCTCATATGCTCGATATGGAAGTTGTGGGCGCGGGTGTGTGTACCGGGGAACCTGTAAGGTGGAAGGATGAGCGTTTCCCCGAATATTTCTGAGCGTCACCCTGTACCGCAGCCGCCCCTGAACCTGGACGTGTCCATGCCCGAGCTGACCCGTGCCCTGCTGGATTACGAGTCGGTTTCCGGCAATGAGCAGCCAATTGCTGACGCCGTGCACATGGCGCTGTCGTTCTGCCCGCACCTGCACCTGACCCGTGACGGGGACGCCATTATTGCCCGCACCGAGTTCCCGCCGCTGCCCGGCGTTGAGGGGGAACGCACCCGCATTATTCTTGCCGGTCACCTGGATACCGTGCCCCTGCCCACCGTTGAGGGTTCGCTGGGTACCGTGCCGTCCACGGTACGTGAAGAGGACGGCCACAGCGTGCTCTACGGTCGCGGCGCCACCGACATGAAGGGCGGCGTGGCGGTTCAGCTGAAGCTTGCCGCCGAACTGACCGCGCAGGACACCGACTACAACCTGACCTACATCTTCTACGACAACGAAGAGGTCGCGAGCGAACTCTCCGGCCTGGCGCGTCTGATTCGCAACCACGGTGAGCTCATCACTGACGCAGACTTCGGTGTGCTGCTTGAACCGACCAACGGCACCATTGAGGGCGGCTGCAACGGCACCATGCGTTTCTTCGTGCGCACCCGCGGCCTTGCCGCCCACTCGGGACGCGCATGGCGCGGCGAGAACGCAATTCACGCACTGGCACCGGCGTTGGCGGCGCTCGCCTCCTACGAACCGAAGACTATCGCAGTGGAGGGCCTGGACTATCGTGAGGGTCTGAATGCGGTGCAGATTTCTGGTGGCGTTGCCGGTAACGTGATTCCTGATGCGGCGGCAATGCACGTGAACTACCGTTTTGCCCCTGATAAGACCCTGGATGAGGCGGTCGCCCACGTGCGTGAGGTCTTCGCCGGATACGAGCTGGATTTTGTGGATCTTTCCCCGGCGGCTCGCCCCGGCCTGGACACCCCGCTGGCGGCTTCCCTGATTGAGGCGGTGGGGCAGGAGCCTCAGCCGAAGTACGGTTGGACGGACGTGGCGCGCCTGAGCGAGATCGGTATTCCCGCGGTGAACTTCGGCCCCGGTGACGCCCTGCTGGCTCACACCGATAACGAGCACGTGAGCTTTAGCCAGCTGACCCGCTGCCACGCGGATTTGCGTGCCTGGCTGCTCAGCGACCGTGACGAGGACTAGTCGCGGCGCTAACTCTGTTGGTGCTGATTCTGCCGGTGCTGGCGCTACTATTTGAATTTAGGTGACCGTCAGGGGTTGACGGTCCTGCATGATATGAGATTGACATGAACTTTCTTCTGATTCTGCTTGCCCTGCTGATTTCGGGCATTGCGGTGCTCTCCGTTGTGGCGCTCGGTGGTGAGCGTGCCGTGCCTGGTGCCGCGTTCTTCAGCGGTGTGGGCCGTGACGGTCTGGGCACCTTTGACCGTGTGGAGGATTTCGGCTTTATCGCTCCTCTCGTCGGTGCACCCGAAGAGGACAAGACACACGAGAACGCACCCGCCGCTGAGTCTGCTGCTTCGACCGCAGAATCTGCTGATGCTAACGCGGTTGCCGCTGAGCCGGTTCGCCGCGGTGCGGTTCCCCTGTCTGATGATGCGGAGAGCACCTTGAGCGCGCATGACTTTGTGGAGAAGCGGAAGAGCCCGCAGGCTGAGGGGAACTAACGCCCGTGAGTGTTTCGCCTGAACGTAATAGTGCTTCCCCCGCGTATTCTCCCGCGCAGGGTGCCGCCACCCCCGCCTCCGGCGAGGAACGGAGCGAGTCTTTTGATGAGCTGCTGACCTGGGCGTACACCGCCGCCGGTGAGCGCCTGCACCGGGTGGGGGCGCGTCTGCGTGCCCTGCCCGCGTGGCTGTCGGTGCTGCTGATTTATGGTCTGTCCCGCGTGTGGGGCTTCATCGTTTTTGCCGTGGTCGGTCAGCAGCAGTTGCGCAGCCCGTGGGGTCAGCACCTGGATTATTTGTCGTTCATTAGCATCTGGGATGCCGGCTGGTATGAGCAGATTGCGGTACAGGGCTACCCGAGCCAGCTACCGGTGGATGCAACGGGTGCGGTTCAGCAGAATCAGTGGGCTTTTTACCCGATTTTTCCGCAGCTTTCCGGCGCTATTAGTCGTGCGACGGGCATCGGGTACTACCCGGTGGCGGCGACGGTTGCTCTGCTTGCCGGTTTCGCGGCGGCGTGGGTGATTTACCTGCTGTTTGAGGCGTCGTTGAAGGCGACCGGTTTTACCAGTGAGGAGTCGCCTTCTGCGCTGTCCATGTGGGCTGTAGCGTTGGTGTCCTTCTTGCCGGTGGCGCCGGTGCTTCAGGTGCCGTATGCGGAGTCGCTGAACCTGGTGTTCCTTGCCGGTGCCCTGCTGTGCCTGGTTCAGGGACGCTACGGTCTGCTGGTTCCTGTGGCGGCTTTGGCGTGCCTGTCCCGCCCGGTGGGTGTGCCCCTGGGCGCGGCTGCCGGCCTGTTGTGGTTTGCGTGCTGGGTGCGTTCGAGCCGCCAGTCGGGTATGGGCACGGCGTTTGTGCGCCATCTGGGGCAGCTGGTCAGCGCCTTGGTGGTGTGTGCGTGTGCGCTGGTGTGGCCTGCGATTGCGTGGTGGGCTACGGGCCGTGTGGATGCGTACACCGCCACGGAGACGGCGTGGCGCGGTACCCATTTGGCACCGATTCAGCCGTGGCTGTCGCAGGGTTACCTGTACTTTGGGTATGCGGCTCCGGTGCTGCTGACCCTGCTGATTTTGGGATTTATTGCTCTGTGTTTGAGCCCGTTGGCGCGTAGGGTTTTGGCGGCTCCGTTGAACCTGTGGTGCCTGAGTTATTTTGCGTATTTGATTCTGTTTTTGAATCCGCAGTCCTCGACGTTCCGCCTGTTGTTGCCGTTGTTCCCGCTGGTGCTTGTGGTGGCGGCGGCGAGCCGTTCGCGGGCGTATCGTTGGGCGCTGCTGGTGGCGGGTGCGTGTGCGCAGTGGGGCTGGGTTGGCTGGCTGTGGCATTGGAAGCAGCTCCCCGGCGGTGGAGATTATCCGCCGTAAACCGAATATCGTGACTGGAGACCGCCGGTGCGCTGCCGGCGGTCTTTTGCGTTCGGGAGGCGGGCGTGCCTGCGGCTGGAGCCGCTGGTGCGGTGTTCTTAGCCGTGGGCGCAATGCCCCTCCGCGGTGCTGTAGCGTACGCCTTCTGCTTGTCCAGAGCTTAAAGACACGTCCAGAAAGCGCCGCGGGTTCGGCGGTGCTGGCTCGGAACTGATAATCTATATTCTGTGTTTGGTATTAGTGGCACCGAGTTGATTATTTTGGCCATCATCACGTTTGTGGTGATTGGTCCCGAACGCATGCCCGAATACGCCCGCCAGATTCGTGAATTCGTCAAGACCGTGCGCCGTATGGCGTTCGACGCGAAGGACGACTTCAAGGAAGCCCTGGGCGAGACGGGTCTGGAAGATATTAACTGGCGCCAGTACGATCCCCGCCAGTACGATCCGCGCGTGATTGTGAAGCAGGCGTTCGCTGAGGATGACGCCGAGCGTGAGCGTGAGGCGAAGGAACGTGAAGAGGCGCTGCTGAAGGAGAAGGAAAAGTCGGAGAGCCGTGCTCTTCTGCGAGGCGCATACGCCCCCTTCGACGTGGACGCAACCTAAGATTTTGAATAGATAAGAACCCCGCACCGTGATGGTGCGGGGTTCTTTCTGTTCTCAGCTTTTGCCGTCAGCTTCTAGACGGCTAGATCTCTATACGAAGAGCGGCAGGCTCTGACCCGCCCGCGACTCGCCCGACTGCAGCAACTGCGAGGCGATGGACTGAATCTCTTCGGCGGTGGGGGAGTCCGGGTGGCTCCAGACCACCGGGGTGCCCTCGTCGCCGCCGGTACGCAGGTTCACATCCAGCGGGACGGAACCGAGCAGCGGTACCGGGTAGGAGAGCGCCTCCGAAAGACGCTCAGCGAGCACCTGACCGCCGCCAGAACCGAACATGTCGAGCACGGTACCGTCCGGCAGGGTCATGGCAGCCATGTTCTCCACCACGCCCACGACCTTCTGACCGGTCTGCAAGCTCAGGGTGCCGGCACGCTCCGCCACATCCACCGCGGCGTGCTGCGGGGTGGAAATGAGCACCAGCTCCGCATTCGGCAGCAGCTGAGCCATGGAGATGGCAATATCACCGGTGCCGGGCGGCAAATCGAGCAGCAACACATCCAGCGCACCGAAGTGCACGTCCATGATGAACTGCTCCAGGGCACGGTGCAGCATGGGGCCGCGCCACGCCACCGGCTCGTTGCCCTTGAGGAACATCCCGATAGAAATCACGCGAATAAAGCCGCCGCTGACCTTCTGCTCACCCCAACGCTGGGCGGGGGCGGGAACATCCACGGTCGGCGGAAGAATCAGATCATCCAGGCGGGTCGGGGCGTCGGTAATACCCAGCAGACCCGGAATCGAGAAGCCGTGCACATCCGCGTCAATAATGCCCACCGCAAGCCCGCGCGAGGCGAACGCGGCGGCAAGATTCGCGGTCATGGAGGACTTACCCACGCCACCCTTACCGGACACCACACCGAACACGCGGGTCAGCGAACCGGGCGCGGTAAACGGGTTGGAACGCTCCGGCTTGAGCATCGAACGCAGGGCGGAACGCTGCTGCGGGTTCATCGCACCCACCTGCAGCTGCACACGCTCAACACCCTCAACGGTGGCGGCGGCATCACGAACCTGCTGCTCGATGGTGTTCTTCAGCGGGCAACCCTCAATGGTGAGTAGCACCGTGACCTCAGCCCAGTGGCGGCCGGGAATCGGCTCACCGTGCTCATCCAGTTCAGGATGCACGAGCGCAGTCTCCACCATGCCCAGCTCCGTAATGGGGCGGCGCAGTTCGGGATCCTCGACGCGGGCAAGTGCCGCGTAGAGCGCATCCTGCAGGGGTGAATTAGTGGTCACGGGCGCCTCCCTCACGGGTGCGCTCTGCCTGCTGCTGTGCCTGCTGGGATTCGCGGCTCTGAGGCTGGCTCAAATCGCCTCGGTGGGAATCCTGTGGGGAGTCCTTCGCAGGGCGTTCAGCCTTGTCAGGTGCCTGCTCGGTACCGTTCTCGGTGCCCTCGGAGCCCTGCTCCTCAGCATCCTTTTCCTCGCCCTCGGAGATATCGATATCGTCGATAGCCTCCTCCAGGTCCTCAATGTCCTCACTGATGTCCTGCAGCTGCTCGGCGTGACGCTCCTGCTCCTGCGCAATGTTCTGCAGTTCCTCAAGAATGTCACGCAGCTCGCTACGAACGAAGTCACGGGTCGCAACCTCACGCAGAGCAATACGCAGCGAAGCAATCTCACGGGTCAGGTACTGGGTCTCCTCCAGGTTCTGCTGGTCACGCTTACGGTCCTCAGAGGCCACCACGCGGTCGCGGTCGTCCTGACGGTTCTGCGCCAACAGCAGCAGGGGAGCAGCGTAAGAAGCCTGCAGGGACAGCATCAGGGTCAGCAGGGTGAAGTTCAGGCTACGCGGGTCGAACTGCATCTCCTCCGGCGCCAGGGAGTTCCAGGCAAGCCACACGCCACAGAAAATGGTCATCCACATCAGGAACTGCGGGGTACCCATGTAGCGTGCGAACGCCTCAGTCATGCGGCCGAAAGCGTCCGGGTTGGGGCTCGTGAACAGCTTCGGCTTGCGGGTGCCGGGGGTGCTCAGCTGCGAGTCGCTACGCTGCGGGCGGGAGTCGCCGCGCTCGCGGTTGCGTTCAGCGTACTTCTTCTCCAGACGGTCTTTGAGAATGCGCGCCTTATCGATGCGGGGGTTCTCTTCGGTACGGTTTGCGTCGCGGCGGTTCGAATCAGCCAAAGCGTCGTCCTACCTTTCGTACGGGAGTTCCATCATCGTAAGTTCGCCAGTCTTCGGGCAGGAGCGCATCGAGCACGTCGTCGATGGTCACTGCGCCTACCAGGCGGTGCGATTCGTTCACAATGGGAACGATGGTCAGGTCGTAGGTTGCCAGCACGCGTGCCAGCTCTTCCAAACTTGCCTGGTCAGAGACAGGCTCAGTGTCGGTATCGAGGATGTGACCGATCGGCTCGCTCGGCGGCACACGCAGCAGCTTCTGCATGTGCACCAGACCCAGGTACTTGCCGGTCGGCGTTTCCAGGGGCGGGCGGGTCACCATGACGGCAGCCGCCATCGCCGGAGGGATCTCCTCGGCGCGGATGTGCGCGAGCGCCTCCGCGACGGTCGCCTCGGGGGAGAGGATGATCGGCACCGGGTTCATGAGCGAACCGGCGGTACCTTCGTCGTATTCGAGCAGTCGACGCACGTCGTCTGCTTCGTCGGGTTCCATGAGTTGGAGTAGCTTTTCACGCTGGGCGTCGTCCAGCTCGATGAGAAGGTCGGCGGCGTCGTCCGGTTCCATCTCTTCGAGGACCTGCGCGGCACGCTCGTCGTCCAGGTGCGACAGAATCTGCACCTGGTCCTCGGCGGGTAGCTCCTGCAGAACGTCCGCGAGGCGCTCATCCTGTAGTTCGGCGGCGATTTCGACCATGCGCTTATCGCTCATCTCGTGGATAGCGTCCGCAAGGTCGGCGGGCTTGGAGTTCTCGTGGTTAGCGACGAACGCGGTTGCCGCCTGCGGTTCCACGTCGGTGGAGAGCACCGCCTCGTCCCAGTCGACGATGAGGGTCTCCTTGGAGCGGCGGCGCCACGTGCTGGAGGAGGAGCTGACGCGGGAAACGAACAGCTCGGTCACGCCCCAGTCGCCGTTGCGGCGCTGCTCAATGGCGACGTCCTCAATGACGGCGTCGCCGCTGCCGTCGAGCAGGCGCACGCGGCGGTCAAAGAGCTCACCGACGATGAGAGTCTCAGAGTTGCGCTGTTCAAAGCGGCGCAGGTTCACCAGGCCGGTTGAAATGATCTGTGAAGCGTCGATACTTCGCACACGGGTCATGGGCATGAACACGCGTTTCTTGCCGAGCACCTCAACGATGATGCCGACAACAATGGGTTCGCTGCCCTTGGCGGGGCGGGCGCCCGCAATGGATGCGCCCAGCCCGCGTTTGAGCACGACGACGTCTCGGAGACGGCCGAGGCGGTCACCGAAGGGGTCAAAAACGTCGAGGCCCAAAAGGCGGGCAATGTAAATCTTGCTGGGGGTGCTGAACTTCGAATTGCTCACCTCTCTAGGGTACGCTCCGCCGCGGGGATTCGCACTTTGAGAAGCCTAATTGAACAGGTGTTTGCTACGCCTGTAGAGGAGCTGACTGCCCACCGGGTCCAGGGGTGGGGTGGGCGGTAGAATAGGAGCCATGACTTCTAACCTGCCGAATATTCCCTCGACCCCGCCTTCTTCATATCTGGCGTCGCGCCTGGCGCAGGCACAGGGCAAGCCCCTGCCCGCCGGTGAGGCGATTGCCTCCTTCGTTCGTCACGATGATGCGCTCGCCGCTTTTGATGTGCTCAGCGAGCAGGATTATCCGGTTACGGCGCTGTACCTGGTCAATGACGGTATCCGCCAGGTGGAGTACCCGGTACAGCCCGGTTATGGTCGTGCCCTGATTTCTTCTGCGATTCAGGGCGCGTCGATGGGTCTGGTATTTTCGGTGCTGTTGACGCTGACCGGTGACTCTTTTACGTCGGTGGCACTAAAGTACGTGCCGCTGTCGGTGGTCGTGTTTGTGCTGTGGCAGATGTTTATTTTGCGCCGCGGCAGGGGTGTTCGTTACCCGATGCGTACTGAGGCGATTCCCTCGCGTACCGTAATGTACGCTCTGCCGGAGTACGCTCAGGATGCACGCCGCGTGCTGGGTGCGCATCCTCGCTTCTCGGCGGCGGTTGCGGCTGCGCGTGCGGCGGCTGCTCCGGAAGCTTCGCAGGCTCGTGCCGCTCAGAGCACCGTTTCGATGAATGGTGCACCGGTTCCGACCGGCGCCCCGAAGGCTCCCTCCTACCGTGCGCAGGCGGGTAGCCAGCCGGCACCGAACCAGAACCTGCCCGAGCGTGATACTACCGCGCAGAATGCGGTGGCTCAGAGTGCGGCGCAGAACATGCCCGCACCGGTTGCCCCCGCTCAGCCCGTACAGTCCGCCCAGTCCACTCAGCCTGCCGAACAGGCAAGTACCGGCCAGACGACCGCTCAGAAGTCAGATACGCAGAAGCGCCCGGCACAGCGGTACGGTCTGCGCGTGGATGACCCGGAAGAATACGCGAAGCTGATTCAGCCCAAGCCGCAGCGTCCAACCCCGCGCCCGCAGGGCCTGCACGATAAGCCCTCGCAGGACTCCGAATAACCGAACCTGCAACGGCGGTAGCCACCCACAACAGCGGGAAACAGGCATAGAAGATACGCAGCGTAGAAGATACGCGAAGGCCCCTCACCGAACGAATCGGTGAGGGGCCTTCGCTATGCACATACAACCGGCACTAACCGGTGTTAGTGGCGTGAAGAGTCAGGCTTACTTCGCCAGCTTCGCCATCCACTCCTCGATGCCCTCAACGGTGCGCGGCAGCGCAGCGGAGAGGTTCACGTTGCCGTCCTCGGTGCAGAGCACGTCGTCCTCAAGGCGGATACCGATACCGCGGTATTCCTCGGGGATAGACATGTCCTCTTCCTTGAAGTACAGTGCCGGCTCAATGGTGAAGACCATGCCCGGCTCCAGTTCAGCCCACATGTACAGTTCAGCCTTCGCCTGCGCGCAGTCGTGCACGTCCAGGCCCAGGTGGTGGCTGGTGCCGTGCGGCATCCAGCGGCGGTGCTGACCGCCCTCAATGGTGAGGGAAACCTCGGCAGAAACCGGCAGCAAGCCCCACTCTTCCAGACGGTGAGCCAGAACCTCCATCGCGGCGTCGTGCAGTTCGTGGAACTTACGGCCCGGCTTAGCCACAGCGAATGCGGCGTCAGCAGCCTCCAGCACAGCGTTGTAGACCTTCGCCTGAACCTCGGTGAACTTACCGTTCACGGGGAAGGTGCGGGTCACGTCTGCGGTGTACAGGGTGTCGTCCTCAACGCCTGCGTCCAGCAGCAGCAGCTTGCCGTCATCGACGGTGCCGTTGTTGCGGATCCAGTGCAGGATGGTTGCGTTGTTACCGCACGCTGCGATGGTGTCGTAGCCCAGGTCGTTACCGTCGGTACGTGCCACGGAGAAGAACGCAGTCTCAACGACGCGCTCACCGCGGTGGTGTGCAACAGCCTTCGGCAGGGAGCGAATGACCTCTTCGAAGCCCTTGACGGTCAGGTCAACGGAACGCTGCAGGTTCTCAATCTCGATAGCGTCCTTAATCAGGCGAGCCTCGGAGAGAGCCACGGTCAGTTCGGAGTCCAGCTTGTCAGCCTGCTCCAGCTCCACGCCGGTGTTGTAACGGGAAGTGTCAACCAGCGCGTCAACAGCCGGGTCAACGTTGCGGACCAGGCGGATGTTCACGCCGCCCAGGCCCTGGTTGCCGGCGTTCTTGGTGATAGCAACCTCAAGCTCGGACAGGTCGCGGGTACGCAGACCGTAACGCTCGGAGAACTCCTTCAGGGTGGGGCGGGGGCCAACCCAGAACTCGCCGTAGCGTGCATCCGCGTAGAACTCTGCGGTGTCGCGGCCAGCCAGCGGACGGAAGTACAGGGTGACCTCGTGGTTGGAGCCGTTGTCGCCGGTACCCTCTTCGACGGGCTCGAAGATCAGCACGGCGTCAGGCTCGTGGTCGATGCCCAGGCCGGTCTGGTGCGCAAACGCCGAGTGGGGGCGGAAGCGGTAGTCGCAGTCGTTGGAGCGGACCTTCAGCGGGCCTGCGGGCAGGACGAGGCGCTCGCCGGGGAATGCCTTGGAGATCTTGGCGCGGCGCTCAGCGGCGTAGTCTGCTACGGGCTCGCGGGTGTAGCCGTCATCTTCGGCAGGTGCCCAGTTTGCGGCAATGAATTCGGTGAACGCAGACGCCTTAGGGGTGCTGCGGTGGTCAGTCTTCTGAGCTTCGGTGCTCTTCTCATTGTTCTCAGTCATGGGTTAATCATATCGCCTTCAATACTGGTGGGCAGGTGTTTTAGCCCTTTTGACCATAAGAGAGGGGGTGGTGGGTCAGAATATATCTTTGACCTGCGACCGGGTACCCGATATTGCGCCGCCGATATTGGTAGGGTTGAATCAGAAGAGTAGATGATATGCCTTAAAACCCCGCTGAGGTGGCGACGAACTAGCAGGGGCGGGGAAGGAGAGAAGATGACGCAGACAGAACACCGAAATAGTGCACCTAATGCGCAGCAGGTACCGCAGCCCGCTGAATCGGGCGCGCCTGAAAACCTGAACCCTGCCGGGCGCTACGATCTGCATATTCACTCCGCTATTTCTGACGGCACGCAGAGCCTGACCGAGCTGGTGCCGCTGATTGCTCGCGCCGGGTTGGCGGGTTTCGCGCTCACTGATCACGATACGACGGCCGGGTGGGCGCAGGCGGCTCAGCTGGCGGATGAGCACGGTCTGGATTTTCTGCCGGGTGCCGAGTTCTCCTGCCGTTACCGGTACACCGACGGTGAGGGCCGTGCGCGCACGAAGACTATTCATCTGCTCGCTTATGGTTTTGACCCGGTGGGTTCGGAGTTGGCGCGCCGTGTGGAGGCGATTCGTGCCAGCCGTGAGGGCCGTGCGCAGGCTATTGTGGGCCGTCTTGCCGCTGACTACCCGCTGACCTGGGATGACGTGTTGGCTCAGGTGGGGGAGGGGAACACGGCGGTGGGCCGCCCCCATATTGCTGATGCGCTGGTTGCTGCCGGCGTGGTTGCTGACCGTTCTGAGGCTTTTGCGAAGCTGCTGTACACGGGCAGCCCCTACTATGTGCCGCAGCAGGCACTGGATCCGTTGGAGGCGGTGCGTCTGGTGCGTGAGGCTGGGGGTGTGCCGGTGATTGCGCATCCGATGAGTACGATGCGTGGGCCCGCGTTGAGCCTGGAGTACCTGGGCTTGATGGTGGACGCTGGCCTGGCGGGCGTGGAGGTGTATCACCGTGAGAACTCCCCGGAGGACCGGGCGCGTCTGCTGGAGTTCATTGAGCGTCAGCGCGCGGCGGGCCGTGAGATGCTGGTGACGGGTTCGAGTGATTATCACGGTGCGGGTAAGCCGAACCTGCTGGGTGAGAATACGACGGATGCGGCGACGGTGGCGCGTATCCGCGAGCTACTGGCAACTCAGTAGTAAGACCCAGTAGTAAGACGAAAGAGTGCGGGGCGGGTTCCTAACTAAGGAACCCGCCCCATTCTTTTGTTTTCACCTCATTGCATATTCTTTAAATCTCTACCTGAAGGTTAGGATTTTTGATACGCTGAGAACGTTCCACTCATGAGGGTGCACAAAGATTGTGCCCCCCTATTTTGAAGGAGCTATGATGCTTCGACAATTATTCGCCCGTCCTACGAAGCGGGCTATCCAGGCTGGCGGCACGGTACTGTTGGCTGGTGCCATGGTGTGCGGTAGCGTGCCGGCATATTCTCTTGGTGTTCTGAAACCTCGCCAAGTGACCCCTATTGTGCAGCCCAATGAACCAGCGGTGACCTGTAACGACCGCGCAATCTACGAATATA